>PPYF01592939.1_pt1 | contig 109276 bp, 104 predicted proteins | sample 1559871 | NCBI WGS metagenome assembly PPYF01 (sample SAMN08240021, study PRJNA423297) | Human gut metagenome, whole genome shotgun sequencing project.
AAATCAAGAGAAAAGCTCACGTAAAGCAAAGCTTTTCTCTTGATTTTTTAGAAAGAGGAACATTTACTGAATATCCCGACGTATAGACATAAAAAAAGGAGCAACGCCTTGCTCCAACCTTTGTTAACCTTAAATCTAATACTATGAAAAACACAGTGCAAAGATACGGAGTTTTGGCAACTTTGCAAATTATAAGCTGCTAATTGGTGTTTTTATAACACTAATTAATAGATTAAATCCTGTGTTACAGGTTTGTTAAGAGTTTTATCCCTTGGCAATTCTCATGTAATATATGAAGAGGGGGAGTTTTTACCCCCATTTCTCTTTCATCAAATCTTCCAGTTTCAACAACTCGTCACGGTATTGTGCAGCTTCAATAAATTCGAGTTTCTTGGCTGCTTCCTGCATCAGTTTGCGAGTACGTTCGATACTCTTTTCCATTTGCGCTTTACTCATATACTGCACTACCGGGTCTGCTGCAATGTTCGGAGTAGAAGGTTCTACATAAGCATGTCTTTCTTTTAGCAGTTCATCCGCCTCTTTGGCATTACCGAATACCGACAAGTTTCTGGCCTTTTTAATCTGCTGCGGAGTAATTCCGTTTGCTTCATTGTATGCCAACTGTTTTTCCCGGCGGCGATTGGTTTCGTCAATCGTCAGTTTCATGCTATCCGTCATCCTGTCCGCATACATGATTACCTTGCCGTTTACATTACGGGCAGCACGTCCTGCGGTTTGCGTCAGTGAACGGTGGGAGCGGAGGAATCCTTCTTTGTCAGCATCAAGAATAGCAACGAGCGACACTTCCGGAAGATCGAGTCCTTCACGGAGCAGGTTGACTCCGATAAGCACATCATAGATTCCTTGCCGGAGATCATCCATAATCTTCACACGTTCCAATGTATCTACATCACTATGGATATAGTTACATCTTACATTATTATTAAGAAGATACTCTGCCAGTTCTTCTGCCATTCGTTTGGTTAGTGTGGTGACGAGTACGCGTTCTTCCTTTTCAATGCGGAGCTGGATTTCTTCCATTAAGTCGTCAATCTGATTAAGGCTCGGGCGCACTTCGATGACAGGATCAAGCAGTCCCGTAGGACGAATCACCTGCTCTACGACGATACCTTCAGACTGAATCAATTCATAATCTGCCGGTGTGGCACTGACATAAATTACCTGTTTCGCCATTTCCTGAAACTCTTCGAATTTCAACGGACGGTTATCCATAGCCGCAGGCAATCGGAAACCATATTCCACCAGATTGATTTTACGTGCACGGTCTCCTCCGTACATCGCACGGATTTGAGGTACACTTACGTGGCTTTCGTCAATGACAATCAGAAAATCATCCGGAAAGAAATCGAGCAGACAATAAGGACGAGTGCCGGCAGCACGACCATCGAAATAACGGGAATAGTTCTCAATTCCGGAGCAATGCCCTAATTCCCGGATCATTTCCATATCGTAAGTCACCCGTTCATAGAGCCGTTTGGCTTCATATTCTTTACCGATAGACTCGAAGAATGCCACTTGTTTGGTCAGATCATCTTCTATTTCGTGGATAGCACGGAGAGTTGCCTCTTTGGTCGTCATAAACAAATTGGCCGGATAAATCTTATAGGCGTCAAATGGTGCGATAGTGACTCCTGTGATAGGATCTACTTCTTCTATACCATCAATCTCATCCCCCCAAAAGGTGACACGGAGCAGATTGTCGGTATAAGCCAGATAGATATCCACAGTATCACCTTTAACGCGGAAATTTCCACGGTTCAAGTCAATATCATTGCGGACATACAAGCTGTCTACCAGACGACGTAAAAAGACATTGCGGTCCATCATCCGTCCCCGTTCTATTTCAATGACATTTTTGTAGAAGTCCGAAGGATTTCCCATACCGTAGATACAAGATACGGAAGAAACCACTACCACGTCTTTTCGTCCGGAGAGTAGGGCAGAAGTGGCCGCGAGTCGAAGCTTGTCGATTTCGTCATTGATGGCAAGATCTTTCTCTATATAAGTATCACTGCTCGGGAGATAGGCCTCCGGCTGATAATAGTCATAGTAAGAAACGTAATATTCTACCGCATTATTGGGGAAGAAACCTTTAAACTCACTATAGAGCTGGGCAGCCAATGTCTTGTTATGGCTCAAAATCAACGTAGGTTTGTTGATATTGGCGATCACATTGGCAATGGTAAATGTTTTTCCCGATCCGGTCACTCCCAGTAAAGTCTGTGCGGGAACTCCCTGAAGTACCCCTTCAGTCAGTTGTGCTATCGCTTCCGGCTGATCCCCGGTAGGTTTGTAAGCTGATGTTAGTTCATAATTCATAGTTAAATCCTAAAAAGTGGAGCAATATTCGGTAAAATAATCGAGATAACAAATCATTTTTCCAAATAAATCCTTTACTTTGCAACATATTAATATCAAAAAACAGATTCATACAACTAGTAATACCAGAAACACATGATTTGGAATGAGAGCATTGAGTGTATGGACCGCGAAAGTCTTCGCAAGATTCAAAGCATACGACTCAAGAAAATTGTAGATTACGTCTATCACAACACTCCTTTCTATCGAAAGAAGATGCAGGAAATGGGAATAACCCCCGATGATATCAATAGTATCGATGATATTGTAAAACTGCCGTTTACCACGAAACATGATTTAAGAGATAATTATCCGTTCGGACTTTGTGCCGTGCCGATGAGCCAGATTGTACGTATTCATGCCTCTTCCGGAACGACCGGAAAGCCGACGGTTGTCGGATATACCCGTAAGGACTTGGCCTCTTGGGCGGAATGTATATCACGTGCTTTTACCGCTTACGGAGCGGGCCGTTCTGATATTTTTCAGGTATCATACGGATACGGACTGTTTACGGGCGGACTGGGAGCACATGCCGGAGCCGAGAATATCGGTGCTTCTGTTATTCCGATGTCCAGTGGCAACACTGAAAAACAGATTACCTTGATGCATGATTTCGGATCGACAGTGCTTTGTTGCACCCCTTCTTATGCGCTCTACCTGGCAGATGCAATCAAAGATTCCGGTTTGCCACGTGAAGAATTTCAACTGAAAGTCGGTGCGTTCGGTGCGGAACCCTGGACGGAAAATATGCGTCATGAAATTGAAGAGAAACTGGGAATCAAAGCATACGATATTTATGGGTTGAGTGAAATTGCCGGACCGGGTGTCGGTTACGAGTGCGAATGTCAGAACGGCACTCACTTGAATGAAGACCATTATTTCCCGGAAATTATCGATCCGAATACTTTGCAACCGGTTGAGCCGGGACAAACGGGCGAACTGGTGTTTACCCACCTCACCAAAGAGGGTATGCCATTGCTCCGTTACCGTACGCGTGATTTGACTGCCTTGCATCATGATAAATGTTCTTGCGGTCGTACATTAGTACGTATGGATCGTATTTTGGGACGCAGTGATGATATGTTGATTATCCGTGGTGTAAACGTATTCCCGACACAGATTGAATCCGTTATCCTTGAAATGGCAGAATTTGAACCGCATTATTTGTTGATAGTGGGTCGTGAAAATAATACCGATACGATGGAGCTCCAGGTTGAAGTACGTCCGGAATTCTATTCTGATGAGATCAACAAAATGCTGGCTTTGAAGAAAAAGCTGGGAGGACGTTTGCAAAGCGTACTTGGATTGGGAGTCAACGTGAAATTGGTAGAGCCTCGCAGCATTGAGCGTAGCGTAGGTAAAGCAAAACGTGTGATTGATAACAGAAAAATATAAATAAGTATTAGGTATTAAGTATTAAGTATTAACCATGCGGGTGATCTTGGAACTACGGTAATACTTGTTGCCTAATACCTAATGCTTGTTACTTAATACTTATTACTTAATACTTTAATAAATATGGTAGCAAAACAACTTTCTATCTTTTTGGAAAATAAGTCAGGCCGTTTGACGGAAGTGACTGAAGTGCTGGCGAAAGAAAATATCAATCTTTCTGCCTTGTGCATTGCCGAAAATGCTGATTTTGGTATTTTGCGTGGAATTGTATCCGATCCGGATAGAGCATACAAAGCTTTAAAAGATAATCATTTTGCAGTGAATGTGACTGATGTAGTAGGTATAAGCTGTCCCAATATACCGGGTGCTTTGGCAAAAGTGCTGGGATATTTATCAGACGAGGGTGTATTTATTGAATATATGTATTCGTTTGCCAATAACAATATTGCAAATGTGGTAATTCGCCCCAGCAATCTGGATAAATGTATCGAGGTATTGAAAGAAAAGAAAGTCGATCTGCTGGCTGCAAGTGATTTGTACAAGCTGTAGATATAGCAGTAAACGATAAACAGGGAACGGTAAATAGCTGTGTTGTCTTTGAATGGGATAACACATTTGTTTGCCGTTTTCTGCTATAAAAAATAGTGACGCTATCCGATGTGGATAGTGACGGTATGCTTCACCGATACCGTCACTATCCCGGGCATATACCGTCACTATTTTTTTTCTGCCTTATAACAAGTTTTTTTCTGTCTTATAACAAGGAATCTGACGTTTGTTCGTCAGGTTTATGTCAATCATGATTTCTGTGTGATTCGTTTATTACCTGCCGTTTACAGTTTGGTGTTTGCAATTCGACGTCATTTTCTCTCCTTTTGTCGATGTTTAACGCCTTTTATGTATTAAAAAACACAGATTAATTGCTAAATTCCCAGCGAATAAGTAACTTTGCGCATTATTTTTAAATAGGATGAAGAAAAATATCATTATAACTTTGCTTGCGGCGGCTACTCTGACATCATGTGGAGAGTACAATAAATTGCTGAAAAGCACCGATTACGAATACAAGTACGAAGCCGCCAAAAACTATTTTGCGAAGGGACAGTATAATCGTTCAGCTACGTTGCTGAATGAGTTGATAACCATTCTGAAAGGAACCGATAAAGCGGAAGAGTCTTTGTATATGTTGGGAATGAGTTATTATAATCAGAAAGATTATCAGACAGCTGCCCAGACATTTATCACCTATTTCAATACGTATCCCCGTGGCACTTTTACCGAACTGGCACGTTTTCATGCAGGTAAAGCTTTATTCCTGGATACCCCGGAACCACGTTTGGATCAATCAAGCACTTATCAGGCTATCCAGCAGTTGCAGATGTTCATGGAATATTTCCCGAACAGCACAAAGAAGCAGGAAGCACAGGATATGATTTTTGCTTTGCAGGATAAGCTGGTTTTGAAAGAACTTTATTCTGCAAGATTATATTATAATCTGGGTAATTATTTAGGCAATAACTATGAGTCTTGTGTAATCACAGCTCAAAATGCACTGAAAGATTATCCTTATACTGACTATCGTGAAGAACTTTCTATCTTGATTCTGCGTGCAAGACACGAAATGGCTATCTATAGTGTAGAAGACAAGAAGATGGATCGTTACCGCGAAACAGTGGACGAATATTATGCTTTCAAGAATGAATTTCCTGAAAGTAAATATTTGAAAGAAGCCGAGAAAATATTCAATGAATCACAGAAAGTAATTAAAGACTAAATTTAAATAGATTTATGGACTACAAAAAAACGAATGCTCCTGCTACAACAGTAACCCGTGACATGATGGAACTCTGTGCTGATACAGGTAATGTTTACGAAACTGTTGCCATTATTGGCAAGCGTGCTAATCAGATCAGTGTAGAAATCAAAAACGATCTTTCAAAGAAATTGGCAGAGTTTGCCTCTTACAATGACAACTTGGAAGAAGTGTTTGAAAATAGAGAGCAAATCGAAATTTCTCGTTATTATGAGAAATTGCCGAAACCGGACTTGATTGCTACGCAAGAATACATCGAAGGGAAAATATATTATAGAAATCCGGCTAAGGAGAAAGAAAAACTTCAGTAATTTATTTTCTGACGAAGAATTTGATAGTCAAGTAGTAAGTGGGATGATTATCCCTACTCCTTATTGCTTGGCTATTATTGTTTAACTCAACTACTATTTAGAATACTTATGATTCAACGAATTCAAACTGTTTATTTATTGATTGTTGCAGGATTACTGATTACAGCTATGTGTATGCCGATAGGTTACTTCATTGATACAATGGGCGAACATCCTTTTAAGGCATTAGGATTGGAAATAAACGACGCTTTTCAGTCTACATGGGGGTTATTCGGGATTCTGATGCTTAGTACTATCGTTGCCGTGGCTACCATTTTTTTATATAAGAACCGTATGTTGCAGATTCGCATGACGATTTTCAATAGCTTGTTGTTGGTCGGTTATTACATTGCTGCCCTTGCTTTTTATTTTGCGTTGAAGAATGATGCAAATATGTTCCGGGTAGGCTGGGCATTGTGTTTACCACTTATTTCCATCATTCTGAATATATTGGCTGTTCGTGCTATTGGACGCGATGAGGTGATGGTAAAGGCTGCGGATAGATTGAGATAAGACTTTTCCCTATATCTGGGTAATTCGTTAATATGATTAATGAAAAGCATCGCTTTATAAGAGTTAAAGCGGTGCTTTTTGCTCTCTAAAGCTATGCTTTAGCATCCCTAAAACGGTGCATTTACTGAATATCTCTGTTTTAAAGATACAAATAAGGCAACTAATTCATTGCGAGTTAGTTGCCTTATTTATTTAAAGAGTATCCCTAAAGCGATGCTTTGTAGATATTCAAGCTCCTTCTCTCGAAAGGGAGGAGGGAGAGGATTTTATTTCTTCAAGTCAAATAGGTACGTGAGCTTTATGGTAATTGTTCCATGCGCTGCACGGGCGAAATAGTCTTTCTTTGTGGTGCTGTAAAAGTCGGACAGCGCAAAGTAGTAACGGCCTTCAACGATGAAGCTACCGGCTTTCTTTGTTCGGAGTTCTACACCGCCGCCACCGGCAATACCGTAGTCGAATTTATTCTGAATCTTAACTCCATACACCGCTTTCTGTGTATTGGATAAGGTGTTCATATCAATACCTTTTATTGTTTCCGATTCGCTTATCAGAAAGCTGATTTGAGGACCTGCATGAACAAAGAATTGTAATCCTCTGTCTCGTCCGAAAGCAAGATGGGCTAGAAAAGGAATATCAATATAGGTCATTTTGCGGGTATAAGTTTTGCTCGGATCCTTCGAGGTGACTTCATATCCGTTATCGTCCAATGATACCGTTTCAAACAATTGGTCCCAACCCCTTTGTGATACATTCAATTCGACTTGTGCACCGCAAATCATGGCGAAATACTTCTCGGATATATAACGTGCCGTCAAGCCTCCGGTAATTCCCATCAAGCTATTTTGCTTGATGCTGGGAGTGAAAGAAACACTGTTTAAGTTGACACCTCCATTAACACCTACTGATAAATTGCTGCGTGCTTCTCCAATTTGGGCAGTGGCAGGAAGAGCAAATCCCGTAAGTAGGAGTGTTGCAATCAAAAATGGTTTTATCTTTATCATTTTCGTATTATTCGAAGTCAAGTTTTACTAATTCAAAATTCTTAGTGAAACGTATGAAGAACACTTTTTTATTAATAAATCCTCCCCAGTTGTTCACGCGCTGGAATTTGAATCCTGTCTGGATTGGCGTCAGGTTCATCTTAGGCAGATTGTTTTCCAATTCCGAGCTATAGAGCGATAATCCCTTCAAGAAGAAGAAACCGGTGTCGAAGCCAAGCATTGCGTAATTGGGGTATTTGCTTGCCAAATCTTTACTATACCATTTATGATAAGCGTTGGTGAATTGCACGGCTGCCGGGAACAATGTATTCGTATAGAATGAAGAGTAGAAATATACATCCAACTCAAAGAAATTTTCCAGATGATCTCTAGTGTAAGTCTGCCATTCCGGGTAGCCGAACAGGTGAATTTTTTCTGCAGGATTCTCTCTGACTAACAACGTCAGTTGAGGGAGTACCTTAATCAGTAAAACATTACTGCCCGATGTCGGGATAAAAATGTTTTCTTTATCACTGCGAAGTGTTGCTTTCAATGTTTCTTTAGTTGCGCTTTCGCTGACGGTTCTCATAGGAATTCCTTTGCTCTTCAACTCTTGTTTCAAGCCGCTGATAAATTCCGCTTTCTCCTTGTCAGCACTCGACGGTTCGATGAAAATAACGTTCGCATTAGGGAATTGGCGGGTGAAATGCTCATAAACCTCTGAATATAAATAAGATTGAGGCGTATTAATCTGATAAATAGCAGGATTTTTGAATACCTCTTCTCCTTTTTGAGAGAAAGGGATCACCAGGCGTATATCGTTCTTCTCCGCGAAGTCTGACAATGGTTTTATTTGATTCTGATGCATCGGACCGATGATGATATTCATACTCTTCATCTCGTTTTTGGCAAGAATCGTATTTAATGTAGAAATGTCTTTTCCACTGTCATATACATATAAATCAAGAGAAACGCCCGTACGTTTCAGACTGTCTACTGCCATCAGGAAACCTTCGTAATATTCCACCATGCGTTTGTCCTCCTGGAAAGGTAACAACAAGGCAGCCTTAATAGTAGACAGCTTTTGGGGAGTCTCCTTATTTTTGCGGAAAAGCTCGCTATTGCTGGGAGGAACAGCGTATGGATCTTCCTTCTGTGTAGGTTGTACGGTGGTTGCTGCCGGGTAGGGGATGCAAAGAAATTGTCCCTTTTTCATGCCCTTTTTCAGTTCCGGGTTAGCGTCAATCAACTCCTGCTCGCTGATTCCGTATTCACGGCTCACGCTGAATATAGTCTCTTTGCGCTTTACCTTATGCATATCTTTGCATCTCGGAACAACAGGGCCTTGAATAGTCGATTGTTCAGTAGGCGTTTGAACTACGGCGTCAGTTTGTTCTTCTTTTTTCTGCGGAATCAGAATAACTTGTCCGATACGGAAATTCTCGGCACTCAAACCTGGGTTTGCTTCACAAATATCTTTGGCGGACACATTATACATCGTTGTCAGTTTGTACAATGTTTCTCCGGCTTGGATCGTATGGAATGTTTCTCCTTTCTGACTCTCTTTTCCGGTAGGGATTTTGATGGTCTGTCCGGCATAGATTTTTTCGTCACAACCAGGATTCAGACGTATGATGTCTGACGTAGTGACATTATACATCTTGGAAATGGAGTATAAACTTTGTCCTTTTTCGATGGTATGCAAGAAATAAGATTGGTTTTCCTGTGCATAACTGATAGCGTATGAAACGCTTATAAAAAGCAGAAATAAGAATATTCGGTTTATCGGTTTCATCAAATTATAACTATTGGTTCTTGAAATCAAGGAACAAAGGTACAAATAATGCCCTATATCTTCATAAGATTTGAGTTAAGAAAATAATATTGTGCTTTTTTAGGAGCATATTTCGGGCGGAAACATTAATTTTGCAACATTTATGGAAGGATATGAATATGCAGGAAACAGAATATATTAATGTGTACGGTGCGCGCGTGCACAATTTGAAGGACATTGATGCCGAGATTCCCCGTAACAGCTTGACCGTTATCACCGGATTGAGCGGTAGTGGAAAATCTTCTTTAGCCTTCGATACGATTTTTGCCGAAGGACAGCGCCGCTATATCGAAACTTTTTCAGCCTATGCCCGCAATTTCCTGGGCAATCTGGAACGTCCGGATGTCGATAAAATAACAGGCTTGAGCCCGGTTATCTCCATTGAACAGAAAACAACGAATAAAAATCCCCGTTCTACCGTAGGAACAACTACCGAGATCTACGATTATCTCCGTTTGTTGTATGCCCGTGCGGGAATCGCCTATTCGTATCTGTCGGGGGAAGAAATGGTGAAATACACCGAAGAGCAGATTCTGGATTTGATTCTGAAAGATTATAAAGGAAAGAAAATATATCTGCTGGCGCCATTGGTACGTTCACGTAAAGGACATTATAGAGAACTTTTTGAACAGATACGTAAAAAAGGATATTTATATGTACGAGTAGACGGAGAAGTGCGTGAAATCACGCATGGTATGAAGCTCGACCGTTATAAGAACCATGATGTAGAAGTGGTTATCGATAAATTAGTGGTTGCAGAGAAAGACGACCGGCGTCTGAAACAGAGTGTGGCAACTGCCATGCGTCAGGGAGACGGGCTGATGATGATTTTGGATGCCCAGTCCGAAAGTATCCGGCATTATAGTAAGCGACTCATGTGTCCTGTCACCGGGTTGTCTTATCGTGAACCTGCTCCGCATAACTTCTCATTCAATTCACCGCAAGGAGCGTGTCCGAAGTGTAAAGGGTTGGGAGTAGTCAATCAGATTGACGTGGACAAAGTGATTCCCGATCGTGAACTTTCCATTTACGAAGGTGCGATAGCTCCTTTGGGAAAATATAAGAATGCGATGATTTTCTGGCAAATCGGTGCTTTGCTTGAGAAGTACGATGTAACGTTGAAAACACCGGTTAAGGAGTTGCCGGACGATGCGATTGATGAAGTGTTGTATGGCTCTGACGAACGGATTAAAATCAAGAGTTCGCTGATCGGCACTTCATCCGATTACTTTGTTACCTATGAAGGAGTGGTGAAGTATATTCAGATGTTGCAGGAGAAAGATGCTTCTGCGACAGCGCAGAAATGGGCGGAACAATTTGCCAAAACAACGGTTTGTCCTGAATGTAAAGGGGCTCGCCTGAATAAGGAAGCTCTGCATTTCCGCATCCACGATAAGAATATTAATGAATTGGCAAACATGGACATCAACGAGCTGTATGACTGGTTGATGAAGGTAGATGAGTTCCTTTCCGATAAGCAGAAGAAAATATCAGTAGAGATTCTGAAAGAGATTCGTACACGTTTGAAGTTCCTGCTGGATGTTGGTTTGGATTATCTGGCGTTGAACCGTAGTTCTGTCAGCCTTTCCGGTGGTGAGAGCCAGCGTATTCGTTTGGCTACACAAATTGGTTCTCAATTGGTGAATGTGCTTTATATTCTCGACGAGCCGAGTATCGGTCTGCATCAGCGTGATAATTTACGTCTTATCAACTCCTTGAAAGAACTCCGTGACATGGGAAACTCCGTGATTGTGGTGGAACATGATAAGGATATGATGTTGGCTGCCGACTATGTTATCGATATGGGACCAAAAGCCGGACGTCTCGGTGGAGAGGTTGTTTTTGCAGGAACTCCCCAGGAGATGCTGAAGACCGATACGATGACTTCGCAATACCTGAATGGAAAGATGAAGATAGAAATCCCCGCCAAGCGTAGAAAAGGAAACGGGAAATCTATCTGGCTGAAAGGAGCGAAAGGGAATAACCTGAAGAATGTCGATGTAGAGTTTCCGTTAGGAAAACTAATTTGCGTGACAGGTGTATCGGGAAGCGGGAAATCTACTTTGATTAATGAAACTCTGCAGCCGATTCTATCGCAGAAGTTCTACCGTTCTTTGCAGGATCCTTTGGAATACGATTCGATTGAAGGATTGGAAAATATCGATAAGGTAGTGAATGTCGATCAATCACCTTTGGGACGTACGCCACGTTCCAATCCAGCTACCTATACCGGTGTGTTTTCTGATATTCGTAATCTGTTTGTAGGTCTTCCGGAAGCTAAGATTCGCGGTTACAAGCCGGGACGTTTTTCCTTTAATGTTTCAGGCGGACGTTGTGAAGCCTGTACGGGAAATGGTTATAAAACAATTGAAATGAATTTCCTTCCTGACGTATATGTGCCTTGTGAAGTATGTCACGGCAAACGTTATAACCGGGAAACACTGGAAGTACGTTTCAAGGGAAAATCGATTGCCGATGTATTGGACATGACAATCAACCGTGCCGTAGAATTCTTTGAAAACGTTCCGCAAATCTTGAGTAAGATAAAAGTATTGCAGGATGTCGGACTCGGATATATAAAGTTGGGACAATCTTCTACCACTCTTTCCGGTGGAGAAAGCCAGCGTGTGAAACTGGCAACGGAACTGTCGAAAAGGGATACAGGCAAGACCCTTTACATCCTTGATGAACCGACTACCGGACTTCATTTTGAAGATATCCGTGTACTGATGGGAGTACTGAATAAGCTTGTAGATAAAGGGAATACGGTTATTGTCATCGAACACAATCTGGATGTGATTAAAATGGCGGATTATATTATCGATATGGGCCCTGAAGGGGGTAAGGGCGGGGGAGAACTCCTTAGTTACGGAACACCGGAAGAGGTTGCGAAGAGCCCTAAGGGATATACACCTAAGTTTCTTCGCGAAGAGCTGGGGCTCTAATTTGAAGCATAGAGTGAGGGCGTTCCCCCAATAAAGTCAACTATCTCTAATCATATTAATTAAGGCGCGGATTACATGGTTTTTATTTAATTAGAGCCGTGTAATCCGTGTCTTAATAAAAGTCATGGAGGACTTTGTCTCCCGCTAATTCTTTATTTATCAGATATAGAAAGTATAAATACAACGAAAATGAAAATCAATAAAACAAATGCCGCACGGCTGTTAGATAAGGCTAAGATAGCCTATGAACTGATTCCCTACGAAGTGGATGAAAACGACTTAAGTGCTGTTCATGTAGCAGCAGATTTAGGAGAAAACATTGAGCAAGTGTTTAAGACTCTTGTCCTGCATGGCGATAAAAGCGGATATTTTGTCTGTGTCATTCCGGGAGAACATGAAGTTGACTTGAAACTGGCAGCTAAAGCATCGGGTAATAAGAAGTGTGATTTGATTCCCGTAAAAGAACTTCTGCCACTTACCGGATATATCCGGGGAGGTTGTTCGCCTATCGGCATGAAGAAACATTTTCCTACTTATATCCATGAAACCAGCCGGGAATTTCCGTATATTTATGTAAGTGCCGGGGTACGGGGACTTCAGATAAAAATAGCTCCGGAAGATTTGATTCGTGAATCCAGAGCAGAAATTTGTCGTTTATTTGAGGAGTAGTTTAACAAATCATTGTGCAAAAACTCAAGAAAAAGTATATATTTGCAAGAAATATTTATTTAAATCAATCATTTATTAATTCTAAAAACTTATATCTATGTTCAGTAAACACCCTAAAGGTCTGATTGCTGCAGCTTTAGCTAATATGGGAGAGCGTTTTGGCTTCTATATTATGATGGCGATTTTGACATTGTTTATTTCAGCGAAATTTGGATTGTCCGAGACAACTACCGGATACATTTATTCCGCGTTCTATGCTTCCATTTATATTTTAGCTTTGGCGGGAGGTGTTATTGCTGATAAGACGAAAAATTTTAAAGGCACTATTTTAGTAGGGCTGATATTAATGGCTATCGGTTATTTGATTATTGCCATTCCTACTCCGACCCCTGTTCCTAGTATGGCTCTTTACTTGGGATTAACCTGTTTCGGACTTTTGGTGATTGCTTTTGGTAATGGTTTATTTAAAGGAAATCTGCAGGCTTTGGTAGGCCAGATGTACGATGACCCTAAATATTCAAACCTACGTGATGCCGGTTTCCAGATATTTTATATGTTTATCAATATTGGGGCTGTTTTTGCACCGTTTATTGCTATTGGTGTGCGCAACTGGTGGCTGAAGGTGAACAATTTTGATTATGATGCCACTTTACCTGAATTGTGCCATCAATATTTAGAAAAAGGAAATGATATGGCTCCACAAGCAATGGAGAATCTGACAACTTTGGCTAAGAGTGTTGTTCTTGACGGGACTCCTGTAACAGATATGGGTATGTTTGTTAATAACTACCTTGATGTATTTAACCGTGGTTTTCAGTATGCTTTTATGGCTGCTATTGGTGCTATGCTTGTTTCGCTGATTATTTATATGGCAAATAAGAAACGCTTCCCGGATCCTGCGACTAAATTGGAAACCAGTAAAGGTACTGCGACTGTGAATAAGGAAGAAATCCAAATGAGCGCTACTGAAATCAAACAACGTATCTATGCTTTGTTTGCAGTATTCGGTGTTGTTATTTTCTTCTGGTTATCTTTCCACCAGAATGGTTATTCTTTGACTTATTTTGCCCGTGACTATGTGGATTTGAGTGTTATTAATATCGACTTAGGTTTTACGCAGATCAAGGGAGCTGAAATATTCCAGAGCGTTAATCCGTTCTTCGTTGTATTCCTGACTCCATTTATCATGTGGATGTTCGGCTCAATGAAAAAGAAGGGTAAAGAACCTTCTACCCCGATGAAGATTGCCATCGGTATGGGTATTGCCGCATTAGCGTATGTATTCTTGATGGTATTCTCCTTTACATTGCCTTCGAAAGAGGTGTTGGGTACTATGAGTGCTGCTGAAATAAATGCTATTCGTGTGACTCCGTGGATTATGATCGGTCTGTATTTCATCCTTACAGTTGCCGAATTGTTCATTTCTCCTCTGGGATTATCGTTTGTATCTAAGGTTGCTCCTCCTCATTTGCAGGGATTAATGCAAGGTTGCTGGTTGGCTGCAACAGCTGTGGGTAATTCACTGCTGTTTATCGGTGGTATTCTTTATACCACTGTTCCTATCTGGGCTTGCTGGTTAGTATTTGTAGGCGCAACAGGTGCTTCTATGATTGTAATGCTTTCAATGGTAAAATGGTTGGAACGCGTAGCGAAATAGAATCCCGTCATTGACTAAATAACAAAATGCCCCGGAACATTCACGATACTTGTTCCGGGGCATTTTGGTTTATTAAATATCCAATCCCATAATATAATCATTCATATAATACCCGTTGCCAATCGGGAAATCACCTTTCCGTAACTTTCTCATTCCCATGTATTCGTAAAACTGCAAGGCTTTATTGTTACGATTCACGTTAAGTTCCATCAGACAAGGTTCCGGGTGCATCTCCTTGATGCATTTGATTGCTTCCTTAAATAAGAAACTGCCGCAATGCGTACCCTGAAAGCGGGGGAGAACATAGATTTTCTGAAGATGGAATACATCTTTTTCCTGTTGCTGCACAGAGACGTATCCGCATGGTTCATTCTCTTTATAGGCGATGGAATACACATGCCCTTCTTCCTCCATTTGCTTGCGCACATTGGAAGGAGCATACATCCAGTCCATCATATAATCCAGTTGTTCAGGAGATAAAATATCCTTGTAGGTGGCGGGGAATACCTCCTTTGCCATCATATGAATAAGCTCGCAATCGGCTACCGTTGCTTTTCGAATTGTAAACATACGTACTTTCTATTTTATGGTTTAACGGGCACAAATATAGCCATTATTTCTTTTTATAATAAGGTAAGCACTCTCTAATGTTTTAATTATTATTAATTTATAGTACTTTGTAATGCAAGGTACTTGGGTAATGCATATATTTGTGCCATCTAAAAGAAGTGAATAATGAAAGTAGACAATGTAAAATCACAGATGAGGAAAGGCATGCTTGAATATTGCATCATGCTTTTGCTGCACAAAGAGCCTGCCTATGCTTCTGATATTATTCAGAAATTGAAAGAAGCCCAGCTGATTGTAGTGGAAGGCACCTTGTATCCGTTGCTGACCCGTCTGAAAAATGACGACTTGTTAAGTTATGAATGGGTGGAATCTACCCAAGGACCTCCCCGCAAGTACTATAAACTCACTGAACAAGGAGAAACCTTTTTGGGAGAACTGGAAATTTCCTGGAAAGAACTTAACGACACAGTGAATCATATAGCCAATAGATAATCCGAAAAAGAAGAAATAAAAATGAAAAAGACATTGACCATAAATTTAGGAGGAATAGTTTATCATATAGATGACGATGCCTACCGGCTGTTAGACAATTATCTGTCTAATTTGAAACATTATTTTCGTAAACAGGAGGGTGCGGAAGAAATTGTAGACGATATTGAGATGCGTATTGCCGAACTGTTTGCCGAGAAAGTAACTGAAGGAAAACAGGTCATCACAGTTTCGGATGTAGAAGAAATTATCGCCCGCGTAGGCAAACCGGAAGATTTTGGCATTGCTGACGAGGATACAGATTCACAGAGAAGAACGGAACAAGCATCGTCCGCTAATCAAAATAATACGCAAACCTCTGCCCAACGTCGCTGGTTCCGTGATCCGGATAATAAATTGTTGGGTGGTGTGGCAGCAGGACTGGCAGCTTACTTCGGTTGGGATATCACATTGGTGCGTATCCTGATGATTATTCTGGTGTTTGTGCCTTATTGCCCGATGATTATCCTTTATATTATCGGATGGCTCGTTATTCCGGAAGCTCGTACCGCCGCAGAAAAGTTAAGTATGCGTGGAGAAGCGGTAACCATTGAGAATATTGGCAAAACAGTGACAGACGGCTTCGAACGGGTAGCAGATGGGGTTAATAATTATGTGAACTCCGGTAAACCTCGTACCTTTCTTCAAAAGATAGGCGATGTATTTGTTTCCATTGCTGCCGTTCTCTTTAAGATATTTTTGGTAGCTCTTGTCATTCTTTGTTGCCCTGTCTTGTTCGTATTGGCTGTCGTATTGGTAGCGTTGGTATTTGCGGCAATTGCTGTGGCAGTCAGTGGAGGAGCTTTACTTTATGAATTGTTGCCTGCCATCGACTGGATGCCGGTTGCTTCCGTCTCTCCTATGATGACATTATTAGGTACGATTGCCGGAGTTGCCCTCATCGGTATTCCATTAGGAGCTTTCTTGTATACTATCTTGCGCCAGCTATTCCATTGGTCGCCAATGGGAACAGGTTTGAAATGGTCGTTACTGATTTTATGGATATTGGGTGCGGTCATTATGGTTATCAATCTTTCTGCTCTTGGCTGGCAACTGCCTTTGTATGGGCTACACTGCTGTTAACTAAGCCTCATTCTATTAAAAAAGGATAATATTTATTCTTTTATAAGTAAATGTACCCCGATAGTGTGTCCGGGGTACATTTTTTGTTTTCCCTTATTCATCGTAAATCGAGATTTTTTAGTAAGTTTGTAAATACGTATTCAGGAAATAAAATGGGTGAACATATATGTTTTAGGAGAAACGAACGTTTAGCGACAGTCAATCCTTATTGGAGAGGAAATCCGATGGTGCGCGGACGTTTTTTTAACAGGCAGCATCGCTTCCGTCCGGGGATGGGCAGCGTGTTGAAATGGCGTCTTTCGCCCAATCCCCAACGCAAAGAGAAGAAGACGGTGAAATGGGACCCGAAAGTTTGTTATCTTCGCTCATTGGATGCGATGGTAGGAGATTCTCTGATATGGCTCGGACATAATTCTTTCTTTCTTCAATTAGCAGGTAAGCGAATCATGTTCGATCCGGTGTTCGGCAGTATTCCTTTTGTGAAAAGACAGAGCGAATTTCCTGCTAATCCTGATATATTTACGGAGATTGATTATCTACTTGTCAGTCATGACCATTTCGACCATTTGGATAAACAGAGTATAGCCCGCTTACTGAAGAACAACCCGCAAATGAAACTTTTCTGCGGCTTGGGAACCGGTGAACTGATTCAGGGATGGTTCCCTGAAATGAAAGTGATTGAAGCCGGATGGTATCAACAAATGGAAGATGAAGGATTGAAGATCACGTTTCTGCCGGCACAACACTGGAGCAAACGTTCCGTACGCGATGGCGGTCAGCGACTGTGGGGAGCTTTTATGCTGCAAGGAAATGGGATTTCTCTTTATTATAGTGGTGATACGGGTTATTCCAGCCATTTTCGTGAGATTCCCGATCTGTTCGGAGCACCGGATTATGCTTTGTTAGGTATCGGTGCATACAAACCTCGCTGGTTTATGCGTCCCAACCATATATCGCCATACGAATCCTTGACTGCTGCCGAAGAAATGAATGCAGGTCTTACCATTCCCATGCATTATGGCACATTCGACTTGTCTGACGAGCCTTTGCACGATCCTCCGAAAGTTTTTGCAGCAGAAGCAAAGAAACGGAAGATTCCAGTGGAGATTCCCTATTTGGGAGAGATTGTAAAATTGAAAAAACAGAAATAATTAGAAACGAATAAAGAGATGAAGAAATTAGAAGTAAAAGACCTGAAAGAAAACTTTTTCGAAGCGATTGGAAAAGAGTGGATGCTGGTTACGGCCGGAACAAAAGAGAAGTTTAACACGATGACAGCAAGTTGGGGTGGCATCGGTTGGCTGTGGAACAAGCCTGTTGCTTTCGTTTTTATCCGTCCCGAACGGTATACGTATGAATTTGTAGAGAAGAACGATCACCTGACTCTTTCTTTCTTAGGGGCAGAAAATAAGAAGATTCACGCTATTTGTGGTTCTAAGTCGGGACGTAATATAGATAAAGTAAAAGAGACCGGATTGAAGCCAGTGTTTACAGAAAATGGCAATGTGTTGTTCGAGCAGGCACGATTGAGCCTGGAGTGTAAGAAGCTTTATGCTGACGGTATCAAACCGGAATGTTTTCTGGATAAGGAATCATTGGAAAAGTGGTACGGTGGTGCTCATGGTGGTTTCCACAAGATGTATATTGTAGAAATTGAAAATATTTATTCGGAGTAAGATTTAGCCGATTTATGATGGATGCAATGGAGAAGGCTCTGAACTCAAGTAGATTGAGAACAGAGCCTTCTTTTATTTTACTTTATTGGAAAGTCGTTAAGCACAGATTATATGAAATATGCAGTTTTAGTGAATCAAATGACCGTGAGATTCGTATAATCCGTGCTTTAAAATTTTACTTAGATGGAGCTTTCTTCACCCATTTATCCAACCATTCAAAGAATGTGCGTTGCCATAAAACTCCATTCTGCGGTTTCAATACCCAGTGGTTTTCATCCGGATAAATCAGCAACTCTGCAGGAACACCACGCATCACGGCAGCATCGAAAGCAGCCATTGCCTGATTAGCCAGAATACGGTAGTCTTTTTCTCCATGAATACAGAGGATAGGCGTATCCCATTTCTCCACGAATAGGTGAGGAGAGTTGGCAAACGTACGTTGTGCCACCGGGTTTTGTTTTTCCCAGTATGCGCCTCCCATATCCCAGTTGGCAAACCATTTTTCTTCAGTTTCCAGATATTGCATTTCCATATTGAAGATACCGTCGTGGGCGATGAAGGCTTTGAATCGTTTGTCATGATGTCCCGCCAACCAGTATACAGAGAATCCTCCGAAGCTGGCACCTACACATCCCAAGCGATCTTTGTCTACATACGGCTCTTTTGCCATTTCATCGATAGCAGTGAAATAATCTTTCATACACTGGCCACCGTAGTCACCACTGATCTGTTCGTTCCATTCCACGCCAAATCCCGGCAAGCCGCGACGATTCGGAGCAACAATGATATAATCATTGGCTGCCATAATCTGGAAATTCCAGCGATAAGACCAGAACTGGCTTACCGGACTTTGCGGACCTCCTTCACAGAACAGCAAAGTCGGATATTTCTTGTTCGGATCAAACTGCGGGGGATAGATTACCCATGTCAACATCTGTTTGCCATCTGTTGTTTTCATCCAGCGACCTTCCACTTTACCCATTTCCAACTGGTCGTAGATCTGCTTGTTTTCCTGCGTCAGTTGAGTAGTAGAGCCATCCAGTGCCACAGTATAAATTTCATCACCCATGCTCATTGAATGACGTTTGGCGATCAGTTTATCCCCGAAAAGAGCTACACTTTCATAATCGTACATTCCTGAAGTAATGGCCTTTACCGAATCATTTGCCAGGTCAAGCGCATAAATCTGTGACTCTCCATGCCATACACCTGTGAAATAGATCACTTTTGCATCTGCTCCCCAAACAAAGGCATCTACATTCGATTCGAACGCCTTGCTGACAAACCGTTTCTCTCCGGTTTCCAAATTCATGATGAACAGACGGTTTAAGTCGGCTTCGTAACCGTCACGTTCCATACTCTGCCAGGCGATATATTTGCCGTCCGGAGAGTATTGCGGATTGGTATCGTACCCTTTGTTTTCTTCCGTGATATTTTCCGTTTTTTGGGTGTTCAGGTCATAAACGTAAATATCGGAGTTGGTGGAAATCGCATATTCCAATCCTGTCTTTTTACGGCAAGTGTAAGCCACTTTGTCCGAAGTAGTATTCCAGGCAAGTTGCTCAATGCCACCCCAGGGTTTCATTGGACTTTCATACGGTTCTCCGTTCAGGATATCCACAATATTGGAAATACCGTTACCGTCGAAGTCGGCAACAAAAGGATGTGGAGCTGTCGTCACCCATTCATCCCAATGTTTGTACATTAGGTCGGTCACGATGATACCTGTGGCTTTCGGCAGGTCCGGATATTTATCAGCAGTGCTTTCTTTCGTCTTTACTTGTGAAATAAACAGCAGCTTTTTGCCATCCGGTGAAATGGAATAACCTTCGATGTCTCCGTCGTAGTTGGTCAATTGCTTGCGTCCGCTACCGTCCGGATTCATTTCATAGAGCTGGCTGCTTCCATTGTCATTACTTAAGAATGCAAGTTTGGTGCCTCCTTTAATCCATGTCACTTCATTTTCCTGATACGGGGTATGAGTGATTTGCTGGTTTTCGCTTCCGTCTGCGTTCATCACGAAAACTTCGCGGTTACTCTTGTTTTCCGGTACACTGTAATACGCTACCGTATACGCAATTTTCTTTCCGTCGGGCGATACGGCGAATCCGCCGATACGTCCCATAGCCCAAAGTGCTTCGGGAGTCATGCGCTTCCCTTCGATCTTAATATCCGATTTCTCGATAAGCACCTGATCTGTTTTGCCTGCGTCTTTGGTTCCTCCGCAGGCAGCTAACAACATTGCTGCCGACATCATAAATAAATTAGCTTGTCTCATATATTTTATAAAATGTTTATTTTCTTGCGAAGATAGTGAAAAAAGGATTTAAATCTTCTTTTTCTGCCAGTTTCCTTTCTTCATATACCAGTAGCAGAACAACAGTATAAAAGTACCGTACACACATTCTGTCGTCCAGGCAAATGCGACATCCATTCGCAGATACATGATGAAATATGCAGAGTATGTGACATAGATAGCCAGTACACAAAGTTCCATAGCCAATGCAGTCCGCGTATTTCCTGTTCCTGATACCGATTGGAAATACACATTGGCAGGCACCAGTACCAGATAGGCAGAGCATAGTACCCACAGTGAAGGTACGGATGCCGCTCTCAAATCCGGCATATCTGTATAAATACGTAGGATCAGATCCGGAAATAGACAGAAGAATATCAGAATTGGCAATACAAATATATATCCAATGCGAATGTGCTGCCTGATAGTACCCCGTACACAATCCTGTTCACCTGCACCGATCAGATTGCTGACCAATGAACCACAGGTGGATGCAAATGCCATTGCAATCATAAACGGGATTCCCGACACGTTTCGGATAATGTTCGCGATTGCCAAAGAGCGCTCTCCCAAATGTTCCACAAATAGAAAGAACATAAACCAGGTAGACAAAGAAACAAAGTTCTGGATCATTGTCCACACAGAAACATTCAGTATTCGTTTCAGTGTTTTCCCTTGGAACTTAGGCAGTATATTCAATGCATACTTCCTGCAGTCAATCCGTTTCCAGGTATAGATGATAAAGAAAATCACCGATACCATTTCAGCCAGCGAAGAGCCGATAGCAGCACCGGCAATTCCCAATTGCGGGAAACCGAATTTTCCGAAAATCAGGATATAATTGAATACCACATTCGAAAGTACCATCACAATAGAGTTCAAAGTCAGCGTCTTGGTCTGCGTCGTACCTACAAAGAAGGCGCGGAACATCACCATGATAAAAGAGAAGAAGAACCCGTACACACGCCAATGAATATAACTCTCGGCTGCATCGTAAATGTGAGGAGACGAAATGATATTCTTGAGGATATATGGTGAGAATACGATGGAGAACGTGAATAAAATCACTGCCATGGCAAGCAGGAAATATATGCCCTGATAAAAAATGGGTCCGATTTCCTTGTAGTTTCCTTCTCCATTGCGACGTGCAATTAATATCTGGGCACCGATGCTGAAACCGAATGCCATCATGAAAATGGCAAGGTAATATACACCTGCAATGGCGGAAGCACCTAATTCGATTTCTCCGACACGTCCCAGAAAAGCAGTGTCCGTCATACCAATCATCTGTTCCATAATCAGACTGATTAGGATAGGGTAGGAGATTGTCCAGATTTGTTTATAAGAATATTTAGTTTTCATCCTATTTTATTTTTTAGAGAAAGAAAGCCGGGCAACCAAAATAGGATGTCCGGCTTTCTTAGAATATGATTCAGGAATTACTCCTTATTTTTTATTCTGTCTTTGCTGCTGCAATTGCTCTTGTTGCTTTTGCATCGCCTCCAGGCGAGCAGCAAATCCGGTCTTTTTCATTTGTTTCGGGTCTTTCTTTTTCGCTTCAAGAATAGCCAACAATTTAGTTTCGTCAGTCGTTCTACGAAGCAGAATCATAGTACCCACACTAATCAGCGTTGACACGAAGTAGTAATAGTTCAAACCTGACGGATAATCGTTCAAGACGAACAAGAACATAATCGGCATCAGATACATCATCCATTTCATAGCCGCCATTTGTGGCTGCGCTCCGGTATCCTGCATAGACATTGTGTACTTTGTGTTCAAGATGTTTGTCAACGTCATCAGCAAGCAGAACAAGCTAAGGTGATTGCCAAGGAACGGGATATGGAACGGGAATGTGATGATAGCGTCATAAGTAGAAAGGTCGTCCGCCCACAAGAAACTCTGTTGACGCAGTTCGATAGCACTCGGCACGAACATAAACAAAGCCATCAGGATAGGGAACTGCAATAACATCGGCAGACAGCCACCCATCGGGCTTACCCCGTATTGGCTGTAAAGGCTCATCACCTCCTGCTGTTTCTTCATTGCATCTTCCTGCTTGGGATATTTCTTGTTGATTTCATCAATTTTCGGTTTCAATACACGCATCTTGGCAGAAGACATGTACGTTTTCCAGGTAGCCGGATAAACCAGCACTTTCACCATAATAGTCAGAATCAACAGAACGATACCCATGCTCAATCCCCAGCCGGACAACCAGTCGAATACGTTGATCGTGATAAACTGGTTAATCCAGCGGATCAGCGGCCAACCCAGGTAAACCAGTCGGTGAAGCTCCCATTTCTCGTCACGTCCTTTATCCAGCGCTTTCAGCGTCTTGAAGTGGTTCGGACCGAAGTAGAAGTACATCTCTGTCGGTTCCTTGCCTGACGGATCAAAGAAAGTATTCATTTCAGCAGAATAATCTTTGATATATCCGCTTCCCTGTTGTTCCATTTTTGACTTAACGGAAACCTTGTCGAAATCCTGTTCAGCGATAAATACAGACGAGAAGAACTGATTCTTGAAAGCTACCCAATCAATGCGTCCCGGCAAATCCTGACTGTCATCTTTGGCAGCAGACAAGTTGTCTACATTGTCACCTGTTACTTTATAAGTCAGTTCCGACAGACGATTCTCATAAGTGAATCCTTTTTCCAGTTGGCGGGCACGTTGTGACCAGTCGATGTCCACATACTTAGTACTAGCCAACTTGTCTTCCATGCCTGTCGCTTTGATTTCAAAGTTCATCAGGTAGCTATCCGGTTTCAGCGTATAGATGAAATCGATATAGCTTGCGCTATCCGCAGCCAGACGCATTGTAACACTACTGTCCGTCTTGTTCACAGCTTCAAAGAAATAATCTTTGGTCTGGATGGCTCCTGCCTTGTTGTAAAAGTTGAAGTTCATCGAAGCATCGTCACCGTCGAACAACATGACCGGCGTCTTTTTGTCTTGTGCCATATAATCTTTCAGCATGGCTGAATAGACACGTCCGCCTTTGGTTGTGAAAGTGATTTCCGCTACATTATTCTGGATGCTGATTTTAGAGTCGGTTCCATGCAAGGCATTGAAAAACAAAGCAGAAGAATCGGCAGCCGATGCCACCTCTTTTTGACTGTTAGCCAGTGCAGCTTCCGTTTTAGCCTTCAACGCTTCCTCCTGCTGCTGTACCACGGCAATAGAATCGTAGTATTTTTTTTGCGCAGCTATCTGTTCCTCGCTTGGACGGCTCAAAAAACTGAATCCTACCAATAATATACCTATCAGAACGAGACCTGTGATGGTGTTTTTATCCATTCTTATTTTAATTACAAATTATATAAATTACAAACTACCGGTTGTTTACCACGTATCGCGTTAGCCGTTCACCGTTGCTTTTTCGTTTTCGATGGCAGCTTTCACAAATGCAACGAACAACGGATGAGGGTTCAGTACCGTACTGCCATATTCCGGATGGAACTGTGTGCCGACAAACCATTTCAAAGTCGGGATTTCAACGATTTCTACCAGATCCGATTCCGGGTTGATACCTACACATTTCATGCCGGCAGCTTCATATCGGTCTTTATAATCATTGTTGAACTCATAGCGATGGCGGTGACGTTCCTGAATATGTTCCTGTCCGTAAGCCTGATATGCTTTCGAACCTTTCTGCAATACACATTCGTAAGCACCCAGACGCATCGTACCACCCATATTGGTGATTGCTTTCTGCTCTTCCATGATATCAATCACGTTGTGCGGAGTCTTTTCATCCATTTCACGTGAGTTGGCATCTGCGTATCCTAGTACGTTGCGTGCAAACTCAATAGCAATACATTGCATACCCAGACAAATACCGAAAGTCGGAATGTCATGTGTACGTGTATATTTGATAGCGACAAACTTGCCGTCGATACCCCGTTGACCGAATCCCGGACCAATCATTACGCCCGCCATACCTTTCAAAGCTTCAACTACATTCTCATCTGTCAGTTTCTCGCTGTTTACGAAATGAACTTCCACTTTGCGGTCATTGTAAGTACCCGCTTGCGATAAAGCTTCACGGATAGATTTGTAAGCATCCTGCAAATCGTATTTTCCAACCAGTGCAATATTGATCGGTTCTTTAGTCTCTGCAGCGTGACGACGTTCCAGGAATTTACGCCATGGACCGAGTCCCGGAGTTTCTCCTACCGGCAGTCCCATCTTTTCGAGGATAGTGCTGTCCAGCCCTTGCGCTTGCATCAGGATAGGTACTTCGTAAATTGTTTCCGCATCAATAGATTGCACAACGGCTTTATCGTCTACATTACAGAATTGTGCCACTTTCTTACGCAGTCCGTCACTTAGCGGATGCTCGGCACGCAGTACCAGTACATCCGGCTGAATACCCACACTTTGGAGTTCCTTTACAGAATGTTGCGTCGGTTTTGTTTTCAATTCTCCGGCAGCAGCAAGATAAGGAACATAGGTCAAGTGTACGCAAAGAGCGTTCTTACCGAGTTCCCATTTCAACTGACGGATACTTTCGAGGTAGGGGAGTGATTCGATGTCACCTACCGTACCACCGATTTCAGTAATCACAAAATCAAACTTGTATTTATTACCAAGCAGTTTTACATTCCGTTTGATCTCGTCTGTGATGTGAGGAATCACCTGGATCGTTTTACCCAGATAATCTCCACGACGTTCCTTGTCAATGACGCTCTTGTAGATACGTCCCGTAGTAATGTTGTTCGCCTTTGTCGTTTGTATACCCAGGAATCGCTCATAGTGTCCCAAGTCGAGGTCGGCTTCGTGTCCGTCTACGGTTACATAGCACTCTCCGTGCTCATAAGGATTCAATGTTCCCGGGTCGATGTTGATATACGGGTCAAACTTCTGGATGGTTACATTATAACCTCTTGCTTGCAGCAACTTACCGATGGATGATGAGATGATCCCTTTTCCTAAAGAAGAGGCAACACCACCGGTGACGAAAATATACTTTGTTTCTCCCACAGCTATAACTGTTTTAATAATTGTTTACTTAGTAGTATTCTTACGAACTTAAAAACCGCAAAATTATAAAAAAAAGAGGAAGATTACAGTCTTTCGTCTCCACAATTTTATTAAAAAATGCAATTTTAAAAGAATCCTATGATTTCTGAACAAAATAATGTAGCTTTGCACTCTAAACCATAGACAAATATGATGAGAATTACTACTTTATGTTCAGCGTTTATTCTGTCAATCTTATCGTTATCGCTTTTTGCACAGGAATCTGTCGATCCCTCTCCACTTCCGACTGACTCTCTGCAGCCTGCTCCTGAAGCGATTAAACCTGCCAAAACGGTTAAATCTTCAACAGTTGTGGCAAAAGCCAGAGTCGTGAAAGCAGATACGCTTTCGGCGGAGCTTCAGAAATATTTGATGCTCAAACTGAATATGTCGGGGCCGACTCCGAAACTGGATACCGTTTCTTATTTATATAATAAGTATGTCGCGCAATTAGATTATTTGAACGACCTGTCTGTGCCGCCACGTTATATTCCGTCTGATCCCGATTATTTCCGCCTGTTCACACCATTGGCATATTATTATGCTCCGATGGCACAATATTCGAAATTGGAATGGAAGCCTATGCAATGGGACACCACTCCTCAACTGACAGCGGAACTTCTGCCTTATGATACCCTGGCATTTACTAAGACCCAGCGTGTCGAAAAAATAGTGAATAGTGCATTGATGGATCTTTATTTGGAACATCCGAACTTAGTTGTCACTACAGAAGACCGTATTATGAGTCGTGATGTATTCCGTCATGATGTGAAGCCAAAGATATCTCCGAAAGCAACAGTTATCCATCTGTTCCAACCGGAAAATATGGATGATAATGTAGGGAAAGCCAATATGAAGATTAGTCGGCCGAACTGGTGGGTGACCGGAGGTAACGGATCGTTGCAGATTAGCCAGAACCACCTTTCGGATAACTGGTATAAGGGAGGTGAAAGTAACTTCTCCGGATTAGCCACTTTTCAGATTTTTGCCAACTATAATGACAATGAAAAGGTGCTGTTTGAGAACCAGCTGGAAGCTAAAGTAGGTATGACTTCCACTCCGTCAGATGAATACCATAAATATCTGTTCAATACAGACCAATTTCGTTTGTATAATAAATTAGGTTTGAGAGCTTTCAAGAATTGGTATTATACCATTTCGTCCGAGTTTAAGACACAGTTTTTCAACGGATATAAAGCTAACAGCGAAGAATTGGTTTCATCTTTCATGTCTCCGGCAGATTTGGCGGTCAGTGTCGGTATGGATTATAAATTGAGTAAGAAGAAATTTAATCTTTCTGTGTTTATGGCGCCGTTGACTTATAATTTGCGTTATATCGGTAATTCTGAAGTAGACGAAACAAAGTTTGGCTTAGACAAAGGAAAATGCTCTAAAAACGACTTTGGTTCCCAGTTGCAATCCACATTGAACTGGACCATCATCTCTGCAGTAACTTTAGAGTCTCGTCTCAATTATCTGACCAACTATCATTGGGCACGTGTAGAATGGGAAAATACATTCAACTTCGTTTTGAACCGTTATCTTTCTACCAAGCTCTATATACATACCCGTTTTGACGATAGCTCGAAACCGACTGAAGGAGACAGCTTCTTCCAGTTGAAAGAATTGCTTAGCTTCGGCATCAATTATAAGTGGTAAGTAAATCGAAAGAATAGAAATCACGCGCGGAAATTCCGCGCGTGATTTGTTTAGGGATGTTGTACAAAATATGGGTGGTAAAATAGAACCAATGTGATAGCGGATTTTTCACGTCCAAGATAGTCTTAACTGTATATTTCTATTTGTATGTAAAAAAAGAAAGCGTTTTTTCTTGTTTACTATTTATAATTTTATCTATCTTTGTCACCGAATTCAATCCATTGCCTAAGGGGTATGGAAAAATGAGGGGTAAAAATACATGATCATTAAGAAAAATGACGATCGAAATCTTCTGCCAACAGATGTGATTGGCAGCAGCGTAGCGCGCTCAAAACGTTGGTTGGTGGCAATCGTACGTATTTGTCACGAGAAAAAAACGGGTGAGCGGCTTACGAAAATGGGGATCGAAAATTTCCTTCCAATTCAACAAGAAGTTCATCAATGGAGCGACCGCCGTAAAATTGTCGACCGGGTACTGCTTCCGATGATGATTTTCGTTCACGTTGATCCGCAAGAGCAAAAAGAAGTCCTGACTTTATCTGCTATCAGCCGTTACATGGTATTACGTGGGGAGAGTACTCCGGCTGTTGTCCCTGACCAACAAATGTTGCGATTTAAGTTTATGCTCGACTACTCGGATGAGACGATTAGCATGAGTACATCGCCATTGGCTCCGGGAGAGAAAATACGGGTAATCAAGGGACCATTGGCAGGATTGGAAGGGGAATTAGTACATGTGAATGGGAAATCGAAAGTTGCTGTTCGATTGACAATGTTAGGGTGTGCATGTGTAGATATACCGGCTGGGTGTGTAGAGCCGGTATCTGAAAATGGGGATTTACGTGATTGAGTAATCAATCTATTTTATAGGGGTATGGGGATTTTACTGCAAAAATGTAATGAAAGTCTGTAAAATAGCAGGCAGTCTATCTGACATCGGTAACCAAACAGTGGATATATTTATCGATGACCTCTCTCAAAAATAAAAATCCATAAAGTATTATGAATTATATCTTTACAAAAGATATAGTGTAGAAATGTATGTACGTATCGAAAGATGAAGGGATTCTTTGTTGGGCTACACCAACATGGAAATCGTAGTCATAGTCCTTGTACTGATCATAATCAATCAGATAAATCAAATTTCGAAATATTATTTTATTCATTTATACTATAATGGAAAAAACATTGAAGGACATAGTGCAATATGTCCGCAAAAATTATTTCAGTTATTGGGTTATTTTAGGTATTGACACGGCAATTTCTGTATTATGTTCGTTGGTCGCTTATGCGGTAATTCATTATATGGCGCATGTTCCAATGACCGACTGGATGCTCTGTAAATTTGCTTGCGTTTCTTTGGTGGCAAGTGTTGCGGGCTCTTTATTATTCCATACTTATCGTAATACAATTCGTTTCTCACAGGCACGTGAACTTTGGCGTATCATGTGTGCCGTTTTATTTAAAATAGCCTGTTTGGTCATTATTTCTTTTGGAGTTATATATGAGACCCAATTGCCATATAATTATAAAATATCCTATCTTCTATTTGATGGTTTATTGACTTTAGTGATCTTGACGACCTTTCGTGTATCATTGATAATCGTCTATGATTTTTTATTGGATTGGGTGAATAAAAAGAACACACGTATTCTTATTTATGGTACTAATGAAGAGAGTGTAGCCTTGAAGTTACGTCTTAGGGATAGTGCACATTATAAAGTAACCGGTTTTTATGTATATGGTAAAAATAACAGCCGACGCCGATTGGCAGATCTTCCCGTTTATTACTTTGAAAATGAATCGGATGTTGATTATATCATGCGGAAGCGCGGAATTAAGGGGATTCTGTTTGCCCGTTATGAAGATACCCGCCTGGAAGAAAAACGCCTTCTGGAATATTGTAAAAACAATGAACTTAAGACATTGATAGCTCCTACTATCAGTGAGGCGGATTCTGATGGAAACTTTCATCAGTGGGTACGTCCTATTAAGATTGAGGATTTGTTGGGTCGTGCCGAAATTAATATCAACCTTCGTCAGGTTGCAGAAGAATTCAGGGGAAAAGTGGTGTTGGTGACTGGTGCGGCAGGCAGTATTGGTAGTGAACTTTGCCGTCAATTAGTGCAGATGGGAATTCAGAAACTTATCATGTTCGACTCTGCAGAAACCCCTTTGCATAATGTCCGTCTTGAGTTTGAGAAAAGATATCCTGCTATAGATTTTGTTCCGGTGATTGGTGATGTGCGTGTGAAGGAACGTGTTCGTATGGTTTTCGAATTGTATCATCCTCAAATCGTCTTTCATGCCGCTGCTTACAAACATGTACCATTGATGGAGGAAAATCCTTGTGAGGCCGTACTTGTCAATGTGACCGGTTCCCGTCAGGTGGCTGACATGGCTGTGGAATATGGTGCAGAAAAGATGATTATGGTGTCTACGGATAAAGCTGTAAATCCTACTAATGTAATGGGCTGTTCCAAGCGTTTGGCGGAGATCTATGTCCAAAGTCTGGGATGTGCTATCCGTGAGGGAAAAGTGAAAGGTCATACCAAATTCATCACTACCCGTTTTGGTAATGTGTTGGGTAGTAACGGTTCTGTCATTCCCCGTTTTAAAGAACAGATAGAGAATGGCGGTCCTGTCACTGTTACTCATCCTGATATTATCCGTTTCTTCATGACCATTCCCGAAGCTTGCCGTTTGGTAATGGAGGCTGCTACCATGGGTGAGGGTAATGAGATCTTTGTTTTTGAGATGGGAAAAGCGGTCAAGATCGTTGATCTGGCGACTCGTATGATCGAATTGGCTGGCTATCGTCCGGGTGAAGACATAAAGATTGAATTTACGGGTTTACGTCCGGGTGAGAAGCTTTATGAAGAGGTGTTGAGCGATAAAGAAAATACGATTCCGACAGAGAATAAGAAAATCATGATCGCCAAAGTTCGTAGGTATGAATATGCTGATATTCTTGACACTTATGCAGAATTTGAAAAGTTGTCGCGTGCGGTAAAGATCATGGATACCGTGCGGTTGATGAAGAAAGTAGTTCCGGAGTTCAAGTCAAAGAATTCTCCGCGATTTGAAGTATTGGATAAAGAATAATAAACTGGAAAATTTTATGAATAAACTATTTTACATGTATATGAATGTACAAGGTATGGGACGCAATGTGCTTGTTTGCTTGATTACAATACTTCTGTTTGTTTCCTGTCAGTCATATAAAAAGGTACCCTATCTGCAGGATGCGGAAATTGTGGAACAAACAGTTCAACAGGAAAATTTGTATGACGCCAAAATAATGCCTAAAGACCTGCTTACTATTGTGGTTTCATGTACCAGTCCGGAGTTGGCGGTTCCTTTCAATTTGACGGTAGCGAGTCCTGGCAGTGTGGTTACCGGGAATACACAGTTGACAACCCAACCTGTCCTACAGCCCTATTTGGTGGATAATGAAGGAAAGATCAATTTTCCGGTATTAGGCGAATTAAAAGTGGGCGGTTTGACAAAGAAAGAGGCAGAACAATTAATTATAGAAAAGTTGAAACCTTATATCAAGGAGACTCCGATAGTAACCGTCCGCATGGTCAATTACAAAATTTCCGTATTGGGTGAGGTTGCCCGTCCGGGTACGTTTACCATCAATAACGAGAAGGTAAACCTGCTAGAAGCCCTGGCCATGGCGGGTGATATGACTGTCTGGGGGCTTCGTGACAATGTAAAACTGATTCGTGAAGGTGCTGACGGCAAACAGCAGATTATAACATTGGATCTTAACAGTGCGGAAACCATTCTTTCCCCCTACTATTGGCTGCAGCAGAATGATATAGTTTATGTGACTCCTAATAAAGCAAAAGCCCGTAATTCCGATATAGGTAACAGTACTACTTTGTGGTTCTCCGCCACCTCTATCTTGGTGTCATTGGCAAGTTTATTAGTAACAATCTTCAAATAGTAATATAGATATGATTGAGGAAAAAAGAGAGAACCGGGGTGAGCAACCGGAAGAGCAGGTGAATATTCAGGAAATCCTTTTCCGTTACCTGATCCACTGGCCCTGGTTTGTGGTTTCTGTAATAATCTGTATCGCCTGCGCATGGGGCTACCTGCGTCTGACCACTCCTGTCTATAATATATCCGCTACAGTCTTGATCAAGGATGACAAGAAAGGCGGTGGTGCTAGCATGTCCTCCGAACTGGAAAAGATGGGGCTGGACGGCTTCGTTTCCTCGTCGAACAACGTAGACAATGAAATCGAGGTGCTGAAATCAAAGTCTCTTGCCCGTGAAGTGGTCAACAATCTTGGACTGTTTGTGACTTATAAGGATGACGATGAGTTTCCTAGTAGGGAACTTTACCGTACCTCGCCCGTAGTGGTGAGCTTGACTCCGCAGGAGGCGGATAAACTTCCACATCCGATGGAAGTGAGTATGACTTTGCAGCCTACGGGTGCGATGGATGTACAGATTACAATAGGGGAAAAGGAATATCGGAAACAATTTGAAAAATTACCTGCCGTATTCCCGACCGATGAGGGTACGGTCGCATTTTTTGCAAATAACGATACCTTGTCTGCTGTCCGTCCGGAAAACGTGACGAAAGAACGTCATATTACGGCTTTCATTAACCGACCTTTCTCTGTAGCAAAAGGATATGCCAATTCCTTGTCGATAGCCCCCACTTCGAAGATGACTTCTGTTGTGGTCATTTCATTGAAAAATACCAATCCCCTTCGTGGTAAGGATTTTATCAATAAACTGCTCGAGATGTACAACATCAATGCGAATAATGACAAGAATGAAGTTGCCCAGAAAACAGCAGAGTTTATAGATGAACGTATCGGTATTATTTCCAAGGAGTTGGGTAGTACAGAGCAAGATCTGGAAAATTTCAAACGTACAGCCGGTATTACGGATTTGAGTAGTGAGGCGCAGATCGCCTTGACGGGTAATGCGGAATACGAAAAGAAACGTGTGGAGAATCAGACCCAGATCAACCTTATTGTTGATTTGCAAAAATACCTTCAGGGTAATGAATATGAAGTGTTACCTGCCAATGTTGGCTTGCAGGATGGTGGCTTGGTTGGAGCAATCTCTCGTTATAATGAGATGCTGATTGAACGTAACCGTCTGTTGCGTACTTCAACGGAAAGTAACCCGGCGATTGTCAACCTTAATACCAGTATCCGTGCCATGCGTAGCAATGTACAGGCCACTTTGGATGCTACGTTGAAAGGGTTACAGATCACGAAAGCCGATTTGGATCGTGAAGCGAGTCGTTATTCCCGTCGTATCAGTGACGCCCCGACTCAGGAACGTCAATTTGTAAGCATTGCCCGCCAGCAGGAAATCAAGGCAGGTCTTTATTTGATGTTACTTCAAAAACGTGAGGAAAACGCTATCACTTTGGCAGCTACTGCAAATAATGCCAAGATCATTGATGCAGCGATTGCTGATGATAATCCCGTTTCCCCTAAAAGAATGATGGTTTATCTTGCCGCCTTGGTGTTAGGAATGGGAATCCCGGTAGGTATCATTTATCTGATTGGCTTGACCAAATTTAAGATTGAGGGCCGTGCTGATGTTGAAAAACTAACTTCTCTTCCTGTTATTGGCGATATCCCGTTGGCGGATGAAAAGTCCGGTTCTATAGCTGTATTTGAGAATCAGAATAACCTGATGAGCGAGACTTTCCGAAATGTCCGTACCAATCTTCAGTTTATGCTTGAAAATGGCAGGAATGTGATTCTGGTGACATCTACCATCAGTGGTGAAGGTAAGTCTTTTGTATCATCTAATTTGGCTATTAGTCTTTCTTTGTTAGGGAAAAAGGTTGTGATAGTAGGTCTTGACATTCGTAAGCCTGGTCTGAACAAAGTGTTCAATATCCCAAAGAAAGATCATGGAATTACTCAGTTCCTGACTAACCCGAGTATGAACTTGATGGATTTGGTTCAACCTTCTGATATCAACAGGAATCTTTTTATTCTTCCTGGTGGAGCAGTTCCTCCCAATCCGACGGAGTTATTGGCCCGTGACGGCTTGGAAAAAGCTATTGAAACATTGAAGACTAACTTTGATTATGTGATTCTGGACACCGCTCCAGTTGGTATGGTAACCGATACTTTGCTGATAGGTCGTACCGCTGATTTATCGGTATATGTATGCCGTGCCGATTATACCCGTAAGGCAGAGTTTACTTTGGTTAATGAGCTTTCTGAAAACAAAAAGTTACCTAACCTCTGTGTTGCCATTAACGGTTTGGATCTTCAGAAAAAGAAGTACGGCTATTATTATGGCTATGGTAAATACGGCAAGTATTATGGCTATGGCAAGCGTTATGGTTATGGTTATGGAGAACACAAGATAAATGAAGAGTAAATATCAACAAATATAATTATAATATGTGAAAATTTGAAGGCTTGAAGACTTAAAAATTGCTGTCGCTGGAACCGGTTATGTAGAGTTAAGTGACAGTCCTTTTAGTTCAATATCACAAAGTGACGGCTGCAGATGTAATTCTAGAGAAGGTAGAAAAAATTAATAATCAAATCTCACCTATACTAGATGACTACATTGAAGAATTTTTTGCAGAGAAAAACTTATACCTTACAGCAACATTGAATGGACACTAGTATATAAAGATCCAAATTTTGTTATTATTACTGCTTCAACTTACAATGATTCACAGCATTTTCTTTGATACTCATCATATTGAGGATGTAATCTAAGATAATCGAACTATTCAGTAAAGAAAATAAGTCTATTAAAGCTATAGCTGGTAATCATTTGGAAGAAGCTACGCATCTTTTTGCTAGACTGCTATAAGAAAGAGCTGTCAAAGAAAATATAGATGTTTTATATATGGGGCTGAAATCGTGAAACTTTTTGCTAATACATATTTGGCATTATGCGTCAACTATTTCAATGAGTTTGATACATATGCTGAAATATTTAATGTATTGATTATCAGTTTGTATTTTTTACTTGAGGTATGTTATAATATGCCGATGGGCCATAATGGAATCCCATTTTTAGTTTTAAAATATTAATATTCTTAATTCTCTTTCCAAAGGCATTCATAGCTAATACGAATCAATTTTAATCATTTATTTCAGGTAGTGTTCTAATAGAGCACGTGGTTCGATACCACGTAAATGAACACTCAATTAATATTTCCAAACGATATGAAGACAGTCATGTTAGTTTTTGGCACTCGTCCAGAGGCCATTAAAATGTGTCCGCTGGTAAAAGAGTTCCAGAAGCACCCGGATGAATTCAAAACAGTAGTTTGTGTAACAGGTCAGCATCGTGTAATGCTTGATCAGGTACTCGGCATTTTTGACGTGCATCCTGATTTTGACCTAAACATTATGAAGCAGGGACAGGATTTGACTGACGTTACAGCTCGTGTCCTTACTGGCCTTCGTGACGTATTCAAGGAGTGCCGTCCTGATGTGGTGCTTATTCATGGTGATACTACTACATCTACGGCAGCAGCTCTTGCTGCATTTTATGCACAGATTTCAGTTGGGCATGTGGAAGCTGGCCTTCGTACTCACAACCTCTATTCTCCATGGCCTGAGGAGATGAATCGTCAGGTAACTGGCCGTATCGCAAATTATGACTTTGCACCAACACCTCTTTCTGAAAAGAATTTGAAAGAAGAAAATGTTCATGGTGAGATTTTCGTAACTGGTAATACAGTTATTGACGCCCTCTATATGGTTGTTGAGAAGTTGAAGGCAGATCCTGCTCTTCATACAGAGCAGGATCAAGTTCTCCTCAATGCGGGTTATGATGTAAATCGTTTGAATGATGGCAAGAGACTTATCCTTATAACAGGACATAGACGAGAGAATTTTGGTGATGGCTTCATCCGTATGATATCAGCAATGAAGGACCTCTCTGAGAAATATCTAGAAGTAGACTTTGTTTATCCAATGCACTTAAATCCTAATGTACGCAAGCCTATTCATGAAGTCTTTGGGGAGGATCTCACTCGTCCAAATTTCTTCTTTATTGAGCCCTTGCAGTATCTTGAGTTTGTTCATCTCATGAGTAAAGCTAATATCGTACTTACTGACTCAGGTGGTATACAAGAGGAGGCACCTAGTCTTGGTAAGCCGGTACTCGTAATGCGCGATACAACAGAGCGTCCTGAGGCACTTGCAAGTGGTACTGTTCATCTTGTAGGAACTGATTATGACAAGATTGTAAATGAAGTAAGTACGCTGCTTGATGATGAAAAAGCTTATGAGAAGATGAGTAAGGCTGTTAATCCTTATGGTGACGGTAAGGCATGTTCTCGCATTGTTGCTATTCTCAATGGTGAGAATCCTGTACCTTATGGCAAATAATTAAAAGAAATTTATAAATAATAGAATCATGATTAATGTAGTTGGATTAGGCTATATCGGCCTTCCTACCGCCCTCATGATGGCGTCTCATGGCGTAGAGGTGATAGGTACAGATTACAACAAAGAACTGGTTGAAACTCTCAATCAAGGTAAGACAACTTTCAAAGAGGATGGTCTTGATGAACTCTTTAATGCTGCTGTTCAGGCTGGCATCAAGTTTACCACAGAGTATCAGATGACTGATATGTATATAGTTTCTGTTCCTACTCCTTATGACAAGTTCTCTAAAAAGGTTGACGCATGTTATGTAGTTGCAGCTATTAAGGAAGTAATGAAGGTTTGTCCTAAGGGTGCAACAGTCGTTATCGAGTCAACGGTCTCTCCTGGTACCATTGACAAGTTCGTTCGTCCTGTAATCGAGGAGAATGGCTTTACTATTGGTGAGGATCTTAATCTTGTTCATGCTCCAGAACGTATCATTCCTGGTAATATGGTTTATGAGTTGCTCCATAACAACCGTACTATCGGGGCAGACACCCGTGAAATTGGAGAGAAGGTGAAAGAATATTATGCTTCCTTCTGCCAGGGTGAAATCGTTGTTACTGACATTCGTACTGCTGAGATGACAAAGGTTGTTGAGAATACATTCCGTGCTGTCAACATCGCTTTCGCAAATGAACTCTCGCGCATTTGCCGTCATGATAACATGGACGTTTACGAGATTATTAAGATCTGTAACATGCACCCACGTGTAAATATCCTTCAGCCTGGACCTGGAGTGGGTGGTCACTGTATCTCTGTTGATCCTTGGTTTCTCGTTGGTGACTATCCGCAGCTCGCTAAGGTTATTGATGAGTCAATGAAGACAAATGACAGCCAGCCTACATTCGTTCTTGAGCGCATCTATGAGATCATGAAGGAGAACGGTATCACTGACAACCGTCGCGTTGGTTTGTATGGTTTGACATATAAAGAGAATGTTGATGACTTCCGTGAGTCACCAACTCTCCAGATGCTCGACATTCAGCAGCGTCATTTGGCACGTCCATTAAAGTGTTATGATCCATTCCTCAAGAATCATAAGATAGTAGAAAATCAGTTCTCTGATTTTGATGAGTTTCTGAAGGATATTGATATGGTTGTAGTTATGGTAAAGCATGATCATATCAAGCAGAATTGGGATAAGCTTGAAGGTAAAGTTGTATTGGATTGTTTTAATAGTTGCCCACTTGAAGGAGTTTATCACATTTAAAGATGAGCTAGGCGCGTGCATAGGTGGAGCACTGTTTATGGTTCTATACCATCACGCGCTTTAATATATTTTACGAGAATTTTATTGCATGGCAGAAGAGAATCTTAAGAAAAAAACCGTAAGGGGCTACGTTTGGAACTTTATGGATAATATTCTTAATAGAGGAATATCCTTTGTTGTCGGCATAGTTCTAGCCCATTTGATATCTCCTATTGAATACGGCTTAATTGGAATAATACTGATTTTTATTGCCGTATTCAATAGCATAGTTGAAAGTGGTTTAGGCACAGCATTAGTTCGCAAAAATGATTGTAAGGAGGAAGATTATAATACAGTATTCTATAGCAATCTTGTTCTTAGTATTTTCTTATTCACAATCTTCTACTTTTGTTCTCCTTTAATAGCTCAATTCTTTAAGGAACCTCAATTAGATTTGTTAGGGAAGGTAATGGGAACAATTCTTCTCATCAATTCTCTTTCTATAATTCAAAATACTATCCTTCTCAAACGTCTTGATTTTAAAGGGAAGATGTTTATCTCTATGGGTAGCTCTCTAGCTAGTGGTGTAATTGGTATATATATGGCTTATCAGGGCTACGGCGTATGGAGTTTAGCAGGTCAACAAATTTCACGTCAATTAGTTAATGCCCTCTTGTTGTGGTTCCATAATAAGTGGATGCCCAAACTTATATTTTCTTGGAAAAGTTTTAAGGAGTTGTTTGGCTTTGGTTCTAATCTCCTCGTAGCTGGGATAATTGATACTATTTGGAATCAATTATATCAAATTGTTATCGGACGTTGTTATACACCAAAAACATTAGGTTTGTATACGAAAGCGAATGAATTTGGTTCGATATTTTCTTCAAATTTAACCTCTGTGGTACAGTCCGTATCATTTCCTTCGCTAAGCAAAATCCAGGATGATTTAGTTCGTCTTAAAGCAGGTTATAAAAAAGTAATTACTTGTTCAATGCTTTTGTCATTTCCTTTGATGATGGGTATGGCGGCTGTTGCAGAGCCTATGATCAAGTTACTTATTGGAAATGTATGGTTACCTTGTGTACCATTCCTTCAGATTATTTGTTTTCAACAACTTTTATATCCGTTACATGCGATAAATCTAAGTCTTTTGCAAGTCAGAGGTAGAAGTGAATTGTTCCTAAAAATTCAAATTATCAAAAAAATCATGTCGGCTATACCTCTTATTCTTGGAGTTTTTGTAGGTATCTATTATATGTTGTTTGGTAGTGTTATTGTTGGTTTTGTTGCATACTATATAAATGCCTATTATTCACGACCTTTGTTGTCTTATGGCATAAAAGAACAGATTAAGGATATTACTCCCTCATTTTTGATAAGTTTTTTTATGGCAACTATTGTATATCTTGTGTCATTTTTGCCATTGAAGCCTCTTGCTTTGATTTGCTTACAAATTCCAACTGGAATTATCATTGAAATTGCTTTATGCGAAATCTTTCGATTGAGTGAATACAAAGAAATAAAAGGAATTATACTATCTGCGATTAAAAAATAATTATGTTATTAATTCAACGGGTTATTGATACAGTTTCTTCCAACGCAAAGTTTTCTCTTTGGTTGCGTATGAATTTTAATTTGCATACCTCTTTCGGTGATATGGTGCAACGAATGTTTAATGCTCTTGAACCTGAAACTAAAGTGCCTATTGCAAGGTATCCATACTCTAACGAAACTTGAATTACACTTCGTGGTAGACTCCGTGTTTTAATTTTTGATAATGATAAGAACATTGTCGAGGATATCATAATAGCTAATAATTCTGATAATGGTTATCACATTCCAAGGGTACTTATACAAAGTGGAGTCACTCGAATTAGATACAGTTTTTTAACTCGCGAAGGTCCATATGTACTAGTAGCAGAAAATATTTTGAAATAAAAGTATACGACAATGATTATTAAGTCTTTACTTACAGAAAGTAATCCATTTAATTCCACTGTGGATATTAAGTCATGGATAGAGCAGCGAAATCGTGAGGTAGAGGTAGAAGTTGAACAAATACCTTTTGAAAAGATGAAGATGTGGCATTCTGAGTCAGACGGTAGTATTCGTCATGATTCAGGGCGATTTTTTTCGATTGTAGGTATTGATGTTCGAACAGATATTGATAGTATGCAGCATTGGCGCCAGCCTATAATACTTCAACCTGAAGTTGGTTATCTTGGCATTCTTACAAAAGAAATTGATGGTGTTCTTTACTGCTTGATGCAGGCAAAAATTGAACCAGGGAACGTAAACTGTGTTCAGATTTCTCCGACTCTTCAGGCTACCAAGAGCAACTATTCTTGTGTACATTCAGGGAAGGCACCTAATTATTTAGGGTATTTTGTGAATGCTAAACCAGAGAATATAATTCTTGACCAGTTACAGTCAGAACAAGGAGCACGTTTTATGCGCAAACGCAACCGAAATATTATAATAAAGGTTGATGAGGATGTTCCAGTACTTGAGGATTTCCACTGGATGACTCTGGGTCAGATTAAAGAACTGATGCATTGCGATAATCTGGTGAACATGGATACTCGTACTGTTCTCTCGGGGCTAAAGATTTCAGATTATATAACCCCGCTAGATGGACTCAAGAGTATGTCTGAGTTTGGTAGGAGTATGATATTATCTTCAGTGACTAACTATTCACATATAAGTACTCGCGATCATTTGTCTTGGCTCACAAATCTTAAGGCAAAGTACGATTTATTTGTGAACTTCTGTCCTGTCAATGATATGCCAGGATGGAAAAAAACAGATAGAGAGATTGTTCGTGATGATGAGAAATATTTTAAGATTATTGGTGTAAATGTAACAATTAGCAATCGCGAGGTCGCATCATGGTGTCAACCACTCGTACAACCAATGCAAAATGGTCTTTGCGCTTTCATCATTAAGAAGATCAATGGTATATATCATTTCTTGGTTCAAGCAAAGTTGGAATGTGGTAATTTCGATGTAATGGAGCTTGCTCCAACGGTGCAATGTTTAACAGGAAATGCGGAAAATTCTGCTAAGAAACCTGAGTTTTACGATTATGTTATGAATGCTCCAAAAGAGCGTATTATTATAGACGCACTCCAGTCTGAAGAAGGTGGTCGTTTCTATCACGAACAGAATCGTAATATGCTGGTTGAAGCAGATGATAATTTTCCTCTTGAACTTCCTGAGCGTTATACTTGGATGTCTCTTCGTCAGATATATAAATTTCTTCGTTTTAACAACTATCTGAATATTCAGGCTAGATCTATAATATCGGCCCTTAATTATAAGTAATATGATTAGAATTGGAATTATTTGTCCTTCTGAAATTGCATTTCGTAGATTCCTGCCGGCACTTCAGAAGGCTAAAGATAAAATTAAGTTTGCAGCTATTGGCATTGCTTCTCCTGAAGAATGGTTTTGTGACCTCTCAAACATCTCACAGCAGCAGATTGATGAGCAGCAGGCTAGTGAGTGCGCTAAGGTACAGACCTTCATTGATCAGTATGGTGGAGAAATTATTGTAGGTTATAGCAATCTCGTAAGTTCAAATCTTATTGATGCAGTTTATATTCCTCTTCCTCCTGCTCTTCATTACAAGTGGGCAAAAAAGGCTTTGGAAGCTGGTAAACATGTTTTTGTTGAGAAGCCATCAACTACATGTCTTTCAGATACAGATGATCTTATCTCTCTTGCATCTCAGAAGGGGCTTTCGCTTCATGAGAACTATATGTTCATTTATCATGAACAACTTAATTCGCTTGATGAGATTGTGAAGTCCGGTGAAATTGGTGATGTTCGTCTTTACCGGATCTCGTTCGGTTTCCCGTTGCGTCAGCTCAATGATTTCCGTTATAATAAAATGCTTGGTGGTGGTGCCCTCCTTGATGCTGGAGGCTACTGTCTAAAGTATGGTAACTATCTTCTAGGAGGTAATGCAAAAGTAGTAACTGCTCAGGTAAATAATATAGCTGGGTTCGAAGTAGAGATGTTCGGCTCTGCAACAATGGTAAACGAGAACGGTATAGTTGTTCAACTTGCTTTCGGTATGGACAATGACTATAAGTGCGATGTCGAAATTTGGGGCTCTAAGGGTACGATTACTTCAGGACGCATTTTGACAGCTCCGTCTGGTTTTGTCCCTTCTTATACGATTAAGAAAAATCAAAAGATTGAAACACGCAACTTTCCAACTGATGATGCTTTCCTCAAGTCAATTCTTAGATTTGTAGATTGTATTGAGTCAGAAGTTTCTTGCAAGGAAGAATATGAAATTTTGCACACACAAGAAGCATTAGTTGAGCAATTCAAGGAATTAGCAAAAATATAAAAAACATTATATGGAAAAGAAACCTATTTACGTGACAATGCCTACATTGGCACCTCTTAAGGAAGTTAACGAACTTCTTAAAAGTGTGTGGCAGTCAGGTATTATGACCCATAACGGTCCTCTGTTGCAGAGATTCGAAAAGGAAGTCAAAGAATGGCATGGTGCTAAGTATCATACAGTAGTTGTTAATGGAACGATTGCCCTCCAAATGGCTATCAAGGCACTTGAATTGAAAGGGGAAATCATCACTACTCCATTCTCATTCATTGCTACCACATCTGCGATTCAATATGAAGGATGTATACCTGTTTATGTTGATATTGATCCAGATACTCTTACAATGGATCCTGCGAAAATTGAGGCTGCTATTACTTCACAGACTGTTGCTATTATGCCGGTTCATGTGTTCGGCAACTCTTGCGACATCGAGGCTATCGATACCATTGCTAAGAAACATAATCTTAAGGTCATCTATGATGCATGCCATTCAGTAGGTGTTCAGTATAAGGGACAGTCTGTCTTTAACTATGGTGATATCTCTTGCACTAGCTATCATGCAACAAAAATGCTCAATTCTGGCGAAGGAGGTGGTTGCTATACTACTAATCCTGAACTTGATGCCAAGCTTAAGCGCATTCGCTTTTTCGGTTTTTCTGAGAACAAGACTAGTATCGTTGAGTCTGGATCAAACTATAAGATGACGGAAGTTCATGCTTCTGTTGGTCTTGCCAATCTTAAATATCTTCAGGATGCGCTTGATGACCGCGAGGTTAAGTACATGCATTTTAAGGAACGTTTTGCAGTTTCCACAAAGGTACGTTTTCAGAAGATTATTGATGACTGTAACTATAGCTATTTTCCAGTAATCTTTGATACAGAAGAATCTCTCCTGAAGGTTGAGAAAGCATTGAATGCAGAACTTATTTATCCTCGAAGGTACTTTTATCCTTCCCTTAATACCTTCACAGATATCGTTCCTTATGTTGAGATGCCTGTTTCCGAGGACATTTCAAAGCGCATTCTCTGTATGCCTCTCTATAAGAGTCTTTCTATGCAAGATGTTGACCGTATTTGCGATATTTCACTTAACGTACTTTTGTAATGAAGAAATTACTTCTATTGGGAGGAGATGCTACATTGCTACCTGTAATTAAGGCCGCCCACAAGAGGGGATACTATGTCATAACTTGTGACTATCTGCCCGAAAATACTGCACACAACTATTCTGATGAGTTCATCAATTATAGCACTACAGACAAAGAGGATATTTTGGAATGGGCAGAAGTAAATAAGATTGATGGCGTTCTTACCTTTACGGATTCTGGTGTTCTTACTGCAGCTTACATCTGCGAGCACATGAATCTTGCTAGTCTGGGTAGTTATAAGTCTATCGAGATCATTCAGAATAAGGATATGTTCCGTAAGTTCTTAAAAGAGAAAAATTGTAATGTACCAGTATTTGGTCGCTACTCTTCATGGGAAGAAGTGGAGAGAGAGATTGACACATTACCATATCCTGTAATGATTAAGCCTGTTGATGCAGCAGGAAGTAAGGGGGTTACCAAGGTTCTTACAAGTGACGAACTCAGGAATGCATATGAGTATGCAACACACTTCTCCATCAAGCGTCCAGAGGTAATCATCGAACAATTTATTGATCCCGCAGGTCCTCAGATTCATGGCGATGTTTTTGTTCGTAATGGTAAAGTTGTGTTTCATTATCTCGGTGATCATCATTTTGATTCATCCATCAACAATTTGGTACCTATTTCTACTACATGGCCTTCTACACATTCTGATGAGGATATTCAGAAAGTCGTTGATCAGATACAAATGTTCGTTACAAAGGTAGGATTTCAGAATGGCTGTATGAATACCGAAAGTCGTATCAACAAGAATGATGGCAAAGCTTATTTGATAGATGTTGGTGCTCGAAGTGGTGGTAATTACACTCCATATGTGATCCAATATGGTTCAGGCTTTGACTTTGTTGAAGCAATGCTCGATTTCTCCATGGAGCGTAAGGACCATGAGCAGAATATCAAAAAGGATGGTTTTTATGCATATCTGGTTATTCATTCAAAAGAAGAGGGGATACTGAAGAATGTCAAAGTTAATTCATTTCTTGATAGCAAAATTTTAGAACGTCATGACTATGTCCCAATAGGGGGACATGTTCGTTCATTTCGAGGAGCAAATGCTGCAGCTGGCATACTAATTGTTAAGTTTGATTCTATGGAGCAGATGCAGGAGGTCTTAAATAATTTGGATAAATATGTTGAAGTTTCTATTATCCGATAGTTATTAGTTTTATGATATTACAAATGTTTGTTCCTGGTTAAAAAAATGAGTGGGTTATTGCCATGGCAAAGAAGTCAGTCAATAGAGTTTATTGAAGATGATGGTCATAGTCAGTGAATGTCTAGTGAATTTATTATATGGTTGTAAATCAATATATTTAGAAAAATAGGTAAATATGAAATTAGCTATAATAGGAGCTTCACCTGGACAGATGTATTTATGTAAGAAGGCTAAAGAAAAAGGCATTGAGACAATAAGTATAGCGTGGGAAAAGGGTGCTGTTTGCAAAGATCTTGTTGATAAATTCTATCCAATCTCTATTACGGAATATGATGAGATTTTGAGAATTTGCCAAGAGGAAAATATTGATGGTGTTGTTTCTAACGCTTCGGATAAAACTTCCGAGCAAGTTGCCTATGTTGCTGAAGCAATGGGACTTCATTGTACAAAACGTTCTGTTATCCAAGTAACAAGAGACAAGACCATAACTCGTGAAATATCTCAAAATGTGGATGGGCTTACCCCTATTCGTTTTTATAACTACAAGGGAGGAGCATCTCTATTTTTACCATGTGTAGTTAAACCTGTTCCTGGTGCGGGAAAACGAGGAGTTTCTTTTGTTAATACTGAGGATGAATTCTCTGATGCAATAAGGTATGCGAATGCTGAACCACATACAGCTATTTTGATTGAGGAATTCATTAATGGTAGAGAAGTGTCAGTAGAGTCTATATCTTTTGAAGGAAAACACTATGTAATACAAATTACAGATAAGGATACAACTGGTGCTCCACACTTCTTGGAATTGGCTCATCATCAACCTTCTACTTTGTGCAAAGATGTACAAGATAAGATTCGTTTTACCGTTCCAAATTTATTATCTGCAGTTGGTTTTGAAAATGGTGCAACACATATAGAATTAAAAATCGATCAATACAATAATCTTTATCTTATTGAGATTAATGCAAGAGGTGGTGGAGATGAAATTTCAAATCAATTAGTAGAACTTAGTACTGGTTACGATTATGTGGGTGCTATGATTGATGTTGCTTTAGGTATATTCAAGGAGCCTGTTATTCCTGAGCACAATTACTCAGGAGTTTATTATCTGTGTCAACAGACTGCAGATAAGATACCATTTTTTTTATCCTCTATTACCAAATCATGGCTTGTTGAACTTACGATGGATTTTGATAGGATAGAATTCAATAATGCGACTCGTAATAGAGATCGTAATGGCTTTTTGATTTATAAATCAGATCATAAAATAACAGAAACTGATTAATGAATAAACGAAATGAAATAGGAGGTGGTTATTGGATATCGCAAAAACAAATAGAATCCAGTTTTATTCATCAAAGAGCAGGTAAAGGAGTCTGTTTTATTTCTGATGATGAACAGCATCTGTCCACATGCAGAAGTGGATTGTCGTATATAGCAGATTTATATGATAGAAGGGTAATCATAGTACCATATTTTACATGCAGTACAGTTATAGATCCATTTTTAGAAAAAGGATGGAAGGTTATACCTTATTCGATTGATAGTCATTTGCTTGTTAACTGGGAGCAGTTGAGGTTGAATATTATAGCAGAATCGCCTTCTTTAATTCTGTTTCATTCTTATTTTGGTTTTCCTACAGTTAATAATAATTTAGAATGTATCAATTGGATCAAAGCACAAGGTATAGATATTATAAATGATGTCACATGTTCTATACTGTCTACTTTTGATAGAATATATTCAGATTTTTGTGTTGGTAGTATAAGAAAATGGTTTCCTATACCAGATGGAGCATTGCTTCAAGGTACTCGTATTGCGGGGTTAAGTAGATACAATCAAGAATTATTGGATGCCAAGGTAGATGCTTTTATAACCAAGTGGGAATATTTGGAGGGTGCTGATGTTGAAAAAACAAAGATGTTGCAGAAGTTCTCTCGAGCTACACATATAATTGATTCAGCATCGGAAGTTTTTATTATGTCTCCATTATCAAAAGCTTTATTGACTAAAGAGAATGTCGATGATGCGAAGAGAATTAGGAGAATGAATTACAATAGATTGTTTCAACTTATCTCCAATATCAATCGCATAATATTGCCCTTTCCTGAAGCAGATGAGAATGTTATACCATACTTTTTGCCAATTATTGTTCAGGATAGAAATATATTGCAAAAATATTTAGCCGATAATGGTGTTTATGCTACGGTGTTATGGACAAAACCAGAGAATTTTGCGCATCTAATAGATCATAATTTAATATATGAGAAAATTCTATGTTTTCCTATAAATCAATGTTATGATATATCGGATATGGAGAGAATAGGTTGTTTACTAAATAAATATTTTAAAGAAAAGTAATATGGATGTTAATGCATTATTTCTGAGATGTCGTTTTTGGTTTCTTGACTTTATAAAAGGCTCTCCTATCAGAAAGCAATATAATGACGTAAAATATGTAGAAACTCATTCTAAACAACAGAACTCAGACATTATCGATTCAAAACTTCATTCTTTGTTAGATTACGTTCATAAAAATAGTCCCTTTTATGCAGATATCAACTCATTTGATCTTGATGACTATCCTATAATGAATAAGGTGTCATTGATTGAGAATATGAGTCAGATTCGTGTAAAGGATGATATTATTCCGGGGCAGCAAGGACAAGTTTATATTCAACGAACGTCAGGTTCAACAGGAGTTCCTTTGGCTGTTGCACAAGATACATTGAAGCGCCAGAGGCGTATTGCAGAATTGAAGTATTTCGGAAAGATCGTTGGTTTTATTACACACGAAAAACTTGTGCACCTTCGAACTTGGAATAGATGGCAGAATAAGACTAGCAATCAAATTAAGTTAGAGAATATTATTCCATTTGATATCAGCAAATTTGGTCCGGAAGAATTGGAAGAGCTTTGTAATATTCTTGTTAATGAGAATGTTGTGTGTGTAAGGGGGTATTCTACTACAATTTCTAGTCTTGTTAACTATATTAAAAATTCTCCAAAGAAGTGGGTATTTCCTCATCTAAAGGTTGTTATTGCAGGAGGTGAAGCATTGTATGACGACGTTCGCCAGATGGTCAAAGATTATATGCATTGCGAGATTATTTCTCAGTATGCTGATGAGGAGTGTGGTATTCTTGCGCAAGAACGTGTCCCAACAAAGGAAAAGGATAATGTGATGTATTTCAATCATTCTAGCTATATTTTCGAGGTTCTGAAATTGGATAGTGACGAACCTGTAAAATATGGAGAGGTCGGACGAATTGTAATTACCGACCTTCATAATTATGCTTGTCCTATGATTCGTTATGATTGTGGTGATACATGTGTATTAGGGGCTCCAAATGAATTTAGTAATGGATATCCAATCATCGAAAAACTATACGGAAGACGTTTCGATTTAACATATTCAACTGATGGTAAAGCCATTTCTCCACTCGCGTTCGGACGTACTCTGAAAAACTTTGATTCTGTTTCTCAATGGCAGTTTGTACAGCTTGACGAAAAGAAGTATGAGTTGCGATTAATGTTAAAGAGTGGCTATAATTTGAGCAGTCTTAAGGAGGTCAATAATCTGTTCCTCGAGATTCTTGGAGATGGAGCTGATTTTAACATGGTTGAAGTTAATGATATACCTGTACTTGCTTCAGGTAAGAGGAAGCCGGTAATTAATGAATGGAGATCGAAATAATGAAAGATAAGTCACAACTTGTACTTACAGTTCTTTGTACTTCATACAACCAAGTTGATTATATTCGGGAGTGCTTGGAGGGAATTGTAATGCAAAAGTGTAGCTACAAATGGGAGGCAATCGTTCATGATGATGCCTCTACTGATGGAACACAGGATGTAATTCGTGAATATGCAGTAAAATTCCCGAATATTATCAAGCCAATATTGCAGACTGAAAATCAGTTTTCGAAAAAAGACGGATCATTAAGACGCATTCTGTTGGAAGCCTGTAAAGGTAAATATATTGCCAACCTTGAAGGAGACGACTATTGGACAGATCCATTGAAATTACAGAAGCAACTTGATTATTTGGAGTCCCATCCTGAATGTGGTTTGGTACGTACTGATTTTAACAGGTACTATCAAGAAACTGGAAAACTAGAAAAAGGTATGTTCAAAAGCATGGAGGGTATTACTGATACTTTTCAAGATTATCTCCTTAATGCCCGTTTTGCTGGGCCATGTACATGGGTCTATAGAGCAGAGTATGATATTGAGCGCAAGTTGCTTCCTACAAATAAGTATTTCAATGGCGACCTTACTCTTCTTTTGGAGGTTGCGCGTCTATCTTCAATAACCTGCCTAAAAGATAATACCGCTGTATATAGAATTCTAGACAAGAGTGTTAGTCATATTGCATCGCCTTTTAAGGCTCTTGATTTCTTGAAAAGATTAAAGAATACTAGATTATTATATGCAAAAAGAGAACCTATATCTTTTAAGTTTAAGTTATGGTATTTTATCTGTCGTTCTTATCGATATAAATATATTGATGTAAAAATGTATGATAAGTGGTTTGTTATGTGTATCAAAGATTTTATAGAATTATTCTTCGTTCCAAATAAGTATTTTTAGCTAATGAAAATATTGTTTTCATGTGACGAATATCCTCCTATTAAAAGTGGTGGTATCGGGACAGTCACTAAAATAATTGCAGAGGAACTTGTTCGCAGAGGTCATATCGTTCATGTCGTGTGTGGTATCCTTCCTACCTATAATGTCCCCGAATATGAAATCGTAAATGGAGTAATCATTCACCGATTCATCTATTTCCAAAAAATTGGTTTCATGTTTAAGGCTATAAACAAAGGCAAGGATTCCATTTTGATAAGACTATTAAAAAGAACGAATTTGATGACTAAGCTTACGAGAATAGAGTTTGATAGAACGCATGCAATAATAAAAAAGCTCATTAAAGATGATGATATTGAGATAGTAGAATTTCCAGACTATCTAAAACTCTCAGACTTCTATAAGTTTAAGCTACGGATGCCTTTCCCAAAATATGATATACCAGTCGTTGCGAGAGTGCATGGTTGCCAAACTTTTGCAGGCTTCTATCGAGATGGTAAGATTGATGAAGTTAATAAATTCAATGATTCATCATTTTTTAATAGTGTGGATAGGATTGCAGCAGTGAGTCGATTCTCTGCAGATTTTATTAATGATATTCTTGGTTTGCATCGTGATCTTGATGTAATATATAATCCAATAGATCTCAATAAACTTTTGGCTACCGTAAAAACATTACCAGAGAGCAATGGCTTGGGAAAAAATATTGTATTCCTTGGAAAAATTGTTGAAACGAAGGGGGCATTTAAATTGATAGAAGCTTTTAATATCTTTTCAAGGACTCATCCGGATTACAAGTTGGTCATGATTGGTGGTGGGGATCTTGAAAGAGGAAAATCAATGCTGTCTCCTGAAAATAAAAAGAAAGTCATTTTTACAGGATATCAGTCAAGAGAACAGGTGTGTAAATATCTTAAAGAGGCTACATTCTGTGTCGTACCATCATTCTTTGAAAATTTTAGCATGGTGGCTCTTGAGATTATGGCTCTCGGAAAAGCCTTGGTTTATACTCAAGAGTCTTCTGGTAAAGAAATCATTAATGATGGAGATGATGGATTGTTGGTTGATCCTCGTAATGTAGATCAGTTAGTAGAAAAAATGGAGTTGCTGGCTACCGATAATCAACTCAGATATGATATGGGGGCCAAAGCAGCTAAAAAGATTCAAGACCATTTCACTGTCGATGCAATTGTTTCAGAGTTAGAGTATTATTACCAGTACATCATAAAAGTTTATGCATAAATTTTTATCATATATTAAAATAAACCTTTTTGCTCCAGTTGTCTTGATTTTGTGGACACTGTGTCATCAGTCAAAGAAAAAACTGATAGAAGAAGACATGGCAAATTGGTCAAACTGGAAAGGATGCAATAGTGGATTGTCTGGTTTGTTTTTCTTATTTGGCGAATATCCTGAATTCCGTTCTCTTTTCTACTATAGAATTGGTCATCTTTCTTACCTGTTTTCTTGGTTGGTTAGAGGACAGTCTTGTTTATATTTCCGAAGTAAAAATATAGCTGGTGGTATGTTGGTACAACATGGATTTGCCACAATTATTGATGCTGAAAAAATTGGTGTAAACTGTAAAATATTTCAGCAGGTTACAATTGGTTATAATGGATGTGAGAGGCCTGTTATTGGTGACAATGTTATAGTATGTGCTGGTGCTAAGATCTTGGGCGGAATTACGATTGGCAACAATGTGATTATTGGGGCTAATGCTGTGGTAGTAAAAGATGTGGCTAGTAATTGTGTTGTCGGTGGTGTCCCAGCGCATTTTATAAAGCATACTAATGATAATACAAAATAAGTAATATGTTAGAAAGTTTATTGGTATATACTATAACTGCTTTCATCTTATATAGACTTGCTTTGGCGAATATTTGTTTGAGTACAAATTCTAAGTTTTGGACTCAATCCATGATTTGCTCTGTGATAGTATTTGCATTCATAGCTGGAGCAAGATATAACGTTGGTGTTGATTTTGTTGGTTATTTAAATACATATTCAGAATTGGTAAATGGAGAGGATATGTATCGAGATGATATGGAATGGGGATTTATGTTCCTATCGAACCTACTAGCAGGATTGCATTTTCATTCTTTTTTCTATTTTGCTTTATGGGCAACAATGCAAATTGCTTTTATTTACTATGCTTTCAAGGATTCTCGCTACTTAATACCTTATTTGGCTTTTTGTATAATGCTCGGTCCATACTTCCTTGATTGGATGAATGGCATTCGTCAAAATATAGTAATTTGTGGTTTTGTTTTCGCTTCTAGGTTTATTAAGGAACAGAAATTCAAAAAATATCTTTTGTTTATTGGCATTGCTTATTTATTTCATCACTCTGTAGTATTATTATTGCCATTTTATTTAATAGGACGAAAATACATAGTTTTAGAAAAAAAAATAACAAATATTTTAATACTTCTATTCTGTATAATAGTAGGTTCAACGCCATCATGGATCAGTGCCTTCTCATTTATTTCACCTTATTTTGAACTATTAGGAATGGATAGATATGGTGGTGTGTTTAACTCTATGATTGATGGAACATTAGAATTTCAAACGTTTGATTGGGGACCAACTAAGTTGGCTGTTTTAGCGTTAGAGATGTTAATCATCTACACATATCCTAAAATGCGTAGATATTTTCTTAATACAAATATAGACTTATATTTTACTCTTTTTTATATTGGCATATGTTGGTATTACTTAGTGCAGAATACAACTCTGCAGATGGTTAGACCGACAATGTATTTTACTATATTCAGGTTGCCTCTAACATGTTTCTTGTTGTATTATGCAAGTTCAATAATTAGAAGTAAAGGCTTGTTTAATATGACGTGTATATTGTGTTTTTCTTACATTTTCATTACAATATATAAGGGTTATTCTAATCCGATTGGTAGTTATAAAACTGTATTGTATCACTTTTTCTTTGAATATTAATGAAGGATGTTTTAATAATCAACAAAGCCCCTTTTGGCTATCTTGTGGATTCATACAAATGGTGTCAGCACTTGAAATCGAAGTGCCATTTGACATATGTTGGCATAGGGAAACCTGTTGAACACAGTGACATAGGTGGACTAAAAATAATATCAGTAAAGTCTAGAAATAATAGATTATTTACAGCTTTCTGTTTTATCTCTGTGTGCTTATGGTATATTCTTGTAAATCGTGGTTTTACTATTGTTGTCTTCTTTGATTACTGTGCTATTTTAAAACGTATACTTCCATGGAAGAAAATGCATTTAGATCTCCGCACTTTGTCAGTTTCAAAAGATGGGAAGGCTCGTGAGGCCTATGATAATATGATACAAAAGAGTGTTAATCTTTTTGATTCCGTGTCGGCTATTTCAAAAGGAGTTATTCAAAAACTGAACATTGTTAATAAGCCTTCATTTATCCTGCCATTAGGAGCTGATATGATATCCCAAGAAAAAAAAGACTACTCTGAGTTGCATTTAGTCTATATAGGAACCTTTGATGGTAGAGATTTGCATAAGACGATAGAAGGTTTGGCAGACTATGTTAATGCTCACAATAATTGTAAGGTAGATTATCATATTGTTGGTTTTAGTCAATTTGGCGAAGAACAAAAGTTAATGGATTTATGTAATCAATTGGGCATTGCAGATTATGTCATTTTTCATGGTAGAGTACCTCACGACCAACTTTCTACGGTATTAGACAAATGTAATGTCGGTGTAAGTTTTGTCCCTTTGACAGAATATTATGATATTCAGCCTCCTACAAAAACTTTTGAATATGCTATGTCTGGTTTGTTTTGTATAGCAACAAATACATCTGAAAATAGAAAGCTTATTTCGTCAGATAATGGTGTCTTGATTGATGATAGTGCTCTTGCTTTTTCTGAAGCGCTATCTTATATTGAAAATCATAAAGGAGAATTTAATGAACAAAAAATCAGGAAATCATTGGATAAAAGTACATGGAAAAGCATTGTAAATGATATTCTTATCCCTAATGTGGAGGCATTATGAAACTATTGATTGTAACACCAGAAATTCATCGACTTGGTGGTGTAGCTAACCACTACCTAGGATTATCATCGCATTGGAGTTCTGAGATTGAATACCTTTTTTATGGTAAACGAAATAATAATACACCTTCTTGGTTGGTATTGTTGTTATATCCCTTTGACTTCATAAAATATCTTTGGAAACTACTTTTTGGAAAAATAGATGTAGTTATCTTGAATCCTTCTTTGAGGAAAAAACAGATTATTCGTGATAGTATTTTTTTGATATCAGCCAAACTTTTTCGGAGACCTGTAGTTTCTTTTATTCATGGATTTGGGTGGGATTATGCCAAACAATTAGAATCCAATGGTAAAATATTCTGTTGGTGCTTTAATAAGTCAATGTTTATTTATACTTTATATAGTGAATTTGAAAAGGAACTTAGAAAGATTGGTATTGTGTGCCCTATTTTATTAACAACCACTAAAGTGTCAAATGAAATGCTTGAGGGAAATAGAGTAATTCCCAAAAAACATATAGTGAATATCTTGTTTGTTGCCAGGATTCTAAAAGAAAAGGGGATATTTATTACATTAAAAGCTTTTGCTTCTTTAAAAAAGTCTCATCCAAACCTAAGGTTGACTGTATGCGGTGATGGTCCAGAACTTGCAAAAGCAAAGCTTTTTGTTCAAAGCAATGAAGTTGACGATGTGATCTTCCGAGGTAATGTTACAGGTCAAGCTTTGGCAAACGAGTATCTCATGGCAGATCTATATTTATTACCAACTTATCAGGAGGGCATGGCAACTACAGTATTAGAGGCTATGGCTTTTGGTTTGCCGATAATATCACGCCCAGTAGGAGGAGTTGTTGATTTTTGGAAATCAGGTGTAATGGGATATCTTGTTGAATCTTTTGAACCTGACGATTATGTGAAGATCATAGATTGCCTAATTGCTGATCCTGAGAATGTACAAAAAATATCAGAATTCAATATAAAGTTTGCCCAGGAGCATTTTTTGGCGGATAAAGTTACTCATAGGTTTGAAAATGACATCATGCGAGCATTGAATAAATAATGGGATATGAGATTTTTTTGGGGGGTATATTATGCTTTCGCATATCACTTACTATCATCAAACTTTCCTTTAATTGGTGAACTCTGTAGGAAAATACGTGCTTTTGTATATAATAATTCAAAAAGGGGCGGGCGCGTTGATACTCGTAGACATGTCTATTTAAACTTAAATAGTATAAGAATTGGATATGATGTGGGATTTGGAGAAAACTTTCATTTACAGAAATGTAATTTAACCTTGGGGAATTTGGTACTCATGGGGCCTAATGTTAGAATTAGTAGAGGAGGACATAAATATGAGAGAATCGATGTTTGCGTTAGTGCACAAGGGGGATAATCCTAAAAGTAATCTTTCAATAGAAAATGATGTGTGGATAGGAGAAGAAGTGACTATATTGGGTAAAGTTTCAAACATTGGCGATGTGTTGTAATTGATGCTTGCAGTGTTTGTGACTAAAGATGTTTCTAATTATGCTGTGGTTGTTGGTAATCCTGCAAAAATAATAAAATGAGGATATGGAGAAAATTCGTCAAATGATTAGACTAATTGTTATTGGTATACAGTATTTATTTTATGCAAAATTAAAAGGTATGGATATTGCTAGATCTGCTAGGATTTCTGTGGGGACACATCTTGATAAAGTAAATCCAAGGGGTATTCATATAGGAGATGAAACATATACTACTTCTGGTTCAATCATCTTCACTCATGATTTTTGCAGAGGAATTTATAAAGATACTTATATAGGTAAGCAGTGCTTTATTGGAGCAAATGCAATTATTATGTGTGGTATAAAAATTGGTGATAATGTAGTTGTAGGGAGTGGTGCTATAGTCACAAAAGATGTGCCTTCTAATTGTATTGTTGCTGGTAATCCTGCTAGAATAATCAAAGAGGGGATACAGACGGAAAAATTTGGGAAATTATTATACTGATAATATATGGAAATACAGACAGTTATGGTGAATGGTATAAAAGTATATCCATTCGAGACTGAAGAACAGTTAATTGATTATGTTGCAAACAAGCCCGCAATCCTTGTGGCATTAAATGCGGGGAAGCTAGGAAGATCAACTCCTAAATTGAAATCGATCATCAATGATAATATTGGTTATTGTGATGGTATTGGTGCAACAATTGCATTAAGAAAGAAAGGCTTCAAAAGACCGACAATAACCGGCTGCGATATTTGGATAAGAATTGTTGATCGGCTAGTTAATGAACGTTCATTCTATTTTATTGGAGGTACACAAGAGGTCATTGAAAAAGTCATCCAGCGTATTAAAAAAGAGTATCCTCAAATTAATATTAAAGGTTATCGAAATGGTTTTATCAAAACGGATGAAGATAAATTCAGTCTTTTGAAAGACATTGAAGAGAAAAAGCCAGAAGTCGTGTTTGTAGCCATGGGATCACCCAAACAAGAAAACCTTATGACTGATATGCAGAAGATAAATCCTTATGCAATATATCAAGGTTTAGGAGGTAGCTTCGATATCTATTCGGGTTTGAAAGAACGTGCTCCATTGAGCATCAGAAGAATGCATTTGGAAGGTATTTACAGAGGATTATCTCGTCTTAATGAGAAGAATAATCGAGAACGTTTTTTCAGCGATATTTTCTTTGTATTGAGAGTGGTCTTGGGATTTGTGAAGTGATGGAAATAAAGGTTTTTAAGACTCATGAGGTTAGCCGCGAGTTGTGGGCTCAAATAGTTGAAGGCTTTAATATATGCTTTCCTGAGCATCAAAGAAGTGTAAAGCAACTTGTTGAACGTTACACTGCATATCCTTTAGGCTATAGTTATCATGCACTTTACTACGAAGATGGTAAATTTGCAGGATTTAATAGTATAATACCAACGCAATATATTGTGGATGGTAAAGACGTGTTAATGGGGCAAAGTGTAGACACATATGTGCTTCCAGAGTTTAGAAAAGATATTTTTATCTTTATGGAACTTTATAATAAACTAAAAAAAGTGTGTTTTGAGGATGGATTTATTGCATTTTTGGGCGTTCCAAATCAAAACTCGTATCAGTATTCTGTAAAGCTGTTGAAGTGTATTGAGATTTTCCAACTTGATTATTGGATTTTGCCAGTAAAAATTGGAAATATTTTAGGTAAAATGAAATCTTTGAACCTCTTGACTCAAATTTATTCTTGGATGAGTATTTCGTTTAATATTCTTTTATCTAGTCTTTTAAATTTTCAAGAGGATGAAAGACGCATTCATCTCAAGGAGGATGATGCTTTCATGAGTGAAAGATTGGGTGCTGACAAATATATTAATGTAGCAGATAATAAATGTAGGTTTTCTTATACTATTACAGAGGACGAAGGTATTAGATGCGCATATATTATGTATGCAGGAGATGGAAAGAAACGCACATATCAGGCATTGGTTAAGTGCGCGAGTCATATTCTTCATCACGAGGACGTAGATATGATGATGTTTAACGGGACAATGAACATGAAACAAGCTTTATTAACAAGAGTACCTATAAAATTTCAGCCAAGAAAACTTCCTTTTACCGTCAATTTTTTAAAAAAAGAATACAAGAAGGAGTTTAGTCTCCTTTTGGATCCTAGCGCATGGGATTTTACCCTAATTAATCTTGATGTTAGATAACATTAAATAAACAAATTGAATATATGGATATAAAAGAATTTATTGAAAATTTCGTTGATCAGTTTGACGATGTTCTGGTAACAGAAGTAACTCCTGAAACTCGTATGCACGAGATGGAGGAGTGGTCATCAATGATTGCTCTGTCTGTAATGGCAATGATTGATGAGGAATATAACGTACAAATCAAGGCTGACGAGATGCGCAACTCGCAAACCATTCAGGAACTGTTTAACATTGTAAAATCTTATCTTGACTAACTATGGGATTACTCTCAGGCAAGCATATCCTAGTGACAGGTGCTAGTTCTGGAATGGGGAGAGTCTTTTGCAGGATGGTTGCTGCAGAAGGTGGTAGAGTTAGTCTTCTGGCTCGCAATAAAGAGCGACTGAAGGAGACGCTTAGCTCAATGAAGGGTGAAGGTCACCAGTATTATATTTGTGATCTTACCTCTGACGATCAAATTATGGCAGTTGTTGGCAAATTGGATGCTCTCGACGGAGTCGTGTTCTGTGCGGGAGTAAACGACTATGTACCTGTAAAGTTTATCAAACAGGTGAAGATAGATAATATCTTCAAGACTAATTATTATTCTCAGATTATATTGACTAAGATGTTGCTGAAGAAGAAACTTATCAATGATAAGGCATCTTTGGTTTATATTTCGTCATTGTCATCACAATTGGGCGTACCTGGAACTCTGCTTTATGCTTCATCAAAGGCAGCTTTGAATAGTGCTGTTCGTGTGATTGCAGCAGAGGTGGCGGGCAAAGGCATTCGTGCTAATGCCATTTGTCCGGGTATTGTGAAGACATCAATGTTGAGCAGAACTAACATTGATGAAGAAATATTCGCAAAGCAGGCAGAGGATTATCCTCTCGGTTTGGGAACTCCAGAAGATGTTGGCAATGCTGTGTTGTATCATCTGAGCGATATGAGTAAATGGCTGACAGGTAACTGTATGGTCATTGATGGAGGCTATTCACTTAAATAAAACAAGAATCAATGGCAACAATAAAATATTATGGAGTAGGTATTAAGGCTATGAGCGCCTGTGTGCCTGCAAAAGTATTTTCAAATCGCGATCTTGGATATCTGATTCCTGAGGAAGAGATTGAAAAAACCATTCAGAATATCGGAATTGAGGAAAGACGTATCGCTGATGATGACTGTACTGCTTCAGACCTTTGCTACAAGGCTGCAAAGAAGTTGATGGAGGACAACGATATTGATCCAAATAGTATCGATGTGTTGCTCTTCATGAGTCAGACAAGCGACTATCGCATTCCTGCAACGTCACCTATTCTGCAGCATAAGTTGGGATTGAGCAAAGATACTTGTTGTATTGACCTCACCCTTGGTTGTTCTGGTTTCGTATTTGCTCTTTCTACCGCTTTTGCCTATGCAAGTATGGAGGGGGTGAACCGAGTACTTCTTTTAGATGGTGAAACATTCTCTAAGATTGTGAACAAGAAAGATAAGGTTGACTGGCCACTCTATGGTGATGGTGCTACAGCAACCCTTGTTGAAAAAGGTGACTTCGAAGACAGTATATTTATTTTGCGAAGTGATGGTGCTGGAGCAGGTTCTGTGATGATTCCTGGCGGTGGTATGAGAAATCTTGTTAAAGCAGAATCACTTGTTGAAACCGAGCGCGAAGAAGGCAATATCCGCAATGATCTAGATGTCTATATGGATGGTATGGAAGTGTTTAACTTCGCTATGAGTGTAGTGCCAAAGAGCATCAAGGAGATGGTCAAAATGACTGAAACCACACTTGATGACATCGATTGGCTTGTATTCCATCAGGCAAACAAGTTTATGACCGATTTCTTTGCAAAGCGCCTGAAGTTCAATATGGACAAGGTGCCTTATTGTATTCAGAAGTATGGTAACACTAGCAGTACATCAGTGGCATTGACTATTGTAAGTGAGCTGGAAGGCAAACTGAAGGATGGCGACCGAGTAGTGATGTGTGGATTTGGTGCAGGATTAAGTTGGGGTACAGCACGCGTTGTGTTCAAGGGTTGTAAGATTTCACCTGTAATAGAATATTGAAATGCTAGAATCATTCATGTTTCATCATATAGGGATAGCTGTAAAATCAATAGATGATACGGCTGCCATATATGTAGCTGGTGGCTACACCTGTTCGGAGGCAATATTCGACCCTATTCAGAATGTGAATATCTGCTGGTTGACCAAGGAAGGTATGCCGACAGTGGAGCTTTTGGCTCCTCAGGACGAGCATTCACCCGTGAATAGGATTCTTGAGAAGAATGGTGTGATTCCCTATCATACATGCTACATTGTGGATAATGTGGAGGATGCTGTCAAGGAACTTAGAAAGATGAAGTACGTGATGGTGAGCAAACCAGAAGAGGCTGTGGCTATCAACAACTGCCGAGTCTGCTTCTTGTTCAATAAGAATATTGGTCTTATTGAGCTTGTGGAAGCTCCAGCAAATATTTAGGCTTTATGAGTAAATTTGTATTTCGCAATAATACTGTTGAGCGCTTCTTCAACAAGGAGTATACGTTCAGCGGATATGACGATATAAGTGTGGTACCTACCAATGTCGAAAGCTATGTGTGGTGGTATCAGGTGCCTGTGAAGTTTGAGCAGGATGTGCTAGCAGACGAGATCAATGGCTATGTGCAGAAGTTGAATTTCGTGTTGCAGCAGATTGATCAAAAGAAGATGTTTGTGGCATTTACCATGGACATCCTCTATTCAGTGCCATTTACAGATGATGACTTCCAGTTACAGAATGCTGTTTCTGATTACAACAAGAAGCTATTTGCCCTTGAGGCAGATCATAGCAATATAAAGGTGATTGACATCACTGAGTTCAACCGTAACTATACCAAAGCCGAGTTGTTCGATTGGAAGTTCTACTTCATCAGTCAGATGGGTATGAATCCAAAGCTCCACAAGGATTTCAAGGCTTGGTATCAGAAAAAGCTGAATAGTATTGCTCTAAAGCGAAAGAAGTGCTTGGTGCTTGACTTGGATAATACCCTTTGGGGAGGTGTACTTGGCGAGGAAGGCATTGAAGGTATTCAGATTGGTGGTGACTATCCAGGCAAGGCGTTTCTGTATTGGCAGGAGGCTTTACTCAATCTATCGAAGAATGGTGTGATACTGACCATCTGCTCAAAAAACAATGAGCAGGATGTACTGGATGCATGGGAGAGAAATCCATTCATTCTGCTAAAGAAGGAGCACTTTGCTGCTTATCGTATCAATTGGACAGATAAGGCCACCAACATCAAGGATTTGGCTGCAGAGTTGAATATCGGTTTGGATAGTTTAGTATTTATCGATGACAATCCAACCGAACGTGAACTGATCAAGCAAATGTTGCCAATGATAGCAGTACCAGACTTCCCTAAGCAGTCTTACGAATTGCCAGTATTCTTTCAGCAGATTGTGGAAGATTATTTCAAAGTATATAGCGTCACTGATGAGGACAAGAAGAAGACAGCTCAGTATAAGGCAAATGTTCAACGTGCTCAGGCACAGAACGCATTCACAGACTTTGAAGCATTTTTGGAGTCACTAGATATTCAGATTACAGTGGAGGCAGCTAATGAATTCAATATCCAGCGTATTGCTCAGATGACTCAGAAGACCAATCAGTTCAATCTTACTACCCATAGATACACTGATATAGACATTTATGGATTCGTGGAGAGCGGTTGGAAGGTGTGGTGCATCAATGTGGCAGATAAGTTTGGTGACAATGGTATCACAGGTGCTATCATGGTGAAGCCTAATGGCGAGATTGATACTTTCCTTTTGAGCTGCCGAATTCTTGGTAAGGGCATTGAGATTGCTTTTGTGAAGCAGATTTTCTTACTTCTTGCAGAAGCCGGTATTACCGAATTGAAGGCTAAATATCTGCCAACAGCGAAGAATGCTCAGGTTAAGGAGTTTTGGGAGAAGGTGGGGTTCACTTGCACGACTGAAACAACAGAAGGCGAAAAAGAATATGAATTGGCATTGAAAGGTGCTGATACAGAAATAAAAAACTATTATCATATTACAGTTCAATAAACGATTATGGAAGAAAAGATACTGGAAATTTTGAAGGAAACATTCGAGCTAGAAACAGTAGATAACGCATGCAGTCAAAGTACTTGCCCTGCATGGGATTCTATGGGGCAGCTGAACCTTGTAGCTGAACTTGAGGATGTATTTGATATCAACCTTGAACCAGAGGAGATTGGAACAATGAAGTCTGTCGTTGATATTGTTCGTATTCTGAAGGATAAGGGGGTTGAAGGATAAATGACCATATTGCCAGTTAATAATTCAATCCAAAACAGTGTATCTTACATCTTATATTCTCAGGATGTGGATTATTGTATCTTGATTGACTGTGGTGAGTACACTGTTCTTGCTTCGGAAATTGTAAGAATTCAAAAAACAGTTAAATATGTTTTTCTGACGCATGGACATTTTGACCATATCTGTGGTTTAAACCAATTAATACATTACTATCCAGATTGTTTGATCTTTACTACTGATTATGGTCATAGAGAACTACGTAACCCACGAAAAAATCTTTCAATATTTCAGGGCAAAGCTTTTACAATTTGTTCTTATAAAGCGAGCTTTTTAAGGGGGGGAGAACAACTGAAATTTACTGGATTTCCTGAGATCGAAGTAATTGCAACCCCAGGACATGATGCTAGCTGTCTTTCATATAAGGTCGATAATGCTTTGTTCACTGGCGATTCGTATATACCTGGTCTAAAAGTTTTTTCAAAATTTCCTAGTGGTAACAAAGAGATTGCAATGAGATCTTGGGAGTGTCTTGATAACCTGAGTCATAATGGATATGATATTTTTTGTGGTCACCATGATTACTAGGCAAAAAAGTAAATAGATAAACATATATGATTCGAGTATTAATTACAGGTGCTAATAGCTTCGTTGGTGTCAGTGTTGAGAGATGGCTGAAGAAAACTCCAGAGGACTTTCAGGTGGATACGGTCGATACAATGAATGGAGCATGGAAAGTGGCTGATTTCACTAAATATGATGTTGTATTTCATGTAGCAGGAATAGCTCATGTAGATCCAAAACTCGAGATGGCACCTTTGTATTATAAGGTGAATCGCGATCTTGCTATAGAGATAGCAAGATATGCCAAAGAACATGGGGTTAATCAGTTCATCTATATGAGTAGCCGTATCGTTTATCATGCAAGTAAGGATATGAAAGGTAATGTCACCACAGAAGATACCAAACCCAATCCAAATGATTTCTATGGTGACAGTAAATTGCAAGCGGAGAATGGTTTGAGGGAGTTGCAAAGTCCATTATTTAGAATTTGCATTCTTCGTCCTCCAATGATTTATGGTCCTGGTAATAAGGGAAATCTACCTCGTTTGGGATGGCTTGCTACAAAAATACCAATATTTCCAGCATGGCACAACAAGCGTTCTATGTTATATGTTGATAATCTTGCAGAATTTGTAAAACAGATTATTATCAGTCATGCAATAGGAACATTTTATCCACAAAATGCAGAATATTCTGATACAGTTGAGATTGTAAAACAGATAGCGAAAGAGCATGGTCATAAGATTTGGATTAGCAGATTGTTCAATCCGTTTGTGTGGTTAGGTTCTTTTTTCATACCTGCTATTCCTAAGATGTTTGCTGATTCTTACTATGTGCAAGAAATGAGTAAATACGATTTCGATTATCAAATAGTATCTTTTGAAGAATCTATCAAGGGATTAGATATTCGTAAAGAGATGAAGTAATGGACAGAAAATTATTAGAGTTAATACTTATCGCTCTTGGGAAAAAGCAATGTTTAGACTACGTCTTGATAGACGAAGAATGGCAACATGTTTATCAAGAAGCAGAATAGATTAATTGATGAAAAATGTTATGAAGTCACGTCTTTCTTTGGTCGTATAAGAATTAAGAGTGTTATTTTAAAGAGTCAAGGTATTGCTTAACTATATGTAATAGAAGGTAAGTCCTCAAATTAGGGCTCCCCAATGAAATATTTATCATGCTAAGCAGTGAAGACCTTGAAAGATTCTACTTTCAGTATCAAACCGAGGCAGTACCTCTTGGAATGTCAATCCAGACATTCTGTTTACACAACTATGTTTCTTATAACATATTTTACAAATGGAGCAAGGATATGTGTAAAAGAATAATGAGAGTTCAAATGGACGGCCCCCCTGAATCAGTGTTGCATGTAGTTTTTTCTGTATGTTCCCGAGAAGAAAAGGCAGCAGAGTCTGTCTGGGTGTTAACGGCATAGTCTCCGTCCCTTCCTTCCTTTGGTTCGACACGAATATCTGTGGAACTTCAACTGAGCAATGGCCTTCATATCATTTAAAAAGACTAGGACTATCAGGGGGTACGCTGGATGGTAGAGAAACTGTAGGGCCTATGTTGAGTATTTCCGGTCTGAATAGTTTTTATTATATCCGTGACTTCATGGATATGCGTTGTAAACATGCCTGCATCCTCTCGGTGATTCGTGAGTAATTGTATCGTGAGCTTTCTAGGAATGATGTGTTCATCGTTCTGTCCAAGAATTGTCGTATAACTCGTCTTTTCTCTTACGATGAATGCTCCTGCACCTTCTTCGAGAAGAGATTCACTCCCGAGTATCAGTTTATGCGTATAGTAACTGTTAGGGAAGGTAACGAAATCGCCTATCATATTGACTGGAGATATGTGGTTTTACTATTGAAAAGTTTTGTTGTTAAAATCTTGATAATAAGGTGGCTAGCTTGATTGATTATATGGCTGTTTTAAGAAAAATTCGTATCTCTTGATAATATAAAACAGTTCTTTCGTTCTGAAAGGGAGTATGAGAAGGAGATGATCACTGATGAGGAGCGTACCCAACGATGGCAGGGATTACCGATCATGGAGGTGATGATAAATCTGAGGGCAAACCTGTTGCAGGGGTCGAGAGGTGTGAGGAGCAGAAAAGTTGTTATATGCGGGAGGCCTTGAACTATCTTTACAAGTTTTGGAAAGAAACCTTCACTTATATAAAAAACGGTCGTTATCCGATCTCGAACAATCTGGTGGAAAGAGCGGTCTGCTTCTTTTACAACCAAACGCAAGAACTCCCTGTACTTCGGAAGTGACGAGGGTACTGAGATTGCCGCTATATATCATAGCATAATCAGCATTGTAAAGATGCAAGGTAGGTCCACATAAAATTATCTTAGTAAATTTTCTTGTTAAAATTATTAATGTTTGCAGAAACTTTTTGAGTCTGGCGCTGCAAAATATGAACTGGACTGTATGTCAATAGTTAAAAATCAATCGGATTTAATGGTGATTTTTTGTGAGGAATCACTTGTGGCGCCTTATAAAAAGGATATGTTCTAAATTGAGTACTAACTGAAGTTATGGCAAAAGAAAAAATAGTATTTTTATGTGACAAAGTAAAACGGTAATTATAATTTGGTTGCACATATAGCTAGTACTTTAACTTATTAAATATAACAAAGATATATAAATGAAACAATGTTTTACAAAGTAATCAAGCGGATATTTGATTTTATCTGTGCCTTGATAGGCATCATTGGTACATCACCTTTATGGATAGTCGGCATTATCGGAATCTTGATTTCCGACTGGGGGCCGGTATTCTATACAGCTCGTCGTATAGGTAAGAATAACAAACCATTCAAAATGTATAAATTTCGTTCTATGCGAGTGGCAAAAGCTGCTACAGAGGCTTCTTTAAGACCTGACGAAGATCGTATATTTCCGTTCGGTCATTTTATCCGCAAGGTGAAGATTGACGAGTTACCACAGTTGTTGAATATTTTAAATGGCACTATGTCGATAATTGGACCACGTCCGGTAGCACAAGACCAATTTGATATGTTTCGTTATGGAAAATGGAATGAGGCGGCAAAAGTGCCGGTAGGATTGAGCGGACCGGCAGCACTTTATGACTTTATCTATGGTGATCAGATCACAGATGAGAAAGAGTATATGGAAAAGGTATATCCTACACGTCGTGAATTAGAATATACGTATGTCCAAAAGGCTGGCATATTCTACGATTTAAAGATGATAGTATATACTATCGTTTGCATACTCTATGCAGTGTGTGGTAAAGAATGCACTTGGATGTTGAATGAGTTTGTTGAGGATGCAAAGATGACAATGGATAAATGAACGAATACAGTACCGATCAGATGAATGATGATCAATGGTGTTAGAGTTTGGCGTAAGCAGAGAAAAATAAAATAAAACAAATGCAATGAAATATTTATTAGTAGTAGCACATCCCGATGACGAAGTCCTGGGGGCAGGTGCATCTATGTGGAAATGGTCACATGAAGGTGACGAAGTCAATGTGGCAATAATGTGTACAGAGGCAAAGGCTCGTGCGTTCCGTCCTTCTGATGCTGAATTGGAAGACGATACGGATGCAGCTACAAACTTTATCGGTGTAAGTAAAAAGTATGAAGCAACGTTCCCGAATATTGAGATGAACACAGTGCCTCATTTGAAGTTGGTACAGTTCATCGAGAGTGCTATTCGTGAAAGTGAACCAGATATTATTATTACTCATCATCCAGCTGATACCAACAATGATCATTTGCAGACTTCAATGGCTTGTCAGGAAGCTATCCGTTTGTTCCAACGTCAGCCAAGTGTGAAGCCGGTGAAAGAATTTTGGTATATGGAAGTGCCTTCATGTAGTGAATGGGCTATCAATGATGCCATGAATTTGTTTCGTCCCAACTGTTATGTTGAGGTGGGTATGGAAGGTGTGGAAGCCAAGTGCAAGGCGTTGGCAATGTACCGTGGTGTTATGCGGCCTTATCCTCATCCTCGTAGCAATGAATATATTGAGGGATTAGCGGCAATGCGAGGCAGTCAGTGGGGATGTAAGTATGCTGAAGCATTTCAAGTTGTACTGAGGCGATATTAATGTGTAGTTTATGAAGTTTATGAGAAGTCTATGGGTATTCCGCTCTTACCTCTTTGTTCTTGGAAGGGTAAAGAATATGCTCAATAATTGAATGTATAGTATGGAAATAAATAAGCAATTACTTGAAGCTCTCTTTGCAGAGGCTAAAGAGAATCCACGTTTGCGTCAGAACTTCGATTTGCGTACCTCACCTGCTGATACCAGCCAGCGAATGCTTAACGCGCTGCTTCCGAGTACAGTTGTGCCCATTCATCGGCATGAAGATACTGCCGAAACAGTAATCTGCCTGTGTGGTAAGTTGGACGAAGTAATTTATGAGGAAGTCGTTTCGTATGAGAAGGATACGGATGATTTTCAGAAGGGGATGAGTGTACAAGATGTAGCTCGTAAGGTTGAGTATCGAGAAGTACAGCGTATCCATCTCAATCCTACAGAAGCCAAGTATGGTTGTCAGATACCTAAGGGTGCATGGCATACTGTGGAAGTGATTGAACCATCTGTCATCTTTGAGGCTAAAGATGGAGCTTATACTCGTTGAACGATGAAAAACAATGAATAAGAAGTACTGAAAGTGCTTTTTAATACGCTATGTTATAATTGAACATTTACAATGAGATGGAAAAATGTAGGTCCCTAGATTCATGTGACAAACATGAATCCCTGCATTTCCAAAAAATACCAACTGTCTGTGAAGATCGTTGGTATTTTTTATACAATAAGGCTGTGGTGGAAATCTATAAGAAGCTACTTTTGACAAGAAATTACTTGAGAATACTCTTTCACCGCATCAAAGCACGGACATCCTTTCATTGGATTCAAGTCCCGGTGTCCCACAATCAACGCTTTCGGAAACTGTCTTTTCAACTCCCTCAACAAAGCGAGCAAAGCTCCTTTTTGCTCCAATGTACGCGTATCTTTCGGTTTTCCGTTCGCATCCAGTCCTCCCTCATAACAAACACCAACCGAATGGGCATTATGATTACGGCAGTGTGCCCCGACCTTTTCTAACGCACGTCCCCGGTGGATCTCCCCATCACGAGTAATGTAAAAATGATAGCCAATATCACGGAAACCACGGTGCAAGATATGATCCTGTCGGCAAGCCTCCGCCGAAAGGGACTTTCCTTCCGGCGTGGCACTGCAATGAATGATAATTAATGTAATAGTCCGCATGGAGTTACATGCAACTTTGTATTCCGAACACACCTCCGATGGCGGTGGCTACAGTGATAACGATTTTGAGAACTAAGCTCCATACAGAGCGGGGAGATGATGATTTACTCATAATAACAGGTTTTAAATAAATTAATAATAGTTTTCTTTTACCACAGATCTACACAGACTCACACAGATAAATAATCGACTACTTTAGCAACTACCAATTCAATATAATCTGTGGAAATCCGTGTCCTCCGTGGTGAACCTTTTAAGCAGCCGGATCAGGCGCTTCACCGCCTCCGTCCGGTTTCGGGTCAGGGGTGTCACCCGAATCAGAACCTCCTTCGGCAGTTGTAGGTTTCTGATATTCCGCCTGCTGCTTCAACTGACTGTCGAGTTTCAGATTATTGGTCGACAGATTACCGGTGGCACGAGCTTTCAGACGCATGCCGCTAATATTCTTCTCCAACGAGAACTCTTCCAGCGTATCGGCTGCCTTACTGCGAATACCCACACCAAAAATGGCAAGATCATCGATTTTCACACATTTGCCGTCCAGCAACAATTCCTTGATGCAATCTACCATATCCGAAAGCACACCTTTGATGACACCACCGGAATACGGTGAATTGTGCTTCGACATGTGTTCGGCGAGCTTTGCCAAATCAAACGTCTCATCGCTTACTGCACGGGCGAACCACTTACCCGCATTCAAGCCTTTCTTCTGCTGGTTCTGATAAATTTTGTAACGAATCATAAAACAATAAATTAAAGGGTTAAACATATTGTCCGGGGGATTCTTCTCCCTTTCGACGATACAAAAATACTACTCCGGATCTCCCGGAAATCAGCTGTGCACGGTTGTGTATGGTAGTGGTCGGTTATTTGTCATTATAGTCGGTTATTCAATGGAAAAACGTTGGTTATATAGCCGTTTTTTGTTATTTTTGTAACAGTAAATCAGAAACATATCCATCATGAGCGAATTTAAAATACGTGCTTACGGGCGCATGGAACTGGCGCAACTTTATTCTCCGCAGCTGACTGACATTGCTGCCTATCGAAAAATGAAGAAATGGATCTCTTTGTGTCCCGGACTTCTGCAACGTCTGTACGACTTAGGCTACGAATCAAAGCGACGCTCATTCACACCATTGGAGGTGAGAGTGATTGTGGATGCCTTGGGAGAGCCTTAAATAAAACGCCGTTTTATGATGCATAAAGCACCGCTTTACGATGTCTAAAGCGCCGCTTTACACCTCCTAAAGCGATGCTTTATACAGGAAAAACGGATGTGTCAGTCAAAACGGGTACAGTGGGTACACTTTTTCCGGTTCACTCATACACACACGCACGCGCGTACAACCCTTTGCCGTCTATACTGACTAATATTCCGCGCTTGGTGAGCCGTTTCAACCAAGTGAGGGCTGTGTTTTCCTTAATTCCCATGGCAACTGCTTCTTCCAATAACTGTGTACGAGTAAATTTATCACCCAGTTTCTGGAAGAGATAATCACGATCGGCATTAGGACGATGGCTGATTTCCGTATTGGGAAGGAATGATAGAATATGCGTGGCATGGCAGTAGAGAGGTTCCGCAAGACTAAGTACGGCATGAAAGTCTTCCTGTGAAATGGATACATCCCAACGGGTGATGATGTCATCCTTGCAGTTGTCGGCAGGAATCTCCTTGTCCGGGGTGAAAGGAGAGGTGGGGGAGGTCTTGAAGTCGTAGGGCTGCGGGCTTTCGAGAGCACGCAATACGGCTACTTCCGACATGATTCTGCATAGATTGACAGCCAGACGTGCCACAAAACTATACATTTCCCTTCCATTAGCTACACTGGAGCGTTCAAACAAGTCGGAAAAGACGGTGTCGATTTCTTCTTTTTGTTCATCCGTGAGTTGTAGGGTATGAATGCCGTGCGATTTTATCACGCTCAACTTTTCTTTCCATTCCAGTCCCATAGCGGTGAATATCTCCTCCCAATCTATCTCGTTGTCCATAAATTGGCTGATCCATTTACTGATTCCGCACATGTAATAATATAATTGGCGGGAGTATGATCCGTCTTCTGCCGTCGGAATGAAAGTTTGCACCTGCGACGGCGTACCCGAAATCAGGACGGAAAGATAGCTTTTCTTCACTTCCCGGTATTCCTGGTCGGTGCGGCGGTTGTAGGACAAGCGGTCGTGGTCGAATGCTTTGCGCAGGGTATCGCTCCAATGACCGTGGTCCGATCCGATGGCGGTGGAAAGGGTGTCCGCTTCCGCTTCGCAGATAAGTCCGGTTCCGTCGGAGTCCATGATGTTTTGTAGGATACCCGTACCGGTGTTGTTGCCCGAAATGAGGAACATCCTGTTAGGGGGCATTTGTGGAGCCTCCTTTTTGGTTCGTTCTTTTCCCATTGCATCGTACTCGGCTTTCTCTTTTTTGTATGCTTTCATCTGTATGGCCACTTCTTTGCGGATCTCGTCGTGGATAGGTTCTACGAGTAAGCGGATATAGGAAAGGATACCTTTGCCGGAAGCCGAAGGAGCCACTACGAAACATTGGAGGCTGGGGTGATGGTATTTGCCGCCATATAGGCATCGCACGTGGCGCGACATACAAGCACCCAGGGCAGTGAGCGCTCCCAATAACATGATGTCGTGTTGTATTGGGTTGCTCCCGGCTTTTATGATACGTTGCAAAAATTCCGGCCAGTCGTTTTCCGGAAAAGTGGGCAATTGATGTTGTGGTTCACTGCCTGGCAATAGTTCTTCTTCCCCTTCTTTATCATCGGAGATATTGTCATTTCCCACCTTATTATGCGCGCCCGTGTGTGGGGGAAATTTGCGTGCTGTACCTGCTGTACCTTTTGTACCTGTGGGATGTTTGGGCATTTCTTCTATGCAGATGCTTACTCCCGTCGCTTCGGCAAGGTGGAAAGCGGTGCCCAGGTGCACTTCTCCACGTTGGGTGTGGAGTGCGTTGGAGAATACCCGTTCGGCATGTTCGCGCTGATACTTGGGAGACACCCGGCACAGGCGGTGAAAAAACTCACGTCCTGCTTCGCCGCAATCCGTTGCGATGGCGAATGACAATTGTACGTATTCAAGATAAGTGGGAGCAATGTCCGCTCCTGCCGTTTCGACTGCTTCGGTGAGACGGCGTAAAGATTCAATATCGGTCATTTTGATTTATGATTTTTGATTTATGATTTATTCGTTGGTGGTTCTGAACAATGCTTCCGGGTCGTAACTAAGGAAACAGGATCTCACGAGGTCTTTGCCGGAGAAATCTACTTTGGATTTTGTTTCGGAAGAAACTGCTGTTACCGTATTGTATGCCGTCTCTACGTACCGCATCGCCCAACTCATGTTGTCTGTGATATTTGGGATGTCATTTGTCGTGGAGGAATAATGGCAGGGAACAAATGCCTTTACACCCAGTCCGCTGGGGCTGACAAAGGTGAGTACAGGTTGTAGGAGAGGATCGTCATAGAGCATACGTCGCATTTCCACTGCTTCCTGATAAGAGTGGAGACCGTCCACATCTACTATCACCAGGTGAGACGGGGAGACGAAATCCTTACTGCTACGGCGGGTGAATGTGCCGCAGGGGGTCACATACGGTAGTAATGACGCTTTGGCGGTTCGTATATCTTCGGAGTTGCGTACTTGTTCGGTCAGGGCTTTGAGATTCTCGTTGCAAGTAATCATTTGGAAAACTTGTTCGATGGAGACTTCGCAGAAGGGGATAAGCGTGGGAGGAGTCATCAGTCGGCCTTGTTTGTCTTTGATGGGAGCGATAGGTGGCATAAAATAGGACATTCTGTAGTTGTTTGACATCATTTTCTTTTTGTTATAAGTTAAAATGTTTATTTTTGCAAAAAATATGAGTGTGTTTCAAAAACACGGCATGAAGGTAGTAATAACAAAATAGACTCTACCCTGATATGTGAGGATAAAAGTTAAAATATTTAATTATTAAAGTGTGTATTTAACAACAAAAAACAAAGATGAAAAAGAAAACGGTTTGTTGCAGTGATTTGGGAGCTTATATTAATGAGTTGCTTAAACGTGCGAAATTGAAAAATGAGTATGTATGCGAGACCCTGGGTATGGGACATGATGTTTTGAATGGCATAAAAAAGGGCTAAATCTCCCATTGAACGATTATATAAAAGTAATGAATCTCTGTTTGAATGCCTACAACGAAGAGGAGATTGAACTGATTTTGAATACGTTGGTGAGAATGTATCTGCGCTACTACAAGAAGAGGATAGTGGAGTAATCCGTGAAATAATTGATAGAAAATCCCGGCTGAATAAATAAAAACGGCCGGGATTTTTTTGTTTAGGATGTCTATTTGCCATTCTTGAAAAATATCAAATGGTAGCTATATCTTTTCCGTGTGCGATAACGAAAACGCAAAAAATAACAATTTATTATGTAGAAAAAGTTGGGGGAATGCTTCGTAGTTCACAAATAATGATTAAATTTGCCGCGATTTGTAATGCGGAGTTTGCAAAATGACGAATAATACTATAAAGCATCTAGGTATTGTGGAAAACATCCAAGGTTCTCATCTGTCGGTGAGGATTGTCCAGACATCGGCTTGCGCGGCTTGTAGCGCAAAGGGGCATTGTTCCTCGGCGGATAGTAAGGACAAAATCATAGATATTATAGATACCGCAGCTTCTTCCTATCAGGTGGGAGAGAAGGTGATGGTGGTCGGCGAAACGTCGATGGGCATGATGGCAGTGGTATTGGCTTTCGTACTTCCTTTCGTACTTCTTATATTTTCATTGTTTCTTTTGATGGCGTGGATAGAGAATGAGTTGTATGCAGCACTTCTTTCTCTGGCTGTCCTTATACCTTATTATTTCGTTTTGTGGCTCAATAAAACGCGACTCAAACAACAATTTTCATTTACTATAAAACCAATAAATAACTAAAAACATTATGAATTTGATTCTGATTGCAGTGATTTCATTGGGAGCTATAGCGCTCGTGCTGGCCGCTATTCTTTATGTGGCTTCCAAGAAATTTGCCGTGTATGAAGACCCGCGGATTGCTCAGGTGGGAGAAGTGCTTCCCCAGGCTAATTGTGGTGGATGTGGCTATCCCGGTTGTAGCGGATTTGCCGATGCTTGCGTCAAAGCCGGTTCGCTGGATGGTAAATTCTGCCCCGTAGGTGGACAACCTGTCATGGCACAAATTGCTGATATCCTCGGACTTGCAGCCGGTGAAGCTGAACCGATGGTAGCAGTGGTAAGATGTAACGGAACGTGTGCCAATCGTCCGCGTACCAACCAATATGATGGTGCGAAGAGTTGTGCTATTGCCGCTTCGCTGTATGGTGGGGAAACGGGATGTAGTTACGGATGTCTGGGGTGTGGCGACTGTGTGGCTGCTTGTCAGTTCGATGCCATCCACATGAATCCTGAAACGGGGCTCCCGGAAGTGGATGAAGCGAAATGTACCGCTTGTGGCGCCTGTGTGAAGGCTTGCCCGAAAGCGATCATCGAAATCCGTCCGCAAGGAAAGAAGTCACGCCGCGTGTATATCTCTTGTGTGAATAAAGACAAGGGAGCTGTGGCACGTAAGGCTTGTACAGTGAGCTGTATCGGCTGTGGCAAGTGTGTGAAGACTTGTCCGTTCGAGGCTATTACGCTGGAAAACAATTTGGCTTACATCGATCCGAACAAGTGTAAATCTTGCCGGAAATGTGTGGAAGTTTGTCCGCAGAATAGCATTATCGAGTTGAATTTCCCGCCGCGGAAACCGAAAGAAGAAGCTCCGGCTGCTCCGAAACCGGCTACAAAAGTGGAAACTCCTGCTGAAAAGGCTACAGAAGCTCCGAAAGTAACAGAATAATAACAGAAAAAAATACAGAACTGTATGTTAAAGACATTTTCAATTGGTGGAGTTCATCCACACGAAAATAAATTGTCGGCACATCAACCTATTATCACAGCGGAAGTTCCTGCAAAGGCTGTTATTTTGCTGGGGCAGCACATCGGTGCGCCTGCAAAACCGGTTGTAGCGAAAGGGGATGTGGTAAAGGTAGGCACACGGATTGCCGAACCTGCCGGCTTTGTTTCGGCAGCAATTCACTCTTCGGTCAGTGGTAAAGTGGCGAAGATTGATACCATAGTCGATGCCAGCGGTTATGCGAAACCTGCCATCTTCATTGATGTGGAAGGCGACGAATGGGAAGAAACAATCGACCGTAGCACCACACTGGTGAAAGAGTGTGAACTTTCCGCAGAAGAGATCGTGAAGAAGATTGCCGATGCCGGAATCGTAGGTCTGGGAGGTGCTTGTTTCCCTACGCAGGTGAAACTTTGTCCTCCTCCTTCTTTCAAGGCTGAATGTGTGATTATCAATGCCGTAGAGTGTGAACCTTACCTGACTGCCGACCATCAGCTGATGCTGGAACACGCGGAAGAAATCATGGTAGGTGTTTCTATCCTGATGAAAGCGGTGAAAGTGAACAAGGCATTTATCGGAATCGAAAATAATAAGCCGGATGCTATCGAACTGATGACCAAAGTGGCTTCCAGCTATGCAGGTATCGAAGTAGTGCCCTTGAAGGTGAAATATCCGCAAGGAGGTGAAAAGCAACTGATCGACGCGATTACCAAACGTCAGGTGGCGAGCGGTGCATTGCCTATCTCTACGGGAGCAGTCGTGCAGAACGTGGGAACAGCATTTGCCGTTTATGAAGCTGTACAGAAAAATAAGCCGTTGTTCGAACGTGTGATTACCGTGACAGGAAAGTCGGTTGCGAAACCTTCCAACTTCCTGGCTCGTATCGGTACACCGATGAAACAGTTGATTGACGCTTGCGGTGGTCTGCCCGAAGATACGGGTAAGGTGATCGGTGGCGGTCCGATGATGGGTAAGGCGCTCGTAAATATCGAGGTTCCTACTGCGAAGGGCAGTTCCGGTATCCTGATTATGAATCAGAAGGAAGCCAAACGTGGTGAGGCGCAGACTTGTATCCGTTGCGCGAAGTGCGTGAGTGCCTGTCCGATGGGACTGGAACCGTACTTGCTCGGAGCCTTGTCCGAAAACGGAGATTTTGAAACAATGGAAAAAGAAAGAATCATGGATTGTATCGAGTGCGGCTCTTGCCAGTTCACTTGTCCTGCCAACCGTCCGTTGCTCGACTACTGTCGTCTGGGCAAAGGCAAAGTAGGTGCTATGATTCGTGCACGTCAAGCTAAAAAATAACGAATATGGAAAATAAATTAATCGTATCACTATCACCCCACGTTCATGGCGGAGACAGCGTACAGAAAAATATGTATGGCGTGCTGATCGCACTGATTCCGGCTTTTCTGGTGTCTCTCTATTTCTTCGGACTGGGTGCCCTGATTGTCACGGCTACTTCCGTTGCAGCTTGTTTGTTCTTCGAATGGGCGATCGGGAAATATTTAATGAAGAAACCTACCACCACCATCTGCGACGGCTCTGCCATCATCACAGGTGTGTTGCTGGCATTCAACTTACCGTCTAATCTCCCTATCTGGATTATCATTCTGGGTGCACTGTTTGCTATCGGTGTAGGCAAAATGTCTTTCGGCGGATTAGGTTGCAATCCTTTTAATCCGGCACTGGCAGGACGTGTGTTCCTGTTGCTTTCTTTCCCGGTACAGATGACCAGCTGGCCGGTAGTCGGACAGTTGACCGCCTATACGGATGCTACCACCGGTGCCACTCCGCTGGCATTGATGAAACAAGCGATTCATGCTGCAGATAAAAGTGCGGCTATGGATGCTTTAAACCAGATTCCGGATGCATTGAGTTTGCTGATCGGACAGAATGGCGGATGCTTGGGTGAAGTGAGTGCATTGGCTCTATTGATCGGACTGGTTTATATGCTCTGGAAGAAGATCATTACCTGGCATATTCCTGTGTCTATCCTGGCTACCGTGTTTATCTTTGCAGGTATCATGCACTTGGCAGATCCGGAAAAATATGTTTCTCCGATATTGCAGTTGCTCTCCGGTGGTCTGATGCTGGGTGCTGTCTTTATGGCAACCGACTATGTGACTTCTCCGATGAGTAAGAAAGGAATGTTGATTTATGGTGTATGTATCGGTCTGCTGACGGTTGTCATCCGTCTGTTCGGTGCTTATCCCGAAGGTATGTCGTTCGCCATCCTGATTATGAATGCGTTCACTCCGCTGATTAACACCTATTGTAAACCAAAACGCTTTGGGGAGGTAGCGAAGAAGAAATGAAAAAGTTAGAATCATCTTTAAAGAATATGTTGCTGGTACTTACGGGCGTGACTGCTGTCTCCGTAGCGTTGCTGGCTTATGTAAATGAACTGACAAAAGGCCCCATTGCCGAAGCGAATGCGAAGACACTGAACGAGGCTTTGAAAAAGGTTCTTCCCGAATTTACCAATAATCCGGTAGCGGAAAGCGATACGATCTTCAGCGAGAAAGACGGAAAGAAGAATGTTGACTTTATCGTTTATCCGGCTAAGAACGGCGAAGAATTGGTAGGAACGGCCGTCGAAGCTAAATCAATGGGATTTGGTGGCGAACTGAAAGTGTTGGTAGGCTTTAACGCCGAAGGTAAAATCTATAATTACTCGTTACTCGCTCACGCGGAAACTCCGGGACTGGGTTCTAAAGCCGACAAATGGTTCGGAGCATACGACCCGGCCAAGGGAGAACAGGCTGTGTCTCATGAAGAGAGTAAAAAGTCTATTTTGGGGATGAATCCGGGTGAAGCTCCGTTGACCGTCAGCAAAGATGGGGGAGCGGTGGATGCCATTACAGCTTCTACCATTACTTCACGTGCGTTTTTGAATGCTGTAAATGCTGCTTATCAGGCTTATAAGGCAGAAGGTGGTAAAGTGAATGGTGTCAGCGGTGCTTCTCAAAAGGCTACAGGCGCAGACTCTGACACTGCTACGGGAGCTACGATAAAAGTTGAACTTACTGATTCGGTCAGTGCTAAATAAGAAAGGAGACAGATATGAATAACTTTAAAGTAATGATGAACGGGATTATCAAAGAGAATCCTACGTTTGTACTCCTGCTCGGTATGTGTCCTACATTGGGTACGACTTCGTCGGCCATCAATGGTATGGGTATGGGACTGGCTACCATGTTCGTTTTGATCTGCTCGAATGTGGTGATCTCTTTAATCAAGAACCTGATTCCGGATATGGTGCGTATCCCGTCGTTTATCGTGGTGATCGCATCTTTCGTAACCTTGCTTCAAATGGTGATGCAGGCATACGTGCCGGGACTGTACGCTACGCTCGGACTTTTCATCCCGTTGATTGTAGTGAACTGTATTGTGTTGGGACGTGCCGAAGCATTCGCCGCCAAGAATAACGCAGTTGCTTCTATGTTCGACGGTATCGGCATGGGACTTGGTTTCACCATTGCCCTGACATTGCTGGGTGCTGTCCGTGAATTTCTGGGAACCGGTAAGATTTTCGATCTGACCATCATGCCGGAAGAATATGGAATGTTGGTATTTGTATTGGCTCCGGGTGCTTTCATCGCTTTGGGATACCTCATTGCGCTGATTAACAGTTTCAAGAAAGCCTAATTCAATTAAATAAGAAAAGAATATGGAATATATATTGATATTTATTTCGGCAATCTTTGTAAACAACATCGTGTTGTCGCAGTTCTTGGGTATCTGTCCGTTCCTAGGCGTATCTAAGAAAGTAGAGACTGCGATGGGTATGAGCGCTGCGGTTGCTTTCGTGTTGACCATCGCTACCATCGTTACCTTCCTGATTCAGAAGTTTGTGTTGGATGTTTTCGGGCTGGGATATTTGCAGACCATTACGTTCATTCTGGTCATTGCCGGATTGGTGCAAATGGTGGAAATCATTCTGAAAAAAGTATCGCCTGCTCTGTATCAGGCTTTGGGCGTGTTCTTGCCTTTGATTACAACCAACTGTTGTATTCTTGGTGTGGCTATCCTGGTGATTCAGAAAGACTACGACCTGCTGACAGGTGTTGTGTACGCGTTTTCTACGGCCATCGGTTTCGGTCTGGCACTGGTGCTTTTTGCCGGATTGCGCGAGCAGATGAGCCTCGTGAAAGTACCTAAAGGAATGCAAGGCACTCCGATTGCCTTGATTACCGCCGGTTTGCTTGCTATGGCATTCATGGGATTCTCCGGCGTGGTGTAAGGATTTACAGTTGATAATTAAATAGGGGATTGGAAGCTCTGCTGTATGGCGACATACAGCTTTGAGTTTCCAATTCTTTTTTATACCTAAATGCTACCAAATCGTACCTTAATTACTTTTCAGCAAATAAATTTGTGGCAGATTATTGCAATTCCATTTTATTTCCATACATTTGTAACTCAAACAATAATAAGCCGAGAAACTAACCATTTTTTATAAAGTATATGAAAGAAAGAATTTTAGTAACAGGCGGGACAGGATACATTGGGTCTCATACTGTTGTAGAACTACAAAACAGTGGATATGAAGTAATCATCATCGATAATTTATCAAATTCAAGTGCCGACGTTGTTGACAATATAGAGAAAGTTTCCGGTATTCGCCCAGTTTTTGAAAAGCTGGACTGTTTGGACTTTGCCGGTCTGGATGCAGTATTTGCAAAATATAAAGGAATTAAGGCAATCATTCACTTTGCAGCTAGCAAAGCAGTAGGAGAGTCGGTACAAAAACCGTTGCTTTACTACCGTAATAACCTGGTTTCTTTGATTAACCTTCTCGAACTGATGCCAAAACATGGAGTAGAAGGTATTGTGTTCTCTTCTTCTTGTACAGTATACGGTCAGCCGGACGAGCTGCCGGTAACGGAAAAAGCTCCGATCAAGAAAGCGGAATCACCTTATGGAAATACCAAACAGATCAATGAAGAGATTATTCGTGATACGGTAGCTTCAGGTGCTCCGATCAATGCGATCATGTTGCGCTATTTCAACCCGATTGGCGCGCATCCTACTGCATTGCTGGGTGAACTGCCTAACGGGGTTCCTCAAAACCTGATTCCATATCTGACCCAGACAGCCATCGGTATCCGTGAGAAACTTAGCGTGTTTGGTGACGATTATGATACACCGGACGGTTCTTGTATCCGTGACTTTATCAATGTCGTTGACTTGGCTAAAGCACACGTGATTGCTATCCGTCGTATCTTGGAAAAGAAACAAAAAGAAAAAGTAGAAGTATTTAATATTGGTACAGGACGTGGTGTTTCTGTATTGGAATTAATAAATGGCTTTGAAAAAGCCACTGGCGTAAAATTGAATTATCAGATTGTCGGACGTCGTGCAGGTGACATTGAAAAAGTTTGGGCTAACCCGGATTTTGCTAATAAAGAGCTGGGTTGGAAAGCCGTAGAAACTTTAGAAGATACTTTACGCTCTGCATGGAACTGGCAGCTGAAACTCCGTGAAAGAGGGATTCAATAAAAGAGAAACTTGTTTTAAATAACATAAAAGTTTAAACAAATCGTGCATGCGATTTGTTTAATTGATGCTAATCGACCTGAAGCTGTTTATGAGTATGCGAATATACGTAGATAGTACTTATGCCTCCCCGGCATAGACAGGAAAGATTGCATAGTAGTTTTGTCGTGTTTTATTTTGTGTTTGTGTTGTGACGGTACTACGACGTGAGTCGTGGTACCGTTTTTTGTTCGCCCATACTGGGCGAACAAAACTATGTTTATAGCTTTCCTTTGAAACAGAAAACGTCGCTTTCTCCCATTGTTTTCGGTAAAGAAGTTCCGGGGGCGAACAGTCCGAACACTGAAGAGCCAGAGCCGCTCATGGAGGCGTAGATCGCTCCTTGATGATAGAGTTCTCTTTTAATTTCCCCAATAACGGGATGTTGCGGGAATACACTTGCTTCAAAATCATTGATTAGGATATCCTTCCATTCTGCAACTGGACGCAGGATTGCCTCTTTGACCGGATATTCCGGACGGTGGGGATGAATATTTGAAAAAGCTTCCCGGGTAGAAACGAAAACGTTCGGTTTGACAATCATGATTTGGTAACCGCTTAATGAAAGCTCGATTGGTGAGAACAGGTTTCCGATTCCTTCGGCATAGGTCGGCTTGTTTTTAATAAAGAAAGCACAGTCCGCTCCCAAAGTGGCGGCATATACCTCCAGCTGTTCTTCGGATAATTCCAGCTGAAAATGATCGTTGAGCAACTTTAGCATAAAAGCGGCATCGGATGAACCGCCCCCCAGTCCGGCTCCCGAGGGAATATGCTTATATAAATGAATTTCGACAGGGGGAAGATGAAACTCCTTATCCAGCAATGAATAGGCCTTTGCCACCAGGTTGTCTTCCGGATTGCCGGCTATCTCCATGCCATACTGGTGGAGGATAATCTTCTTTTCTGTTTCAGAAGAAGTACGGATTTCGAGAGCGTCTTCGAGGGCTACCGGATAGAAAACGGTTTCCAGATTGTGATATCCGTCCGGGCGTTTTTCCGTGATGGAAAGTCCCAGGTTTATTTTGATATTAGGAAAAGCGAGCATTTGATTTATGATTTATGAATTATGATTTATGGGTTGCTAAATTGCGATGTTGTGGCAAAGATACTAAAATCTTCATTTTTCTTTATTCATTCTTCATTATTATATTCTATCTTTGTCGTTCCGATTGGAAAAAGCCTGCCAATGGAAGCCATCCAATCATAAATCATAAATCAAAATTCATAAATCATAAAAGTTTTTCATGGCCGAACAGAAAAGAAATACCCGCAATTCAAAGTCTACTAAAATACAACCGGTAAATGATTATGGACGTATTCAGCCGCAGGCGCCTGAACTGGAAGAAGCAGTTTTGGGAGCTTTGATGATTGAAAAAGACGCTTACTCATTGGTGAGTGAGATTCTTCGTCCCGAATCTTTTTACGAACGCCGGCATCAGTTGATTTATTCTGCTATCACCGATCTTGCGGTGAATCAGAAGCCGGTGGATATTCTGACTGTAAAGGAACAACTTAGCAAACGTGGAGAATTGGAAGAGGTGGGAGGCCCGTTCTATATTACTCAATTGAGTAGTAAGGTGGCTTCATCAGCGCATATTGAGTATCACGCCCGTATTATTGCACAGAAATCTCTGGCGCGTGAGCTGATTACATTTACAAGCAATATCCAGAGTAAGGCGTTCGATGAAACGCTGGATGTGGACGACTTGATGCAGGAAGCGGAAGGTAAACTTTTTGAGATTTCGCAGCAGAACATGAAAAAGGATTATACGCAGATCAATCCGGTGATTGACGAAGCCTATAAGCTGATTCAGAAGGCTGCGGCGCGAACCGACGGTTTGAGTGGTCTTGAGAGTGGTTTTACAAAGCTCGATAAGATGACTTCCGGTTGGCAGAATTCCGACCTTATCATTATCGCTGCACGTCCTGCGATGGGTAAGACCGCCTTTGTTCTTTCTATGGCTAAGAATATTGCTGTCGATTATCGGAACCCGGTGGCGTTGTTCTCTCTTGAAATGAGTAACGTTCAGTTGGTGAACCGTTTGATTTCCAATGTCTGCGAAATTGAAAGTGGAAAGATCAAGAGCGGACAGTTGGCTGGTTATGAGTGGCAACAGTTGGACTATAAACTGAAGAATCTGATGGATGCACCGCTTTACGTGGATGATACTCCGTCTCTGTCTGTATTTGAACTTCGAACGAAAGCGCGTCGTCTGGTACGTGAACATGGGGTGAGAATCATTATTATTGACTACCTCCAGTTGATGAATGCGAGCGGTATGGCGTTTGGTAGCCGTCAGGAAGAGGTTAGTACCATTTCCCGTTCGTTGAAAGGACTGGCGAAAGAGTTGAATATTCCGATTATCGCACTGTCGCAGTTGAATCGTGGTGTGGAAAGTCGTGAAGGTATTGATGGTAAACGTCCGCAGTTGAGTGACCTTCGTGAATCGGGAGCCATCGAGCAGGATGCCGATATGGTGTGCTTTATCCACCGTCCGGAATACTATAAGATTTATCAGGATGATCGTGGTAATGACCTGCGTGGTATGGCGGAGATTGTCATCGCCAAGCATCGTAATGGTGCGGTAGGCGAGGTGCTGCTCCGGTTTAAGGGAGAATTTACCCGTTTCTCCAATCCGGAGGACGATATGGTTATCCCGATGCCGGGTGAGCCTGCCGGGGCTATGTTAGGATCGAAGATGAATACAGGTGATGCCGGCTCGATGCCTCCTCCTCCCGCGCCTGATTTTGCACCGCAGACAGCGAATCCGTTCGGAGCACCGGGGGATGGACCTTTGCCGTTCTAGTTGCGTCCTCTGTGGTGAAATAACGCGCAATTTTTTATCAAACCTTCTCGGTCAACCGAAAAATCTTATTAACTTTGCGAATCTTTTTGAGAAACAATAAAAAATTAAGTATATGAATATCTCTTATAACTGGCTGAAAGAGTATGTCAACTTCGACCTGACGCCCGATGAAACGGCTGCTGCGTTGACTTCTATCGGCTTGGAAACAGGTGGTGTAGAAGAAGTGCAAACCATTAAAGGTGGTTTGGAAGGACTTGTGATCGGTGAAGTGCTGACCTGCACGGAACATCCTAATTCTGACCATTTGCATATTACTACTGTTAATCTGGGAGACGGTGAACCGGTACAGATTGTTTGTGGTGCCCCGAATGTGGCTGCCGGACAGAAGGTGGTGGTAGCTACTTTAGGTACGAAACTTTATGACGGTGACGAATGTTTTACCATCAAGAAATCAAAAATCCGTGGGGTAGAATCTACAGGTATGATTTGTGCTGAAGACGAAATCGGGATCGGTACGGATCATGCAGGTATCATCGTATTGCCGGAAACTGCTGTTCCGGGTACGCTTGCCAAGGATTATTATAATATCAAGAGCGATTATGTACTGGAAGTGGATATCACGCCTAACCGTGCGGATGCCTGCTCTCACTATGGGGTAGCTCGCGACCTGTACGCTTATCTGATTCAGAACGGTCGTCAGGCAACTTTACAACGCCCGTCAGTGGATGGCTTTAAAGTGGAAAACCATGACTTGAATATCGAAGTGAAGGTTGAAAACAGCGAAGCTTGTCCGCATTATGCCGGTGTTATCGTGAAAGGTGTAACGGTGAAGGAGAGTCCGGAATGGCTGCAAAACAAATTGCGCCTGATCGGTGTGCGCCCTATTAATAATGTAGTGGATATTACGAACTATATCGTTCATGCTTTCGGTCAGCCGTTGCATTGCTTCGATGCCGGAAAGATTAAAGGCAATGAAGTGATTGTGAAAACAATGCCCGAAGGTACTCCGTTCGTTACGTTGGATGAAGTGGAGCGTAAGTTGAACGAACGCGACCTGATGATTTGCAACAAGGAAGAGGCCATGTGTATTGCCGGCGTATTCGGCGGACTGGACTCCGGTTCTACGGAAGCTACGACAGACGTATTCATCGAAAGTGCTTATTTCCATCCTACATGGGTGCGTAAGACGGCTCGTCGTCATGGTTTGAATACGGATGCTTCTTTCCGTTTCGAACGTGGTATCGATCCGAACGGCGTGATTTATTGCCTGAAACTGGCTGCTTTGATGGTGAAAGAACTGGCTGGCGGTACGATTTCTTCTGAAATAAAAGATGTATTCACTACTCCTGCACAGGATTTTATCGTTGATCTTGCTTACGAAAAAGTACATTCTTTGGTAGGTAAAGTGATTCCGGTAGAGACAATCAAGAGCATTGTGACTAGCTTGGAAATGAAGATTACCAATGAAACGGCAGAAGGACTGACATTGGCTGTTCCTCCTTATCGTGTAGACGTGCAGCGTGATTGCGATGTGATTGAAGATATTCTTCGCATCTATGGATATAATAATGTGGAAATTCCGACTACGCTGAACTCCAGTCTGACTACAAAGGGTGAACACGACAAGTCGAATAAATTGCAGAGTCTGATTGCAGAACAACTGGTGGGTTGTGGATTCAATGAAATTCTGAACAACTCACTGACTCGTGCTGCTTATTATGATGGGTTGGAGGCTTATCCGTCCAATCACCTGGTGATGTTGCTCAATCCGTTGAGTGCTGATTTGAACGCTATGCGTCAGACCTTGCTGTTCGGCGGACTGGAAAGCATTGCTCATAACGCCAATCGTAAGAACGCTGATTTGAAATTCTTCGAATTCGGTAACTGTTATTATTTCAATGCTGACAAGAAGAACGAAGAGAAGGTACTGGCTCCTTATTCGGAAGATTATCACCTGGGCTTGTGGGTAACCGGTAAGAAGGTTTCCAATTCATGGGCGCATGCGGATGAAAATAGTTCGGTGTATGAATTGAAAGCGTACGTAGAAAATATATTAAAGCGTCTGGGACTGGATTTGCACAATCTGGTTGTAGGTAATCTGACAGACGATGTTTTTGCTGCCGCACTCTCTGTCAACACGAAGGGCGGAAAACGTCTTGCTTCTTTCGGTATTGTAACTAAGAAGCTGTTGAAAGCATTTGATATCGACAATGAAGTATATTACGCCGACTTGAACTGGAAGGAATTGATGAAAGCCATCCGTTCTGTGAAGATCAGCTACAAGGAAATTTCCAAATTCCCTGCTGTGAAACGCGACTTGGCATTGTTGCTTGATAAGAATATACAATTTGCCGAAATCGAAAAGATTGCATACGAAACAGAGAAGAAGCTGTTGAAAGAAGTGGAACTCTTCGATGTATATGAAGGTAAGAACCTCGAAGCGGGTAAGAAGTCGTATGCGGTGAGCTTCCTGCTTCAGGATGAAAACCAGACTTTGAATGATAAGATGATTGATAAGATCATGTCGAAACTGGTGAAGAACCTGGAAGATAAACTGGGTGCCAAACTTAGATAAACTTAAAATTGTCATTATTAAAAATATAAACCAATGGGAAGAGCATTTGAATATAGAAAGGCCGCTAAACTGAAAAGATGGGGCCACATGGCTAAAACTTTTACAAGACTGGGTAAACAAATCGCTATCGCTGTAAAGGCAGGCGGTCCGGAACCTGAAAACAACCCGACGCTGCGTTCGGTGATCGCTACTTGTAAGCGTGAAAACATGCCGAAGGATAACATTGAACGTGCTATCAAAAACGCAATGGGTAAAGACCAGAGCGACTACAAGAGCATGACTTATGAAGGATACGGCCCTCACGGTATTGCTGTGTTTGTAGACACATTGACAGACAACACAACTCGTACGGTGGCTGACGTTCGTTCGGTATTCAATAAGTTCGGTGGCAATCTAGGTACAATGGGTTCTCTTGCGTTCCTTTTCGACCACAAATGTGTGTTCACTTTCAAGAAGAAAGACGGATTGGATATGGAAGAACTGATTCTCGATCTGATCGACTATGATGTGGAAGATGAATATGAAGAAGATGATGAAGAGGGAACAATTACTATCTATGGTAATCCTAAGAGCTACGCCGCTATTCAGAAGCATTTGGAAGAATGTGGCTTTGAAGATGTCGGTGGAGACTTCACTTATATCCCGAACGACTTGAAAGAGGTTACTCCGGAACAACGCGAAACATTGGATAAGATGATCGAACGTCTGGAAGAATTTGATGACGTGCAGACTGTCTATACCAACATGCAACCGGAAGAGGGTGAAGAGTAAAGTAAGGTTATGGAATATGTTTATAAGACCCAGGGAACTTGCAGCACGAATATCGAACTGAATGTGGAAGATGGAGTGGTGAAGGAAGTTGCTTTCTGGGGAGGATGTAATGGTAACCTTCAAGGTATTTCCCGCCTTGTGAGAGGAATGAAGGTGGAGGAGGTGATCGCAAAACTTGAAGGAGTGCGTTGCAGTGGCAGACCGACCTCATGTCCCGATCAATTATGTCGTGCATTGCATGAGATGGGATATTGATTGATCTTCATTTATGTAAATTATATATTGATTTGTGACCTCTGGCAATTGGTTTGTCGGAGGTCATTTTTTTGCAGAAAGTCCTTATTTCCTTTTCTTGAGTAGTCCTTACTCAATCCTTTTATAATAATGTCCTCACAATTAGTGTATCATCTGTGTCCATAGGTCATCTACTTATTGGTCGGTATTTTGAACTAAAATTGATTCTCACTCGTTATTTATAAGTATATTTGTACTGGATAAACTATTATGCAAAAATGAAGAATATTTTTCAAGACTTAAGACGCAAAGATCATAAACGCTATCTAGGTGGACTGGATGTTTTTAAATATATTGGTCCGGGGCTGCTGGTTACTGTAGGATTTATTGATCCGGGAAACTGGGCTTCTAATTTCGCCGCCGGTTCCGAATTTGGCTATTCCTTGCTTTGGGTGGTTACCTTGTCTACTATCATGCTGATTGTCCTTCAGCACAACGTTGCTCACTTGGGAATCGTTACCGGACTTTGCCTTTCGGAGGCGGCCACTAAGTACACCCCTAAATGGGTGTCACGACCTATTCTTGGCACAGCAGTACTGGCGTCAATCTCTACTTCCCTGGCGGAAATTCTGGGAGGTGCCATCGCGTTGGAAATGTTATTGGATATTCCTATTATATGGGGAGCTGTATTGACTACGCTTTTTGTCTCCATCATGCTTTTCACTAATTCGTATAAAAAGATAGAACGTTCCATCATTGCGTTCGTTTCTGTTATCGGGCTTTCATTTATTTATGAGTTGTTTCTGGTGGAAATAGACTGGCCGGCTGCAACGGCGGGGTGGGTGACTCCTTCTTTCCCGAAAGGCAGTATGCTGATTATCATGAGTGTGTTGGGAGCGGTAGTGATGCCTCATAATCTGTTCCTTCATTCGGAGGTGATACAGAGTCACGAGTACAATAAGAAGGATGATGCTTCTATTAAGAAGGTATTGAAATATGAGTTGTTTGACACTCTTTTCTCAATGATTGTCGGTTGGGCGATTAACAGTGCCATGATTTTGCTGGCGGCCGCCACTTTCTTTAAGAGCGGTATTCAGGTAGAGGAATTGCAACAGGCTAAGTCTTTGCTCGAACCTTTATTGGGAAGTAATGCGGCAATCGTATTTGCATTGGCATTGCTGATGGCGGGCATTTCGTCAACCATTACGAGCGGAATGGCGGCAGGTTCTATTTTTGCGGGTATTTTCGGCGAGTCTTATCATATCAAGGACAGTCACTCGCAGGTGGGAGTTCTCTTGTCTTTGGGAATTGCCTTATTGCTGATTTTCTTTATTGGAGATCCTTTTAAAGGATTGATTATTTCGCAGATGGTACTTAGTATTCAATTGCCTTTCACCGTGTTCTTACAGGTGGGACTGACGTCTTCCCGAAAGGTGATGGGCGATTATGTCAATAGTCGTTGGAGTACGTTCGTGTTGTACTCGATTGCTATTATCGTTTCGGTACTGAACATTATGCTTTTGTTTTCATAAAATGAACATGAACTTATAAATATAGAATGATGAAAATTATTACTTATAACGTGAACGGACTACGTGCTGCCGTATCTAAAGGGTTACCGGAATGGCTGGCGCAGGAGAATCCTGATATTCTTTGTCTGCAAGAGACGAAACTGCAACCGGACCAATATCCGGGAGAAGTGTTTGAAGCATTGGGCTACAAGTCTTATTTGTACTCGGCGCAGAAGAAGGGATACAGTGGAGTGGCTATACTTACCAAGCGGGAACCGGACCATGTGGAATATGGGATGGGAATGGAAGCATACGATAATGAAGGACGTTTCATCCGTGCGGACTTCGGAGACTTGTCGGTAGTCAGCGTTTACCATCCTTCGGGAACGAGCGGAGATGAACGCCAGGCCTTTAAAATGGTCTGGTTGGAAGATTTCCAGAAATATGTGATGGAGTTGCAGAAGTCTCGTCCCAATTTGATTCTTTGCGGTGATTATAATATCTGTCACGAGCCGATTGATATTCATGACCCTGTCCGGAATGCGACCAACAGCGGTTTCCTTCCTGAAGAACGGGAATGGATGACGCGTTTCCTGTCTGCGGGATATGTAGACTCTTTCCGTACGCTTTGTCCGGAGAAACAGGAATATACCTGGTGGAGCTATCGTTTTAATTCGCGTGCCAAGAATAAAGGCTGGAGAATTGATTATTGTATGGTCAGCGAACCGGTACGCCCGCTGTTGAAACGGGCGTATATTTTGAATGAGGCCGTACATTCCGACCATTGTCCGATGGCTCTGGAAATATTATAGAATGGTAATACTCAATTTACGGGTGTCTCCTCCGTCGCGAAACTCGCCGAGGTAGACGCCTTGCCATGTACCTAAGTTCAAACGGTGGTTTTTGATGGGGATGGTGACCGAGCTTCCTATCAGGGAGGCTTTTATATGGGCACTCATATCGTCAGGGCCTTCAAGGGTATGGATGAAGTAGGGAGCACCGTCGGGAACGAGTTTATTAAAAAACGTCTGAAAGTCATGCCGTACGTCCGGGTCTGCATTTTCGTTGATGGTCAGTCCGGCAGAAGTGTGTTTGATAAAGACTACCAGCAGGCCGCTTTCAGGAAGTGCGGGTAGCTGTGAGACAATATCGCGCGTGATTAGGTGAAATCCGCGCGAATAATGAGGTAGTTGGATGTCAAATGTTGTAGCCATATATATTTTAGCTTTTTAAAATTTGGATGGTGGATTCAGATCCACATACGGATCTTTGACGGCTGATTCCATCATCGCGTTGATTGTGATTCCTGTATCTTCTTTATAATTCCTTCTTTTGTTCCATTCACGTATGTCCTTGAGAGTGACATCACGTTTCTTTCTGTTTTGAGGGAAATTACTTTTTCTTTTCCTATCGGCATATTCATCCTTTCTGGCTGCGCTCATCATAGCTTGGATGGCAATGGCTGTTGATTCTTTATATGAAATAGTTTTGTTCATATTTTCTTTTTTTTGATTTTAATCTTTACGCCCTATCCGGTACAAAGATACTTTTTTATACTTTTGCACAAAATAAAAATGCAAAATAGTTTATGGAAGATAGAATACAGAAAGCAGTGGAGCTTTTTAAGAGTGGATATAACTGCTCACAGTCGGTGGTAGCGGCTTTTGCGGACATGTATGGATTTACACAGGAACAGGCATTGCGTATGAGTGCTTCTTTTGGCGGGGGCATCGGACGGATGCGTGAAACGTGTGGAGCTGCCTGCGGCATGTTTCTGGTGGCAGGCTTGGAAACCGGTGCTACGGAAGCAACTGACCGGGAAGGAAAAGCTGCCAATTATGCGGTAGTGCAAGAACTGGCGGCTGAATTTAAGAAGCGTAACGGCTCGCTGATTTGTGGCGAATTGTTGGGATTAAAGAAAAAAGAGCCGGTCTCCACTATTCCGGAAGAGCGTACTGCTCAATATTATAGCAAGCGTCCCTGTGCAAAAATGGTTGAAGAAGCGGCAAGAATTTGGTCGGAATATCTCGAAAAGCATCCAAAATGAGCTCCTAAAATGCTTTTTTATTACAAAAACGGTAAAAAAGTGCTCAATAAAGTGTTATATAACATAAAAATAACTATCTTTGCCTCCGAAATAAAATCTGAAAGTCTTTATGGCTGGAAAGATTTTAAGCATGTCTAACTAAAATTGCAAAGCAAATGTTGAAAGAAAAAGCTGGTGTAATTGCAGGTACTATCTGGAATGCACTGAACGAAACAGAAGGAATGACTGCCAAGCAGCTTAAAAAAGCAACTAAATTGGTTGACAAAGATCTGTTTCTCGGCCTTGGCTGGTTATTGAGAGAAGACAAAGTCTCTGTGGAAGAAGTTGAAGGTGAACTCTTCATCAAATTGATCTAAGCGAGTAACTCACTTAAGCAATAAAAAAATGCGTTGGTACATAATCATAATGTTATCAACGCATTTTTTTTTATTCCGCCATTTACGTATCTTTGCACACCAAAAAGATAAAATAATAAGAATTCAGAATGAAGAATATACGCAACTTTTGCATTATTGCTCATATTGACCACGGTAAGTCGACTTTGGCTGACCGTTTGTTGGAGTTTACACATACCATTCAGGTTACTTCCGGGCAGATGCTTGATAATATGGATCTGGAGAAGGAAAGAGGGATCACTATCAAGAGCCATGCTATCCAGATGGAATATACTTATCAGGGTGAAAAGTATATCCTTAACTTGATTGACACCCCGGGACATGTGGACTTTTCGTATGAGGTATCGCGTTCTATTGCTGCGTGTGAAGGTGCGTTGCTGATTGTCGATGCTTCCCAGGGAGTGCAGGCGCAGACGATTTCAAATCTGTATATGGCTATTGAGCATGACCTTGAGATTATTCCGGTGATTAATAAATGTGACATGGCGAGCGCCAATCCCGAAGAAGTGGAAGATGAGATCGTTGAATTGTTGGGCTGCAAACGGGAGGAAGTAATCCGTGCGTCCGGCAAAACGGGGATGGGAGTGGAAGAGATACTGGCGGCTGTGATTGAGCGGATTCCTCATCCGGAAGGAGATGAAGAGGCTCCGTTGCAGGCTTTGATTTTCGACTCTGTATTTAATTCTTTCCGCGGAATTATAGCCTATTTCAAGATCGAAAACGGTATGATTCGCAAGGGAGACAAGGTGAAGTTCTTCAATACGGGAAAAGAGTATGACGCCGATGAAGTAGGGGTGTTGAAAATGGATATGGTGCCTCGTAACGAACTTCGTACGGGAGATGTAGGATATATTATTTCCGGTATCAAGACTTCCAAAGAGGTGAAAGTGGGAGATACCATTACGCATATTGCCCGTCCGTGTGAAAAGGCTATTGCCGGTTTTGAGGAAGTGAAGCCGATGGTGTTTGCCGGAGTTTATCCGATTGAAGCGGAGGATTTTGAAGATCTCCGTGCGTCTTTGGAGAAGTTGCAGTTGAATGACGCGTCTTTGACTTTCCAGCCGGAATCTTCGTTGGCTTTGGGTTTTGGCTTCCGTTGTGGTTTCCTCGGATTGCTCCACATGGAGATTGTGCAGGAGCGCTTGGACCGTGAGTTTGATATGAATGTGATTACTACGGTGCCGAACGTTTCTTACCATATATATGATAAACAAGGTAATATGAAGGAAGTGCATAACCCTGGTGGTATGCCCGACCCGACGATGATTGACCATATCGAAGAGCCGTATATCAAAGCATCTATTATTACTACTACCGATTATATCGGCCCTATCATGACGCTTTGTCTGGGTAAACGTGGTGAATTGATCAAACAGGAATATATCTCCGGTAACCGGGTGGAAATCTATTATAATATGCCTTTGGGAGAAATTGTGATTGACTTTTATGATAAGTTGAAGAGTATTTCTAAAGGGTATGCTTCGTTTGATTATCATCCGAATGGTTTCCGTACTTCCAAACTGGTGAAGTTGGATATCCTCTTGAACGGTGAGCCTGTGGATGCGCTTTCCACTTTGACGCATATTGACAATGCTTACGATATGGGACGCCGGATGTGTGAGAAGTTGAAGGAACTTATTCCGCGTCAACAGTTTGATATTGCCATTCAGGCAGCTATCGGAGCGAAGATTATTTCTCGTGAAACCATTAAGGCGGTTCGTAAGGATGTGACCGCGAAGTGTTATGGTGGCGACGTGAGCCGTAAACGTAAACTGCTTGAAAAACAGAAAAGAGGTAAAAAACGAATGAAACAAATCGGTAACGTGGAAGTGCCGCAGAAAGCCTTCCTCGCCGTACTGAAGCTGGATTAAAAAAACACTGCCGCAAGCAATTTTTCAGAGATATGTTCTGAACAAATTGACTTGCGGTTAGTTTTTAATACACCAGGTGATTGCCTTCTGTCTGCAGAGCTTTCCTTGGCAATCACTTTTTAGGAACAAACAACTATAAATATGAGAAAAGTTCTGTCTTTTTCGGGCTTCCTGATGTTGGGGCTCGTCGTTTCGCAATTCTTGCCGATGATGGCAGGGGATGGCTATGGAGCTGTTAAATACATATCGAATGTATTGCTCTATGTATGCCTTAGTTTTATAATGATTAATGTAGGCCGTGAATTCGTTCTTGATAAGACACGATGGAAAAGTTACGCCCAGGATTATTTTATTGCCATGGCTACGGCTGCTTTGCCGTGGTTTATGATTGCCATTTATTATGTGTTTGTATTGCTTCCACCCGATTTTTGGAATAGTTGGGAAGCCTGGAAGGAGAACTTACTATTGAGCCGTTTTGCCGCACCGACATCAGCCGGTATTTTGTTTACAATGTTGGCGGCTATCGGGTTAAAGTCCAGTTGGATTTATAAGAAGATACAGGTGTTGGCTATTTTTGACGATTTGGATACGATTCTTTTGATGATTCCTCTTCAGATTATGATGATCGGGCTACGCTGGCAGTTGATTATTGTGGTAGTGATTGTGTTCCTGTTATTATCGATCGGCTGGCAAAGGCTGAATAAGTACGATTGGCGTCAGGATTGGAAGGCTATCCTCTTTTATTCAATAATCATATTTTTGGCTACTCAAATTCTTTATCTCGGTAGTAAGGAATTGTATGGGGAGGAGGGAAGTATTCATATTGAAGTCCTGCTGCCTGCATTTGTGCTGGGTATGATTATGAAACATAAGGAACATGACACGCCCGTGGAACGAAAGGTGTCTACCGGAATCTCATTTTTCTTCATGTTCCTGGTGGGGATGAGTATGCCGCATTTTATTGGTGTGAACTTTGCGGAGACTCATGCAGGTGCTTATTCCGTCACCGGTTCGCAGGAGATGATGTCGTGGGGGATGATTATGTTTCATGTAGTGATTGTCTCTTTATTGTCGAATATAGGAAAGCTTTGCCCGATGTTCTTTTACCGTGACCGGAAATTAAGCGAGCGACTGGCTCTTTCTATCGGTATGTTTACCCGTGGTGAGGTAGGAGCCGGAATTATTTTCATAGCGTTAGGGTATAACTTGGGTGGGCCGGCATTGGTAATTTCTGTTCTTACCTTGGTACTGAATCTGATTTTGACAGGAATTTTTGTACTTTGGGTCAAAAATCTTGCTTTAAGGAGTTATACTAATTAGAAAATTCTGTATATTGCAAAACTAATATTATAAAAACATTTCGTTATGACTATTTTGCGGACTATGCGGAACTTCTCGTCTATGAATATCACGGCGAGTATTCTTTTATTCCTGGCTGCTATCTCGGCAGCCATTATTGCGAACTCTTCTGTGGCTCCGGTATATCAGGAATTTTTGTCGCATGAACTTCATTTACAGATAGGAAATTTTAATTTGCTTTCGCATGGTGGGGAAAATCTGCGAATGATTGAGTTTATCAATGATGGTTTGATGACGATTTTCTTTTTATTGGTTGGACTGGAAATCAAACGTGAGCTATTGGTAGGTGAGCTTTCCTCTTTCCGTAAGGCGGCGTTGCCTTTCATTGCCGCTTGTGGTGGGATGTTGTTGCCTGTGATGATCTATTCGCTTATTTGTGTTCCGGGTAGTGAAGGCGGACATGGACTCGCCATTCCTATGGCTACGGATATTGCTTTTTCATTGGGGGTGTTGAGCTTATTAGGCAGCCGTGTGCCGTTGAGTTTGAAGATTTTTTTGACTGCTTTTGCGGTAGTCGATGATATTGGGGGAATTTTGGTGATCGCTCTTTTTTATAGTTCACATGTTGCCTATGGCTATCTTTTGGTAGCTATACTCTTTTATATTTTACTTTATTTTATAGGAAAGTATGGAACGACAAATAAGGTATTCTTCTTGGTGATTGGGGTGATTATCTGGTATTTATTTTTACAATCCGGTATTCATAGCACTATTTCGGGAGTTATTCTTGCTTTTGTTATTCCCGCTAAACCTCGTCTGAATGTAGGGAAGTACATCGAAAAAATTCGTCATACCATTGCCGGTTTTCCGGCAATGCAATCTGAAAGCATTGTGCTGACTAATGAGCAAATAGCCAAGTTGAAAGAGGTCGAATCGGCTTCCGACCGTGTAATTAGTCCGTTGCAGTCATTAGAAGATAATTTGCATGGAACAGTCAATTATTTGATTCTTCCTCTTTTTGCATTTGTCAATGCCGGCGTTGTGTTTAGTGGGGGAGGCGAATTAGTGGGAGCTGTCAGTATTGCTGTTGCTGCCGGTCTGTTACTGGGAAAATTTATTGGAATATATTTCTTTACCTGGCTGGCTATAAAAATAAGATTGACTCCCATGCCTTTAGGGATGACCTGGAAGAATCTTTCCGGAGTTGCATTGTTGGGAGGTATTGGCTTTACTGTATCACTCTTTATCGCTAATCTTTCTTTTGGGGTAGACTATCCTGTATTATTGAATCAGGCCAAATTTGGTGTATTGACCGGAACCGTACTTTCCGGCTTACTGGGATATGTCGTACTTCGGATTTCGCTTTAATCTGTCGATTCATCGTCTCCATCATCTATCGGAAGAATTTTCATGCTTTCTTCATGTGGCAATTGTTCAACTTGGCGGAGTTTTCGTTCGATAGCGCGAGTCCGCTTACCCATTACTTCTTCTAGTTGGTCGCCGGCATTTTGAAGGTTTTTCTGTACTTTTTCGAGTAGTCCTCCGAATTTGCTGAATTCTGTTTTTACAGCTCCTAATACCGTCCAAACCTCTCCCGTTCGCTTTTGAATAGCTAACGTGCGGAATCCCATTTGCAGGCTATTTAGGATAGCCCCTAGTGTAGTAGGTCCTGTGACAACTATTTTGTAATCTTTTTGCAGAGTTTCTACCAGACTTGTTCTTCGGATTACTTCGGCATAAATGCTTTCAAAAGGCAGAAACATAATGGCGAAGTCTGTGGTAAAAGGAGGATCTACATATTTGTCGTGAATGTCTTTCGCCATTTTTTTGATGGTTGTTTCCAATTGCTTGCCGGACGATTCTATCAATGCAGTATCTCCTGCTTCAAAAGCATCATAATATTGTTCGTATACATCTTTGGGAAATTTAGCGTCGATAGGCAGATAGACGGTGCTGTTCGCATCATCCTTTCCCGGAAGTTTGATTGCGAATTCAACGAATTCGGTTCCGCTTTTCTTGGTTTTTACATTAGCGTCGTATTGTTCCGGACTCATCATCTGCTCTAATAATGCTCCTAACTGAACTTCGCCGAATGTGCCACGCATTTTTACATTGCTCAACACCTTCTTTAATCCGCCTACGTCTTGAGCCAGAGATTTCATTTCGCCTAGTCCTTTCTGCACATTCTCAAGTTGTGAGCGGACAATTTCAAATGATTGGCCAATGCGTTCGTTCAATGTCTTTTGCAATTTTTCTTCCACCATTGTCCTCATGTCATCCAACCTCTTTTCGGTCGATTTAATCAATGATTCCTGTTGACGGGCCATCATATCGAATTTCTGACGCTGCAGCTCTCCGTTAGTCAACATATTTTTGTGCAATACGTCTTGCAATTGCTGCATATTCTGATTCAGCGTTTGAGTCATCTCCAAGCGGAGTTCCCGGATGCTGCGATTCAGTTCTTCGCGATTCTCCTGCATTTGTTGGCGCAAAGCTGTTTGCAGTTGTTCCGCTTGCGTTTGATTATTACCTTTTGTAAGTGACAGTATTAGTAAGACTATCACTAATGCGGCAACAACGATAAGTAAAATTAATTCCATTAATAAGTAAGAATTTCGTTTCCGGTTTCAGTAATCAGAATCATGTTTTCCCATTGGGCGGAGGGGAGGCCGTCGTCGGTGCAGACAGTCCATCCGTCGGCATCATCTATAAAGACTTCGTAGGTTCCCATGTTAATCATGGGTTCGATGGTAAAGGTCATTCCCGGTACGATCATCATGCCCGTACCCCGTCGGCCGAAATGCTCTACGTCCGGTTCCTCATGGAATTGCATCCCTACGCCATGTCCGCAGAGATCACGAACTACGCTGAAACCGTTCTTTTCTGCATGTTCCTGGATGGCGGCGCCTACATCACCCAGTTGTTTCCAGGGTTGTGCGGCGGCAATACCTATTTCCATACACTCTTTGGTGACTTGTACTAATCTTTGCATGTCAGGATTGACATCGCCAATCATAAACATACGGGATGCATCGGAGAAATATCCTTTATAAATGGTAGAAACGTCCACATTGATAATGTCTCCGCTTTTTAGAATCTCATTTTTGTTGGGAATACCGTGACAAACCACGTCGTTAATGCTTGTGCATACACTTTTAGGAAATCCTTCGTAGTTGAGTGGGGCAGGGATAGCACCGTGGCTGGTGGTGAAATCATATACCAATACATCAATCTCTTCAGTAGACATTCCTTCGCGAATATTTTCTGAAATATAGTCCAACAGTGCAGTATTGATTTTGGCACTTTCCCGAATACCTTCTAGTTGTTCGGGAGTACGGAGTACTTTACGGGGAGGAAGTTTGTAACCTTGTTTCCTGTATTTCTGTATTTTTGCTTCTACTTCGGCCGGATAATTGGAGGGAGTAAACCGGAATCCCTTGATAAAGTTCTTCATTATGATAGCATATTTAATCGTATGACAAAGGTACGAGAATAAATGGAAAATATGCTTTCTTGTTTTCTAAAACTTTTCGATCCTCAATTATCAATAGGATTTACCATTCGTATGAAACACTAACTTGAGGTATCCATTCCCATCTTTTTCGTATAGCATTATATTGGTATTGCATCCCTGTTTTGATTTTCCAGTTTTTATTTATTTTGAAAACGACATTACTTCCCAATTTGGTTGGTTCCACTTCGGAGGGAAGCCCTCGGTATCTTCGGGTATCGAGGTTTTGTGAACCATATATGTCGAGAGACCATCTGGAGGATAATTTATATTCCATTTGGCTTTGGATATGGAAATGATTGGAATTTTCTGCAAAGTCGCTTTTACTATGCAGAATAAGATTCTTGTTTATTCTTAGCCAGGAATAAGTGGGTAAAAAGGTGGAACCTGGCTTTTGGAACATCTTGTATGTGTGAATAGAAGGTTTCGAAAAGATTGTGGAAGATTTTAAAGTGGGTAGTGTGGGATCAAAATCTACAAATGGTTTTCGAGAGTACATTTTTTGCTCTACTTTTTCGATCAGCTTTCTGTTTATCTTGATTTCCTGATCGGATTCCAACATTTGCTGAAGTCTCAATGAGTCCTGTTTGCTCCATTCTTGCCCTGCTGCGGATAAGGGGAACAATAATAAACAAAGAATATTCAATTGATATTTCCGAATGTCCATACACTGTGCTAGTAAAGTTTATTGTATGGACGGTGAAAAACAGGATATGCTGCTTTGAACGATTAGTGAATAGTAATTATTTCACATAATATGGGAATACTTTTCTTTTGTTTATGATAGTGTTCTAGCTTTGAAAACGGGTTGTATCTTCTGAATTTCCGATTCAAAGCCAAACCAGTAGCCATGTCCTTCTTCATCGACAGGGAGGAAACATAGTCGTAGATTTTCGCGGTATGCACCGTATACTACTTCCCAACTTTCAGGAGGTAACTGTCTTTTGGTTCTTACTTTTTCTGCCGGAGCTTTTTTTAATGACATACCTGCTTCTATCCATGCAATACTGACTTGTGTCAGGTAGTCGGGATAATGATTCTTGCAGAAATCATAAAGGATTAATCCTCTTCTTTCCAAGCTAAGAGGAGTGTCGATGACATCTGTCCGGACCAGATGGTCGAGTAGGTCATGTATAAAATGGGGGTTCTCCAAAATTAGTATACGGGTGATATTTCGCCAGGTAGGAGTGTTATAGAAACCGTCTAACAGGCGTGACAGATAATGGGCTGTTTGTAACTCATCTACTGTGATTTCACGGGTTTGAAGTACTTCGTATGGAGGAAGTGGAGAATACTGTATACCTAATTCATCCGCTCTTCTTCGCATTTCGGTGCCCGGAAGTAATTTCAGAGATTCCAGTTGGATTTCTCCTGCGCCATACTCGGTTAAGGTACGGACGTCGTCGAAAATCTCTGATAGATGGTAGAGTGGGAGTCCGGCTATCAAGTCGGCATGAGTTTCCATGTTTTCAAGTGAACATAGATAATGGAGTCCGGCCAAAGCATTGGAGAGTTTTCCTATTCTTCGACTTTGTTCAAGCACGTTTTCCCGAAGGCTTTGGATACCGGCTTCCAGGTGCAGCAGACCTTTAGGCAGAGTGGCTAATTCCTGTTTGAGTTCATCGGAAAGTAGTGCCGGATGAATTTCCAGATGGAAACAGATGTCCGGGTATTCGCGGAATAAGTTTAATAGCTCTTTTGCCCGTTTATTATTGTAATTGAAAGTACGATCCAGTACTCGCACGTTTTTGATTCCGTGTTCGTGTATCACGTCGAGACGTTCTTTGATTGCTTCGAGAGATAAGGTACGAACTGGCTTTTCACCTCCACTGACACAAAAAGCACAGGTGTTAAAACATCCCCGGGTAGTTTCTAACTGCACAAATGGTTTGCTCCAATTGAAGAAACGGCTTTTTTCGGGAGGAACCAATTCAGAAAAGTTCATGACACGGGCAAGTCCGTTGTCCTGATATTCTCCTGATTCATTCAGGTAACAAAGTCCTGTGATTGATTTCCATTCCTTTCTTGGCTGATTCCACACTTTTAACCATAATGGAAATACTTCTTCGCCTTCTCCGCGAAACACTCCGCTTACAAATTTGTTCTTATATAAGAAAGCTTCATTATCTCCTAAAAACTCGGGACCTCCGAGTATAACACAGCAGTGAGGTAGTAATGCTTTTGCGCGTGAAACGATGTGCAGGAGTTGCTCATGATTGAATAGCCAATTGGTAGCTGCAATGATATCCGGTTGATGGCGGTAGATTTGATTGACGACACTGCCGGTGTTTTCATTGATCGTGGCGGAAACCGTACACCATTCAATGTCTGTATTATTTGCTATTTGGGCATGTAAGGCAGGTAATGCCAACGAAGAATGAGCGTACGAACTATTTAAATCAAGCCAAAGAAGTTTCATGTGGAAATTTTAATATTATCTTTGCAAAGGTACAAAAAACTTGTGGCTTGTAATGTATAGTAAATAAAAAACGCTAATTTTGTATTAATAAACGCAATAAACTAGAGAATTATGGAAATGATAAAGAAATATGCGGGTATCTTGATGATGCTGACTTTATTGGTTGGCTTTACTTCGTGTGAAAGTGAAGACGAGACAGAATTTAATCTGCCTGGTGAGTGGTATACGAATGAAGAGATTGATTTCGGGGCATATACCTGGGGAAGAGGTACGCTTATGACTTTTAACGCGAGAAATCAAGGAACAATTGGTTCTGCCGGTGATCCGAATTATTTGGTTTTTGAGTGGAGATGGATTGATGGAGGATATAATTCAATGGAATTATATTTTTATGGTGATGGCACTTATGCCTATATTTGGGGTGCGGAAGCTACCGATAGAACCTTTAGTGGAACATGGTATAATAATTGGCGGGATTTTAGGGATAGAATAGATGGACAGCCATTCTATATGCGTCGTCAATAAAACAGTGATAAAGATTAAAAATAAAGCCAGAGTCAATCATGATTCTGGCTTTGTTTTTTGAATATAGGAATTTATTTTTTCAAAAACAACTTCTTAAATTCCGCCGGATAAGGCGTCTCGAACTCCATTAAATCTCCCGTTACCGGATGATAGAAACAAAGTTTGAAGGCATGGAGTGCCAATCGTCCGATAGGGTTGGGAGAATCTTCTCTTCCATATCTTCCGTCGCCGATAATAGGATGGCCTAAATCCTGCATGTGTACACGAATCTGATTCTTTCGGCCAGTTTCCAAATCGAGTTCCAACAGAGAATATCCGTTAGCGCGTTTGATTGTCTTATAGTGGGTAATAGATTTTGATCCACCGTCATCATATTCACTGGAACTTACGTAAAGCGTTTTATCAGTCAGCCAGGAAACGACCGTATCATAGTCTTTTTCCATACTACCTTCCACTACGGCTACATATCGGCGGTCGGTCACTATCTCATGCCAGTTGTCGCGTAGTGTCCGCTGCGTTTTTTCATCTTTGGCAAACATCATCAGACCGGAAGTATCTCTATCTAAGCGGTGAACGATAAACACACGGAATTGACGTCCGGAGCGTTGCACATATTCATTCAGTATCGTGTAGGCAGTGCGCTCTTTCTGACGCTCCGTATTGACGGATAGAAGTCCCTGCATCTTTTCGACGACAATGATATAGGCGTCTTCATATACAATCTTCAGCAATCTGTTATTAAATTCTTTCTTTCCCTTTTGCTTGCTAATTTTCACTTTCATGCCTGCTTCAAGGGGAAAGTTGAATTGCGTGGTTATCACATTATCAACAAACACGACCCGCTTGCTTAACAACGATTTTAATTTCGTGCGACTTGCATCCGGCATCTTGGCAGCCAGGAACTCCATTAATTCCATGGGCTCTTTGACTGCATAATTGGTATATTGAGTACGTGCTTTTTCAGCAGGAGTTCTTCTAGGTCTTTTTTTCATTTCTTTTTTCTTTTGAGAATTTATTTTTCACCACAGATTACACAGATTAACACAGATTTTTATTACTGATTATTATAATCTGTGCTAATCTGTGTAATCTGTGGTGAACTCTTTATCGAAGTTTCAGCAACACCACATTTTCTACGTGATGAGTGTGAGGGAACATATCTACGGGCTGAACAGCCTTCACCTTATACTTTTCATTCAGTAATTGCAGATCCCGCGCTTGAGTAGCAGGATTACAACTAACATATACAATTCGTTTCGGTTCCGCAAACAAAATGACATCAATCACATCCTGGTGCATACCGGCACGGGGAGGGTCTGTGATGATTACGTCGGGGCGCCCATGCTGATTGATGAAATCCTGCGTCAGCATATCTTTCATATCACCGGCATAAAAAATTGCGTTCTTGATATCATTGATTTCTGCATTCACCTTTGCGTCTTCAATAGCTTCCGGCACGTATTCAATACCGATCACCTGGCGGGCTTGGCGTGAAACGAAATTGGCAATTGTTCCTGTTCCTGTATAAAGGTCATATACCAGTTCGTTTCCTGTTAATCCGGCAAAGTTACGGGCTATCTTATATAAATTATAAGCCTGTTCCGAGTTAGTCTGATAGAATGATTTCGGGCCGACCTTGAAACGCAAGCCTTCCATTTCTTCAAAGATGTGGTCTTTCCCTTTAAATACGTGAACGTCCAAATCGTTGATGGTATCGTTGCACTTATTATTAATAATGTATAGAAGCGAAGTGATTTCGGGGAAAGAGTCCGCTACGAATTGGAGTAATTGCTTGAACAGTTCCATTTCGTGATCTTCTGTAATCTTGCAAATGACGATTACCATCAGTTCCCCTGTGGAAGATGTGCGTATAATCATATTCCGCAGCATACCTTCCTGTGTGCGCAGATTGATGAAAGAATAATCGTGTTCGTAAGCGTAGTCACGTACTGCGTTCCGGATGCGGTTGGATATATCATCCTGCAACCAGCATTTCTCAATAGCCAGTACTTTGTCGAATGCTCCCGGAATGTGGAAACCTACCGCATTCATCTGATCGTATTTCACGTCCTGACGAACTTCCTCGTTTGTCAACCAGCGCTTATTTGAAAAGGTGAATTCCAGTTTGTTTCTGTAAAACTCCGTTTTGTCAGAACCGAGAATCGGAGAAATCTCGGGAAGTTCGATCTTTCCGATACGTCTCAAATTATCTTCCACTTGCTTTTGCTTATATCTGATCTGCTCTGAATAGGGGAGCACTTGCCACTTGCAGCCACCGCATACGCCATAATGTTGGCAGAAAGGAACAGCGCGATTGGGCGACAGCTCGTGAAACTTCACCGCTTCAGCTTCGGCATATTTATTCTTTTTACGCTTGATTTGCAGGTCTACAACATCACCCGGCACTACATAGGGAACAAAAATCACCAGGTCGTTTACTTTTGCGATGGCTTTTCCTTCGGCAGCCACATCCATGATTGTTACCTTCTCCAATAAGGGAAGCTCTTTTTTCTTTCTTGCCACTTTTACACCAGTCTAATAATTACTTTGCAAAAGTAGGTATTTTTTTTGGAAAAAATTCGGGTATACAGAAATATTCCGGATTGTAATGTCGAAATTGCATTTTGATAGAAAGTTTTTTCGCAAAAAGTTTTCAAGTTTGCGAAATATCCTTAGATTTGCGAACAGAAAAAAGTCATAATGTAACTTTAAACACAATATTATGGATAAAAAAAGAGTTTATACCTTTGGTAATGGTCAGGCAGAAGGAAAGGCTGACATGAAGAATTTGCTCGGTGGTAAGGGAGCCAACCTTGCTGAAATGAATTTAATCGGAATTCCTGTCCCTCCCGGATTCACAATAACTACAGATGTTTGTACGGAATACAATACGTTAGGACGTGATAAAGTGGTTGAGTTGCTGAAAGATGAAGTTGTAAAAGCGATCGCTCATGTGGAAGCGTTGATGAAATCTAAATTCGGTGATGTTGAAAATCCTTTGTTGGTATCTGTACGTTCCGGTGCACGCGCATCTATGCCGGGTATGATGGATACGATCCTGAACCTCGGATTGAATGATGAAGTGGTGGAAGGTATTATCCGTAAAACGGGTAATGCACGTTTTGCATGGGACTCTTACCGTCGTTTTGTACAGATGTACGGTGACGTTGTGTTGGGCATGAAGCCTACCAATAAAGATGATATTGACCCGTTCGAAGCTATCATCGAAGAGGTGAAGAAAGCGAAAGGGGTAGAACTGGATAACGAGTTGAAAGTGGAAGACTTGCAGGAACTCGTAAAGAAATTCAAGGCCGCTGTAAAAGAACAGACCGGAAAAGATTTCCCGACTTGTGCATACGAACAACTTTGGGGAGCTATCTGTGCTGTATTTGATTCATGGATGAATGAACGCGCTATTCTTTATCGTAAGATGGAAGGTATACCTGATGAATGGGGTACAGCTGTCAATGTACAGGCTATGGTGTTCGGTAATATGGGTGATACATCGGCTACAGGTGTTTGTTTCTCACGAGATGCCGGTACAGGCGAAGATCTTTTCAATGGTGAATACCTGATTAACGCACAAGGTGAAGATGTAGTGGCAGGTATCCGTACTCCACAGCAGATCACTAAGATTGGTTCTCAACGTTGGGCTGTATTGGCTGGCATTACCGAAGATGTTCGTGCTGCTAAATTCCCTTCAATGGAAGAAGCAATGCCGGAAATCTATAAAGAACTGGATGCTCTTCAGACTAAACTGGAAAATCATTATAAAGATATGCAGGACATGGAGTTCACCGTACAGGAAGGTAAACTCTGGTTCCTCCAGACACGTAACGGTAAGCGTACAGGTGCTGCCATGGTAAAGATTGCTATGGACTTGCTCCGTCAGGGTATGATTGACGAAAAGACTGCTTTGATGCGCGTGGAACCGAATAAACTTGATGAATTGCTCCACCCTGTATTCGATAAGGATGCTTTGAAGAAAGCCAAAGTGTTGACCCGTGGTCTTCCGGCTTCTCCGGGTGCTGCAACCGGTCAGATCGTATTCTTTGCTGATGACGCTGCCGAATGGCATGCTGCCGGTAAACGTGTGGTGATGGTGCGTATCGAAACTTCTCCAGAAGACTTGGCCGGTATGGCAGTGGCCGAAGGTATTCTTACGGCTCGTGGCGGTATGACTTCTCACGCGGCTGTTGTGGCTCGTGGTATGGGTAAATGCTGCGTATCGGGTGCAGGTGCATTGAATATTGATTATAAAAACCGTACGGTAGAGATTGATGGGGTATTGCTGAAAGAAGGTGACTATATCTCTTTGAACGGAAGTACAGGTGTAGTATATAATGGTAAGGTAGAAACGAAAGCAGCAGAGCTTTCCGGCGACTTTGCCGAATTGATGACACTGGCTGATAAATATACTCGTTTGCAGGTACGTACCAATGCGGATACTCCTCATGATGCGGAAGTTGCACGTAACTTCGGTGCAGTAGGTATCGGCCTTTGCCGTACAGAACACATGTTCTTCGAAGGCGAAAAGATCAAAGCAATGCGTGAAATGATCCTGGCGGAAAATGCAGAAGGACGTCGGAAAGCATTGGCTAAGATTCTTCCATATCAACAAGAAGACTTCAAAGGTATCTTTAAAGCAATGGCTGGTTGCCCGGTGACCGTTCGTTTGCTCGATCCTCCTTTGCATGAGTTCGTTCCTCACGATTTGAAGGGACAGCAGGAAATGGCGGATACGATGGGTGTAAGCCTGCAATATATCCAGCAACGTGTAGAATCACTGTGTGAACATAACCCGATGTTGGGTCACCGTGGTTGCCGTTTAGGTAATACTTATCCTGAAATTACTCAAATGCAGACACGTGCAATTTTGGGTGCTGCATTGGAACTGAAGAAAGAAGGAGTGGAAACTCATCCGGAAATCATGGTTCCGTTAACCGGTATCTTGTATGAATTCAAGGAGCAGGAAAATGTGATTCGCTCGGAAGCTAAGAAATTGTTTGAGGAAGTAGGAGATAGTATTGACTTCAAAGTAGGTACAATGATCGAGATCCCGCGTGCTGCTTTGACTGCCGACCGTATTGCTTCTTCTGCCGAGTTCTTCTCATTCGGTACAAATGACTTGACGCAGATGACCTTCGGTTATTCTCGTGATGATATAGCTTCTTTCCTTCCTGTTTATCTGGAAAAGAAGATTTTGAAAGTAGACCCGTTCCAGGTTCTCGACCAGAATGGTGTGGGACAGCTGGTACGTATGGCGACAGAAAAAGGCCGTGCTATCCGTCCGGATTTGAAATGTGGTATCTGTGGTGAACATGGTGGTGAGCCTTCTTCTGTGAAGTTCTGTCATCGGGTAGGTCTGAACTACGTTAGTTGTTCTCCATTTAGAGTGCCGATTGCCAGACTGGCGGCCGCTCAGGCCGCCGTCGAAGAATAATCGAAACGTGCTGAAAATTAGCTATATAAAGGGCAAGTATCTGGGAAACAGGTACTTGCCCTTAGTTTTTTGTGCATATTCTGCCTGTTCCAAATGCAGAATAAGAGGCCAAAATCAGGGCAAATGTTTCCCAAAAATCAGGAGCGTGTTTCCCAAGCCATTCATTTGTTTCCCAAAAAACACTGGATGTTTCCCAAAAAAATCTCGGTGTTTCCCAGATTTTAGAACTCTGCAAACAGGTATTTTATCACAATTTGAATAACCCAAAATAACAATTTTCAGCATGGCAACATTAAAAGCAATTGTAAAGTCAAGGACAAGAAACGGAATGTACAATGTATATATCCGTATTACTCAAAACAGACAGTTCGCTTACGTTAGAACATCATGGATGGTAAACGATAAGGGATTAAGTGATGATAAGAAAGACATCATTGATCCCTTCGTAATACAGCAAACTTCAATCTTGATAGAAAAGTTTTATAATATGCTTAATCAAGTTGATGCTTCTACGTGGTCAGCAAACGAAGTACTCACTTATGTGACCGACTATGGAAAAGACCTTTCTTTCTCTGATTACGCAAGAGTGCATATCGAGAAATTGATTAAAAGAGGACAGGAACGCACTTCACGTAACTATAAGTGGTCTCTGCAACATATGGAAAGATTCGCAGGGACAGACAATATCATGTTTTCACGTCTTACTTCTGCTTTCCTTAACCGATGGATAGAATCCCTTTCCACCACAACTCGAAGCAAGGAACAATATCCAGTATGTATGAGGGAGGTGTACAAAGCTGCCAGAAGAGAATTCAATGACGAAGAACGAGGAATACTTAAACTGAAGAATCCTTGGAGTAATGTCGCTATCCCAAGAAGTGATGTGCCTGAGAAGCGTGCCATTCCTGCAAGCAAATTGCGTGCATTCTTCAATGTCGTTCCAGATAGAAGTAAATTCACTCACCCACTAATGGAAGTTGGTCAGGATGTGGCATTGATTTCATTCTGTATGTGCGGCTTAAATGCTGTGGACATCTTTAATGCGAAGAAGGATCAGTACGATGGGAACATCTTTCACTACGAACGACAGAAGACGAGGTCGACACGTTCTGACAGAGGTTACTTTGAAGTTCGTGTACCAGCATTCTTGAAACCAACATTTGAGAAGTATCTTACAAAAGATGAACGTTCTCCATGGTTGTTTAACTTCCACGACCGTTTAGCAACATCTGATTCTTTCTGTGCAAACGTCAATACGGGCATTAAGCAGATTTGGGAAAAGGTAGAGCCAGGTTACAGAGCATCGCTCTATGCCTTTAGACACAGTTGGGCAACCATAGCCCAGAACGAATGTGGAGCAACAATGAATGATGTTGATTTTGGACTCAACCATTCTATCAACAGAATGGCAAAAGTATATGTCAAGATAGATTTCACTCCTGCGTGGATTCTTAACGAAAAGGTAATAGATTTTGTGTTCTTCACTGATCAAGAGTCAAAGTACATCGAAAAAGAGGATAAGTCATTTGAGAAAATATCAAAGTACAACTATGTCCGTGCAGAAGCCTATGTGATGGGAAAGCAGGTTTGTGCTATTGAAGATACAGGTTTTTCCAATGTTGATCAGGTAATGGACAAACTTGTGAATATCCTACCTAAGAATATTCACAATGCTCGAGTTCAGTTCAAGATAACCAATGTTGATAAAAACTTGACTCAGATGTATCAACGTCTGATTCCATAAAACAGTTTTCTCTTTTAACTGATACTTATACAAAAAACTCAGATACAGTATGGTGCTGCATCTGAGTTTTTTAATGTACTTCTCGAACCTGGCTACAGAATGTAATTCTGCTGAATGTTTGCGAGTTTCTGTAGATCTATCAACCTGTAGCGTTTCTTGCCTGGTGACACCCTACACGGCTTTAACTTACCATTCCTAATCCACCGTTCAACATCTGCCCTACCAAACATCTTGAACGCTTTGGCCTGGCTGATTTCAAGCTGACCTTTTTCTACTTGATGTATCTTCAATGCAATCCTTGTTGCAAGATCTGTGACAAACTGGTCGTAAGTGACCGTTTTATCCGAGAATATTATTTCTGTATTATTGTTCATTGTCTATGTGCTTATGATTACGTAAATGGAGAGGCTACCTCCGTATCTAAATCGATTCGATTGCAAAGGTAGCCCCTCAGAATCATAAGAATAATAATATCAACTATATAGGTACTGGAATATAGTTGTTATATCGCTGAACATATCATATTTGCTTATCTTTCTTGCATCTTAGATACCTTCTTTCAACTTCTTTACAAAAGCATTGCATGTGGCTTCAAAGCCAATATCTTCCATCTTGTTCAAGGAAGATTTTTCCTTTGCGAGTTTGACATTCTTTGCCTGTGACAACCCGCATCTGAGATGACTGGCACGAAGTGGCTGGTTATTGGCTGATGAAGAAATCAGCCTGTTCTCCTCAATAATCATCTGCCATGAGAAAGGCAATAAGCCATATTGCCTAAGAGCACCGAAGAATAGTGCGACATGTCTATTGACATTTGCTTGCAATGGTGCGTTCAGTTTGCATTTGAATAGATTTGCCATGTCATTCTCTGAGACATCCTGTCTGAAGAGTTTTGTAGTGTTGACAAAATCCGTGATGAGACTGATCTGCTTCTCTGAGAAATTGGCAAGACTCTCTCTTTCTGGCTCGATGCTGCTGCCAGTGTTAAACAGATGCTCCATCTGATGATAGTCTTCCTCTTCAAAACTTCCTTTTGAAAAAAAGGAATTGACGAGGTCTCGACGTTCTTCAAGGAGTTCCTTGATGCTAAAGACGTGCATCACATGAAGTCGCATTTGCTCTTCACGTGTACACGATGTAGGAAGATGGTATGCAAAGAAATCATTCACAAAACGAGAGTAGTTCTTCTCTCCTTTGAGGATTTCACACTGGTACTGCTCATAAGCAGCACGATAGAGTTGCCAAAGTTCATTCTCAGGCAACTCTTTCTCTTCTTTCTTTGTACAGCTTGGATAGCATGGACACAAAAAGAGAGAGAACGAAGTTGTTTTTTAACTGCTTCATTTTCTTTTTGTGTTAAGTTTATATTAAGAATAATACATGCCACACAAACGTATGCCATAGTACTGTATAATAATGTTTTCTTTCTTTTTTCATGCATATTTGGGCAAATTAGTGCAAAGTTATACAATCATGGTGCAGCCTATTCGCACTGATGTCATAAAGTAATATATACCCTTATTATAATACAGTTTTTCTATGAGTATGATATATTCAGATGCAAATAAGTGATGAAAGGAGATAAGAATCCAACCACATGAAACGAAAGTGGCTATATAGTTACTATATAACTCCTCCTATATAGTAACATCATCCCATAAAGCAACACTATCAATATACCTTTGCATTCGAATCGGTTCACGATGAGGGTGGCTCCCTCTATGTATCACTCAAAACAATTAAAGAAATGGCGAAAAAAGACATCGAGCAACTTTCAAGACGAATAGAACTCTTGGAAATGCAAATAAAAGAGTTGAAGACTGTGGATCCAGGTGTGGTGAACGAAAAGTTGAAATCGTTGGAAGATGCGATTTACACCACAAAGGAAATCCTTAACATGAAGGATGTGTGCCAATACCTTGACATATCTAAGAGTCTTCTTTACAAGCTCACTTGTAGTGGTGAAATACCTCATTTTAAGCCACGTGGTAAAATGATTTTCTTTGAGAAGAAAGAGCTAATAGCGTGGATTAAGAGGAACAAGGTAAATGACAAGGAGTTATCCAACCTATCCGTAAACATGAAATCAATAGAATCAAGTAAAGATGAAGAAGCGGTCAAAGAAGAACAGCATTGATGGTACCAACCTTCCAGACTCTCGTTTGGTGGAGTTGCTTGACAGGTGTGCAATATCCGTAAAGGACATTGAGACAAATAAAAAAAAGCAAAATCAAGATGGAAAAAAGAGAAGATAAACCAGTGCAATTAGTTCAGAAAATGAATCTTGAACATAAGTCACTGGAAGTTTCAATGTTAGAGAAGGACGATTTCAGTGATGAAGAGTTGGAGTCCTATCTATCAAAAGGTGAAATAAAAGCAACTGACAAGGTTACAATACCTCCCAAGATTCTCTTCGTTGGAGACTGTACCATTGCCACGTTTGGAAATTTCAGTGCTTCAACAGGTAAGGCTAAAAGTAAAAAGACATTCAACATTTCTGCAATGGTAGCAGCTGCAGTTACAAATACCACAGTGCTTAACTACCGGGCGTGCCTTCCTGAGGGGAAACGGAAGATTCTCTATTTCGATACGGAACAGAGCAAATATCATTGCCATAATGTTCTGGAGCGAATCTATAAACTGTCAGGGCTTTCTGTCAAGAAGGATGACCCACGCCTTCTGTTTTGGGGGTTGCGTGAATACACGCCGAAACTTCGTATCGCTCTCATTGATTATGCTTTGAGAAAGCACCAAGAGGTCGGTCTTGTAATCATCGACGGACTCAGAGATCTGATGTATGACATAAACAATGGTAAAGAAGCCACGGATGTGATGACCGTTCTCATGGCATGGACAAGTGTGTATGACCTTCATATCCATACTGTACTCCACTTAAACAAGAACGATAACAATCCACGTGGACACATAGGTACTGAGCTTGAAAATAAGGCAGAAACAGTACTGATTATCAGTAAGAACCTACAAAATAACAGTATCAGTGAGGTTAGACCTATGCACATGAGAGATAAAGAGTTCAGCACCTTTGCATTCCATATTGATGACAACAAGTTACCTGTACTTGACAATGGCATTTCTGTGACTGTTGTAAAACGCAGGGAGAAGTCTCTTGTGAGCCTGGATAACGAAGTCCATCAGGAGATATTGAGCAAGGCTTTCAAGAACAACACTCCTACACGATACAGTGATTTGGTTGAAATGGTCTCACGTGCATATGAGGACGCAGGTTATAAGCGTGGAACAAATGGAATCAAGGACTTACTTAAACTTCTTTCAGGCAAAGGTATTATTGTGAAGCAAGATGATGCATATATTTATAAATCAGAGGGTTTTGTGAATCCAAGCACTGAAGAAAGCAAGAAAGTTTAGGTTTAAGTTTAACAGGTATATATATTACATACGCGCGCGCATACACCTGCAATCACGTGTACAATTACTTATACTCAATGTAACATGACTATTGAAGAAATTAAATCTGTAAGTATTTATCAATGGATGAAAGAGAATGATTATGGGGATGGTGTCAGAAAAGGCAAGAGTATTTTCTATTGCTCCCCACTCCGCCCAGAAAATAGCCCTTCATTTGCTGTTAATATCAAAGAAAATCTATGGTATGATTTTGGAAGCGGCATTGGCGGTAATCTCATCAACCTTGTTGAACGTCTGCATCCTACGTGGTCTGAACATCAAGTTCTTTCATTTCTTCAAAGGCAAATTGAAGAAAAGAAACTGCTATACAGTAAAGATTATAACGCCGTGCAAAGAGAAGAGGAAAACAAACGTCAATGGTTAGAAGGAAAAAGAAAGGAATTTTCTGATAACTTAAACCAAGAGACATTTGTGGAAATGGTTGTACCTCTGACTCATCCAGCTCTAACCGATTATATTTTCAAGAGACGTATCAGTTATAGAATAGCTCAACATTTCTGTAAAGAGGTTCACTATACTTTTCGGGGCAGAAGATACTATGCCATCGCATTCAAGAATGTAGCTAATGGTATGGAAGCACGGAATGTATTCTGCAAGCGTTGTATTGGAAAGAAGAGTATCTCTGTAATTTATGCAGACGGATCATCTCAACAGCAATGCTGCGTTTTTGAGGGATTCTTTGATTTGCTTTCTTTTCTTACGATGCAAGCAGAAATTCAAGACAACGGCATTTCCATCAATGGCACATTTGACTACTTTGTACTCAACGGAGTTGGTGAGATCAAAATACTCATTCCTCTTTTGGAGAATTATAAGGCCATTCACTGTTATCTTGACAATGATAACGCAGGCAAGAATGCCACAAAGTCGATTATGAATGCTTACGGCAGTAAGGTTATTGATGAGTCATATCGCTATAGAGATTACAATGATCTTAATGACTGCCTTATGGCTATGCATCGATAATCATGCATCTTTTCATTTCATGTGTACATGAGTACATGTAAACATTGATACATATATACAAATAAGTATGAAACAGAAAATCATTACGTTCGCCAATCACAAAGGAGGGGTATCAAAGACCACTTCCACAGCCTCTATCGGGGCTTGTATGGCGCAAATGGGAAAGAAAGTCCTGCTCATTGACCTCGATGGACAGGCTAATCTCACCTTGTATTTCATCCCTAACG
>PPYF01660335.1_pt1 | contig 109220 bp, 96 predicted proteins | sample 1559871 | NCBI WGS metagenome assembly PPYF01 (sample SAMN08240021, study PRJNA423297) | Human gut metagenome, whole genome shotgun sequencing project.
TTGAAGCTGACACTGTTCTATCTGGTAAACGAAGAGGACAAGCGGTGGCCACTTTTGTCGAACGGCAAAGTAGATTAACCGTGGTTAAACGCCTTGAAAGTCGTAGTAGTCAGGCAATGACAATGGCCATGCTAGAATTAGCGAAACAATTAGGACCCAAACTTAAGACCATCACCGTCGATCATGGTAAAGAGTTCGCTAACTATCGTGAGATTGAAGAACAGACGGGCATTAATCTTTACTTTGCCCATGCTTATTCGCCGCATGAACGAGGTAGTAATGAGAATCGTAATCGGGTCTTGCGTCGTTTTATCCCTAAAGGCAAGCCAATTGAAGAGATCAGTGATCAAGAACTAATTCAGATTAACTGGTACTTAAACTCTCGGCCACTTAAATGTCTCAACTGGCGATCACCCATTGAAGTCTTTATGCGAAAAATGCTTCGATGAAGTGTTCAATTTATTTATTGCAATCTGCCATATCAAAATATTTTTTCAACTTGCCCAATGATTCGGCTAAGTTGATCTCTCGTTCACCACAAACTAAGTATGGGATCTCCATTGATTGGAGAAAGGCAAGGTAGTTTCTCGATGCTTGCTTGGTAACAACCTCAATTGCCCGGTTCTTTCTACCGGCATATGGAAAGTAGTTTTTCTCCCACCCAGCACGGCCACGGCGATCGTAACTAACATCCCAAGTTGGCGACTGAATTCCTTCTGGCACCCAGTCACCATACTCAATTTTTTGCCCATCATATTTACTTAGGTCCAGCTTCCCCTTAGCAGCATACATCACGATCGTGTTACTCCCGTTAGCATTGGCACTGCCAAGTTTGAATAGTTGATCGTCATAATAGTCACCAGAAATTTTATCTCCCAGCAGGCCATCCCAATCACCATCGATCTTTCCATCAATTGACATGTACATATGAATAATAACTTTTGCTCGATCCATTATCGTCCACTTCCTTTACAACCAGTTTACTCCTGTTAAACATCATTTAAAACGGTCAGTGTTTCATATGAAACACTGACCGTTAATTATTATCCATTAAATTTTTTCAAGTTCTTCCAAGCAATCACTCCAACCAAGATTCCAGCAAACAAACCAACAAGTATCGAGCCGATAATTACGGTAAGAACCAGTGCGTAGTTCCAATTGAGTGAATAGCTCTGGTAAATAATTATTAAACCAATACATTCAATTAAGACAAAAATAATTCCAGTAATAATACCACGTCTAATGGCTATTTTTCGCTTTTCTTTCAGTTCGCCCGAATCAACCTCATTTACTAACACTTTCTGCCGGATAGCAATAATGTAAAAGTACCAGGTAACAATAATAAATAAGGCGAATAAACTAATAATCGCGAACCAAAAGGCTATCTGGTAGGTAGTAACTAATGCCAAGAGAACCGCAATACATAGTAAAGCTGGCGTAACTAAAGTTAAGATTAAATAAGCTGAATTACCAAGGTGATCTAGCTGCTTTTCTTGGTATTCATCAATTGGGCCACTGATTCCGTATGAAAATTTAAGAAGACTATTACGTAGTTTTTCTTTTGTCATTTTGATTCCTCCCAAAAAAGTGAGTTTAGATCTGTTTTTAATGCAATTGCTAACTTCCGACATAATTCCAGTGATGGGTTATACTTATCACTTTCAATTAAACTAATTGTTTGGCGCGCAACCCCGATCTCTTTTGCCAATTCAAATTGTGACAATTGCTGCTTCTTCCTAAATTGACGGACGCGATTCAATAATTACTCACTCCTCTATTTGTCATATATAAATGACATTTGTTGGTATTATCTTACTAAGTTCATTTTTGTTTTGTCAACTATATATGACAAAAAATAGACTGGTGAGGAAATTAACTTTTTCTCACCAGTCATTACTAGCCTTTCAACATTAAACAATTCAATTGTAAAAATTAATGATTACTTACGGCACTATTCAACTTTCGCCGATTGAAGAAGTAAATCAAAAGGATTAATGGTACGGTAACAAGCATTACTGGATAGAACCATTTTACCGGCATCGTACTATCAATAATCCCACCAAGAACTGGACCAAGCGTCATTCCAATATCTAACCCTAAAAAGAAGGTCGAACTAGCTAATCCTCGTTCGTCATCTGGTGCGAGCATCATCGCAGTTGATTGACAAACCGAATAAATCAGACCATAACCAAAGGCCATCCCCGCAGCTGCCAATGCCATTTCAAAGTTAGTTTTCATGATCGTTAGCATAATTAAGTAGAAAACTGTTGCTACTGTACTAGTAACTAGCCAGGGACCAAAACGGACCGTATCAAATTGGTTTCTTAGGAAGAGCCGAATTGCTAGTAAAACCACTGCGTAAATCAAGAAGTACGAACCAACAGCAATCGGTAAGTGACGTTGTTCAGTATAAGCAACAATGTCCGCTTGGGTTGCAAAGTACGGAATTGCAAATAATGCCGTTAAAGCCGCAACTGGTAACGAATCACGTTGAATAATCTTAATATGAAGTTTCTTTTTCTTTCCTGATTGTGATTGAGGAACTGGTTTCGGTTTAGCCCGGTTACTAACAAACTGAACTGTAATTACCACCATTAACGCTGATAAGGCCGAAATAACGATGGCATCCCGATACCCAATTATCCGGTAAAGGTTAATTGACACTGCTGGAGCAAAGGCCATTGCCAAAGCATTCATCAGACCATAAAAACTCATTGCTTCACCAACATGGTTAAATGGAACCAGGTATGAAAGCCAGGTAGTCATACATACGGTACAAAGGACATACCCTAAACCATTAATTAATCGAAAGAACAATAGTAAGCCACTATTAGGAGTAATTACATAGCCCATTACCCCAAGGAAACACAACGCGCCACCAATGAATGATAGTGAATACTTCGAAAAGTGGTCGGTCAAGTTCCCCGCAATCGGTCTGAGGAACATTGCGACAATACTCATCATCCCCACAATAATCCCGGCAAACGCACTTGAAGCTCCTAATTCTTGTGCATAACCGTTAATTAACGGATTACAGTACATATTACTAAAAATGAAGAAAAACGATGCTGCCATTACCAGGACAACATCCTTTGTGAAGATCGATTCTTTTTTCTGCTTTACCACGATTTAACCAACTTCTTTCTCTCTAAACTTCTTATAGCAATAATCATACCGCAAACGATAGTTAATTTTTTAAAGAAAAATAAATCGCCAATGAGTTTTCTCATTAAGCGATTCATTCAGTAGCAAATTATCTTTTATTATTTTTAATGTACTAGAGCTAGTATTCTACTATCACAGAGCCTAGATCGGTTCGCCGTGACCGCAACCTCCGCCTAGTTATCCCGTCCTTGATTGCAAGACAATCATCGTCCGGGATTTTCTAGTACTCGGTGGCTAATTCGTCGCGGCTCACACTCTACTTTACTGCAACGAATCCCAAGCAGTCAGGGTAACAGGTTTGCTGTCGGCGAGCTTCTTTAAGTCGTCGCTAAGGTATTTCTTGTTGATTACCGCTTCGTAAGTATACTCTTCAAACCAGTCTTGAGTCATTACAAAGTAGCCGTTATCACCGTTATCCTTGCCCCAACTGTTTTCGATCTTCCACCGGTTTGGTTCGCCATTTTGAAGGTTAAAACCAGTTAATGTCATGGCGTGAGATACCATTGCCTGCTTCGATTCAAGGCGATCCTTCTTATCCATTACAAAATCAACATCTAACAATTGAGCACGTTGGAACAACTTAGCGTCCATTAAACCACGCTTTCGGTCCATTTGTTGAAGGACATCGTTACCAACCCAAACTGTTTCACCTGCTTTTAATTGTTTCATTGCCGTTTCTTGAAGGTCCTTAAATGGAACATTCACGAATTTAATTGGGATTCCCCCAGCAACGCTGTCTTGAGTTGGCATTGCATAAACCTTGTTATATTCGTGATCAGGTGCGTTAGTGATTACAACATAATCATTAAGGTTCGTGTCAAAGTATTCACGATAGAACTTCAGTGGCGTAAGGCCAAGAACTTGGTGGAACTTCTTATCATCGTCACGGAATTCGAGATCGAACTTTGCCGGTGGTTCACCAAAGGAATAGGCAGCGACCTTATAAACATCAGCCATCATTCGTTGTTGTGCTTCTGCCAATTCCTTTTCGTTTGCACCATCATTAACCATGTGCCGTAGTTCTAATGCATCTTTCCGCATTAAGTAATTCATTACTTCAGCAACATCACTAGTATCACGAGTATTATGTGTATCAGGCATTACATATTCTGGAACAACCCCGTACTTCTCAATGATCGAGGCCGCATTAGCCCACTGACCACCATCATTCAAGGCAAAGCTCAAGTAAAAGTCAACAGTCCGGTCATGAAGAGGCTTCTTTGCGGTTTCAATAATCTTTTGGAAGTACATATTTGCCCGTTCAATCCGGTCCCAGAAGAATAGGTAGTTTTGGGAAAGTTCAAAGTCCTTAAAATTATACTTCTTAGCAAACTTATGCCGCATCGTATTCAGGGTCGCAAATGACCAGCATCGACCACTATGCCGTTGGTTACTTGGCTTCCCAGTTTTAATTTCATAGGAAAATGCTCTGTGAAGGCGTTGACTAGCGGTAGGGTCTTCACTGGCATTCTTAATCCCATTCTTTTGAACGGCACGAGCAATTACTTCCGCATCTTTTCGCGCATGAAAAACTTTTTGGTACTTTTTAACCATTTCTGTGGTTAAATGCTTTTCTTCTGTCACAATAATCCCTTCTTTTACAAATCTTTTCAGTGACTATTACTCTTTAATCATAACTCACTTTTTCGTTAACCGTCTATTAATTACCCTGGAAGTGTTATCGCTTTCTTGAATTATAACGAACGGTTAAAATTAGGATAGTAATACCAAAGGAGGAATTACCATGAGTAAAGTATTTGTTGCTGGTGGTTCAGGCCGGGTTGCCACTGAACTAATTAAGGATCTTATTAAAGATGGTAATGAAGTAGTTGCTGGTTCTCGTAATCCAGAAAAGATCGTTAAACTTGACGGTGTCTCTGCAGTCAAGCTTGATCTTCATGCAGAAGTTAACGAAATTGCTAAGGTTATGGATGGGTGTGACGTAGTTTACTTTGTTGCTGGCTCCAGAGGAAAAGATCTCCTTCAGACGGACGCATTTGGTGCTGTTAAAACAATGATGGCTGCGGAACGCGACGGAATTGAACGTTACATTATGTTAAGTTCAATGTACGCACTCCAGCCGCAAATGTGGTCTAAGTACAAAGCTCTGGCTGCGATTACCGACTATAATATTGCTAAGTTCTTTGCAGATAATTACCTGATCCATAACACTAAGCTAGCTTACACAATCGTCCAACCTGCATCCCTCACTGACGAGCCGGGAACTGGTATGGTAACCCTCGGTGAAGGTGATGACACTACTAACCCCATTCCTGATGTTGCCAAGGTTCTTGCTGATACTCTCAAATACAAGGACACTATCGGTCACATTATCATGATGCGCTCGGGGAAGACTCCAATTGAGGATGCCTTGAGTAATATTGGTGATCCTGTTGCTTACAACAACGCTGGCTTGGCTGATTAAACTTCTAAAAACCGTTTTAATACAACAACTATTAGCTAAACTGATAATTGTTGTATTTTGTTATAATGTATTCGCTTACATAAAAATTTGAATAACAAATACATTATTGGAGTTGATGAGGATGGATAACCGTAAGCTGATTCATTCTGGGGACATCTATTCACCAGAAGATCCTGCAATCCTTGCTGAACAAACTCAAGCAATGCTGCCAATGTATGAATATAACCAGACTCTTCCTACTGAGGGAAAGAAACGACAGACATTACTCAAAAAATGTTTGCGAAAGTTGGCAAAGATTGTTATATCGAACCGCCATTTCATGCAAATTGGGGTGGTCACCACATTAAACTTGGTAACCATGTCTACGCAAATTTTAACCTTACAATTTCTGATGATACCTATGTAACCATTGGCGATAATACAATGATTGGGCCAAACGTCACTATGTCGTCTGCCGCTCACCCAATCCTTCCTGAACTACGAAAACAGGGTTACCAATATAACCTCCCCATCAAAATCGGCAACAATTGCTGGTTGGGGGCTGGAATTATTATTCTCCCCGGTGTTACCATTGGCGACAACTCTGTCATTGGTGCTGGCGCTGTCGTCACCCGTGATATTCCGGCAAATGTTGTTGCAATGGGCGTTCCAGCTAATGTTTCTCGGCAAATTTCTGAACACGATCGGAAATTTTATTACCGTGATCGGAAAATTAATCCCCAACTTTTAAAATAAGATTAATGATTCACAAAGTCCGGGTCAAATACTTGCGGCTCCTCTTTTTTCTCGCTAAACTAGTACAGTAATTTTATTTTGTGGGGAGAAATAATTGATGGAAAAAGTTTACATTGTTGCAGCTCAACGGACACCAATCGGTAAGTTTGGTGGGGCCCTTTCATCAAAGTCAGCAATTGATTTAGGGGCAACTGTAATTAAAGATGCGGTGCACAAAGCTAGCATTTCTGCCAAGCAGGTTGATCAAGTCTTAATGGGGAATGTTCTCCAAGCTGGTGCTGGACAAAATCCTGCCCGTCAAGCTGCCATCGCTGCTGGGTTGGATCAAGCAACTCCAGCAATTACAATCAATGATGTCTGTGGTTCGGGACTATCCAGCATTATTCTTGGTGTCTCACTGATTCAGTCTGAACAGGCCCAGGTGATTGTTGCTGGTGGAATGGAAAGCATGTCTCGTGCCCCATACGTTCTTTTAAATGCCCGTCATGGTTATAAATTCGGGAATGGTGAGCTGGTAGATACCATGCAGAACGATGCTCTCCAAGATGCCTGGGGTGGCTACGCAATGGGTATTACCGCTGAAAATGTTAACGAACGCTATCATATTGCTCGTTACCAACAAGACGAATTTGCTCTTCACAGTCACCAAAAGGCTGTCCAAGCACAGCAAGACCATGCTTTTGACGCTGAAATCACCCCAGTCAACGTCACTATCCACCACCAAGATACCGCAATTGATACTGACGAAGCACCCCGAGCCAACACTTCTCTGGCCGCTCTCCAGGGATTGAAACCAGCTTTCAAAAAGGATGGTTCAGTTACGGCAGGAAATGCTTCTGGATTAAATGATGGTGCTGCTGCAGTCATTCTTGTTAGTGAATCAGCAGTTAAGAAGTATCACCTGACCCCACTGGCAGAATGGCAGACTTCCGCTACTATTGGCCTTGATCCTGCAGTAATGGGACTTGGCCCATATTACGCCATCAATAAGTTATTTGCTCAAACCGGCCTTGATAAAGATGCCGTTGATCTTTTTGAGTTAAATGAAGCCTTTGCCGGACAATCAATTGCCTGCGAGCAACTACTAAAACTAGATGATCATAAGGTTAATCCTCGTGGTGGTGCAATCGCCCTTGGCCATCCGGTCGGCTGTTCAGGAGCCCGAATTGTTGTTACCCTTGTCCACGAAATGCAGGATCTGCAAAAGCAAACTGGGATTTCCTCCCTCTGCGTTGGTGGCGGAATGGGGATCGCTGCTTTACTCAAGCTACCTAATTAACAAGCGTTTTACCTAACCCTTCCCACCTTTCGTTGTACAATAAAATAAATGGTTACTAGGTAAGCTTATTTTGTAATTATTAGGCTTACCTAGTAATTACTTTTGTTATTATTTCATGACAAATAGAAATAGAAAGAGGTTGAAGTTTTGCTTTCATCTGTAAGTCAATTTTTCAATGCTTTTGGCGCTACCGTTGTGGTACCAATCATGATTTTCATCATCGCCCTTTTTCTTCGGGTTAAACTAAAGACTGCGGCAATGTCTGCCTTGTATGCTGGAGTTGGGCTAACGGGGTTCTCCTGGATTATTGGTGAGTTTACTCCAGTTGTCACTAAAATCATCCACCAAATGGTCAACAATGTCGGCATCAAGCTTCCAGTGGTCGATATTGGCTGGCAAGCAGGTTCCCTGGCGAGTTTTAACTCCTCAGTTGGTCTTGCTTTCTTTGTCTTCGGCCTTATTGCAGAATTTATTCTCTTCGCGGTTGGAGTCACGAAGGTCTTTATGCCCTCTAACTTATGGAATAACTTTGGCTTTATGATTTGGGGAACACTTGCCTATTACGCTACCCATAATTTTTGGTTAGCAATGGGATTATCATTTTTCATGCTTCTCTATACTCTTGAGTTAGCTGAAGTCCAAGCAGATCGTTGGTCATCTTACTACCAGATTAAGAATACAACGGTTTGTGCTGCCCAAAATATTGTCCAAACAGTTCCTGCAATTTTATTGGATCCGCTCTGGAATATACTGGGCTTCAATAAAGTTCATTTAACTCCCAAAACATTTCAACAGAAGTTTGGTGTCTTTGGTCAGCCAACTACTCTTGGAGCAATCCTCGGTCTGCTAATTGGAATCCTTGGCAACCTTAATCGGCTCACTAGTTACCATGCTTGGGGCCAGATCTTCCAGTTTGCCGTTCAATTAGCAGCTGTAATGACCATTTTTCCGTTAGTTACTGACGTCTTTGCTAAAGCGTTTAAGCCTCTAGCTAATAGCATTGATCAACAACGGAAAACCGCGGCTAATACTCAACACATTACCGATCCCCTCAACGACCGTAAGCGCTGGTTTCTTGCGGTAGATGACGGCGTTGGGTATGGCGAATCAGCAACGATTATTTCAGGAATTATTTTAATTCCAATTATGGTCGTAATTGCCTTTATTCTGCCGGGCAATCGTACTTTACCAGTTGTTGATCTAATTGCCCTGCCCTTTATGGTCGAGTCTATCGTTGCGATCACTAACGGGAACATTCTCAAAGTCATCGCCAACGGAATAGTCTGGTTCAGTATCGGCCTATACTGCTCTAGCTGGCTAGCTTCAATTTATACTGGAGCCATTTCTCACTACGGAGCCGCTATTCCTGCCGGGATTATTCTTGTAACAAGTTTTAATTTGATGGCCCGGCCACTTAATGCGGTCGTGTTTGCTGCTTTTGTTTCGCAAGACCCGCTTTGGATCGGTTTATGTATTTTGGTTTACCTACTGTTGCTATTCTGCCTTCGTCGCTATCGATCACAAATTTGGCACTACCTCAAACGAATGGCAGATAAAAATACTATTAATCCATCAAAGGAGTAACCTAAAATGTCAAAATTTAATTTAAAAAACACTTTAATTGCTGGAACCGCTGCTGGGGTAATCTCTGGGCTTGTTAAACTCGGCTGGGAAAATATTCTCCCACCAAGAACCCCAGAACGGGACAAGGTTAATCCACCCCAAACTCTGCTTCAACAACTCGGGGTTCCCGCTAAACTTACTCAAGCTACTTATACATACTCTGGGCAACAACTTCCTTGGGTATCATACCTAGTTCACTTTGGCTTCTCGATTTCCTTTGCGACTGCCTATGCTGCTCTACTAGAAAAGAAGGTTAAATTATTAACCCTTGGTGAAGGAATTCCATTTGGGATCGCTGTTTGGGTTGCCTTCCACTTAGTAATTATGCCCGCAATGAAGACTGTTCCTGATGCTAAAGATCAGCCTTTTGAAGAACACCTTTCCGAAAGTCTTGGTCACGCAATTTGGATGTGGACTAACCACGAAATTGCTGATGAAGTTTTAAGGCAGTTAAAAAAATAATATCACCCACGCTGATCATCATTTTAACTGAAAAAACTTTGATACTTTTTCAGTTAAAACAGTGAAAATAATAAAATCTTCTTTACGCTATTGCGACTAATTGACTAAGAGAGCTAGTCTAAAAATAGCTTATGGCAAATTTTATTATTGGGGGATTTAATAATGAAAAATCTGAAAAAATTAGCTATTTCTGGTACTACTCTTGTTGCTGCAATGACTATGGGGGTTGCTACGATTAGCTCCACTGCACACGCTGAATCATACCAAAACTTGGAAAACTACTGGAAAGCTACTTATCCAGATAGTAAGGTTGATTTTGTCACTGCTGCCAAGCAAGGCAACGGTGATGCCTGGCGGTTAACTACTCAACTAGATGGTTACAAGGCAAACAACAATGTCCAGCAAAGTAATAGTCAATCTGTTACTAATAATAATTCACAAGTACAGGCACAAAGTTCAGTTGCTACTAACAATACCGCAAGTTCAACCACTGCTAATACGCAACAACCAACCTATGTTGCAACTAAGTCAAACAGTGGGATGAAGACTTTACCACAAACAGGTAATAACAACGGTGAAGCAGTAGCTGCTTCTGGCCTTGGACTAGCTTCTGTTGCTTCAATGTTTGGCTTTGGTTTATTAAAGCATCGGTTTAACTAATTAACTGAATATTTTTCTAAATTTTAAAAGTATCCTGAAAGAGGCAAGGAAAAAACAAAATGTTTTTTTCTTGCCTCTTGTCTTTTTCAAAAAATTTTTAAAAAGTGGTTGCAATTTATAAAAATTCAGTTAGAATACAATTAAAGATTTACAAAAGCGATGAGAAAGACGAGTAAATAATTTTCAGTCTCACAGTGAGTCGGTGATAGTGGGAGACCGATAGCACCTGGATTATTGAAAAACACTTTTTCCATGCTACTAACCCAAATAACCTCGTTTAAAGTAGGCTTAGTCGTCACCGGTACGTTATCTCGCCGGGAGAGTATTCTTGTACTCGATAAGATGGTCTAATAATATTTTAGACAATTTGGGTGGTACCGCGGAACAAAAGCCTTTCGTCCCTTAGATGTTGGGGATGAAGGGCTTTTTTATTTATCCTCGATTCTAAGCATATTAAGGAGTTGCTAATTATGAGTTTAATTATTCCAAAGGATTACGATCCAAAATTGTCTATTCGTGATACAGAGGCTGCCATCCGGTTCATTCGTGAAAACTTCCAGGATGAATTTGGTCAAGAACTACACTTACAACGGATGTCGGCACCAATGTTTGTTGATAAGAGCACCGGATTGAACGATAACCTTAACGGGATTGAAAAGCCAGTTTCCTTCGATATGAAGGGAATGCCAGGTGAAACAATTGAAGTCGTTCATTCTCTTGCTAAGTGGAAACGATTAGCATTAAAGAAGTACGGTTTCGGTCTTCACGAAGGTCTCTACACCAACATGAACGCCATCCGGAAAGATGAAGACTTAGATAACTTCCACTCCATTTATGTTGACCAATGGGACTGGGAAAAGATCATCACTAAGGAAGAACGGACTGAACAAACCTTGAAGGCAACCGTTCGCCAAATCTTCAAGGTTATTAAGCGGATTGAAAAGGAATTATGGTACCTTTATCCTGATGCTGTTTACCAATTGCCAGATGATATTCATTTTGTTACTACCCAAGAGCTTGAAGACCGGTGGCCAGACCTCACCCCAATGGAACGGGAAGATAAAATTGCCAAGGAAATGGGCGCTGTCTTCGTTATGAAGATTGGGGACAAGTTGAAGCGTTCTGGTAAGCCTCACGATGGCCGGGCACCCGACTACGATGACTGGAGTCTTAACGGTGACATTATTTTCTGGTACAAGCCTCTCCAAAAGAAGCTTGAAATTTCTAGCATGGGAATTCGGGTTAGTCCAGAATCAATGAAGTACCAACTCGAACAAGCTGGTGCTACCGACCGGGAAAAATTACCATTCCATAAGATGTTGCTCAATGGCGAATTACCATATACAATTGGTGGAGGAATTGGTCAATCTCGGCTCTGCATGCTCTTGCTTGGTAAGGCTCATGTGGGTGAAGTTCAAGCAAGTATCTGGCCAAAAGAGATGCTTAAAAAGTGTGAGGCTGCACACATTCAAATTCTATAAAAAATAATTGATTAAGGGAGAGTATTAAAGTGGAAACAATTACAATTAGTCAAGCTCCTCAACACGTTGGGGAAACTGTCAAGATTGGTGTTTGGTTAACTGATAAGCGGTCTAGTGGGAAGATCGCCTTCTTACAGTTACGTGACGGAACCGGCTTCTTCCAAGGGATTATCCGGAAAAATGATATTGATGAAGCTAAGTTTGATTCTGCCAAGCATGATCTTCACCAAGAAACCAGTTTTTGGGTAACTGGTGAAATCGCTGAAGATAAGCGGTCAAAGTTCGGTTACGAAATCCACATCAAGGACTTCGAAATCGTTAGTGAAAGCGAAGATTACCCAATCGGTAACAAGGAACACGGGATTGAATTCTTACTCGATCACCGTCACTTATGGCTCCGTTCTCGTAAGCCATGGGCATTGATGCGGATCCGGAGCCGGGTTAAGCTTGCCACAATGGAATTCTTTGACAAGCACGGCTTTACTCAATTCGATGCTCCAATCTTAACTTCATCAGCTCCTGAAGGAACTACTGAATTGTTTGATGTTAAGTACTTTGATACTGATGCCTACCTATCACAATCAGGCCAGTTGTATGGTGAAGCTGGAGCAATGGCCCTTGGCAAGATCTACACAATGGGACCAACTTTCCGGGCTGAAAAATCAAAGACCCGTCGTCACATGACAGAATTCTGGATGATCGAACCAGAAATGGCTTGGATGCACCAAGATGAAAGTCTTAAGATCCAAGAACAATACGTTGCTTACCTTGTTCAAGACTTGATCGACCACTGTACACAAGAATTAGAAATGGTTGGTCGTTCGGTTGAAAGTTTGAAGCCATTTACCGAATTACCTTACCCACGAATCACTTACAAGAAGGCAATCGAAATGCTTCAAGAAGGTGGCTTCGATTCTAAGTACGGCGATGACTTTGGTTCACCTGAAGAAACATACTTAGCTGACCAATTTAACAAGCCGGTCTTCATTATGAACTACCCACGGGCAATTAAGGCCTTCTATATGCCAACTGATCCCGAAGATGACCGTCAAGTTATCTGTGCTGACTTACTTGCACCAGAAGGATACGGTGAAATTATTGGTGGTTCAGAACGTTCATACGACTATGAATACATCACTAACAAGCTTGAAGAAAACGGCTTAAGCAAGGAAGATTACGGTTGGTACGACGACTTGCGGAAGTTTGGTTCAGTTCCTCACTCCGGATTCGGAATGGGTCTTGAACGGTTCCTCTCCTGGATCACTCTCCAAGAGCACATCCGGGAAAACATTCCGTTCCCACGGATGATTAATCGGTTGCGTCCATAATAATTAGAGTGCCTTCGTCCCAAAGAGTTTCCGGAAAGCTAGCAATTTCTCCTGACGAAGGCGACTTGCGCCTAGGAAGGAGGAAATTACGGTGAATAACCATAATTCGGGCCTTTTTGTTTTTTCGGATTACATTAAATTTCTGCTGAACCCTTACTCCAGTAAAAGCCTTGCTGGAGAATAGTTGGGTTACCTGCGAAAGTTTCTGCTAGTTGGCGATCGGCAATCCCTTCAATCACAAAATCAAGGTGATGGTGAGTGGCAAAAGTTAACCAAGCGTTAACAAAATTCCGTGTTGTTTCATGATCTTCATTTTTGAAAACTAATAGTGATAATTTAATTCGTTGAATTGCCGACAATTGGCGAACAATGAAAGCATAGCTGTTACTTCCAGCACAAACATCATCAATTGCTAATTCAAACCCCATCCTCTTTAACCGGAGAATCTCTTCATCAAGGTAATCAAGACTGTGGATTGTCTCTCGCCTTTCCGTAATCTCAATTGCTACTTGAGAGCCGTATTGCTCATGAATCTCCTCAAGGAATTGCCAAACACTATCGAACTCCATTTGGCATGGTTCTAAATTAATATAAATTTTTCGTTGGGGATGAGCGGTCAAAGCATCGGCAAGGGACTTCTTACTAATGGAGATCCACTGCTCGTTCCCTTCTGGGGTGGTAAGGCTATTTAAAAATTCCATCCCCGGAAATGCCCCTAATGAGTCCCGCATTAACATTTCGTGCGTGTTAACTTTAGCGTTCATCTCGTGGTCAACTTGAAAAATCGGCTGAAAGATATTATGTAATTTCTCACTGCTAATTATAATTTTTATCACTCATTCATTTTACTTTTTTGTCTTATCAATTTACTGCGACATTCTCTTCTGGCGTACTATGGTGGTCGATCACGATCCAGCCACGCCCATTATTCTTTACACTATACAACATTTTATCTGCTCGCTTCAAGGTCAGATCAAGCAATTCACCATTCAAATGATTAGTTAAACTGCAAGAAAAATTGATCGTAATTTTCACTCCTTCTTTAGTGACAATTGGCTGCTCACTAAATTGTTTTTCAATTGTTTGAAGGAGAGCGTAAACTTCCTCAATCGAATGGTTTGAGACAACAATTGTAAATTCTTCGCCACCAAAGCGGTAAACATATCCCTGATCAGGGAATGCCTCATGAATCTTTTTACGAAATACCGTTGAAAAGTAATTAAGAACCTCATTCCCCACAAAATGACCGTATGTATCATTAATTCGCTTAAAATGGTCAATATCCAGTCCACCAATCACAATACTGTGGATGTCGCGATCCTCGGTTAATGCACTAATTCCCTGACTAAGAGCCCGATAATTAAGTAATCCGGTAAGATCATCCCGCTCGCTTTCCCTCTGCAGAAGTTTGATCTTTTCCTCATTTCTAATCTCACTTTCATACCGGCGACTTTCAAAAAATAAAATGATCATAAGGCCTAGTGTCGCTGCAGCAACAGTAACAACGGTAAAATTGTTCTCAATTCCTAATGAGATGATTCCAACCAAACTTAAACTTAAGATTGCCAAGGGATAGCGAATTCGAATTGAAATCCCCTTCCATTGCACTAACACTCCGCAAACTAGCAGAAAAATTGCTGATTCGCCAAGCCAAATCCACCAGGTACTTATTGATTCAATTCCCAAAAGAACTTCAACCGCATTTGCAAATATAGGTGTAATCGCTAAGAGTCCCCACCAAAGCTTATTTTTACTATTACGAAAGACCATTGTGACTGAAACAACCTGCATAAAGGCAACTTCATTAATATTAAGTAGGGACAGCTGTAATAAGCAGAACTCCTGAATAAAATACGTAATCGTAATTGCCGCAACTAACCCGCAATTGGCTAGTTTATTTCCTTGAAACGATTCCCAATACCGTTCAAAGTAAATTTGACTAATAATCATACAGATAACAATTATTGGCAAATAAATAACTGCACTAAAAAGTTGGATCGCCAATACAAATATGGAGGCCGACAACTAATGGTTTCTAATATTTTTGACGCTGCTTTGAATACAGCGACACCTTGGGAAAGCTTTCTCTTTGTTGTTACCCTAATTCTTTGTCTCTACCCAATTTTGGGGGCAATGTTCTGGTTTTTTGGTGCGGTATCATACATGCTTTTTCGTCATCGTGAAGAACTTCTTCCTGATGTGGAATTAGAAAGTGAACCATTCATTACGATCATGATTCCGGCCCACAATGAAGAAGTTGTCATCAAGAGCACCCTTGAATATCTCTTAACCAAGCTCCATTACCATAACTATGAAGTCTTAGTAATGGATGATGGAAGTACTGATCGCACCCCAGAGATATTACACCAAATGCAAAAGTCATTTCCCCGGCTTCGGGTAATTAGGATCGAAGAAAATCAAGGAAAAGCCCATGCCTTTAATATTGGGATCTTTTTTGCTAAGGGGGAATATATTCTTAGCAATGATGCTGATACGATTCCAGAACCAGATGCACTAATTAAGTATATGCAATACTTTACTAGTCCAAATGGCGTTAACTATGCTGCAATTACGGCTAATATGGATGTTTATAACCGATCAACGCTGTGGGGAAAGTCACAAACCGTTGAATTTTCTAGTATTGTTGGAATTATCAAACGCAGCCAAACTGCCGTAAATAACACAATGTATGCTTATAGCGGAGCGAATACAATGTATCGACGAAACTTTTTAATTAATGTCGGTGGTTTTCGCCAGGACCGGGCAACAGAAGATATCAGCATTGCCTGGGATCATACCTTCATGAATGTTGTTCCCAAGTTTGCACCTGACATCGTCTTTCACATGAACGTTCCGGAATCATTCCATGATCTTTACCGTCAACGAACTCGGTGGGCCCAAGGTGGAACCGAGGTCTGGTTAACCAATTTTACCAAGATCATCACTCATCCTTGGCGCTTTCGCTTTGTTATTCCAATGTTAGTTGACACGACCCTTTCAATCGTCTGGTCATTTTTCTTTTGGATTACAAGCTTAATTTTTGTTAGTTTAATGACGTCATTTTTCCTTACAGGTAATTATGAGCGGGTCTGGCACGGAATTGTAATGAGCATGATCTTTGTTAGTTTCCAGTTAATCGCTGGCCTTTTCCAAGTTTTAGCCGCGTTAATTCTTGATTTTAACGGGACCAAACTACGCTACTTTGCTTTCTCGCCCCTTTACCTCCTCTTTACATGGCTCGTCAATCCCTTAACAATCGTTACCACCTTTGTTAAAGCAGTTAAGACGGTATTGGGCCACGGAAGCGGTAAATGGGTTAGTCCAAAACGAAAGGTTAGTTCTGATGAATGATTTAAAAACATTTTTCTGGTGGATCTTTATCACTTTTACCCTCAGTTGCTGTTTACTTTGCATTGAAGCACGGATCCGTTACAGAAATAAAAAGGGAATCGATCAGGATCAAGAATTTTCAAATAAATACAAATACTTTGGCCAACCGATTTATAATCACCATAAAAGGATTCAGGGTTATGAATTGCTTCTCCGTGAATTTGATTCACAAACACAGTGTTGGCAACTACCATCCGATGTGAATAACTTTCCATTAAGTAAAATTGTTCACACCGTTAAAAAAATTGATCCCGAAATTATTGCCAATATTAAGCTTCTTTCTCTGAATATGACTGTTAGTCAAATATCTGATTTCCGTGCAACTTACTTTTTCAAATGGATCCTCGGGGTAATCAATCACCAGCAATTACTAATTGAAATTGACGCTACCGATCTTTGTCAATCTAATTTTGTTCAACGCCATAAAGTGTTAAAGGTATTAAAGCAAATCGACCATTCTCTTATCAAAATAACGATCGAAAACGTTGATTCTTCTAAGAAAACCTACCGGATTATTAAACCCTATCTTCCATATACTGATTTTCTTAAATTCGATATCCAATCGTTTAAGAAATCGCCTTCTCACTGGATTGACATTACTCTCGCTCATTGGCAGCGATTCGCCAGCAAAGAAGGAACCGTCCCAATAGTAGGTAAAGTCGAAAATGCTGATCAAGTTGCTTTAGCCGACCAGCTTAATATCAACCTACGTCAGGGATATGCTTATGGTGAGCCGAAAAGAATTTAAATATTATAGAGGGTGGGAAAAAACGTTAAGTTTTTTTCCCACCCTCTATATATACTTATTAATCTCCGAACTTAGAGAGTCTAATCGCGGGAATCCAAATAGGCTCACTTCGTATCGTAACTGAGGGAGTTGAGCCTAACGCAGCGGAGTAAGCCTATTCGGCTACGAACGACTCTGATGATTTCATCATCATTCATCATTCTAGGTTAGTCAACCGTCCCTCCGAGAAAGTTAATTCCCAACTTTCTTATTTTATTTGATTTTCGTAACTTTAAAAGTTACAATCGTTTCTAGAAAGGATGATTATCATGAAGTATTTAATTACCGGTGCTACTGGTCATCTCGGTCGTCTTGTTGTCCAAGAACTTAGTAAGCAAGTCCCTATCAACAATATTCGCTTAGGTGTCCACACTCCCGCCAAAGCTACTGGTTTCAAAAAGGCTGGATATGAACTTGCAACAATCGACTATCAGAACACTGCAACAATGAACCAAGCATTTCAGAACATTGATGTTTTAATCTATATCCCTAGTCTTACTTACAAGGTTCAAGCACGAATTAATGAATTTGAAAACACCCTTACGGCGGTAAAAGAATCTGGCGTATCAACGATTATAGACGTTAGTTTCATTGCCGACCAAGCGAACAACCCATTTCAGATGGCCGGTTACTATGCCTACCTTCCAGCCCGCTTAGCTAGTACCGGACTCCATTATGCGGTTATCAAGAATTCTCTCTATGCTGATCCACTAATTCCCTATCTTCCTGAACTCATCAAACGTCAGAATATTATTTACCCAATTGGTGATCAAGCAATGAGCTTTATCAGTCGTCAAGATAGTGCTGAAGCAATTGCAAATGTTGCTGTAAAACCGTATCTCTATAATCATGGACAAAATTACCTTTTAACAATGAAACAAAATTACAATATGGTTGAACTGAGTCAGATTATGACTACCGTAACTGGTAACACAATTGGTTACAACCCAGTATCAATTAGCGAATTTGCCGATATTTACAGGTCTGAAGGCAATGGTGATGAACTAGCTTCCATGTATAAAGCAGCCGCAATGGGATTAATGAATGATGTTACTAATGATTTTCAACATATTACGGGACATGATCCCCAAAATATGAAAGACTTTTTAATAAGTAATTATCAACCGACTCATTAAAAAAACAAAGTCTATGGGACCTCAACTTCCCCTTAGACTTTGTTTTTGTTATCCCAATGCTTTCTCAACTTCCTCAGCAAGCGGAATCGATGGCATTGCGCCCATCCCCTGTACAGCTAAACTGGAAGCTCGTTGGGCGTATGTTATTGCCGACTCAAAATTTCCCAGGTTAGGGCTTAACTGTGAGCTAAGTGCACCGATAAACGTATCACCCGCTGCTGTGGTATCAACTGGATTTACTTTAAATGCCGGAACTAATCCATGGTGACCATCTGCCGTTACGTAAAAAACGCCTTGCTCGCCTAAGGTAATAATTGTGTTTTTTATCCCATGCGCCTTAAAGAACTTTGCATTCTGAAGCATTGATGGTTCATCATTAACCGAAATTCCCGTTAATAAGGAACTTTCAGTTTCATTCGGGATAATAATGTCGGTATACTCCAGCAATTCCGGAAGCAATTCTGTTGCGGGAGCCGGATTAAGAATTGTTATTACATTTTGCTGCCTGGCTAGCTTGAAAGCAGCTAGCGTAACTTCCTGTGGCGTTTCTAGTTGGGCAACGATAAAGTCTGTACCAGCTAATTCCTGCTCTAAATCGTTAAGCTGAGCTACAGACATTGCCTGATTGGCGCCCCCATAAACCATAATATCGTTCTGACCATTTTCATCGACCGTGATTACCGCACTGCCAGTTCCGTTATCCGGATCAACAGCAATCCTACTCGTGTCCACATTATTCTCTGCTAATGTTTTAACCATTTCTTGGCCATCATTATCAGCACCAACCGCACCAACGAATGAAACCTTCGCTCCAGAACGAGCTGCTGCAACAGCCTGATTAGCTCCTTTACCACCCGGTGCATAGCTCTTCTGCTTTACCGCAATTGTTTCTCCCGGTTGCGGAAACCGCGTTACTTGATAGATTGAATCAACGTTAATACTACCGAGGATCATTACCCGATTTACCATTCTCGTCACTTCTTCCCTAATTCTAATTACTCTTATTATACGAAAAAAACTTCTTGAGAATTACCATATTTCCCAAGGAGTTTTTCACTTATCTTAAGCTCTACTTACTTTCATTATACTTTTGCTTAATGAAATTAGCAGAGTTCTGTAATTTTTGTAGTTCTTCTTCGGTCAAGTCCAATTGACTTTGTTCAAGAATTCCTTGACGACCGACAATTGCAGGGTATGAAAGGTAAACGCCATATTCTTCACGGAAATTTGATACGGGTAACTCAGTCCGTGCGTCACTTAAAATAACATTAACTAACCGCACGGCTGCCGTAGCAACCCCGTAGCTGGTATACTTCTTTCCCTTGAATACATACCAGCCACCAAGCTTAGATTCCTTATCTAGTTCCGGTAAATCAATATTCCGTTCTGCCGCAAGCTTAGTAATTGGCTGATCAAGAACACGAACCGTTGACCAAGCAGTAAATTGTGAGTTCCCGTGTTCACCAAGGTTGTATCCACTAACAGAGCGCGGATCGACATTAAACTTATCCGCAACAACCCGCTTCATTCGGGCAGAATCAAGCAATGTTCCTGTTCCGATTACTTGATTCTTTGGCAATCCCGTTAGTTGTTGATATAAGGACGTAATCACATCAACTGGGTTGGAGATTACAACGAGCTTTCCAGAAAAGCCGCTTGCCTTAATCTTGGGAGCAACATCCTTAACCGCATCCCGCGTAAATGGTAATTCGACAAACCGGTCAGCTTGTGGCTGATCTTGAAGCTTGATATTCCCTACTGCTGAAACGATTACTTCAGCATCCTTTAATGCCGAATAATCATTAACCACAATATTGGTGTGGTACGGCAAGTTAGGCATTGCGTCCTTCAAATCAAGAGCATCGGCATTCACCTTATCTTCATTGGAATCAATTAATACCAGGTCATCAGCAAACCCGTTAGCAACAATGTAGTGGGTAACTGTTGAACCAACGTGACCCATTCCAATAACGGCAACTTTTCGTGACATTCGGAAAACTCCCTTCACTTATTAAAATAAGATTAAAATTAACTTATATTAATGATACCATCTTTAATAATTCAGATCATTTAAAAACTGAACCACTTCAACTGCGCTTGCTTTTTCTCCACACTAACCTTGATCATTTTGAATAATTTTAATCTTGCTTTGATCGATCTTCGGATCATCCATAATAATTTCATCGACGTGATCAACTTTAATTTGACCGCTGATCGGATTTTTGATGCTCATAATCGATCCCTTAATTTCTGCATCAATATTGCTACATAATTCAAAGGCAAGATCCGTTCGAAGCGTCCGACAATTCTTCATTGTCAAATGGTCAACATAACATAATCCTTGATCACTCTCAATCGTACAGTTAATGAAGGTAATGTTCTTGGTATTCCAAGCGAGATACTCACCGCTAATCTTCGAATCATAAATGGTAACATTTTCGCAATTCCAAAAGGCATCCTTTGAAACTAGCCGTGAGTTATGAACCTCAACGTTTTTTGCCCCATCAAAAACATAGTTACCCACTAGATCAAGGTGATCAACATAAATGTTCTCACTGTTCATCCCCAGGTAGTCCCCGTTAGCATATACATCATGCATCTTAATATTTTTACAGCTCCACATTGTCTCTTCAGCGTCAGAGAAGTGAACGTTATCGAGGGTAATACCGTCACACCGCCGGAATTCCTTTGGGGCTTGAATGGTGCTGTTAGTAATTTCAATATCATTGGTATACCAAATTCCTGAACGCGACATTTCTTCAAAAATCGTGTCCGTTACCGTAATCTGATCAGAGTACCAGAGTGGATACTTCCAAGTGAACAGAACACCATCTAATGCTAAATTAGCTGTTTCCTTTAGTGGTGATTCACCCTTACCAAATGTAGTATTGATTAATTTGGTGTCGTGAATCCCGTAGAGTGGTCGTTCGCCATCATAATAGTCATCTTTAATTTCTTGCATGTTAGTTATTCCCCTTTGCGCTCCTCTTATTATCAAGATACCCACTAATTAAGAATAATCCTATAATATTAATTAGTACAATTAATATCCTTATTTTAAAGTAACACTAACTAATTAAAAGTAAGAATACCTATCCCTAATTACGTCATATTCGGTTCTTGAATAACTGATTGTCGAAAAGCATTATCTGGGGCGTCAATATAAATTGATGTACAATCAGGTATGAATGAATTTTAGTTTAAGAATAAATAAAGGAATGATTAACTATGAAGTACGATTTTGACACGATTCTTGATCGCCAGCATACCAATTCAGAAAAATGGGATGTTAAACCCGGCGAATTGCCAATGACAACTGCTGATATGGACTTTAAAACGGCTCCTGAAATCATGCAGGCAATGAAGGATAAAATTAATGCCGGTGCTTTCGGCTATGAGTACCCTAGCCAAGAATACTTTGATGCCGTCGCTCACTGGTATAAGATTGAGCACAACGCAGAAGCACAGACTTCCTGGATGCGCTTCGCTACGGGAGTAATTCCTTCAATTACCGCTAGCGTTAACCACTTAAGCCATACCGGTGATAACGTTCTTCTGATGGAACCAGTCTATAATACCTTCTACAACTCAATCCTGAACAGTGGTCGCCACGCCCTAGCAAGCCAATTAAAGTACGATCGTTCTACCTACACCTATTCCGTTGACTGGGATGATCTCGAAGAAAAGATGAGCAACCCGTTAACGACTCTGATGATTCTCTGCAATCCGCACAACCCAACCGGCTATGTTTGGTCTCGTGATGAACTAATGCGGATTATTAAATTAGCACAAAAGTATGGTGTAATTGTTATTAGCGATGAAATTCACGGTGACTTAGTTTTAAAGGGTCCCGATTATACACCAACTTTTTCTCTTCCCGAAGAATACCGCCAAAACCTAGTTACCCTAGTTTCAACAAGTAAAACATTTAACGTTGCTGCCCTTCATGCCGCAACGGGAATTGTTGCCAACCCAATTCTGCGTGAACACTTTACCCGGGCAATTAACAAGTATGAAGTTGCTGAACCGAACCTTCTTGCCATTCCTGGTACCATTGCTGCCTATACTCAAGGTGCCGACTGGCTTCACCAACTCAAGAAATACTTACTGGATAATCGAGAATACTTAGAACAATTTATCAGCGATAATTTACCTCAGCTTCATGTTGTTCCTGGTACAGCTACCTACCTTGTCTGGATTGATGTTAGTGAAGTCACCAAGGATAGCAATGCCCTTGCACAAAAGATCCGTCAAGAAACCGGGTTAATTATTAATCCAGGAACTTACTACCATGGTAACGGTAATGAGTTTATCCGGATCAACATTGCTTACCCGCTTGCCCAAATCAAGGACGGGTTAACCCGGTTAGCTAAAGCAATTAAAAACTAACTTCTTGAATTAGCGTTATGATAGAAGTTAATCGTATTTTAGGGAGTATCTAAGTTTGAGTAAGCTAAAAAAGCATATTAACCGTGAAATGAATCTTTGGGAACATAATCAAGCAAACGAGTTAGCAAAGATTCGTGCATCACAGCGTCACCTGGTCTACAACTTAATTGCCTACGTTTCAATTTCAATTATTGAATATTGGCTAGCCGAAATTAGTAAGTCGCAAACTTTACGGGCCGATGCATTTAATAACTTGTCTGGAATTATCTCAACATTTCTCTTGATGATGGGACTCCATATTGCGCAAGACATTGACGATGATGATATTGCTGGTGTGGAAATGCCGGACGAAAATGAAAATATCCTTGGCGGCGATCAACGGATGCAGTTTATTCGGTGGCGATATGAAACCGTCTTTTCCTTAGTGACCGCTGTTATCATGGTCGTGATTGCATTTGACGTTATTCTTGACGGAATCAAGGCACTGCTAAATCCCGCTAGCCGAGTGGTTCCCCAACCAGTCGCCATTATCGGTGCTGGAATTGCATCAGTAATTATGCTTATTGTTTGGTACATGAACCGCAAAGCAGGCCAACAACTACAAAACGCTGCCCTTCTAGCTTCGGCTCAGGATAGCCTTGCCGATGCCTTTACTAGTATTGGAACCATGGTTGCGATCGCTGGGGCACTCCTCTTTGACCTGGCATGGCTTGATGGGGTTACCAGTATCATCGTTGGTTTCTTTATCCTCTATTCTGGATTAAAAATCTTCTTCCAGACTAGCCTAAACCTGGTCGATTACTTTGATCCAAAAGCCGAGCGGGAATATAAGCAGGCAATTTTGAAGGTCAAAAAGGTGAAAAACGTCGCCGAACTTAAAGCTCACTATAACGGAAATGTTGTTTCCCTCGATGCTACTGTTTTGGTTGATGCTAAAATGACTATTTTGGAAAGTTATCAGCTTTCTGAAAAGATTGAACGGACCCTGCGGAAGAAATTTGGAATCGTTGATACTGATATTTCCTTCATCCCAGATCCCGGAACTTTTTCTGATAAGGACGTTAAAGGACACTTTTAATTTATGATGTTTCATATGAAACAAAAGGGAAGCTGGGAATCAAGCTTCTTAAGAGTCCGTATGGCTAGTCGAGAACGGAGGTTGGTTCGATTAGAACTGTTCTTCGTTCGTAACTAGACACTAGGACTCTGCTTGATTCGCGCGATTAGACTCAGTAAATTTAAAAATTATCGTAATAGTTAGAGGAGGAGAAAAAACGTTTAGTTTTTTCTCCTCCTCTTCATTTTTTCTCACCTATAATTTTTTTAGAAACTATCTCGTTTCCCTTTGAATCCTAGCAAGCTAAACAATGCTCCAAGGACAGCAAGACCAATCAAACCTGCATGACGTTGATTACCAGTCTGTGGTAATTGACTTTGCGTTGTTGAATTGTTAGTTGGCGCTACCTTATCCTGACTCTGTGTTGGCCAGCTTGTCTTATTAACTAATGATTGACTATTATCCCTCCTAATAATAACCAATGTACACATCCAAGTTGATTCTAACATAATTAATATAATTATTATCTAACTTCGTCTTTAAACCAAAAAAGACACCTGCTAAATCATAACGACTTAACAGGTGTCTTGCTGTATTGGGCTAGCTGGATTCGAACCAGCGCATGACGGTACCAAAAACCGTTGCCTTACCGCTTGGCTATAGCCCAATAAAGTGACCCGTGCGGGATTTGAACCCACGATACCAGCGTGAAAGGCTGGTGTCTTAACCACTTGACTAACGGGTCATACTATAACACAGCACAAATAATAATATCAAGTCTTTCTCTAAATTACAAGCATCTTTTTAAATTTATTTGCTTTTTGACTAACTTATGAAATAAGCAAGAATTATCACACAATAATCTTCATTTTTATGAGGTATGCTTAGGTTAATAGAAAGTTGCATTTAACTAGGAGGTTATTATGAAAAAACAATCATTCAAGAAGCAACTCACTCATTTGTTAGCAGTTACTGTCTTAACCACCAGTTCTCTAAGTGGCATCACTCTGGCTACAAGCCCAGCCGTCTCTGCCGCTACCGTTTCAACCAGTAAAATTAAACTTAACGAAAAGGACGCTGTAAAAAAGTTCCACAAGCAGTTTAAGAACGTTAAGATTGATGAAATTCAATTAGAAACTAAGGGAAACAAGTTCGTTTACGAAATTTCTGGTGCGGATAATCAAAAAGAATATTCAGCTGATATTGACGCAAAGTCTGGTAAGGTTACCAATACCAAGTCAGAGGCGTTAGAAAACGGTGAGCAAAAGACTAACCTTGATTTAGATAAGGCCATTAGTCGGAAGCAAGCCAACAAGATTGCTGAAAAGGCCGCTAAAAAAGGACAGGGGCAATCCTGGACTCTTGAAAACGACAATGGCACCCCAGTATGGGACGTTGAAGTCGTAAACGGTCAGAAGTCAACTGAAGTTAAGGTTAACGCCCAAAACAAGAAAGTAATTAGCGTCGAAGCTGATGACTAAAAATTTGCTTAAAGGATGAAGAAGCTGGGAATTAACCCATTTAAGAGCCTGGTGGGCTAACCTAGAACGATGAATGATGATGAAATTATCAGAGTCGTTACTTTGCCGTCCTTATCCAGGATCCAAACAGAACGAGCTAGGACGCCTTCATCTGGAATTAGCAGCTTGGATTCATAACCAAAGGATTCCTCCCTGTCAGATACCAACTGCATATTTTGAACTCCTTCAGCCGCACACCACTTTTGTTGTTCTTCAATGGTGTTAGTCGAGATCGTTAAAAAGTTAACGTCCGGGAATTGATCCATCGTTGAATTGAACTTCTTTGTCTGAATACTACATACCGGAGTATCGATGTTAGGAACAACACTTAATAGTGTTACCTTCCCGAGTAATTGCCGAGTCTTGATCTTGTCGTGATTCTTATCAAAAACCTTAAAGTGTGGAAACTCATCGCCAACTTCTGGCGGATTACCAACTAGTTGTCGCGGTTTACCATTAATTGTGATTTCCATTGTTTATCTACTCCTTACTTCTTTTAGTTGAACCTAGTATAACTAAATTCGGCTAAAGATTCATTTATTTTAGCTCTCTAATTTCCCCTGTTGCTTCCGGACCAAACGAATTCCAATCCCAATGATAAATCCAGCAACAGCAAACGGGATCCACGAAAAGCCCAGTGAAAATAACGGAAAATACTGGTGAGCAAATGAAATCATTGCTTGAGCGAATGATGTTTTTTGCAATCCCACTGGTAAATTATTTACCAAATCAAAAACAGCTGGAATAAAAGTTAACCCTGTTGTAACTCGGTAAACAATCGGATCAGTCTTAAATAGCGGTGATGTTATTCCCAAAATCGTTAACGTAATTGCCAAAGGATAGAGGAATACCAATACCGGAGCAGACCAGGCAATAATCTTATCTAGTCCTAAATTAGCTACTAGAAACGAGAAAAGACAATTAAACAGCAAGAACTTCTTGTATGAAACTCGCGGAAATAACCGGTGAAGGTCCTCTGAAAAGGCAGCGGCGAGTCCCATTGCCGTTGTTAGACACGTTACGGAGGTCAAGGTCGCCAATAGCGCATCCCCCACAAAGCCCATATAATAATGAGCAATCTGCGCAAGCGTCGTACCCCCATTATCCGCAACCTTAAACTGGTGAAGACTAGTTGCCCCCAGCCAAATTAGACAAATATAAATTACGGCAATTCCCATAATTCCAATTGTCCCGCTCTTGGCCGTGGTCCATGAAATCTTCTTTGTATCTTCAATCCCTAGCTCCTTAATTGCACTAATTATTGCAACCCCAAATGCAAGGCATCCCAAAATATCCATTGTATTATATCCCTGGAGAAAGCCACTTGAGAATGCATGAATCGAATATTCTGCCGTAACTGGTGTCGTTCGGGTTCTTCCCATCGGACTGATAAAGGCAAGGAAGAAAATAATAAACAAAAGAACCAAGAAAACCGGATTAAGAATTTTCCCAATCAAATCCGTAATTTTGGCCTCAGTAACGGTCAAGCCAAAAACGATTACGAAAAAGATCCCCGTATAAATCAATAACCCAACCACATTACCACTTGCAGAAATGTGGGGAGCAAAACCAATTGTATACGGAACAGTAGCAGTCCGGGGCATCGCAAATAGCGGCCCTAGAGTCGCCTGAACCAGAATGAGAAAGATTAATGCATAGTAGTGCCCATTAGGTCGTGCCAGGTCATAGATATCGTTAGAGCGGGTAATACTAATTGCTAGTAATGCCATTAATGGTAACAGGACACCTGAAATTAGGAAGCCACTACTCGCACCTAACCAATGAGCACCCGCTAATTGACCTAAATGGACTGGAAATATTAAGTTTCCCGCACCAAATAAAACGCCAAAAATTAGGGATGCAATTACAATTATTTGTCGCCCCGTGATCTTCGTTTCCGTCATTTTTTATTTCCCCCAAAATGAATCACTCTTACTCTTAATCGTTAACGATTGAAAAAAGCGTCCTTTAAGCATTACTGCTTAAAGGACGCCAGAGCGTGTTACCACCTTTTATTTACAATTATTATCACTAATAATGTCTCATTCCGTACATAAATACGCTGACGCTGTAACGGGCGCTCCCGGTCAAGACTTCATTTCGTCGCCCTGACCACTCATAGGCTACCTTCGCCTAAAACCAGTCATCCCTGCTTGCACTCATTCAGGGTCGCTAATTTTGACCAGTAAAAGGTTACTCTCCTACTCACTGTGTTTTTAACCGTTAACTATCGGTTATTAATATACAGAAGCCGTTCCTGTTCGTCAATCCTTTAGTTGAAAAATCCTTGGATCCAGTTTACAAAGCGATCCCACCAAGACTGGGCCTGTTGCTGGGCAGCTTTACCATCCTTTGAATTCAAGAACTGCTTTGCCTTATTCATCATATTGCCCGTGGAATTCTTAACATTATTGATCGTGTCAGTAACGTGAGAACTATAATCCTTACTTGAACTGATTGGCGCATTATTGAACTGAACCAATGCATTAATAATCGTGGTTGTGTGATTCTTGGTTTCGTTATAAATATTTTGCTTCTTTAGGTTTTGGTTTAGGATATTTTCAATTTGAACCTGGGTTGGTTGTTCTCCTTGCCGTTTTTGCTTATTAATCTGCTTAGTTGTGTCACCAACTGCAGCCATTAGCTTTCCTGGATAACTACTATCGTTCTTGTTGGCATCAATTGCATCATTAGTGGCACTTAGCATTTGGTTGGCTGATTGGGTATTTTGATTATTTAAGTTAATTCCATCCTCACTCAGCGCCTTGTATACCCCTGTAAGCGCCGACTCTCCAGATACTGGCCGGTTAGCAGAGACCGTAATTGTCACATCCGTTACCCCGGCCATTTGCGCTACCATCGCGTACTGCTGGGCCGTCACCTTGGTAATATTGCTCTGACCATTAAATTTCTTAATGTTCACTTTTACCCCAGAGCCAGGATCGGTCGGCACTATTGATACTGAACTGACCATCGCTGCGTTAGTTGTCGAATCATTAGCGTTAATATACTTTTGGTAATCACTGGCAGTAGCCGTAAGTGTTGTGAAATCATTGTTAACGCCCAGAATATTACTCAGCTCATCCTTATCTGCAGCTCCTGCACCATAGACAACGTATGACTTATTTAATGTATGCGTTTGGGTGGAAGAAGCAGAACTAGTACTTGTTGCTACTTGATCGTCCGCATGAACGATAACCTGAGAAACAGGGGTAGCTGCTAGGGCCATCATTAACGTTGATGTTAATAAAATTGTTGATAATTTCTTTGAACGCATTGTTATTCTCCTATTAGACGAAGCTAAGAATTAACTCGTCCTCTTTAATATTTCATAGACAGTAGCTGGGACGACAAACTAGACAAGCTAGTTTTCCCCATTCTCTTACTTCAATTAGGATAAAAAAACTGTCCTAAAAATACTAGTCTTTAGCCAGAATCTTTAGAACAGTTTATGAATTTTTACTTTTTCTAATTTAACTAGGTTGGTATTATGCCTTAATTTGCCCAGTAATGCTTCCACTCCTGATTAACGTTATAACGAGTAGTGGCAGTTCCAGTCCAAGAAGGCACTTTAACAACACCATCAATCTTGCTCTTTGGTACGAATCCCCAGTAACGACCATCATTAGAAACGCTTCGGTGATCACCAAGAACAAAATATTGACCCTTTGGTACCTTGGTTGCACCACTATTTCGTAACCAGTTATTCTGAACCGAGATACTCTTTAGTGTCCAATTTCCGGTCCCAGAAGTCCGTTGAGTATTGTTAATGTAACTCTGGCTAACCTTTCGTCCGTTAACATAAATATTACCATTTGCGGAACGAACAGTATCACCAGGAACACCAATTACCCGCTTAACATAGTCTGTCTTGGTAGCCACTTGCGGATCTACTCCGTTGGCATCGAAAACAATGACACTTCCCCGATGGATTTTCGCGGTTTTTAAGCAGAAGACCCGTTCATTGTTTTGTAAGTTAGGCAGCATTGATGGTCCATCAACCCGCACAATTTGGAATAAGAATTGTTTGATCAACAAGGCAATTAATAACCCAATTACGATTGGAATTACCCAGCTCATCGTTTGCCGAAATACTTTCATTACCTACTATCCCTCGATTTCAAAATCATTATCAAGCTAAGAAAAGTTTACCATAAATGTAATTATCATACTCAACTATTTATCATACTCTTTCATTAGCTTTTGTGACAATTGGTAATCGCCAACATAAGGAATATCCCGACCCTTTTCGTGCATGAATTGTTCCCGGCCTTTAGCAGCCATGAACATTGCATCGCCAGGCTTTGCCATTTCAAATGCCTGCTTAATTGCAGCTACCCGATCAACATTGATAATTACCTTAACGTTTGGATTAGTAATATGCTCCTTGATTGTTTCATCAATGTGGTGCGGATCTTCAAAGAAGTTATCTTCACTCGTTAAAATTGCAACATCGGCATATTCAGAAAGCGCCCGACCAACATCTTTCCGGCGTGATTCTGCCTTACCACCAGCAGCACCGATCACAACGATCAACCGGCCATCAGGATACTCATGCTTCATAAACTTAAAGCTTTCGGACAAGCTCAAGTAATTATGAGCGTAATCAACGCAAGCAACCATTCCGGCATTATTCTTCAAAAATTCCATCCGACCTGGGACCTTAGTTTCCTTCAATCCCTGAGCAAAATCACTAGTATCATCCTTAAGTTGCGCACTCACCGTAATTGCGGCTAACGCATTACTGTAGTTAAAGTGTCCCGGAATCATGACACGGAATTCACCAGTAACTTCAGGCAAATTATCATTATGCGTTGATACGTCAAAATAACCATGATCCTTGCCATGGTAACGATAGTCCGCATCACTTTCATCACTACCGAACGTAATCAACTTTTTCCCTAATTCGTGGGCTTTTTGAGCTAGCAACTCGTAATAGTCCATATCCCGATTCAAAATCACGGTATCACTATTCACGATAATCTGACTCTTGCACCACAAATAATCGTCAAAGGTTGGATGTTCTACAGGACTAATGTGGTCTGGAGAAATATTCAAGAAAACCCCGATATTAAAGTGCAGGCCATAAACTCGGGACTTCTTATATGCTTGGCTAGAAACTTCCATTGCCAAGTACTTCATCCCGTTATCAACGGCTTCTTTCATCATCCGAAAAAGATCCAATGACTCTGGCGTGGTCAGGTGAGCTTCAATAAAGTTTTTACCATCCACACATTCATCAATAGATGAGAATTGCCCTACTACCGGACCAAACTCATGAGCCAGAATATGACGGGTAAAGTAAACCGAAGTGGTCTTCCCCTTAGTTCCCGTAAAACCGATTAATTCAAGTTTTTCATCGGGACAGCCATAGAAATGACGAGCAATTACTGCCATTGCCTTTTGAACATCGGTAACAATAATCTGTGGCGTTGATTGCGCTTCTTGATCTAACTTGTCTGTATAAACAAGTTCAGAGATCGCTGCGGTTGCCCCTTCCTTAATGGCACTTGCCAAATATTCAGGATTAAACTTTAACCCCTTGCAGAAAAACAGGGTACCATCACTGACTTTCCGTGAGTCATAGGACAGGTCGGTAACTTCAGCGCGAGCTGCTTTTTCTGGCACAGTATAATACCAGTCACCGTCAATAATGATTTCCTTATAGAGACCATTTTCTTTTAGTAAATCAGTGATTTCCTTTAGTGTGAGCATTTATTCAGCCACCTCGTCTAGTTTCTTAACTTCTTCAGGAATAAAGTCGTCGATAAAGTATTGCTTGTACCATACTAAGAAGGTGTAAATAGTCCAGATCTTCCGTCGGCCATCAATCTTGTCGTTAAAGTTATCATCAAGCAACTTCAAAATCTTATCTTGATCAAAGAATTCCTTAACAAAGTCTTGTTCAAAGAGTTCACGAACTTCTTCGTAGTACTTCTTTTCTCGTAACCATGCCCGAACCGGAACCGGGAAGCCCATCTTTGGCCGAGTTGCCCATTCTTCTGGAAGGTGACGGTTAGCGGCCATCCGGAAGGCCCACTTGGTTCCGTGACGGTTGAAGAGGTACTTGGTTGGTGTATGACCAGCAACCCGCATTACTTCGCGATCCAATAATGGTACCCGGAGTTCTAGTGAGTTAGCCATACTCATCTTATCCGCCTTCAAGCAAATATCGCCAGGCATGAACTTGTGAATATCAAGGTATTGTTTCTTGGCAACTTCATCAATATCCTTATCTTCAACGTTCTTTAGAATTGGATCGATGATGTCATCAATCGTTGGGCCACAATTATACTTTTCTTGAAGAACATCAGCTGCTTCTTCTGGTGAGAAGATGTAGGCCTGACCAATAAACTTGGATTCACGAACTGGTGCTAATGCCCGGAACATGTGTAATTGACCGTGGAAGTGCTTGCCATCAAGCCACTTAGCAATCTTGTACCGTTTTGCTTGTGGTAATTCACGAAGCTTGTCAGTAAACCACCGGATCAGCATTGAATTAGAGTTAAATCCGTAGTCGATGTAACCCGCGAATAATTCATCAGCCCCTTCACCAGAAAGCATTGCCTTGTAACCATTTTCCTTGGCAAGACGAGTTAAGAAGTACAACGGAATAACTGATGGGTTTGAATCAGGTTCATCCAGGTAGTATTGGATCAATGGGAATGTATGGAAAGCCTCTTCATTCGTCAGCTTAGCATCGGTATTCTTTAGGTTAAGCTTAGCAGCTAATTCCCGCGCCTGCTTAGTTTCATCGTAGGTACTATCAAACCCAATTGAGAATGTATTATCTGGCCGCATCATTGCAGTCACGTAACTAGAATCGACCCCTGCTGAAAGGAATGAACCAACCTTGATCCCCTTATCAGCAAATGAGTGGGCCTTAACTGAATCCGTTACGATGTCTTCAATGTTATCAACCGCCTTATCGAAGCCTTCATCTTTAGGATCAAAATCAGCATCCCAGTATTCCTTCATATTGAATTGACCATCTTTATAGTGGAAGCAGTGTCCTTCTGGCAACTTGTAAATTCCCTTGAAGAATGTTTCCTGAGTCGCTGAATACTGGAACGTCATGTAAGGCTTCAAGGCGTTCTTATTCAGCTCCTTGTCAAAATGCGGGTGATCAATAAATGCCTTAATTTCAGAACCAACAAAGAAAGTCCCGTTCATTTTCCCGTAATAGAGTGGCTTAATCCCAAAGTGATCCCGGGCACCAAACATATCCTTGTTTTTAAAGTCCCAAATTACGAAGGCAAACATTCCCCGAAGCCGTTTCAGGACATCGTCACCCCATTGTTCGTAACCGTGAAGGATTACTTCAGTATCGGCATGGGTCTTGAAGGTATGACCTAAGTCGATTAATTCTTCCCGTAATTCCTTAAAGTTATAAATTTCACCGTTAAATTCAATGGCCATACTATTATCTTCGTTAAAGATTGGTTGATTACCGCTCTTAACGTCAATAAAACTTAACCGCCGAAACCCAAGGGCAACATTTTCATCTACGTATTGGCCCTCTGAGTCGGGTCCCCGGTGAATAATCCGGTTCTTCATTTTACGAATTAGGCTATCTTTAACCTTTGGATCTTCGTTATCAACGAATGCTACAATTCCGCACATATTAAACACTCCTTTACTTAGCGTTGGACAAAGTATTTTTGATAATTTTTATTGATTAGCCAGAAAGAATAATGCATTAACAAGCGTTGTTTCAAACTATCATTCTTGTCAAAGGCAGTCGTTCCCCACTGTCCTGCCTCCAGTAACTTCTTGGCTTTTTCCTTATACTCGTTTTCTTTAGCATACTGATAGAAAACCTTCTTCGGTGCATTCAACCATAGCTTGTTTCCTTCAGCATAATCTGTACCAGTGAACGGCTTGTGATCAATTACATCATCAACCACATACTTAGCCAGATTATAGCCATTTAAGGTACAGTAGTAACTACTCCGGCCTTGGCGAAGATTGATTTCAAAAATCTTAAATTGCTTATCCCGCCGATCATATTTCATGTCAAAATCAGCAAAACCAACGTACTTTACTTCTTCCAAGAACTTTTGAATCGTCTTGTAAATTGCCATGTCTTTTTCTGGCAAAATCACCATGTAGTTACCAACCGCAACTGGTGATGGATCCTCTAATAACGGGTGTGCAAGACTAATCATCCGAACGTTATGGTTAGAATCAACGTAGGCATTAACAGTCCGCATGTTAGAGTCATCGCCAGGGATAAAGTCCTGCGCAATCATCTTCCCGGTATAACCGGCCTTGTAGATCTTAGGCATTAATTCGTCAAACTGCTCACGCTTATCCAAAACATAAGCTTTCTTTCGTCCCTCAAACTGAATGTCAAGCCATTCCACACTATCAGAAGGCTTCAGGGCAATTGGAAAATCAAATGGTAATTCAATTGCCTTACCAGATTCAACTTCTTCTTTAGTAATGATCTTCGTCTTTGGGTATGGCAAACCATACTTTTCAGCTGCTTCATAGAAGGTTTCCTTCGTTCCCAGCTTATTAAACAAGTCTGCATCAACATACGGACAAATAAAGTGTTCCTTTAATTCATCCAAGTGCTTAGCAATTAATTCAGTATAACCATCCCCACAAGAAAGAAGCAGGTACTTCTTCTTTGGATCAAGGTTAGCTGCAATTTTGCGCATTGTTTCAATGAAGACTGGATCTTCATTGAAGCCTTCAATAACATGAACATCAACTAACTTAGTATAGCGGGTTGGTGCCATATGCATTACCCCATAGGCAATACTCTTAATACCATACTGTTGATAGAATGACCGTGCCATTCCGTAACAATTAAAATCTGTCCCTAAAAGGATTGGTTGAAAATCCTCGCGGGTCTGATTAACTTTTTCACTCATCTCTACTTGCCTCGTTTGCTTTTTAAATCAATCTTCAGTATAGCGATTCTCAGAATGTTTGTAAATGGAATAAAATGAGGCGTAAGTCAAATTTAACTTTAACTCCGTCTCACTTCATTTTCTGTAATTTAATTTCCCGGGAAATAATCCTATTTCCGAATATAAACACTTAAAATCGCTATGTCAGCAGGATTTACCCCACTAATTCGTGAAGCCTGAGCGAGCGTTTCTGGACGAATCTTCTCAAGTTTTTGCCGCCCCTCAGTTGCCAAACCATCGATCTTTTCATAATCAATATTGGCAGGAATCCGCTTTGCTTCCATCCGCTTTAAGCGGGCAACCTTTTCTTCTTCCTTCTTAATATAACCGGCATACTTTAATTGAATTTCTACTTGTTCAATTACATGACGATCGAGCTTTTCAGCTGGAGCCGGAATAAACTTCATTAACGTTTCATAATCAACATACGGACGCTTAATAAAGTCAGCCGCTGTAATCGCGTCCTTTAAACGATTATCACCGTGTGCCTCAATGAATTGGTTAACTTCATCGTTATTTGGCTTAAGCTTTTCATTCTTTAACCGGGCAATTTCATTTTGAACCTGCTCTTCCTTCTTTTGCATCTTAGCATAACGTTCATCACTTACTAAGCCAATTTCGTGGCCTTTCCCCATCAAACGGAAGTCGGCATTATCATGACGAAGGATTAAGCGATATTCAGCCCGACTAGTCAAAAGTCGATATGGTTCCTTAGTTCCCTTAGTTACTAGGTCATCAATCATTACCCCAATGTAAGCATCTGACCGCTTAAGAACAAATGGCTTTTTGCCAAGGGCCCGTAATCCAGCATTGATTCCGGCAATCAGGCCCTGACCAGCAGCTTCTTCATAGCCTGAAGTTCCGTTAGTCTGGCCAGCTGTATAAAGGTTCTTAACCAGCTTCGTTTCTAGGGTTGGATGAAGTTGGTATGGGGCAACGACGTCATATTCAATTGCGTATCCCGGACGCATTAATTGGGCATCTTCTAGCCCCTTAACAGAATGCAGAATCTTTTGTTGAATTTCTTCCGGCATGGAAGTTGATAATCCATCAACATACCATTCATCAGTATCCCGGCCTTCTGGTTCAAGGAAGATTTGGTGACGACTCTTATCCGCAAACCGAACAATTTTATCTTCAATTGAAGGACAATAGCGTGGACCGACACCCTTAATTACCCCAGAGAACATTGGTGCTCGATCAAGGTTATCCCGAATTAATTTATGCGTACCTGGATTAGTGTATGTTAACCAGCAGGAAATTTGCTCACTTAATGACAAGTAATGATCATCTGGTGTATCAAAACTGAAGTGATGAACTGCCTTATCACCAGGCTGTTCTTCGGTTTCGTCATAGTGAATCGTATTTCCGTTAATCCGTGGCGGTGTCCCGGTCTTAAACCGTTCAAGATCAAAGCCTAATGATTCCAGGTTTTCAGAAAGCTTTACTGCTGACTTAGAATTATTTGGACCTGATTCGTATTGAAGTTCACCGATGATAATCTTTCCCCGTGCAGCAGTTCCCACGGTTAGAACAACGGTCTTAGCGTGGTAACGAGCACCAGTGTTAGTAATTACCCCTTTACAAACTCCATCTTCAACAATTAACTGGTCAACGGTTGCTTGGCGAAGGTCCAAGTTTGGCTGCTTTTCAATCGTTTCCTTCATTGAACGGTGGTAAGCGTGCTTGTCAGCTTGCGCCCGCAATGCTCGCACAGCAGGTCCTTTACCCGTATTGAGCATTCGCATTTGAACATAAGTCTTGTCAATATTATGGCCCATTTCGCCACCAAGAGCATCGATCTCCCGAACCACGATTCCCTTAGCTGGACCCCCAACTGACGGGTTACATGGCATAAAAGCAACCATGTCAAGGTTAATGGTTACTAAAAGCGTCTTATTTCCCATACGGGCAGCAGCAAGAGCGGCCTCACTTCCCGCATGGCCGGCCCCAACGACAATTACATCATAGTTGTCGCTATCATACTGAATTGCTTCACTTGTCTGCATTTTCTTCCTCCTACTTTCCTAAACAGAACTGGCTAAAGAGTTGATCCAGTAACTCATCTTGGTAACTATCACCGGTAATCTCACCGAGCAAGTCCCAGCAACGCGTCATATCAATCTGGACTAAATCAACGGGCATCCCTGCCGCAATTCCTTTTAATACGTCGCCAAGGGCATCGTCGGCCTGGTGCAATAATCCAATATGACGGGCGTTCGTTACCATTACACTATTTTGGTTGTTTTCAATTCCTTCTTCAAAGAACATCTTACTAATGGTTTCGCCTAATTGGTTCATCCCTTCGTTCTTTACGATTGAAGTTTCGATCAACTTATCGCTTCCAACTAATTTCTTCAATTCACTCCGGTCAACCTTGTTTGGCAAGTCGGTCTTATTCAAGATTACGATCCGTTGCTTGTCTTTAGTTGCTTCAAGAAGTTCCCGATCCTCTGCGGTTAACTCTTCTGAATTATCAATTAGTAACAGAATCAAATCGGCAGCATCTAGGGCTTTTCGGCTTCGTTCAACCCCGATCTTTTCAACTTGATCCTTAGTGTCCCGGATTCCCGCAGTATCAATTAACTTCAACGGTACCCCATCAACATTAACGTATTCCTCAATTACATCACGGGTTGTCCCGGCAACGTTAGTAACAATTGCCTTATCTTCATGCAATAGTGAATTTAGCAAACTAGACTTACCAACATTTGGCCGACCGATAATTGCGGTGGCAAGCCCTTCGCGAAGAACCTTCCCCTGCTTTGCCGTTTTCAGCAATGCTTCAATCCGTTGACGAATTTCCGTGGCCTTCTCTTTCAGCATTTTCGTTGTCATTTCTTCAACAGCGTCATATTCAGGGTAATCAATGTTAACTTCTACCTGAGCTAAAACATCCAGAATATCTTTTCGTAGCTTCCGAATTAAGTGAGAAAGGTTTCCATCTAGCTGATTTAAGGCCACCTTCATTGACTTATCAGTTTTTGCCCGAATTAAATCCATAACGGCTTCCGATTGCGATAAGTCAAGCCGCCCATTTAGGAATGCCCGCTTAGTAAATTCACCTGGTTCGGCCATTCGCGCACCATAGCTCAATACCAACTGAAGGATCCGGTTCGTTGCAAGCAGCCCACCATGGCAATTAATTTCAACTACATCTTCACAGGTGTATGTGTGAGGGGCCCGCATCACTGAAACCATCACTTCATCAACTTCTTCACCATTATCGGGATCGATAATGTGACCGTAATTGATGGTATTAGTGTGTACCTTACTCAGATCTTTACCTCGATAAATCTTTTGCGCAACTGCGATCGCATCATCGCCGCTAACCCGAATGATCGAGATCCCGCCTTCACCAACCGGGGTCGAAATTGCTGCAATTGTATCATTATCAGTATTTGCCACCATCCAGACTCCTTTCTAATAAAAAAAGTGCCCCCACGTCATCCACCAATTATTCTGGTAATCACATGGTCAAAGCACTTTCACTACTTTAACAAGTATCTTAAATTGTATAACCGCAATTATTTTAATTTCATCACGTTAAAATGTCAAATAAGAAATTTCACCCGTTAACAAGACTGCGAGTAGCCTAGTTTTTCGGTGCAATGACAACGCTCCGGTACGGATCACGACCATGAGAATACGTCTTAACATGATCATTTTCCTGCAGTTCTTGATGAAGCTGCTTTCGTTCTCGAGCAGGCATTGGGTCCAAAAAGACTGCTTGACCAGTTGAAACAACTTCCATTACAGAGCGTTCGGCCAGCTGGTGCAATGATTCTTCACGTCGTTGCCGGTAATTAGCTGTATCTAAAATTACCATTGTCTTCTCTGCGCCATGATAATTCATAAAGGCGTTACTTAACTGTTCCATTGCATTAATTCGCCGACCATGATGACCAATAATCCGTCCAGACTGCTCACTTTGCAAATCAATCTTTACTTCATGAGAACGAACATCACTCACAACTGGTTTAACTTCAATTCCTAAGTTTGCAAAGACGTTCTTTAAGTAATCCGCAAGCTCCTGACTAACTTTTTCCACCCGCTTAACGTTTTGTTCATGGCGGCGCTTCATTTCAGCAGGATCAACTTCACGGTCTGGTGTTGACTTATGGCGAGTCTTCGGTTGCTGCTGAACCTTGGTTTGTTGGTTTGCTTTATGGTGACCGTGATTTCCCTTATTCTTGTCTTTCTTTTGGGCCTTTTTTATAGATACTTCAATGATCGCTTCTCGACGACCAATTCCTAAGAAACCATGACGCGGTTGTTGGATAGTTTTTACTTCTAACTGATCTACTGCTACCCTAAGTTTCTTGCTAGCAGAGGCAACTGCTTCCTCAACAGTTTCTCCTGTATAACGTCCCATTCAATTTCATCTCCCAAAATAAATACTCGTTTTATTTTACAACAGAACCATAAGTCGCGACAAATCGGTTCTAATTTACGCCAAAAAGAAAATGACTGAGAAAATCATTTCTGTTTTTCCCAGTCATTCTCTCGTTTGTGTTTTCCAAATCTTATTAAGTCTAATCGTAGAAAATACTACTTCCGGCGACTGCTGTATGCACGGCGTTTAGCCTTTTCAAGTTTACGCTTCTTTGCCTTTGCTTGCTTTTCCTTAGCTTCTCGTTCACGGCGAATCTTAAATGGATTTTGCAACAAGAGAGTTTGAACTACCTGGAAGGCGTTTGAAACTACCCAATACAAAGTAATCGCGGAAGAGAATCCTAATGCCATGAAGAATACCATAATTGGCATAAACCATGTCATTGCGGAAGTCATTGCATTTCGCTCAGGCATTGAGGCCATTGATAACCATGAACTTAAGAAAGTAAATAGGGCCGCCAGAATTGGCAAAATATAGTATGGATCTGTATGTCCTAATTGAAGCCACAGAAATGTCCCATGCCGTAATTCTGGTGTCCGCCAAATAGCTTGATAAAGAGCCCACATGATTGGTAATTGGATAATCATTGGTAACATCGAAGCCCAAGGATTAACTCCCGCTTCCTTATAAAGCTTACTGGTTTCTTCCTGCATCTTCACCATGGATTCACGATCTCGTGATGAGTACTTCTTTTGGATTGCCTTCAGCTTAGGAGCTAACTCCTGAGTTTTCAGCATTGACTTCGTTTGGTAGAACATCAATGGCAAGAGGAGGACCCGAATAATGATGGTGAAAATAATGATCCCCATACCATAGCCACCACAATTATTTGATAGCCAAATGATAAACCGAGAGAAGTTATAAACTATGTAGTGATCCCACAAGCCAGTACTATGACTTGTAACTGGCTTATTTGAGCAAGCTGCAAGAAAAAGCGTCAAACTTCCAATTGCAGCAAGACTTAGGACACGCTTTACCTTTTTCATTGATTAACGATCCTCACTTTTCTCTTCTAATAGATGTGCCCTTTTAAGAGCATGGACAAGGTTTTTCTTTGTTTCCGCCATTTCCAGGCCATCTGCAGCTGGACGAGCAATTACTAAGAAATCCACGTCTTGCCGTAGATAAGGTTTTACTTCAAGAAGTGTTTGGCGAATCCGGCGTTTAACCCAGTTTCGGTGAACCGCATTTCCAATCCTTTTCCCCACGGAAATACCAACTCGAAAATGCTTTTGACCTGGTTTTGCCATTTGATAGATGACAAATTTATGGTTGGCAACGGAATTATGGGTTTCGAATACCCGTTGAAACTCACTTTCCTTTTTTACCCGATATGATTTTCTCATAATAATGTAGATCTCCAGCCTTATTAAATGTAAAAAGGGCCGGACATTGCAGCTTCAACGAAACGATAGCTCGTCAAGCTGACTGCCCTGCCCTTGCAATAAAAAAAGCCACTATAAAAGTGGCCGTAATTATGCAGATAATACTTTTCTGCCCTTTTGACGCCGACGTGCTAATACCTTACGGCCGTTACTGGTGCTCATACGCTTACGGAAGCCATGGACACGTGCACGGTGACGCTTCTTTGGTTGAAACGTGCGCTTCATACGATGCACCTCCTATTCAATCTGAATGGTTTGGTTTTTATAGTCTAAAAAGACGATCTCTTCAAACATACTCTGGAAGTATAACATACTTTTCTCAAATATTAAACGTGAAATTTTTTTAGATTTTTTATTTATCCACAGAAAGTCAAAAATAATCCACAGCGTTGTGTATTTCTCATTCCTGTGGATAAGTTATTAACCGTGATTTCACAGTGCTTTTCAACAATTCACATCCTGTTATTAAAGTTATCCACAGCCCTGTATAAAACTGTTCATAAGTCGTCTTAATGCCTTTGTTATAGTAATTAGTTATCCACAAGAAGGGTGGAAAACTATTATGTTTCTATTTTATCCTCAATTTCCACACTGCATTTTTTAATTTACACACAGTGTTGTGTAAATATTTTTCAATTATCCACTTACCTGTGGAAAACTTTTTTTCATAATGATAAAATGTCGTTTGTAATTTAATATCTATTAGGAGGGGAACTATTTTGACTGAGCTCGATTCTCTATGGGAAGCGATCCAAAATTCATTTCGTCAAAGTAAAAGCCAAGTTACCTTTGACACGTTAATTGCTCCGGCAAAACCACTCTCTCTCTCTCAAAATCAATTAGAAGTTGAAGTACCCACAAAAGTCCACCGTGATTTTTGGGAAAAAAACTTAAAGGCTGAACTAAAGCAGTATGCCAAAGCAGTTACTGATCAAGAGATTGAACCGCACTTTGTTCTTGAGGGAGAATTCGATCCTTATCAAAATGATCGACCAGCAGAATCAAATAATTTTGAAATGGATACGCCGCTTAATCCACACTACAACTTCAAAACTTTTGTTGTTGGTGAAGGAAACAAAATGGCCCATGCTGCTGCCTTTGCAGTTGCCGAAAGTCCCGGTGGTCTTTATAACCCGCTTTTCATCTATGGGGGAGTGGGATTAGGAAAAACTCACTTGATGGAAGCAATCGGTAACCATATGCTCCAACTCAATCCGGCAGCAAAAGTAAAATACGTTACTAGCGAAGAATTCACTAATGATTTTATCCATTCTATCCAAAGCAACTCTACGGAAAAGTTCCGTGAAGAGTACCGTAACCTGGACTTATTATTAATTGATGATATTCAGTTCCTTGCTAATAAGGAAGGGACTCAGCTTGAATTCTTCAATACTTTCAACGCTCTTCATGACAATAAAAAGCAAATTGTCATGACTTCTGATCGAATCCCAAACGAAATTCCAGAATTGCAGGATCGTCTTGTTTCACGATTCCGTTGGGGGTTAACGGTTGAGATTACTCCGCCAGATCTGGAGACTCGGATTGCTATTTTGCGGAGTAAAGTAGAGGAAGATCACATTAATATTGGAAATGACACCTTGAATTACATTGCCGGGCAGATCGATACCAATATTCGTGAACTTGAGGGGGCGCTAACCAAGGTTCAGGCATTCTCTAACTTAAGCCAAGAACCAATTACTCCCCACCTTGCATCACAAGCCCTGCGTGGACTGCAAAGGACTACTAAAACAACAATTACGATCACGTCAATCCAAAAAAATGTTGCTGAATTTTACAATATTACCCAAAGTGACATTATTGGGAAAAAGCGGGTCAAGCAAATCGTAGTTCCGCGCCAGATCGCAATGTACCTTTCTCGTGAACTAACTGATTACTCATTACCAAAAATCGGCAAAGAGTTTGGCGGAAAAGATCACACAACCGTTCTTCACGCAATTGATAAAATCGAAGAAGAGCTTCGAACTGATAATGAACTTCAAGAGCAGCTAAATACATTAAAAGCAAAACTAAAAGCATAGCTGTGGAAAACTTGAAAGTTATTCCCAACTTTATCCACAGTTTATCCACAAGCAAATAAGTTGATTTTTCTTAGCCGAACTAAGTTATCCACAATATTAACAGGCTCTACTACTTCGACTATATTTTAAAGTATTAATATAAATATATATAACCTAACAAAGGAGCATTGATAATGAAATTTACCATCAATCGTTCAGCATTTATTAGTCAATTAAATAATGTTCTTCGGGCAATTTCGTCTAAAACTACTATTCCAATTCTGACTGGTTTAAAGATGGTAGTAGCTAATGATAGCATTACACTAACTGGTAGTAATTCAGACATTACGATTGAAAGTGTAATGTCAGCTAGTAATGAAGATTATGAATTAAAAATCGCTGAACCTGGTTCAATTGTTTTACCAGCCCGGTTCTTCAGTGAGATTGTTAAGAAACTTCCAGATAAACATGTAACTATTGAAATTACTAGTGGCTTTCAAGCTGATATTACTTCAGGTAGTGCAAAATTCCAAATTAATGGACAAGATGCAGAAAACTTCCCTCATTTACCAGAAGTTGAAGCAAATAATACTGTGGTTCTTGCCAATGACATGCTTAAAGAAGTCATTCGGCAAACCGTAATTGCTGTTTCTAAACAAGAAAGTCGGCCAATCCTTGCCGGGATCCACGTAACGTTGCATGATGGATTACTGACGGCAGTCGCTACTGATAGTCATCGACTCGCGCAACGGAAAGTGCAATTAGATGGTGTTGGCGACGTTAATTACGATGTTATTATTCCAGGGAAGAGTTTAGATGAACTTTCTGGAATGATTAGTGACGTTGACGATGATGTAAAGATGCAAGTTACCGATAACCAAGTTTTATTTATTTTTGGTAATACGCACTTCTATTCAAGATTGTTAGAAGGAAATTATCCGGAAACGAGTCAGTTGATTCCAGACACTTCAGATACGACAGTGGAAGTAGATGCCGGAACCTTCTTATCTTCAATTGACCGGGCTTCGTTACTTTCACATGAAAGTCGGAACGATGTTGTTAAATTAACCATTAAGCCTGGTGAAAAGCTGGTTCGGATTAGTGGTGACTCACCAGATATCGGAATGGTGGAAGAAGACGTTGCCACATCAGCGGTTGAGGGAAATGATTTGGAAATCTCCTTCAATCCTAACTACATGAAGGATGCGTTACGGTCCTTTGGTCAATCGACAGTTAAGATTTCATTTACTTCTCCACTACGTCCGTTTACGTTAGTTCCAACGGAAGATACAGAAAACTTTGTTCACCTGATTACGCCAGTTCGGACATTTTAATACCATGGAAAAGGATTATGATAATTAGTTTGTCATAACCCTTTTTTATTTTAAAAATTTGCTGAAATCGTGTTTTAAGCAAATTAAGCGTTTTTAACTTGATTTTGACAAAAAAGACTAATAACCACTAAGAAGCCTAAAAAAGGCTATCTGCGCGTTTTTAACCTCTTAAATGTGGTATAATAGTATTTGTGAAAAGTAGGTGATTAAGTGTGGAAAACAAGACCATAAAAATAGATCGGCCTTTCATCACCTTGGGACAACTACTCAAGGAAGAGGGAATTATCCCAACCGGTGGTGCAGCCAAGTGGTTTTTGAAGGAGCATGATGTTCGGATTAATGACGAACTTGATAATCGGCGTGGCCGGAAGTTATATCCGGAAGATGTCGTTATCATTCCCGAGCATGAACCAATTATGATTAAGAGTAAGTAGGAATTTGCATGATTCTTTCAGAATTGCACTTACATAATTTTCGTAATTACGAAGATCTGACAGTTCATTTTGCTCCTGGAGTTAACGTCCTGATTGGTCACAACGCTCAGGGAAAAACGAATATGTTAGAGGCAATTTATGCATTGTCATTAACACGGAGTCACCGGACCCATAACAACCGAGAACTCATTAATTGGCAGCATAAATCAGCAACCATTAGCGGAATTGTTCAAAAGACGAGTGGACGTGTTCCGCTAGAATTAGAATTTACTTCTAAAGGAAAGCGAGCCAAGGTCAATCATCTTGAGCAAGCTCGATTATCTACATATGTTGGTCAGCTAAATGCCATTTTATTTGCGCCGGAGGACTTGTCCCTAGTTAAAGGAGCACCAGCACTACGGCGTCATTTTATGGATATGGAATTTAGTCAGATGAGTAGTAAGTATCTTTATAATGCCGGGCAGTATCGGACTTTACTGCGCCAAAGAAATAAGTATTTGAAGCAGTTAAAATATGGTCAGCAGCACGATAAGGTTTTACTTGGCGTGCTTTCTGATCAATTAGCTGCATACGGTGCAGAGGTTATTATTGCCCGTTATCAATTCCTGCAGCATTTGGAAAAGTGGGCTTCGCAGCTTCATGAGAAAATATCATTAAATGCTGAACAGTTAAGGCTGGACTACATTACCCAATTAAAACTGAACGAAGAAACGACTGTTGAACAGGCATACCAAGACTTGCTTGGCCTTTATCAGTCCCATGTAAATTGGGAAATTGAAAAGGGAACTACAATGTATGGACCGCAACGGGATGATATTCACTTTATGGTTAACGGGAAAAATGTTCAGTCGTTTGGCTCACAAGGTCAGCAGCGAACAACGGCATTATCTGTTAAGTTGGCGGAGATCGACTTAATGAAGGAGCAGACCGGGGAATACCCGTTGTTGCTTTTAGATGATGTCCTATCTGAATTAGATACGATTCGTCAGACACACTTATTGACTGCCTTTCAAGATAAGGTACAAACCTTTCTGACAACAACAAGCTTAAATGATGTTGCACGGCAGTTAATTCATCAACCGAAAATCTTTGAAATTGAACATGGTACTTTGAGCAAGGGGGAAACACAGTGAGCGACGAGCAAAAAGAAACAAAAGCTGAGTTAGCGAGCGAGTATGATGCCAGTCAAATTCAGGTCCTTAAAGGGCTTGATGCAGTACGAAAACGGCCAGGGATGTATATTGGTTCGACCTCGGCTCAAGGACTACACCATTTAGTTTGGGAAATTGTCGATAACGGAATTGACGAGGCCCTGGCTGGATTCTGTAACGAAATTAACGTGATTGTTGAACCAGATAATAGTATTTCTGTTACTGATAATGGACGGGGAATTCCTGTCGATACCCAAAAAGAGACCGGAAAACCAGCCCTTGAAACAGTATTTACTGTTCTTCACGCCGGTGGTAAGTTCGGCGGTGGCGGATATAAGGTCTCCGGTGGATTACACGGGGTCGGTGCTTCAGTCGTAAACGCCCTTTCTACAGAACTTGATGTTAAGGTTTCACGTCAGGGTAAGCGTTACTACATGGACTTTGATCATGGTCACGTTAAGACCCCAATGAAGGTAATTGACGAAAATGTACCGGAAGATATTCACGGGACAACGGTTCACTTTAAGCCGGATCCGGAAATTTTCCGCGAAACAACTACATACAACATTAAGACCTTAACAAACCGTCTTCGTGAGTTGGCATTCCTGAATAAGGGACTAAAGATCACAATTGAAGATAAGCGTGACAAGGAGTCAGAACGGCAAGAATTCCATTATGAAGGTGGGATTCGGCACTACGTTGATTTCTTGAATGAAGGGAAAACGACCCTCTTTGAACCACCAATTTACGTTGAAGGAAAAGAAAACGGCATCACTGTAGAAGTTTCTCTTCAATACACTGATTCTTACAGAAGCGATTTATTGACGTTTACTAACAACATCCACACCTATGAAGGTGGAACGCACGAAACTGGGTTTAAGATGGCCTTAACCCGGGTAATAAATGATTACGGTCATAAGGCAGGTGTCTTAAAGAGTAACGAGACACTTTCTGGTGATGATGTGCGTGAAGGATTAACCGCGGTTGTTTCTATTAAGCACCCGGATCCTCAATTTGAAGGCCAGACTAAGACTAAACTTGGAAACTCTGATGCACGAACGGCAACTGATCATGTTTTTGCAGCGACATTTAACCGATTCCTGCTTGAACACCCTGACGAAGCACGACAAATTATCGAAAAGGGACAACTAGCATCTAAAGCTCGGGTAGCAGCAAAACGAGCACGTGAAGTTACACGGAAAAAGAGCGGCTTGGAAATTAGCAACTTACCAGGAAAGCTAGCCGATAACACTAGTAAGGATCCAAATATTTCTGAGTTATTCATCGTCGAGGGGGACTCAGCCGGTGGTTCTGCAAAGCAGGGACGTTCTCGGTTGACGCAAGCTATTCTACCAATTAGGGGGAAGATCCTGAACGTTGAAAAGGCAACCCTTGACCGGGTCTTGGCAAACGATGAGATTCGTTCTCTATTTACAGCACTTGGAACTGGTTTTGGTGAAGACTTTGACATTACTAAGGCTAACTACCATAAACTAATCATCATGACTGATGCCGATGTCGATGGTGCGCACATTCGAACACTGCTCCTGACACTTTTCTACCGGTTCATGAAACCAATGATTACACACGGCTATGTTTACATTGCCCAACCACCGCTATATCAAGTTCGTCAGGGAAAGTTTGTAAAGTACATTGAATCAGATGAAGAACTCGATCGGGTTGTTAATTCACTTCAACCAAGTCCTAAGCCAGTTATCCAACGGTACAAGGGTCTTGGTGAAATGGATGCCGAACAATTGTGGGAAACAACGATGGATCCTGAAAAACGCCACCTGCTCCGGGTAAATCTTGATGATGCCAAGGCGGCAGAGGAAATCTTCCCAATGTTGATGGGGAATAAGGTTACACCGCGGCGTGAATTTATCGAAAAGAATGCTAAGTTTGTAGAAAATCTTGATTTATAAGATTGGTGTGTGAACCGAAGAAAAAGCTTGTTAATTACTAGAGCCTTTTTCGGGCTATACACTCAAATTTAAAGGAGGAACAACGATAGTGGCTGAAAACGATCTATCAAATAACCGGATCACGGACGTTAACCTGACTAGTCAGATGAAAAATTCATTCTTAGACTACGCCATGAGTGTTATCGTTTCTCGGGCGCTCCCGGATGTGCGTGATGGGTTGAAACCAGTACAACGACGGATCCTATACGGGATGAATGAATTAGGGGTTACTCCTGATAAGCCATATAAGAAATCTGCCCGGATTGTTGGGGATGTTATGGGGAAGTTCCACCCTCATGGTGATTCTTCAATTTATGAAGGGTTAGTACGGATGGCACAGGACTTTAGTTATCGGTACATGTTGGTTGATGGTCACGGTAACTTTGGTTCAATTGATGGTGATAGTCCTGCCGCCATGCGGTATACCGAAGCTAAAATGAGTAAAATTGCCGTTGAAATGTTACGGGATATTAACAAGAACACTGTTGATTTTCAAGATAACTATGACGGAACTGAAAAGGAACCAACTGTGCTACCAGCGCGGTTCCCTAACTTACTTGTTAATGGTGCTTCAGGAATCGCTGTCGGAATGGCAACGAATATTCCAACCCATAATCTCGGGGAAGTTATTAGTGCGATCCACGTATTGATGGATAACCCGGACGCTACAACTGAAGACTTGATGAAGGTCTTGCCAGGGCCAGATTTTCCAACTGGTGGCGTTGTGATGGGCAAGTCCGGAATTCGGAAAGCCTATGAGACCGGTCGAGGAACAATTGTTGTTCGGGCTAAAGTTGATATTGAAGAACGAAAGAACGGTAGACAACAAATTGTCGTTCACGAAATTCCTTATATGGTTAACAAGGCAAAGCTGATTGAACGGATTGCTGACTTAGCCCGGAATAAGGAAATTGAAGGAATTACTGACGTTAATGATGAAACCGACCGTGAAGGAATGCGGATTGTAATTGATGTCCGGCGTGATGCTAGTGCTGAAGTGATCTTGAATAATTTGTACAAGATGACCTTGATGCAGACAACTTTCAATTTCAATATGCTAGCAATAGTTAATGGTGCACCAAAGATCCTTAGCCTGAAGGAAATTCTTCAGTATTACCTAGAACACCAAGAAAATGTTGTTCGGCGGCGGACAGAATTCGACCTGAAGAAAGCCGAAAATCGTGCTCATATTGTTGCTGGGTTACGAATTGCTTTAGATCATATTGATGAAATCATTAATATTATTCGGAACTCCCAAACAAGTGAAATTGCGAAAAACCAATTGATGGAAAACTATGGACTATCGGATCGTCAAGCCCAAGCAATTCTTGATATGCGATTAGTTCGTTTAACCGGTTTGGAACGAGAAAAGATTGAAGCCGAATACAAGAAGTTAATGGCAGCAATTGCCGACTACAAAGACATCCTTGCTCATCAAGAACGGATCAACCAAATTATTTACGACGAATTATTGGAAATTCAAAAGAAATTTGGCGATAAGCGGCGGACAGAGCTTCAAGTTGGTGACATTACTAACATTGAAGATGAAGATTTGATTGAAGAAGAGTCAATTATTGTGACCTTAACGCATAATGGTTACATTAAGCGGTTGCCAGTAGATGAATTTAAGTCTCAACACCGTGGTGGTCGTGGTGTTAAGGGAATGGGTGTTCACAAGGATGACTTTATTGAGCAATTAATTTCTAGTGATACTCATGACCTGCTCCTCTTCTTTACCAATTCAGGAAAGGTTTACTCCATGAAGGGGTATGAAATTCCAGAGTATGGTCGTTCTGCTCAGGGAATTCCGATTATTAACTTACTTGGAATTGACAACAAAGAGAAGATTAGTGCTGTGATTAACGTTTCACATGAAACCAACGATGATGATAAGTTCCTCTTCTTTACCACTAAGCAAGGTACCGTAAAGCGGACACCAGTTACCGAATTTAAGAATATTCGAAGTAATGGGTTGAAAGCGATTAACCTTCACGATAATGATGAGCTGATCCATGTTGATATAGTTAAGGATCAACAAAACATGATTATCGGAACGCACCATGGTTACGCTCTAAGCTTTAACTCATCTGTTGTCCGGTCAATGGGACGTTCAGCGGCAGGGGTTCGCGGAATTCGCTTGCGGGATGATGATTATGTCATCGGTACTGCACCGCTTGATGATGATAGCAATGTCCTAGTAATTAGTGAGTTAGGTTACGGTAAACAAACGCCTGCTAGCGAGTATCCAATTAAGGGTCGTGGCGGTTTAGGTGTTAAGACCGTTAACGTAACGAAGAAGAATGGACCTCTGGTTGGCCTAACAACTGTTAAGGGAGACGAAGATATTATGCTGGTCACGGACCATGGTGTGATTATTCGTTTCGGTGTTGAAACAGTATCGCAGACTGGACGTTCAGCATTAGGAGTTCACCTAATTAAGATGGACAACGGAACGCATGTTGCTACGATTGCGAAGGTTGAAAAAGAAAGTGATGAAGATAGTGAAGACGATTCTTCATCAAATGAAAATTCAACTGAAGAAGCAACTACGGAAGAAAAAACTAAATAAATAAAATAGAAATCCTGATTTGTTACGTCTTTATTAATTAGACCGCAAATTCAGGATTTTCTTGTTACCTGTTCCTTGTTTTAAACCAATGTCTGTGGTATATTTTATTCTTGTGAGTATACGTAACAGACGTCTACTCTCCTTGTTCTTCTTAATCTTTACGGGAAGAGCCAGAGTCCATAAGGAGGTGTAACATTCATGGAAACACGTAAATATGAAATTACTTACATCATTCGTCCTGATATGGAAGAATCTGCAAAGAGTGACCTTGTAGCTCGCTTTGACAAGATTCTCGAAGACAATGGTGCAACCATCGCTGATTCCAAGGATTGGTCAACACGCCGGTTTGCTTACCCAATTGACAAGTACACTGAAGGTACTTACCACGTGGTAAACCTTACTACCGACACTGACGAAGCCTTAAACGAATTCGATCGTTTAGCTAAGTTCAACGATGATATCCTACGTCACATGATCATCAAGCGTGAAGCTTAATTTGATCTTCAATTAATAGAGAGGAGACGAGATCTAATGATTAATCGTGCAGTACTTACTGGACGCTTAACAAGAGATCCTGAGTTGCGGTACACAACCAGTGGAACAGCTGTTGTATCATTTACATTAGCTGTTGATCGTCAATTCCGAAACCAAAATGGGGATCGGGATGCTGACTTTATCAATTGCGTCATTTGGCGTAAGTCTGCTGAAAACTTTAGTAACTTTACTCATAAGGGATCCTTAGTTGGTATCGAAGGACGGATTCAAACCCGGAATTACGAAAACCAACAAGGTAACCGAGTTTATGTTACCGAAGTTGTTGTCGATAATTTTGCACTGCTTGAACCACGCCAAAATGGTGGTGGCCAACAATACGGCAACCAACAACCATTTGGTGGTCAAGGTCAACCGCAGTACAACGATAATCAACCACAACCTGGAAATAATGCTCCTCAGTCTAATTCGTCTAATGGCTTTGGTGGTAATAATAACCAACCAAGTCAACCAGATAGCCAATTTCCTAATAATGGGGACGATGGTCAATCCATTGACTTATCTGATGACGAATTACCATTCTAAAGAATTCTTTAACCAGATAGGAGGGTAATTTCATGGCACAACAACGTCGTGGCGGTCGTCGTCGTCGTAAAGTCGACTTTATCGCCGCAAACCACATCGACTACATCGATTACAAAGACACTGATTTATTACGTCGGTTTATTTCTGAACGGGGTAAGATTTTACCACGTCGGGTTACTGGTACTAGCGCCAAGAACCAACGTAAGTTAACTATCGCTATTAAGCGTGCACGGATTATGGGTCTTTTGCCATTTGTTGCTGAAGATTAATTCCGTAAAATAAAGAATCGTAACAATTATTTGTTGCGATTCTTTATTTTTAAAAGATTTTTCATTCCGGATGTGTTGAGATGCAGTCAAATAGGCCAATGTGATATTATAGATACTGATTTGTTTAACAAAAATTAATAATTAACGAAAAACGTTAAAATCGGGAGGACCAGTATGAGAGATCTTATTAGTCGAGAATACTGGCGAGAGCTGTTTAAACAGCCAGCAGTTCGGTGGAATTTTATTTACATTTTAATTTTAACGATTCTCAGTCTAGCGCTGGGATTCTATATTAACTGGCTTCTTGGGATTGCGATCCTGGTGGTAGCTCTTTTCGGTAGTCAGTTTAGTATAAGTCGTTTACGAACAATCGTTGTTGATGCTCATGAGTACTTAGCAGATTTAACTTATCGGGTTGAGCAGGGACAACAAGAAGCGCTGCTCGAAATGCCTTTAGGAATGATCTTGATGAATAAGCTGGGCGAAATTCAGTGGATTAACCCTTATATGGCTAAGTACTTTGATCTAAAAATTGTTGTTGGAAAAAAACTCAAAGAAGTCGATAACGAGCTTGCCAAACTAGAAAATGAACATCGGAATGATAAAAGGCCGACAATCGTTACGTGGCAGGATCGGCAGTTTGAATTCTTGGTTCAAAAAGATAATCACGTTATCTACATGATGGACGTGACAAGCTATGAAGAAATCAATAAACGTTATAAACAGCAACAAATTTTCCTGGGAAACATATATTTAGATAACTATATTGAATTAACCCAGGGGATGAGTGACTCAGATGTTTCTAATTTACATAACTATGTAACATCGGAAATTAGTAAGTGGGCAGCGGAGAATCACTTACTAATGAAGGTAATTGATGACGACAATTACTTGATTATCGGTCACCAAGTTTCATTGAACCGGTTGGAAGAGAAGAAGTTTAAGATTCTCGATATTATTCGTGAAAATACTTCAAAGCAGAACTCGCCAGTAACACTAAGTGTTGGAATTGCTTATGGTGAAAATGATTTGGTAAAATTAGCTGATACTGCTCAAAATAACCTTGACCTTGCGCTGGGACGAGGTGGTGATCAGGTTGTTGTCCGGGCTCAAGATTCTGGAGCACGTTTTTATGGTGGAAAAACCAATCCAATGGAGAAACGGACACGGGTTCGAGCACGGATGATTAGCCAAGCTCTTCAGGAGTTAATGGCACAGGCGGATCAACTTTTTGTAATGGGGCATAAAAATCCTGATATGGATTCACTTGGTGCTTGCTTAGGGATTCGCCGAATTGCGGCAATGAATAACCGTGAGTGTTGGATTGTTATTGATAATGAGCAGGCGCACTCTGATGTTCAGCGTCTTTTAAAGCAAATGGATAATTTCCAAGAGATCAAGGAGCATATTATTACCCCTGAAGAGGCTCTTGAGAAAGCTACCCCTAATAGTCTCCTGGTGATGGTTGACCACGCTAAGAAGGGGATTACAATTGCTTCAGAGCTTTATGAACGATTGCAGAATCGCCTTGTGATTATTGATCACCACCGGCGCGGTGAAGAATTCCCTGAAAATCCATTATTGGTTTACATCGAACCATATGCATCATCAACCTGTGAGTTAATTACTGAAATGTTTGAATACCAGCCACGAGAGGGTAAAGGGTTGAATAAGCTTGAAGCCACTGCAATGCTGACGGGGATTCAAATTGATACTAAATCCTTTACCAAGAGTGCAGGGACACGGACATTTGACGCGGCAAGTTACTTGCGTTCTGCAGGGGCTGATGGGATGATGATCCAGATGTTCATGAAGGAAAATGCAGATAGTTTCATGAAACGTAATCACTTGATCTCATTGGCAGAATTAAATGACTCAATTGCGATCTGTGCCGGAGAAGAAGAACAGGTCTATGATCCAGTAACGGCTGCTCAAGCGGCTGATATGCTTCTTCAGGTTAACGGAATAGAGGCTTCGTTTGTTATTACTAAACGGGCTGATGGAATGGTCTGCATCTCTGCACGTTCAATGGGTGACGTGAATGTTCAATTAATCATGGAAAAGATGGGTGGCGGTGGTCACCTAGCTAATGCCGCAACCCAAATTAAGGGCAAAACAATTGCGGAAGTTAAGCAAACTCTGATTGACCAATTGGCTAAAACAGAGGATGATGGAAATAAAGAATCAACTGAGGAGTGACTAAGATGAAAGTTATTTTTATTCAAGACGTTCGTGGTCGCGGAAAGCGTGGACAAGTAAAAGATGTTCCCGATGGCTATGCCCAAAATTACCTCATTAAGCGGGGCTTAGCAAAGCAGGCAACCCATGCTGCAATGAGTCAGTTAGCGGGGCAACAACGTGCAGAAGAAAAGCACGCTGCTGAAGAACTAGCTGAAGCTAAAGAGTTGAAGAAGGTTCTTGAAAATGACAAGACCGTTGTTGAACTAAGTGGAAAGGCTGGAACTGATGGCCGGATGTTTGGTTCAATTTCAACAAAACAAATTGCAACTGCATTACAAAAGCAATTCAACGTCAAAATTGATAAGCGGAAGATTGAGCTTGCAGCACCAATTAAGGCGTTGGGTTATGTTAACGTGCCAATTAAATTGCACCCACAAGTAATGGCTGAAATTCGAGTTCACATTGCTGAAAAGTAAGCTCATTGATTAAAGGAGCGTATCGTCATGGATAATGCACCAGTGCAAGAAGAGCCACGTGACATCGATGCGGAAAAGGCAGTTCTTGGAGCTGTCTTTTTAAGTAAAGATGCCCTGGCTGATGCAATGGAATATTTAGAGCCACGCGATTTTTACCGTAAAGCCCACCAAATCATCTTTCAGAAGATGGTTGATTTAAATGATGAAGACCAGCCAATTGATGTGGTAACGATCCGGAGTGCGCTGGACAAGGATAATCAGACTGAAAATATTGGTGGAGTTGCTTATATTGCTGAAATTGCTACGGCAGTACCAACAGCAGCCAACGTTGCCTATTACGCTAAAATTGTTCATGATAAGGCAACGAGACGACGGCTAATTAATACAGCAACGAAGATTATTAATAATAGTTATGCTGATAATGATAGCGTGTCGGATCTGCTTGATAATGCTGAACAGCAAATCATGCAGGTTTCTCAAGATAATACCCAGAATGGTTTTCAAAACATTAAGGATGTCCTAGAGGCTTCTTTAAAACACGTTAATGACTTATCGAAAAACGATAGTGAAGTTACTGGATTGTCAACTGGTTATCAGCAATTGGATGAAATGACAACTGGTTTGCATAAGGACGAGTTAGTGATTATTGCTGCGCGGCCTGCTGTTGGGAAAACTGCATTTGCACTAAATATTGCCCAGAATGTTGCAACTAGTTCGGATACTGCTGTAGCAATCTTTAGTCTGGAAATGGGAGCGGAATCTCTCGTTAATCGGATGATCTGTGCTGAAGGAAATATTAACGCTAACCACTTGCGGACGGGGCAGTTAACTCAGGATGAGTGGAATAGTCTTTTTATTGCAACTGGGTCCCTTTCTAAAGCTAATATTTATATTGATGATACTGCTGGAATTAAGGTTGCAGAAATTCGTGCACGGTGTCGTCGATTAGCAAAAGAAAAGGGCAATCTTGGATTAATTGTGATTGACTACCTTCAGTTAATTGAAGGGACTAATCCCGATAACCGGCAACAAGAAGTTTCCGAAATTTCACGGCAGTTAAAGAAGCTTGCTAAGGAATTAGAGGTACCAGTTATTGCCCTATCTCAGCTTTCTCGTGGAGTTGAACAGCGACAAGATAAGCGACCGGTACTTTCAGATATTCGGGAATCCGGATCGATTGAACAGGATGCGGATATTGTTAGTTTCCTGTATCGTGATGATTACTATGAGCACGATGAAGATGGTGATGGCGAGGATAATCAGAATAATTCTCAGCAGGATAATGATGACGATGGATCGAACGTGAGTGAAGTTGAAGTCATTATTGAAAAGAACCGTAGTGGTCCGCGGGGAACGGTAAAGTTGTTATTTGCGAAGTCGTATAACAAGTTTGCTTCCGTTTCCTATATTCCAGAAGATAATAATTAATCGAATAATGAGGGCATCTAAGAGCGATCGTAGGGGCCCTTTTGTGCGTTTTTAAAAGAATGGCCGGTTCTATCCCAACCATTTGATAATAAAAAGGGTTATAGTCAAGATGGTAGATCTGTTTGGTTGAAAAGATGATTAAGAAAAGAGGAGGCGTAAGATGAACCGTCAAGGAATTGAATTAAAATGGTTGCTATTAGGAATGTTTTTAGGAAGTATCGGTAATAGTTTTGTTTGGCCGTTAACTACCATTTACATGCACCAACAACTACATGAATCATTAACTGTTTCAGGAATTGTCCTTTTACTCTATTCCGGTGCTAATGTTGTGGGGAGTTATATCGCCGGAACATTGTTTGATAAGAAGAATCCACGGCAATTAATGCTTGGCGGAACAGTTACGGCTACTGTAATTATGGCTCTGCTAATTGCATTTAATGGCTGGCCAGTTTATGGAATCCTATTAACTGGTGTCGGCTTTATGAATGGTTGGATAATTACCATGGTGAACTCTTACGGAACCCAGTCTGGACAAGATGGCCGATATGTTTTTAACATGTTGTACTTTGCCAATAATTTAGGAATGGTGATTGGAACAACAATTGTGGGGCCGCTTTACCAGTATGCTCACGGTAATATTTCACCGATGTTTTCAATTACGACAGTCCTTTATGTTCTTTTTAGTGCCGTTGTCTTTTTCTTCTTTAAGGATAACAAGAGCACTCGAAGAAGTAATCGGGAAGTTGACGTGGACATGGCAGAAGAAAAGGAACAGGTTAAGATGCCCGTTAGCAACCTGGTTATTAGTTGGACTTTCTTTGCGGCACTAATGATTATCTGGACGATGTATGAACAATGGGCAAGTAACCTTTCCGTCTTTATGACTGATCAGGGAATTTCAATGACCAAGTATAGTCTGTTGTGGACGCTTAACGGAGTCTTAATTGTGATTATCCAGCTGATCATTACCTGGATTAATCGGTACCGTTCAAACCTTTATTTGCAGGTATTCCTTGGGATCTTCACAGTCGGTTTCTCCTTTGTTCTATTGTTATTTGCTAAGTCCTACGTTTGGTTTGTCTTAGCAATGACGGTGCTAACAATCGGGGAAGCAACCGCGTTTCCAACCATGCCGGCAATTGTTAATGAATTATCACCGGTTAATATTAAGGGTAAATATCAGGGAATCCTGAACGCCTTCTCTTCACTTGGTAAGGCAATCGGACCGCTATTTGGCGGGATCCTAATTGAACTTTCCAGTTACCGGATCTTGTTCGTCGTTTGTGCGGTGGCGGTTTTTGCTACTTTAGCAGTTGTCTTCGTTGTAGTTAAGGCAAATCAATCGCGAACAGTTCGTTATTAGAAATATTACCCGGGAAATATAATAAAGGGGGAATATGAAACAGGATCGGGAAAGATCGCTGTCATATTCCCCCCTTTATTATTAGAGTAGCTATTGGTTGAAAGTCACTCCAATTATTAAGGTTATGTTGTATAATCAAATTTAAAAATTATGGGAGTAATCAAATGAAAAAAATATTATTACTTTCAACGGGAGGAACCATTGCATCAGTTGCCTCAGATTCAGGATTAGTTCCTCGAGAATCTGGTGAAGGACTAATTAAGATGCTCGGCCAACTTCCATATAAGATTGAAGTTCGTGACATTTTACAGTTGGACTCATCAAATATTCAACCCGAAGAATGGGAATTTATTGCTAAAAAAATTTATGAATACCGAAACGATTATGACGGAATTGTCGTTTCACACGGGACTGACACGATGGCCTATACAGCATCAATGCTCTCGTTTATGCTACAAGGAATTAATTTACCGGTAGTGCTTACGGGAAGCCAGGTACCAATTAATGTTATCCTTAGTGACGCGCCAGATAATTTGCGGTTAGCTTTTGCCGCAGCTGCAAATTGTCGTCCAGGGATTTACTTAGCGTTCAGTGAGAAGGTGATGCTAGGCTGTCGAAGCGTGAAGGTCCGAACGACTAATTTTGATGCCTTTGAAAGTGTTAACGTCCCACCGGTTGCGACAGTAACGTCAGATGGCTTAGTCCTTAATCCGCAACAAGCAAACTTTCCCCATGCTGATCACTGTACATTAAACACGAAAATTGATCCCCGCGTATCCCTGGTTAAGTTGTTCCCTGGATTTGACCCGCAACTCCTATTTGCGATGGTTGAAAATGGCTGTAAGGGAATCGTAATTGAAGGCTATGGGCTTGGTGGAATGAATTTCATTCGTCGCAACATGGTTGGTGCGATCGGTGAATTAATTAAAAATGGGATTCCCGTAATTGCGACAAGTCAGTGTTTATACGAACGGAGTGACTTAACTAAGTACGAAGTTGGTCGTGAAGCCTTGCTAAAGGGAGCAATCAGTGCTCATGATATGACTTCTGAAAGCACCATTACCAAGTTGATGTGGGCTTTGGGACAGAAAATGGATGTTCATCAAGTTGCCAAATTCTTTGATCGGAATGTTGTTGGTGAGGTTAGTCTTTGATAAAAGTACTCTTCGTCAAAAAATGCTGAGGGAGAGTTATGAATGAATTTTCATGTATTATAAATAATAGCTATAATATGCAATTAATATAAATCCTGTTTTTACAAGAATTTGTTGTTATAATAAAGTAAGCGCTTTCTGATAAGGGCTTATCAAATGTTCAATTGTGATAGTATGAACATTGTAGAGATGTTAGCTAAATAAACAGGAGATATTTTTATGAAGATTAAAGCTGCAATTGTTGATCAAAAGGGAGCAAAATTTGATATTCGTGATGATGTTGAATTAGCAGATATGCAAGCTGATGATTTACAGATTCACATGGTTGCTTCTGGAATTTGTCACTCAGATGAAGCTTTACGGAAAGGTGACGCAGAAATCGGCTACCCAATCATCCTGGGCCATGAAGGTTCTGGGATTGTTGAAAAGGTTGGTCCTGAAGTTAAGAACTTCAAACCCGGCGATCATGTAATTCTTTCATTCTATGGTTGTGGTAATTGTATTAACTGCTTGAAAGGGAAGCCAACAAAGTGTCTGAACTATGCTGCTAATAACCTTTCTGGTGTTCGTCCCGATGGAAGTGCTCATTTTACTGAGGATGGTCATCAAGTTGACGATATGTTTGATCAATCTTCATTTACAACAACGACCGTGGTTCGTGAACGGAACGCCGTTAAGGTTCCTAAGGATCTTGACTTGCGGAAACTAGGTCCTCTAGGCTGTGGTTACGTTACTGGTTCAGGAACGGTCTTCAATACATTAAAGCCAGAACCAGGTTCTACAATTGCTGTAACTGGTACCGGTGCCGTTGGTTTAGCGGCAATGATGGCTGGTAAGATTTCAGGATGCACTAAAGTCATCGCTATTGATCGTGTCCCTGAACGGCTTGAGTTAGCTAAGGAGTTGGGAGCTACTGACGCAATTAACACTAATGACCAAGACATGGTTAAGTCAATCCAAAACTTAACTGATGGAAAAGGCGTTGATTATATTGTTGATACTACCGGTGTGACTAAGGTTATGGAAGATGCAATTCAATCGCTTGCCCAAGGTGGAACATTGGCACCAGTTGCGGTTACCGCAAACCATATTGATGTTGATACCTGGAACGATCTTTGCCCTAGTGACCGGACAATCGTCGGTGTTAACATGGGTGACTCGATTCCACAAGTTGGGAATGTTTGACTTTGACAAGACTGAAAAGTTCTATGACTTCGATCAAATCAATCAAGCCAACGCCGATTCAGTATCAGGAAAGACAATTAAGCCAGTTCTAATTATTGATAAGGACTATCAACCTGGCGACTAAAAGTCTAGCAGCAATGTTGGTAACTATGTTTTTAGAAGTCATTAATATATCAAAAAAGGCCACCGAATAATCGGTGACCTTTTTTACGATGGGCAGTCAGGGGATCGAACCCTGGACCCACGGATTAAGAGTCCGTTGCTCTGCCAGCTGAGCTAACTGCCCATGTCATTGACAACAGATATTATCTTATCAATCTTTAATTGAATTTGCAAGACCTTTTTTGAAGAAAGTGAGGTTAAAATGAGAACGAGAAGGAATAGAAATTGATTGAAGATTCTTGCTTGTATCTGTAAAGTAGGAGTTAAGAATAATTAATTGATAAAGGGATGAAAAATAGTGAAGGGTGCAATTTTAAGCCTCAATCAAATTATTTTGGATACCGATGAATTACAATTCGAAGCATGGCGTAATTTAGCGATGTACGAATTTGGCATGGGGCTACCTGGAAAGGTGGCTCATCAATTAGCTGGACTAGATCGACACCAAGCGTTAGAAGTGGTCCTAAGTCATTTTAACCAAACGGACGCCGACAAGGATGAACTGTTAAATGAGCAATATGAAATGTACACCAAGGTTATTGAAGGAATCGGTGAAGATAAACTTTACCCAAATGCTAAGCGATTACTAAATAACTTCTACGATCATTATGTTGATATGGCTGTTAATGATGTTGACGGGCATGCAAAAGAGATTCTCCAGAAATTAAAGGTCGATGATTTCTTTGATGCCTTTGTTTCTCCAGTAGATAGTGATAACCCATACCTAAAAGCAAGCCAAGAGTTAAATGTTCAACCAGCTGCATGTATTGGGATTGGGTCTAATGCTAAGCAAATTGCACTAATAAACGATACGGGTGTTGTTTCAATTGGTGTTGGTGATGCAACTGAATTGAAAGCTGCTAAGTATCAAGTAAGTCAAGTTGGTGATCTGAAGTACCCAATGATCCGTAAAGTATGGGAAGACAATGAATTAGATGAGTAGATAATAAATCCCCGAGTGTCAGGTTTAAGGCATCCGGGGATTGTTTTATCGATATTCTTCAACACAAAAATTTTTTTGATGACAATTCGGACACGTTAACCTTCTGGTGTTGGGAGTATGTGCGGCCCCAACCCATATTCTGAATGAGGGAACAAATTCAGATTGGCAGTGAGGACAAAGGTAGATTGAGTGTTGGTAATAAGCATAGGTGAGCTCACCACTGATAGCAAGAGAGAAAATTAATCCTAAAACAAACCACCAAATTGAAGCACCGTGGTAAATAACGTATATCAAACTTCCCCACAGCAGAAAATCAACAATAAGTCCCCATCCCAACATTTTTAACCGTAAATAGTGGAGTTTTTTGGTCATATTCATACTAGATAACACCTCTTTTTGTACTTCAGTTGAAAAATTATCTATAGAATTAAGCTGTTTTTGTAGGTGTTTCAACCCTTCAAGCTGTGATTCGACTTGGTGAAGTTGTTCTTGTAGCGAATTTGTTTGTTTATCAATTAATGATGATAGAATTTGAGCTGATTGGTCATGATCCATTAGCTTTTGAATATCGTTAAGCTTAAAGCCGAGCTTGCGGTAGGTAAGGATCTGTTGAAGACGTAAAAGATCTTTCTTATCATACTCCCGCCGATTACTGTGGCTTCTTTTAGCATGGAGCAACCCCTTTTGATCATAGTATTGAACTGTTCTAATAGAAGTATGACATCGTTGTGCCAATTGTCCGCTAGTAAGCACTGAATAATTCCTCCCTTCTAAATAACTTTATCTTACATAATGACGTTAGGTAACAATCAAGGAAAAATTTAAAAAAGAAAAAGACCACCAAAATGGTGATCTTGTAAACCTCTGATGGGCAGTCAGGGGATCGAACCCTGGACCCACGGATTAAGAGTCCGTTGCTCTGCCAGCTGAGCTAACTGCCCATATATCTTGTTCAATCAGAACATATATAAATGTATCATCATTCTTTAACACTGTCAATAATTTATTGGAATTTAAATTGATCTTTTACTGATGTGGTATAATGTTAAAAGAGTAATTGGGCGATCTATTAGTGATTTTCGCCCTTTTGGTGGAGTAATTTAAATTATAAACAAAGCTGGAAACTATAAATTTCCAGTCCTTAATAATCAACTGTACCTATGTGGAGGTAAGTATTGATATGGCAAAAAAAATCTTAGTTGTTGATGATGAAAAGCCAATTTCAGATATCATCAAATTTAATCTTGAAAAAGAAGGCTATGAAGTCGTTGTTGCCTTTGATGGGGAAGAAGCCCTAGAAAAAGTTGAAGGTGAAAAACCTGATCTAATTATTTTGGATTTAATGTTGCCTAAGATTGACGGCCTTGAAGTAGCTAAGCGAGTACGGGCAAAACACACTACCCCAATTATTATGGTTACTGCTAAGGACTCTGAATTAGATAAGGTCCTTGGCCTAGAACTTGGTGCTGATGATTATGTTACTAAGCCATTTTCTAATCGTGAATTAGTTGCTCGGGTAAAGGCAAATCTTCGTCGTCAAGCGGCAGTTAAGGCACCAGCTGAGGAGGATAATAACACTGACATTCAAGTTGGCGACTTAGTAATTCACCCGGAGGCATATACAGTTTCCAAGCGTGGCGAAAACATTAATTTAACTCACCGTGAATTTGAACTCCTCCACTACCTTGCAGAACATATTGGACAGGTAATTAACCGTGAGCACCTCTTGCAAACGGTTTGGGGCTATGACTACTTTGGTGATGTGCGGACCGTCGATGTTACAGTTCGTCGACTCCGGGAAAAGATTGAAGATAATCCAAGCCATCCTCAATGGTTGATTACCCGTCGTGGTGTTGGTTACTACTTAGCAAATCCTGATCAAAATTAGAGGCTAGCCAGTTGTGAACAGCAAATTAAAATTTTATCAGTCAATCAAATTCAAAATCGCCCTCGTTTTCGCGTTAATGTTGATGTTAACGTTGGAATGCGTTGGGGCGGTTTTTGTGCGTCAATTGGAACATCAGAATTTAAATACGTTTAAGCAAACAATTGAGCTTCCTTCTTACGTTGATAATTCGTTAAGTGAACAGCTAGTAAACACTAACTATAAGAAGGCTAATCAAAAGATCCGGAAAATTCTGGCTGAGGTTAATAACAACAATATTTCAGAAATTCGGGTAATTGATAGTCAGGGTGTTGTTCGTGGGACCAGTAATTTTGATAATCGAAATATGATTGGTCAAAAAACTACCGAGCAAATGGTAAAGGCAACACTGGTTAATAACCGTTCCCACACCGAAAATGTCTATGATAATAGCAACCATACACGCTACTACGTTAATATTATTCCGTTAGTGGATAATAGTAATAATAACGTGGTTGGGGTTGTTTATCTTCGTGCCAGCTTAGAGAGTGTTTACTCTAACATCAACAGCATTACGTTAATTTACCTTTCTGCTGCCCTGATCACGATCGTAATTGGACTATTGCTGGCAATTATTATTTCCCAGGAAATAACCCGACCGATTGAAGAAATGCGGAAACAGACCCTTCGAATTGCCCGTGGTGATTTTTCTGGTCAAGTTCGGGTAATGGGAAATGATGAGTTAGGTCAATTAGCCGGGGCAGTTAACAACCTTTCAGTTCGGGTTGAAGAGGCCCAGGAGTCGAGTGATTCTGAGCGACGGCGGTTGGATAGCGTCCTATCACACATGTCTGATGGTGTTTTAGCAACAGATCGGCGAGGCAACGTAACGATTGTTAACAATATGGCGCTTCAATTATTAGGGGTAGAACATGATGATGAACTAATCGGAAAATCAATTATTGATGTTCTTGATATTCGTCATGACTATACCGTTCGTCAACTTGTTAACAGTGAACAAAAAGAAATGATTCTCGATATGTCGAATTCGGGAAGTAATTTGATATTGAACGCTTATTTCTCACCAATTCAGCGGGAGTCCGGATTTGTTAGCGGGTTAGTCTGTGTTCTCCATGACGTTACTAGTCAGCAAAAAGAGGAACAGGAACGAAAGGAATTCGTTTCTAATGTTTCACATGAATTGCGGACCCCACTAACCAGTGTTAGGAGCTACGTTGAAGCATTAAGCGACGGTGCATGGCAAGATAAAGAAATTGCACCCCAATTTCTCAAGGTTGTTCAGGATGAAACTGAACGAATGATTCGGATGATTAACGACCTATTGAGTCTTTCACGGATGGATGCCGGTACTACAAAGTTAAACCTTGAATACGTTAATATTAACGAGCTTTTTAACTATATTCTGAATCGGTTCGACATGATTATTAAGAAGGAAGAAGACCCGAAAAAGAAAAAGTACACGATCGAGCGCTTCTTTACCAAGAAGGATCTATGGGTTGAGATTGATACCGATAAGTTTACCCAGGTTATTGACAATATCATGAATAATGCGATTAAGTATTCGCCAGATGGTGGTGTAATTACTGCCCGGTTATTAGAAACGCACAATCATGTTATTATGAGTATTTCTGACCAAGGGCTTGGGATTCCACGAAAGGATTTAAGTCATATCTTTGACCGTTTCTTCCGGGTTGATAAGGCACGAAGCCGGAAGCAGGGAGGTACAGGGCTTGGCCTTGCCATCTCTAAAGAGGTTGTAAACATGCTTGGTGGCCAGATTTGGGTTGACAGTGTTGAAGGAAAGGGTTCAACTTTCTACATTTCCTTACCATACGTACCATATGAAGAGGGGGACGAGTGGGATGATCAAAAAGATCAAAACTAATTGGTTAGCCATTGCGTTAACCATTGTAGTGGTAATCAGCTTATTCTTAACTGCTGCAATCTGGTCCAACCCTGTGCAATATGAGCGAACGAAAGATAGTTCGAGTTCACGAAACCTCAATACAACCCAGTCAATCGGTGATTTATACTTACCGACCCAAGTAGTGCATGTTGATGCTAATCAGCAACAATTCTTACTGTATAGCTCACGGAAAAATTTGATTATAACCATTAGGCACCAATTACGCAGTTGTCAGTTAGGACGCGCTAGTCTGGTAAAAAGTGATAATAGCGACGTTTACCTTAGCTATCTTCACCAGCCTAATTCGTTAATGGTGAGTTATCCGGATAGTATTACGGGCACGATTTTTAATGAGACTTTTTCGCAGTCGATTGATACTAGTCGGGTTAAGCAGATCGACCATATTTTAATTCCATTAAATAATCCGCGAAATGTTTATTTGCTAAATGATCGTGGTTATAAGGTATACCGGGCACGGATTAGTCAGACAAAGGGAAGTAGTAGCTTAAACGCCTTGATTAAGGGAACAGCAAAAGTAGAAGTTGATCATAAGATCATTCACGGTCAAACGATGCTTCTTTACCCAAAGAGCTTTACATTACCGGTTTTGGGCTACCAGGTAACAGCACAAAATATTGATACCTTAAGTCAAAACCTTATTAGTACAAATAAGCAGTCTTCAATTACAACCGAACGTAAGGGAGACACGACTATTTATCGTGATGGTGAAAATAAACGGGTAATTTATAATCATCAAAATGGTACCGTCCGTTATGAGAACTATGTAAGTCATGATGATGTGCCAAAATCTAGTCAGCTGTATAGTTATTTCTTTAATCGAATCGCGAAAACCGGAATTCCAATGGATAATCTCCGCTACGATGGGATTAGTGATCATCAGCGGACCATTAATTACCGGAGCTATGTCGAAGGATTTCCAATTTTTAACTCTGCTGGGTATGGTGATATTCGGATGTCATCAAAGGTTAACGGAATAAATAAAACTTGGTTGAGTTTATACAGCATTCAAGTTCCATTGCCGATTAACCATAAGCCGGTTCGTCTTCCCTCAACGACTACGGTCTTCAAACAACTTCGGGCAAGCAACCGGCTTAAGGATGTTAAGGGAATTCGAGTTGGTTACCTTTGGAAAGAAAATACAAGTGATAACAGTACTGTTAAGTTAACGCCAACCTACTTTGTTGACTATCATGGACAGTGGGTTGATTACACTGAATTACAGAAGTAAGGGGGCATTGGAAAATGGACTTTAAACGAATTCAATGGATCTTTTTCTTTGCCTTCTTGCTCTTTGATGTGATCATCGCAAGTTCATTATTGGTTGAAAACCGCTTTATCGTAACGAATAATCAAAGCAGCCGCTCATCCGTCATTTTGAAGGAAATGAAAGATGATTCGATTAGTTATGGAAAGATAAATAGTGGTCAGCAAAAAGGGTACTACCTTTCTGGTTATCGTTCTGCTGAAAATGGGGCTTTAGATGATGCTTCGACTCGTCTTCATAATCAAGAAACACACTTTTCAAGCAATACTTTAACGAGTGAATTTAATGAACCGATTAACGTTAATATTGAAACTCCTAATGTGCGGCTAAATGAATTAGTTCATAACAGCCATCAGATAGCATTAGGAAAGCATTACCAGTACAATCCAAATCTTTCAACGAAACGTGTAATTGTTTATACACAAATGGTTGAAGGACGACCGTTAATGAACAATGATGGACAAATTCGTTTTCGGGTAAATTCTAACCATGAAGTAACGAGTTATACGCAGACGTTTTTGGAGGGCGTACGGATTCTTCGTCCAGAAACCGCCACAATTAGTCAAAAACGAGCTGTTGTTTGGCTATATAAACATAATCAGATCCCTAATAATTCACGAATTCGGTGGGTTCAATTAGGGTATTCACGATTACTGAGTACAAATACGAATAACCGGAATGTTTATATTCCAACCTGGGTTGCGGAGATTAAAACTAAGAACTCGGGGGCAGTTGAGCAAATCTCAATTAATGCTTTTAACAGTACCATAATGAAAAATACAACTACTAGTGTTAATACTGAAGCACTAAATCAGAAGTAAAGGAGTAATCTGAGGTGACAGAACAGGATCCATTACGTTACAGCATTTTAGCGAGTGGGAGTACAGGAAATGTAACTTACTTGGAAACCGATGAGCACCGAATCTTGATTGACGCTGGATTAAGTGGTAAGCGGATCGAAAATTTAATGGCGAAGATTGATCGGTCACTAACAGATGTTGATGCAATTTTTGTAACGCATGAACATACTGATCACTGTCATGGAGTAGGTGTGCTCGCCCGACGCTATGGAATGGATATTTATGCTAATCAAGGAACTTGGGATGCAATGGCCAGCAAAATTGGCAAAATTCCGTTAGAACAAAAGCACATTATTGCACCAAACAGCATTAAGGATCTGGGAGACATTGACGTTGAGAGCTTTGCCGTTTCCCATGACGCGGCAGAACCCCAATTCTATCAGGTTCACCATAATAACAAGACCTTTTGTATCATTACGGATACTGGTTATGTCTCTGATCGGGTTGAAGGAACAATTCGGAACGCCGACGCCTACCTAATGGAGTGTAATCATGATACGGAAATGTTACGGATGGGACCATATTCTTGGCCGTTAAAGCAACGGATCTTAAGCGATACAGGGCACCTCTCTAATGAAGAGGGAGCTGATGCACTGATGGATGTCCTTGGCTCGCGGACCAAACGCATTTTTCTCGGTCACCGGAGTCAGCATAATAATATGCGTTCGTTAGCTCACCTGACCGTGGCAACGATTATGGAGAGGCATGATTTTGGTGTTAACCACGATTTTCAACTTGTGGACGCGGAACCAGACAAGCCAAGTAAACTTTTAACAGTGTAATAATCATCAAAAGACAGATGAAATTTCAAGCTTTTTTCATAATTTAACGATATATTGAATTTGATAATTATGAGATTGGAGGAGTTATTTGATGAGTGACCAAAACCAAAAACCGCGCAATACCAAAAATAAATTTTGGTTAAAAGTGGCTGGAGTTGGCCTTGTCGCTGGCTTAATCGGTGGCGGGCTTTCGCTAGGAATTGGTAATGTAATTGAAAATCATGTTCAGACCTCTAGTACGAACGTTCCTGCAGGTTCAAACAAGTCTGGAGGAACCAAAGTAAATAAAAATAAGGCGAACTTAAGCAACCAAGCGACGAAGGCTTATGATTCTACAAAGGATGCTGTTGTTAGTGTTATTAATAAGCAGGAAGTTCAGTCATCCAATCAAGGAATTATGGGAATGTTTGGTGGCCAAACTAGCGGTGATTCTTCTAATTCAGATAGTTCACAAAATCCTGGCAAACTTCAAACGGCCAGCGAAGGTTCTGGGGTAATTTATAAGAAGAGTGGTAACTCTGCTTATATTGTTACCAATAATCACGTTGTTAAAGGGTCAAATGCTCTCCAAGTAATTTTAAGCAATGGACGGAAAGTAAATGCTAGCTTGGTTGGTTCAGACTCAGCGACTGACTTGGCGGTCTTAAAGATAAATTCAGCGAATGTTAAAACGGTTGCTGAATTTGGAAATTCAAACTCAATTGCAGCCGGTCAAGATGTTTTAGCAATCGGGTCACCAATGGGTAGCGAATACGCTAACACTGTAACGAAAGGGATTATTTCTGCAAAGAGTCGGACGCTAAAGAGTGGTACAGACGGGACGTTAACCTCTGTTATCCAAACTGATGCAGCAATTAATTCAGGTAATTCAGGCGGTCCATTAATTAACATGGCTGGCCAAGTAATCGGGATTAACTCGATGAAGTTAGCAGGGAGCAGTGATGGCTCTTCCGTTGAGGGGATGGGCTTTGCTATTCCAAGTAACGAAGTGGTCAAGATTATCAACCAGTTAATTAAGAATGGTAAGATTTCTCGGCCGTCACTTGGAATTAGTATGATTGACCTAAGTCGGGTAACAACCGATCAGCAGCAGTCTGTTCTAAAATTACCATCAAGTATTACTAAGGGTGTTGTAATCATGGATGTTCAGAGTGGCTCAAATGCACAAACAGCAGGCCTTGAGCAATATGACGTTATTACCAAACTTGGTGATACCAAGATTACGAATACTAGCTCGCTGAAGTCAGCATTATATAAGTACAAAGTTGGCGACACGACTAAGGTAACTTATTACCGTGATGGTCAATCCCATACAGCAACATTGAAGCTGGCAAAATAAATTAAGTATATGAGAGAGGGAGCGTGACAGAAGTCATTTATGACTTCGTTTTCACGCCCCCGCGAGCGCAAATAGGGTTCCAGAGTTCGGTTATACAGGTTGTCCCTAGTATTATTTGCATTATAATGAAATCATTAATAAATGTTGGGAGAAGTGAAGATGAATAATCCTAAATTTAAGTATCCTGATACTAAGGCCTATAATTTTGTGATAGACCGACTCGCAAAACGTGGGGTAACCCAATCAGATTTGGCTAAGATTGTCTATGAAACCCAGCACCAGTATGAACCTGAAGTTACACTGAAAGAGTGTGAAGATGCAGTTGTTGATGTTATGCATAAGCGTGAGTTAATGAATAACGCAATGGTCATGTTGGAATTGGATCGATTAACGGAAGAAGGGCAAGTCGATGAACCGCTTGCTTCAATTATCAAAAATGATGCTGGAGTATTTGGGGTAGATGAAACAATCGCGCTCCAAATTGCAACGATTTACGGAACAATTGGAACAACAAACTTTGGCTATTTTGACCGAGTTAAATCTGGGATCATGAAGAAGTTTGATACCTCAGACTTGCACGTTAATACTTTTATTGATGATTTACTTTCAGCAATTGTAGCAGCAGTTTGTGGAAAGATTGCTCATAAGTATGCTTAATCTTGAGAAATAACGAATGATTAAACTATTCAGTTAGTTAAATATTCAGCTAACCACGGATTGTGATTCAATAACCACAATCCGTGTTATTTTTTAACTAAAATTAGCTGTGAATTAGCTTGTGGAAAAGTTAGTGGAAAAATCAGCGAAATTATTTTACTATTGTAAAAGTGCCTTAATAACAGTCATTATCGGTGTGCAAAACTTATCCACAAGTTAGAAACTATATTGTGGATAAGTGGATTAATTGAAAATCAACGAGGGCAAATCCTTGTTATATTAGGTGATTAGAGCATTGTGGACGAACAGCTGTTTCTGTTGATAACTGTGGATAAGTAAAAAATAGGTAAGCGCATTCACTATAGTTTTTCTACCGAACATTCGAGAAAAAGAGAATTATAATCAATCGCCTGTGGATAACTCTGTGGATAAAATGTTGAAAGTGGTGGATAAATTGAATATTAAAATTATCGGTGTTGGTAAATTAAAAGAAAAGTATTTTAAAGCAGGAATTGCGGAATATTCAAAGCGGCTTGGTCGTTTTTGCAAATTCCAAATTGTTGAAGTTCCAGACGAAAAGGCACCAGAGTCACTAAGTCAGGCGGAAATGGATGAGGTAATGGCGAAGGAAGGCGAGCGGATTCTGGAGAAAATAAAGGATAAGGAGTACGTTTATGCCTTAGCGATTAAGGGAAAAGAGCGGACTTCGGAAGAATTTGCTAAGGAGATTAACCAGTTAACCACGTATGGCCATAGTGATATTACCTTCGTGATTGGTGGTTCTTTAGGTCTTAGTCCAGAAGTTTTAAAACGTGCTGATACCCAAATTTCATTTGGTCGTTTTACCCTCCCTCACCAATTAATGCGGTTGGTATTAACCGAACAGATTTACCGGGCATTTACCATTATTAATGGTTTGCCTTATCATAAGTAACAAAAAAGTTCACAAATGCTTAAACTTTCATTTGTGAACTTTTTTTGATCAAATTCTTAAGAAATATTATGATCCAACTTAATAATATTTTCCCTGTGATGGCGTTATAGTAATATATTACATAAAGATTACGATTATATTACAATAATGTATCTAAAAGCGGATAAAGATAGGTTTAACCCCCTATGAAATAGTGCGGATAGATAGGAAGTAACTTTGTAATAATGCTACTTTTTATTACTAACTCACAGGAGGATTAATACATGTTATCAAAGAAAAATATACAAATGATGATTCGTAAAGGTCAGCCGCAAAAACAACGGTTTGGTCTCCGAAAATTAAGTATTGGTGTAGCATCTGTTCTTTTAGGATTAACTTTCATTGGTGCGAGTAGTGCTTCAGCAGATGAAACAGTTAATCAAGAAGGACAAGCAGTTCAAACAGAACTAGCAACGCCCCAACCAGTAGAAATTACTGGGAGTGAAAGTGCGAGGCAACCGGACAATGATGAGGTAGCGAGTAGTAGTACAGCAGAAGCGACACCAGTTTCGAGTGAAGCTACTTCGCAAGTGGTGGCAGACTCAGCAGGCGCAGTACAAGATCAGACGCCACCTAGTGCACAGCCAGTAACTAGCACGGCTCCAGAAATTAGTGGGGGGGGGACGGTAGGATCAGCTAGTGACCCTGCTTCAGACATCCCGCAGCAAAATGGGGTAGAAATTAAGTTCCAAGATCAAGACGACCACGGTAATGTTCTTCCTGACTACGTTTACATCCCTGGAAAAAAACCGGGCGACAAAATAACGATGGATGAAATTATTAAGCATTTACCTGCAGGATTAGAAATTGTGGAAGGCCAGCCTCAAGAATTTGAAGTGACTGGTGAACCTTATCAAAGTATCCCAATCTACGTAAGGCATATTATTGAAGAAAAGACAGAAAGTAAAGATGTTGAACAAAACGGTCATTATGGGACTAATAAAGAAATCCTCAACCACCAAGTAGTAACGTTTACAAGGGTTGTGAGGTATGACAAGTACACTAAACAAATGGTTGTTGTTCAAGAATGGCAGCCAAGCCTAACGTTCCAAGACTACACGGTTGTTCCCAAGGATGGTTTTTCAGCTAACCATTCAGTGATTAAGGAAACAACGGTGGATAGTAATTCTGGTACAGTAAAGATCGATGTCTTGATGAAGAAGAACATTGTCAATACGGAAACCGACACAGTTACCCGGACAATCATCTTATACTTACCAGATGGGACAACAAGAGAAATTGTGCAGACAGTAAAGTTTACTCGTGATGTTATTACTAATCCGTGGACAAATGAGGCAACTTACGGTGAATGGACTACGGATAAAGATTCATTTGATAGTTACCAGGCAGGAGAAATTGACGGGATAGCGCCAGACCGGACAGAGATCAGTCAAGTTACGGTTAAGCCAGGAACTAATAGTTGGGTTGAGGAAATTAAGTATCCTCAAAACGAAGTAACAACGGAAACCCGTGATGTAACCCGGACAATCAAACTAATCTTACCGGATGGCAGTATCAAATATGTTCGCCAAACGGTAACTTTCACCCGTCAAGTAACTAAAAAGGCAAATGGTGAAATTGTTTATGGCGAATGGGATCAACCGGGAAAGATGTTTGATGACTATTATCCAGCTGAAATTGACGGAAAAAAGCCTGATAAAACATACATCCCAAGAGAGGTAGCTAATCCAGATACTAAGGATTATGAAGTTGAAGTTCGTTATGAAGCAGCATATTCAACTGCAACTGAAGAAAAGACAGTCAACCGGGTAATTCACCTTCACCACCCGAATGGGACAGTTGAAACGGTTAACCACACCGTAACATTAACTCGTGAAGTAAAAACAAATCTACAAACGGGTGAAAAGGAATATGGTGAGTGGTCAACTGGGCAATTTGCAGAATTTGTTGTGCCAACAGTTGAAGGCCATGTTCCAGATATTGAAAAGATTGAACTGATGGAAGTTAATGGTACAACAGAGGATCAGCTCCACCACGTTAACTACCTGGCCCACCAAGTTGATGCTGATACTAAGACTGTTAACCGGCTGATTCAGGTTACGATGCCGGATGGAACCGTAAAGACGATTACTCAGACAGTAACATTTGTTAAGCACACTACTAAGCACCCAGTAAACGGTGAAATTATTAGTGAAACTGAATGGCAAGTTGTTGATGGGGATGGAACATGGGCTGAATTTATACCAGAAAAGGTTGACGGGTACACACCAAGTCAGGAAAAGGTGGAGGCCGTAACACCAAATGTTAATACCGGGAATGTGTTGGTAGAAATTAGCTACAAGCAAAATGAAAAGCCAACAGATCCGGTAGGGCCGAGTGAACCAACTGAACCGGATACACCAGTAGATCCAGATAAGCCAATCACTCCTGATAAACCTGATAATCCAACGGAGCCGGACAAGCCGGTAAGTCCTGGACAACCGGGAACTTCTGATGGACCGGTAGACTCGGATAAGCCAGCAGGTTCATATGGACCAACTAGTTCAGGCAACTCCGATCAGCAAGGAAACGAAAACTCAGCTTCTGCAACCACTAATGCAGCAAACGCAGCAGCTACGGCAACTGTTCAGTTAACTTCCGCAACAACAGTTGAACAAGCTGACGTAAAAGAAGTTGATAATAATGCTAAAAAAGCAAACTAGGATAACCAGCAACTACCACAAACTGGTGAAAAGCAGAGTCCAGGACTAATTACTGGAACAATGCTCGTCTTGGTAACTCTCCTTCTTCAATTACTAACGTTTGGTTTAGTGAAAAAGAAGTAGATTGGAGCTGGAAATTAACGTTTCCAGCCCCATTCTTTTGTTTTAAAAGCCAAATATGGTTATGATGAAGTCAAAGACAATTAATGGGAGTGATTTCAATGAAAAAGGTTGGAATAGTTGTTGGTAGTACACGTCCCGGGCGGCGGAGCAAGCAGGTTGCCGATTGGCTACAGAAGCAATTGGCTGTAAGTACAAAGCTAAAATTTAATGAAATTGACTTAAGAACAATCGACTTACCATTTTTAGATGAAAGTAAAATTCCAGCACTAGGTCAGTACGAACACAGCTATACTCGTGAATGGAGCAACTTAATCTCAAGCTATGATGGTCTGATCTTTGTCTTTCCACAATATAATTGGGGTTATCCAGCAGTGCTCAAGAATGCACTTGATTACTTAGCAAACGAATGGAAGAATAAGCCAGTTAGTTTAGTAACATTTGGTGCCCATGGGGGAGCGCAAGCGCAAATTGCAATGCGACTAGTAATTACCGGGTTTCACATGAAACAATTAGCGATTAATCCGCAATTAAAGATTAGTCCGTCCGATTCAGTTGCAGAGGTTGATCGAATTCTTCACACTTATGATCCGATTGCTCAATTACTACGGGCAGAGTTTGAAAAAGATTTAACAAAAAAGGCGGAATAAATATTCTGAAAACTCTTGTAATAAAACAAATGAGGTAATATGTCTAAATTCTCATTATTATTAGGCAATTCTAATTTGCAATGCTCTTCACAATGTTTCATAATGTAAGTGCATACAAGCAATCTAAGGAGGCTATTGCAATGAATAGACAATTTGACTTTCTGATGCCTAGTGTTAATTTCTTTGGCCCAGGTGTAATTGAAAAGATTGGTGATCGTGCTAAGATGCTGGGAATGCACAAGGTACTGGTTGTTACCCAAGATAACTTGGCTGCTATCGACAATGGACCAGTTAAGCAAACTCTTGCATCATTGGAAAAGGCTGGTGTTGACTACGCTGTCTTCACTGGTGTTGAACCTAACCCAAAGATTCGGAACATCAAGGCTGGTAAGAAGATGTACGAAGATGAAGGTTGTGACTCAATCATCACTGTTGGTGGTGGATCAGCTCATGACTGTGGTAAGGGAATCGGAATTATTTTGACTAACGGTGACGATATTACTAAGTTAGCCGGAATTGAAACTTTGAAGAATCCACTACCACCACTGATGGCTGTTAACACTACTGCCGGAACTGGTTCAGAATTAACCCGTCACGCAGTTATTACTAACGAAAAGGATCACTTGAAGTTCGTTGTTGTTTCATGGCGTAACATTCCATTGGTATCATTTAACGATCCAATGCTGATGTTAGATGTTCCTCAATCAGTTACTGCTGCTACTGGTTGTGATGCCTTTGTTCAAGCAATTGAACCATACGTTTCAGTTGACCACAACCCAATTACTGACAGTCAATGTAAGGAAGCTATTCAATTAATCCAAACTGCATTGCCTGAAGCAGTTGCTAATGGTCACAATATTGAAGCACGGACAAAGATGGTTGAAGCAGAAATGCTTGCCGGAATGGCATTTAACAACGCTAACTTAGGTTATGTTCACGCAATGGCTCACCAACTTGGTGGTCAATATGATGCTCCACACGGTGTTTGCTGTGCATTATTGCTTACTACCGTTGAAGAGTACAACATTATTGCTTGCCCAGAACGCTTTGCAGAATTAGCTGAAATTATGGGTTACGACACTACTGGTTTAACTACCATGCAAGCTGCTCAAAAGTCAATTGACGGAATGAGAGAAATGTGCAAGGCTGTTGGTATTCCAGCATCAATCAAGGAAATTGGTGCAAAGCCAGAAGACTTCCCATTGATGGCTGAAAACGCATTGAAAGATGGTAATGCATTCTCCAACCCACGGAAGGGTACTAAGCAAGAAATAATTGACCTTTACCAAAAGGCTTATGATGGTATCTACTAATAATTAGGTAAGATAACACAACTAAAAACTTAAATAACTCCTAAAAAGAGCTTCAAAGTTCGAAAAAACGAATTTTGAAGCTCTTTTACTATCTGTTTCATGTGAAACGTTACTTAATAATATTATCGCCACTAACGTTCTTGAGGTAGATGAAGTTTGGCTCAGTGGTATTTCGTTCGAGCGAACCACCGCTACGATGTTTCCGCTTTAAGTTGTTGTCACCACTCTTAGTTGTGAGTTTAGCACCGTCAATGGTCGATTTAGTAATCGAATTATCCCCGCTTTGGTTAGTAACTGAATAATGACCGATAATAGTTAATCGCTGACCATTAAAGTCACCAGATGTTAACAAAGAACATCCCTTGGTTAATGAAACCTTATTTAAATTAATATCGCCACTAGTTGAAGCAAGTTTTGTCTGGATAAGGGATGAGTTACGAATGGTAATATCTCCGCTGGTAGTAATAATTTTTCCTTGATCAAACTCGCTGTTAAGGACATTAATGTCGCCATTATTACTCTCTAAATTAATCTTTTTGGCAAGAATTCGATTAAGGAGAAGTTCATTATTGACGTGACCTTCTATTTTAGTAAGACTTGCCTTTTGGGGAACAGTAACGATGCAACGCTCTTCATCGCTACTGTTAAGTAACTGAAATTTAGCCAGTTTTGAATGAGTAACGGGTGTCTGCGTAATTTTTAGGACACCATCTTTAACCTGAGCATGAACTGCATGGTTTTTATTTCCGTAATAGGAAACGGTAAAGTGGTTTCCTTGCTTAATAATTACGTCAGCTGAACTAGCAGTAACCTTAATTTTATTAAATGACTTTCGGGTAAGAACATCACGATTAGCTGTTGATTCTTCAATTGGGGACATTGGATCAAATGGTTGTTTATGCCCCAAATAGGCGATTCCAGAAATGATTAATCCGCAAACAATAATAATGCTTCCCCACTTAAATGCTCGTTTCATTGTTTATCATTGCCTCCCAATCGCATTTTAATAGCATTGATCACCCATTTTACCGCTTTGATTAACCATTTAGCGGCCCAGACAAGGAGGGGAACAATGATAATTAAGAGACCAATTTCTGCAATTAATAATCCTAGATAAAAGAGACTTGTCCAGACATTGATTGACCAGTAACTCATCATTTCAACGAGTGCAATGTTAGCAAATGAAAAACCGACAATAAGGGCAGAAAGGATGGTTACGATCGCAATGAAAATTGCTGGAAGGATAGCAAGTACACCAACGATTATTAGAATTGCAATCAGAACATCTTTAATGCGCTTGGCATTTTCCGTGTTCATTTTAATTCCTCCCGTAAATTAGAAAATTGGTGCTAGAAGGTGGGAGAACTGTTGCTTGAACTTCAGCCACCGTGATTGCTTTGCAAAGTACTCTTCCGTCATCGGTGTGCAATTAAGCAGGTCGGCTTCAAAGATCTTTTTAAGTTCACTGGAGAGCTGTGAATTATAGGTAAAAGCATTTACCTCAAAATTAAGTTTGTAGCTCCGGTAGTCCTGGTTAGCTGAGCCGACAGATGCGATGTTGGAACCACTGACCATTGTCTTAGCGTGGATAAAGCCATTATCATAGCGGTAAACCTTAACACCGTTTTGAACGAGATACTTAGCATAGTACTCGGTCATCCGGTAAACAAAGGGATGGTCGGGCATACATGGGACCATGATTCGAACGTCAACACCGCTTTTGGCAGCGATGATTAATGCCTCAAGAATTGAATCCTCAGGAATTAAGTAAGGGGATTGGATATAAACATATTTCCGTGCAGTGGCAATGATTCCCTCATACCCCCGCCGAATTGCGTAATTTTGGTTATCTGGACCAGAGGAGACGATTTGCATTGGGACTTCATCCGGGTTGGTTGATTGGGGATGCTTGATAGTGAAGTCTTTTAATTCATCATCAATGGAAAACTTTGGCTTACGAGTCTTTCGGCAGGTAGTGTTCCAATCCATCGCAAACCGAACTTCCATCATAACTGAAGCTTGGCCAACCACTCTTAGGTGCGTATCGCGCCAGTAACCAAACTTAGGACTATCACCGAGATACTGATCACCAATATTAAATCCACCAATGTAGCCAATCTGATGATCGATAATCACTAATTTTCGGTGGAGGTGGTAGTTAAGTCGTGGTGAAGTGTACCACTTAGATGAGCTTGAAATAAATGCTTGAGCTTGACCGCCGAGTTTTTCCAGTGGTTCGAAAAAAGATGGCTTGGTTCCGCGAGATCCGCTGGCATCATAGAGGACCCTGACTTTAACGCCTCGTTTGGCAGCATGGACAAGTGCATCAAGAATTCGTTTACCGAGATGATCAGCATAAAAGGTGTAGTATTCGACATCAACGATTTTTTTAGCATGATTAATATCGTCAATTAATTGTTCAAATTTAGCATGACCGTCAGTAAAGACTTCGACATGATTATCAAAGGTTAAGAGTGCTTCGTCATTATTAAGGTTTAAATTAACAAGCATCCGTGCTCGGGGCTTTTGATTGCTTTGCGGCAATAGTTCGTGCTGTTCTAAAAGCCGATGCTGCTTTTTAAGGAAAGTATTTTGATACTTGGCCTGTTCTTCTTGAATTGTGAAGATATCATCATGTGATAGCTGACGACCAACGAACATGTAGAGGATAAATCCGGCAACGGGAAAGACTGATAAAACAAGCAGCCATGCCCAAGTAGCAGCAATATCCCGCCTGCTCCGAAAAACGGTCCAAATAGCAAAACCAATGTTAATTAGCCATAGTACTTCAATGATGCGCCGGATAATATCCCAGGTCCAAATCATAATTTTTCTCCTTATTTCTCTGATTACACGTAATAAAACTATTCTAGCATAATTAATGATGAGGGTAATCAAGGCGAAAAAGGAGAAGACTAGAAAAAACGCCCCAGTGTTCTTTTTGGAATAGAACACCAGGACGGGTATCTTAAATTTAATTATCTGTTTTGCTCGACATATTTTTTAATGAGCTGCCACATTTCAGCATGTTGGTCATTGAAGAACTTTGGTGGCTCTTTTTCAAGATCAAAGTATTGAACTTTAACGGTTTCATCAGGCTTAGTATTAACGTGCTTTTGAGTAGCCAATTTAACGAGGTAAAAGGCATTAACTGGTTGAACCTGATCACCGTTTGGGTAGGTATAAAAATCCTGATCCTGAAGTTTTAGCAACTTTTCCGGGATAATTTCAAAACCAGCATCTTCTTTAAATTCGCGTTTTACAGTGTCGCTAAATGACTCACCGTATTCCATGTAGCCACCGGGGAATCCCCAATCGCCAGTATCAGCGCGTGCTTGAAGAAGAACTTGCTGATCTTGGTTAAGCAATGCTCCTGAAGCGCTAGTCATGATTAAAGGCTCATGGCCAACCATGCTACGGATCCTTTTAATGTATGGCATTATCTTAGCACCTTATTCCCGCACAAAGTTATTAGCAACAAATTTTGTCCCGAATTCAAGGGTGTTTCTTACAGGACACTTCTTTTCGACATCGGCAAGAAATTGCTTAATGTCTTCATCAGATTCGTCTGAACGAAGGTGAGGCGTAAAGCGAATCTCAGTAAATTTCCGTCGACTATCTCCGGCAGCGACATCTTCGCGGTCTAGATCGCCATCAATATCGATCCAAAAAGCTTGTAAGTCGAAATTTCGCTTGTCTGCTAAGGCTTGTGCTGTAATTGCAGTACAAGCACCAAAAGAAGTTAAGAGAATTTCTACAGGATTCATCCCCGTGTTAGTACTGTTTGGCTCATCAAAGGTAATTTCAAATCCTCGTGTTCCAGCAGAAACTTGCATTCCAGTAGTGGTTTTTGTGGCTTTTACTTTAAATGTACTCATATTGCTTATCCTCCTTTTATCGGTAGCAATGGAACTAATACTTCTATCCAACTGCTTTAAGTATGTCCGAATAGGTAATGGGAAGCAATAAAAATGCCTAGCTAAATTAATAGCTGTTATTTAGTAAATTTTAATAAAAAAGATAAAAGGATCATGACAAACAATCATGATCCTTTTACCGAATTGGAATGAGTAAAGTAGTAATTCCCAGACGCTTGGGGAACATCTGGGAATGGAATGTTAGCACACAAAAGAAAAGGGATTACAAGGATACTAAATTATTCATTCCTCAATTGATTAAGAGATTACTAATATTCTAATTCATTTTTAATCAAAGTCAATAAGTTTTTTGGATTTTTTGAAAAAATTGATACTTCACACTTGTGTTATTTCACAGATGTGATATAATATTAATCGTAAAGGAAGTGAAGATATGCGGATTGATATTAAACACTATCTGGCGGTTCACAACTTGACGATCTACCAGGTGTCGAAACGTTCCGGATACGGTTATACCACTTTACATAAGTCTTTTAACAAACCTCAGTCGAGCGCTACGCCACTGAATTTGAGAGACTTAGATGCTTTAGCTCAGGCGCAACACAAAAAAATGTGGGAGGTCCTGAAAGAATTGGAAGAAAATTATCTCGAATAAAGCATTGTAAATATATAAATTTAGTAATTAAAGAAAATTAAGGGAGGAATGTACTTATGGCACAAAACCCAATGAACCCATTTGATGGAGACATGAATGACATTTTTAACCAATTAATGGGGGATATGAACGGTCTTAATTCTGATAACCGCCGCTACCTCATTAACGGTAGAGAAGTCACTCCTGAAGAATTTGCACAATATCGTCAAACTGGAAAGTTACCTGGTGGAGCTGCTCCACAACAACAACCAGGCCAACAACCTAATGAAGGTAAGGAAAGTATCTTATACAAGTTAGGCCGGAACTTGACTGAAGAAGCTCGTCGTCACGAACTTGACCCAGTTATCGGTCGGAACAAGGAAATTCAAGAAACCGCTGAAATTTTAAGTCGGCGGACAAAGAATAACCCAGTATTAGTTGGTGATGCTGGTGTTGGTAAGACTGCTGTTGTAGAAGGTCTTGCTCAAGCAATCGTTTCTGGCGATGTTCCAGCAGCAATTAAGGACAAGGAAATTATCAGTATTGATGTTTCTAGTCTTGAAGCTGGTACCCAATACCGTGGTAGTTTCGAAGAGAACATGCAAAAGTTGATTGATGAAGTCAAGAAGGCTGGAAACATTATTCTCTTCTTCGATGAAATTCACCAAATCATTGGTGCTGGTTCCGCTGGTGATGCTGGCGGCTCCAAGGGAATGTCCGACATCATGAAGCCTGCACTATCACGGGGAGAAATTACCGTTATTGGTGCTACTACTCAAGATGAATACCGGAACACGATTATGAAGGATGCAGCTTTGGCACGGCGATTCAACCCAGTAACAGTTAACGCACCAAGCAAGGCTGACACAATCGCTATCCTAAAGGGAATTCGTGACTTGTACGAACGTCACCACAACGTTAAGTTACCAGATGATGTTCTTCAAGCTGCAGTTGACTACTCAGTTCAATACATGCCACAACGGTCATTACCTGACAAGGCAATTGATTTAGTAGATATGACTGCTGCCCACTTAGCTGCTAAGCACCCAGCACACGATGCAAAGCAAATCGAAAAGGATATCGAAAACGAAAAGAAGAAGCAAAAGGAAGCAGCCAAGAAGGAAGACTACAAGACTGCTCAAGCCGCTAAGGAGAAGATTGCTGATCTTGAAAAGCAATTAAAGGAAGGCTCCGAAAATGACAAGGTTACCGCAACCCCTGAAGATGTTGCTAACGCTGTAGAACAAATGACTGGTATTCCAGTTTCTAAGATTGGCGCTAGCGATGTTGAACGGTTGAAGGACATGGATAAGCGGCTAGAAGGCAAAGTTATTGGTCAAGATGAGGCTGTTGAAGCTGTAGCTAGAGCTATTCGTCGTAACCGTGCCGGATTTGATGAAGGTGACTCACCAATTGGCAGTTTCCTCTTCGTTGGTCCTACTGGTGTTGGTAAGACTGAACTTGCAAAGCAATTAGCTCTCGACATGTTTGGTAGCAAGAATGACATTATTCGTTTGGATATGTCAGAATACTCAGACCGGACAGCCGTTTCTAAGTTAATCGGTGCAACTGCTGGTTATGTTGGTTATGATGACAACGGCAATACCTTAACTGAAAAGGTTCGTCGTCACCCTTACTCAATTATCTTGTTAGATGAAATTGAAAAGGCTAACCCACAAGTTATTACCCTCTTGCTCCAAGTCCTTGATGACGGTCGTTTAACTGATGGTCAAGGAAACACTATTGACTTCAAGAACACGGTAATTATCGCAACCTCAAACGCTGGATACTCCAATGATGCTCCAGTTAAGTTAGGTAACGACAACGATGAAGAAGACTTGATTAAGAAGTTAACTAATTACTTCCGTCCAGAATTCTTGAACCGGTTCAACGCAATTGTTGAATTCCACAGTTTGACTAAGGAAGACTTGAAGAAGATTGTTGACTTGATGTTAGCTGACGTTAACAAGACCTTGGCTAAGAAGGGAATGGATGTTAAGGTTACCCCAACTGCAAAGCAATACCTTATTGATGAAGGTTACGATGAAGCAATGGGTGCTCGTCCGCTTCGTCGGGTTATCGAACGTGAAATTCGTGACAAGGTAACTGATTACTACCTTGACCACCTTGATGCAAAGCACTTAGTTGCTGAAATGAAGGATGGTAAGTTAGTAATCGTTGATGCTAAGGATGCTGCCGAAGATGACAGTGATCAATACAAGTCAGAAAAGACTGACAAGGGCGAAGACAACGATAAAAAAGCTGAAGACGACAAGTAATCGGTAAGCTTTTCAATGAAGAAAGAAGACAGGAAACTTGTTTCCTGTCTTCTTTCTTTTTAAAATGAGATCATAACGATAGCTTAAGGAGAAATTTATTGAATGAAGGCAAAAGAAGTAAAACGAGGGGACATTTTTTATGCCGATCTTTCACCAGTAGTGGGTTCGGAACAAGGGGGACAACGACCGGTTTTAATTATCCAGAATGATGTCGGTAACCACTTTAGCACGACTGTTATTGTGGCCCCAATCACTACGCACTCACAGAAGAAACCAATGCCGACACATGTTCCGCTGACAACTAAAGTAACTGGAATTCCTAAAAATTCAGTTGTTTTATTGGAACAGGTTCGGACGATCGATAAGCAACGACTGATGGATCGGATTGATCACCTTGATACTTCGGTAATGAAAAAGGTTAACCAGGGACTGCGGGTAAGTCTTTCTTTGTAATTAAAATAACGGTGGCCGGTAAATACGAAATGTTCCCCGGTCACCGTCATTTTATTTTTAACTATGTTAAGCGCTAATTAAGCAGCGTTCTTTTTTAGTTGGTTAATCTTAATTTCAATCAATCCGGCTCGTTCACCGAGATCAAAGAACTCTTTTTGAAGCCTAAAGAGGCGACTTTGGATTGCTGTACTAGTAGGCAACCATTGTTGGTTTAAGTACATCTTCCAGAAGTCATCATCTGGCTTTAAGCCAATTCGCTTACTAAGCTGCTCAATTTCTGGATGAATTTTTTGGATCTTATTAACTAGTTCATTGTGTTGGCGAACTAAATAACCCAGATCGTTTTTTGCGTACTGCATAAAATCCCTCCTATAAGTAAAATTATATCCTACACTTCCTATTTTAACAGTCCTTTCATAAAGTCGTTAGTAATTCTTGTAACTTTATAACCGTGATTGAGATTTAGTTCAAAAGCAAGCCGTTTTGGGTCGTTTTTGTCATTAACGGTAACTTCACCACAACGAATAAAGCCAAAATCATGAGCTAGCTTCTGCATTTGTTTGTTCTTTTCGTGAGTATCAAGGCGGAAGTTAGTCCGTCCTTGGAGTTGACCGACAGTAATAAGGTTACTGAAGAGGAACTTGGCGAGTCCCTGTCCACGGTAATTACTTGAAAGAGCTACTCGATGAATTGTGGCATATGGAGATTGAGGGTGACTCCACTGGCCATTATGAATGTTTTGGTATGAAGGCTCGGGAGCAAGTTGGAGAGCTGCAGTTCCGGCAACTTGATCATTTACCACGAGGCCCCAACTTATTTCCTGGGAAATATCATGAGCAATCATTGCACGATCAGGGTGACCATCTTGCCATTGAGGGTTGCCATCATTCTTAAGTGAATTTCGCGCTTCCTCGATGATCTCCATAATAGTATCGAGATCTGCTAATTTAGCGCGGCGAAGATAAATTGTTGACATGATTTAAATTAACCTCGGTTCACTAATAAATTTCTTTCATTATAGAACAAAAAAAGAAAGATTTTGTAACTGCCGTTGGTTATCCAATTTTTATGAGTTAGAATTAAAGGGATAAAAAAGGGGAGTGCCGTAATGATATTAACGTGGAATGTTATTAAGTGGTTGCTGATTACAATTGTCGTTATTAACGAAATTGCGGCACTATTTACGGTCTTTAGAGAAAAGCGAGATATTGCGGCAACCTGGGCATGGCTGCTTGTGCTATTATTGCTTCCGGTAGTTGGATTTATTATCTACGCGTTTCTCGGACGAAAGTTGCCACAGCGTCGGTTAGAGCGAATTAAATCGCAGACGCAATTGAAATTGAAACAGGCTGTTGACCGGCAAAAGGTTCAGTTTCAAAATATGCCAAAACCGAAGCATTCAACTGCTCAAATGTATCGACGGACGGTAATGCTTTTTCAAAGTTTAGATAACGCCTTTCTGACCCGTCATAATAATGTCAAAGTTTATATAGATGGTGATAAGCTATTTCAACAGCTCTTTGCTGACATTGAAGCGGCCCAAAAGAGCATTAATATTGAATTTTATACAATCTATAATGATCAAATCGGGAATGAATTACGGACCCTGTTAGAGCAGAAGGCAGCAGAGGGCGTTGAGATTCGGGTGCTTTATGATTCATGGGGTTCGATGGGGGTTCGTTCTGATTTTTATAACGGACTCCGTAAACGTGGCGGCTATGCAACGCCATTCTTGATGACCCATAGCAACTTTATTGATTTTCGGTTGAATTACCGTGATCACCGTAAGATCGTTGTAATTGACGGCAAAATTGGCTATGTCGGTGGCTTTAATATTGGTGATCAGTACCTTGGGCGGGTAAAGAAGTTTGGTCCGTGGCGTGACACTCACCTCCGAATTATCGGTGGCGGTGTATATAGCCTACAACAGCGGTTTATTCGTGACTGGAATGCCTCAGTTAAGCATCAGGAAAGTCGAATTAAGCATTTTCGGCGCTTCTTCCCTGAAATTAAATTAGATAAGAGTCAGCTTAGGAACGAAACGTCACTGCAGATCGTTTCTAGTGGTCCAGAATCACCACAGGAAAACATTAAGTTAGGTTATTTGCGGTTAATTAACTCTGCGACTGATCATATTTGGATTCAAACCCCATATTTAATTCCAGATGATAGTGTGATTGATGCGCTTCAGGTAGCTGCTCATTCGGGAGTAGATGTCAGGATAATGGTTCCGTGCAAGCCGGATCATCCGTTTGTTTACCGGGCAACTCAATACTATGCTCGAGTATTGGCAAACCATGATATCACCATTTACTTTTACGAAAATGGTTTTTTGCATGCCAAAACGATCATGATCGATGGCAGAATGGCAAGTGTTGGTTCTGCAAACCTTGATTTTCGAAGCTTTAAATTAAATTTCGAAATTAATTCCTTTATTTACGATCGCAATATGACGGATAAGCTAGAACAGATCTTTGTAAATGATATTCGTAGTTCACGGGTGATTACGCCAGAAATGTTTGCCAACCAATCGCGGTGGTTGCGGTTTAAGCAGACATTTTCACGGTTACTATCACCGATTCTGTAGGATTTAATAAGTTAGTTTGATAGGGAGAGAGAAATGGCAGGAATTCCATCGATTGGAACATTAATTTACTTATTACTTGGTGGTGTCGTTGCGGGAATTTTAGCTTCGGCAGCTTCTTTTGCTTCATTGGCATCATACCCACTGCTTTTAAGTGTTGGTGTAGCTCCAGTCTATGCTAATGTGACAAATGATGCTGCACTGATTTGGAATAGCCTGGGCGCGGTATTTGCTTCTGGAAGGGAACTCCACGGTCACTGGCGTCAGGTATGGATCTACGGTTTCTTTACTGTGATCGGTTCAATTATTGGTTGCATTCTTTTACTTGCTTTTCCGGGGAAGGTGTTTGAACGAGTAGTCCCGTTCTTTATTTTGATTGCGGGTGCAATGATTTTAGTTTCAGGGAAGCACCAACCCGACTTAACTAAACAGAAACCTCAGTGGTTAAAAGTTTTGTATATCTTTCTCCTGATAGTTGTTGGGGGATATGCGGGTTACTTTGGTGCCGCAAGCGGGATTGTAATTTTAGTATTATTAACATACTTGACTGATGAGGACTTTTTAGTATCAAACGCAATCAAAAATGCGGTTTGCGGCTTTACTAACCTCGTTGCCTTGATTATTTATTCATTCACATCAAAAATTTATTGGTGGGATGCAATTCCAATGGCAGTAGGAATGTTTATTGGTGGTTACTTAGGACCAATTGTTTTACGATATGTCCCTGCTAAATTGATGCGCTGGGTAATTGCATTGCTTGCTCTAACTCAGGCAATCATCTTCTTTAAGCAGGCATACTTATAAAGAAATATTATTGTTGGGAGTGGGCCTTTATTACTAATGGACTGCTCCTTTTTAAATAATTTACCTAAACATTTGTTCGATGCGTATGGTAAAATTGAATTTGAATTTATGTAAAAAGGATGGATCACCATGGGAACTCTAGGCTTTGTTTTAGGCACTCGTGCAATGGATCATGAACTAGTAATGATCGATCAACTGGCAGACCAAATGAAAAAGGCCTCAGCTAAAGACCGGTTTTTCTACTTGGTTCCTAACCATATTAAATTTGAAACAGAAATAAGTATCTTGGCTGGTTTACGAAAACGAATGGGCCTTGATAATGATCAACGCTTTGCTTCAGAAAAGCTTCAGGTACTATCCTTTAGCCGGTTAGCGTGGTTCCTTTTACGTGATACACCAGCTTTTCAAACACCACGAATTTCTAAGATCGGAATGACGATGCTGACATCCCAAGTGGCTCAGGAACATGCTCAGGAGCTACACCTTTATGCAAGCGAAATTAAGCGGCCAGGCTTTATTCAGAAGCTGACGGAGCAATTAGAAGAACTAAAAAGTGCTAATATTTCAGCGGACGATTTTTCAGTGATCCTTGAGCAAATTCAGCAAGACCAATCATCAGGGGCTAACCGTGTCTGGCTAACTAAGATGCATGATATTGAGATTATTTACCATGCTTATGAGGAACAACTTCGGCAAAATTTCCTGGGAAATAATGAGCTTTATTTGCAGTTAGTTAAGTATTTACAAACTAATAAAGAAGTTCATCACATGCACTTCTTTATTGATCGATTTGCACAGTTTACTGCTAGTGAACAACGAATTGTTGATGCTTTAGTAGAAAATGGGGCAGCTACAATGGTCTCACTGGTTCTCGATCGGGGTTATCCTGACCAAAATCACCCTAGTCCAAGTGAAGTTCCTGCCGAAAATGATTTGTTCTATTCCTCGGCAATGGTTTATCGACGGCTCTGGAAGCTGGCTCAGCAAGAACCACAACAAATCCAACTTCAGCCGAATGTATGGTTTGCAACACAACCGCGAGTTAATGATGATCTTCAAAGGGTTGATCATTACTTTAAGCGGTATGCAGCAGGACCAATTTCAACAACGGAAACTAGCCAGTTGACGGTACCTTCAGCGGTTCAATTTTATACAATGGCAAATCGTCGTGAAGAATTAGAAAAAGTAGCCATAAAAATTAGACAGTTGGTCGCTAGTGGCAAGTATCGTTACCGGGATTTCTTAGTTTTGACCCGGCACCTCGATGGTTATCAGAACATGATCTCGCCGATCTTTGCACAAAATCAGGTACCGGTTTTTGATGATCATGAACGTAAAATGGATCAGCATCCGCTGGTAATCTTGTTAAGCACGTTGTTTAGTATTGACCAACGAGGGTATCAATTAGGAGATATTATGCAGTTGCTAAAGACGTGGCTATTGGTACCACGATTAGCGACTGGTGAGTTAATGCCAATCAAGACTTTTCAAGAAGCGGTATTCACTACCGAAAATTGGTGTTTAAAGCAGGCAATTCGCGGAAAACAGGATTGGATAAACTCAGACTTATGGACCGTTAAAGATGCTGAGGACCAGCGAGAAAAAGCAACCACTCCGCAAGTAGAACAATTAAATCAGCAATTAGCGATTGTTCATAATTACGTTGTTGAAACAATCGTGCCATTTTTAAACCAACTAAAGGAAGCAGAATCAGGCCGGGAGTTGGCAACGATGCTGTTTAACTTTTTGCAACAAAATGGGGTTACTGAACGACTATATCAATGGCAACAATATCAGAGTACTCGTGATCTTGATTTGGCACGTCAGCCACAACAAGTTTGGGAAAAGTTTTGCCAGATCCTTCAAGAATATGTCGAGATCCTTGGAGAAGATCAGTTGGACAAGGAGAATATCGACGATTATCTTGAAAAATTTAATGAGATTATCCAAGCCGGTTTCTCAGCAGCCCAATATTCCCAAATTCCAGCAACGCTTGATCAAGTGGTTGTTTCCGAAACGGGAATTGTGCAAAGTCAAAATAAAAAGGTTGTCTTTATGATCGGCTCAACTGATGATGTGATGCCAGAAGTACGCGAAAACGATGGATTACTGACTGATCAAGATAAGCAGATCTTAGCTCCATATTTAGATGATGATTTTCAATACTTACCGGCTGACATGATAACAGAATTGAATAATGAACCATTTGTGCATTATTTGGGGATGCTTTCTGCAAAGCAACAGTTGATTTTCACGGCTCCACAAGCAACCAATGATGATAAAGAGTTGACGATTTCACCATATATGCGCGACTTGGCTGCTTATCTCCAGCAACCGATTATTAATTCGCCATTAGTAACTAGTAAGGTTGGTAGGGAAAGTGCTCAGCAGTTCATCAGTAGTCCGGAAGCTAGTCTAAGTCAGCTAGTGCGGGTAGGCCGTCAGGTACGGGATGACCAAAAAGCAGTTGCTGCACCAGTCCAGATGCCATCGGCCTGGAAAAAAATTAAACAGGATTTGATTTTATTAGCAAAGCAGTGGCAGTTAAGCTCAGATGCTACTGATAATGCTTTAGGAAAAAGACTTCAACAGCGCTTAGAAATGGTAAATCAAGGATTTAATTACCATAACGTTGTGGACGACATTGGAGCAACGTTAGCGCAAGCATTATATCTCCACGCTACCCCTAATAAGGGTGGACAACGGGTTTTGTATGCTTCAATTTCACAGTTGCAAAACTTTTACATTAATCAGTACGAATATTTCTTAAAGTATGGTTTACAACTTCAAAAACGAGACCGCCTTGAAATGTCTTCTGATCGGATCGGGACTTTCTTCCATAAGGCGATGGAGACCTTTATTAATAACACTCGTCAACAACAAGTTGAATTAAAGGAGTTAGTAGCTGATTCGCAGGAATTAAGAAGGTTTATTGATGAGGCGTTACAGGCCGCTGAAAAGAACCAGCCTGAATTAGTCCGACTAACGGAATCATCAACCCAGGCAAAGTTCCAGTATCACCAGTTACGGACGATTGTGACAACAATGCTTAAAACAATGTGTCAGCAAGCTCAGTATACTGAGGCTCGACCTTTTAAGACTGAAGCGCAATTTGGCCGGATTGGCAGTCCAAATCAAGTTAACTTGAAAGCATTAGACTACCCATTAGCTTCTGGAGATCGGATTTATTTGCGTGGCCGAATTGACCGAATTGATCGCCTTCCTAAGGAGCAGTTAACTGATCTTTTACAGCCAAGTGATTTTCTTACCGTTGTTGATTACAAATCAAGCAACCATACCTTTGACCTTACATCGGCTTACTATGGCATTTCCTTACAGTTATTAACCTATTTAAATGGGTTACAAAGCAATCTGCAGGAATTAGACGAGCCAACAGCACGGCTTGCGGGAGCATTATACCTGCACTTAAATAATCCCAAGTTTGATTGGAAACGAAACCAGCATAAGGATTTAGAAGAGTTACAGTTAAGCTCCCACGAATACAAGGGAATTCTCCTGAATGAACCAGCGATCCTTGACTCGCTCGATCAGAAACTTCAAGATAATCAGTCGGTCTTGTACCCGTTAAAGGTTACTAAAAAGGGCGGCATTTCTGCTAAAAAGGACGCGCTCCTTGTTACTCCTGATCAGTTACACTGGCTCCAAGAATGGAATAAACAATTAATTATTGCCGCGGGAGATAAAATCCTTGAGGGACAGGTTAAGTTAAATCCTTACCGGTTAATTGAGGGAAGTAAACGGTCAACGGGATTAGACTATAGCGACTTCAAGGATATTTATCAATTTGACAATATGCTGGATCAGCAGCGTTACCGTCAGCTTGATCCACGGAAAGCGAAGGAAGATTTTGATAATGCAAAGAAAGAAGGAGGGACTAAAGAGTAATGGCAACATTTAACCCAACGCCAAGTCAACAACGAGCGATAGATGATCGTGGGAAGAACATTCTTGTTTCCGCTTCAGCAGGATCAGGGAAAACAGCAGTTTTGGTTGAACGTGCTATTAAATTGATCAGAGAGGGAATTCATGTCGATCGGATGTTGATGGTGACCTTTACGGATGCCGCGGCAAAGAGTATGCGGGATAAGATTCGTGAAGCTCTCCAAGAAGCAGTCCGCCAACCAGTGCATAACGCTGAAGAACAGCAACAGCAGCGGCGAATGATTAATGAAATTAATCGGTTAGCTACGGCCGATATTAGTACCATTCACGCCTTTTGCCTAAAACTAATAAAGCGCTACTATTACTTAATCCATTTAGATCCTCAATTTCGGCTATTAACGGATGATACCGAGCGTCTCCTTCTTCAAGAAGAAATCTGGCAACAAGTTAGTGAAAAACTATATGAATCACCACTTGAGCAAGCCAATGATGAGCGGGCAAGCTTTAGCGAACTGGTAACTAATTTCTCTAATGACCGTGACGCACAAGGATTAGATGATCTGGTTTTGAAGTTATATGAAACAGCAAATGCTCAGCCAGAACCGGAGAGCTGGTTACAAGGACTAGCTGACAATTATTTCCTGGGAAATGATTCAATTACTAGTACCAAATTCTATCAAGAACAGCTAAAACCAGTTGTTAAAAATAATTTGAAACAGCTGATGAATGACTATGCCGAATTGAGTATTCGAATGGCAGACCTTGGATATGATAAACCAGCTGAAATCATCAAAAGTGACCAGGAACAAATTAGGGATCTGATCACGAGTTTGGATCAAGACCAGTGGGGAGACATCCGTGCCGCATTTCAGGGAGTTAAATATGCTCGAATGAGTGGCGGGGCAAAGAAGAAGGATCCCGAATATGAGACTTACCAGTCATTAATAAAGGCGCGAAACGGACTCAAAGAACAACTGAAATCCTTAGCGACAGATTACTTTGAATATGATGAACAACGTTTCCGGCAAGTTGCAAATCATGCGGCCGGAATCCTAAATGAATTATCAGCGGTTACAATTGAGTTTTCACGAGCTTACCAACAAGCAAAATTGAATCGTCATGTTTTAGAATTTAGCGATTTGGAGCACTATGCTTACCAAATCTTAACGCCACCTGCGGATCAGCCAGATTGGGTTACCCTTGTTAACGAATTACGTGAACACTATCAAGAAATTATGATTGATGAGTATCAGGATACCAACCCGCTTCAGGAAAAGATCTTGATGCAATTAGCCAGTCCAGATCAGCAAAACTTATTCATGGTTGGTGACGTAAAACAGTCAATCTACCGTTTTCGTGAGGCAGATCCAACTCTTTTCCTTGCAAAATATGAGAATTATCGTAAGGGAAAGGGTGGTGAATCAATTGTTCTAGCAGAAAACTTCCGGTCAATGCAAAACGTGACCGGTTTTACAAATGTTCTATTTGAACAGTTGATGGATCGTCAGGTCGGTGAGATTGATTATGATAAGGATGCTCATTTGAAGTATGCCGCAACCTATTACGACGAAAATTCAGATAACCAGGTTACCCCTGCTGAGGTATTGCTTTATGATGCCAACGCCAATCCTAAACTTCCCCAAGAAGACGATAAGTTAACTGGAGAACTACGGATGGTTGCCATGCGAATCAAACAGATGGTAACTAATAAAGAATTGATTTACGATAAAAAAACACAGCAAATGCGGCCAGTTAAGTATGGGGATATCGTTCTCCTTGAGCGAACAAAGAACATTAATAATACTTTAATGGAACAGTTTAATGAGCTGGAAGTTCCGCTGACAGTTCATGATGTCGAAAGCTATTTTCAAGCAACGGAAGTCAGGGTAATGATGGCATTGCTAAAGATTATTGATAATCCTAAGCAAGATATTCCGTTAGTTGCAGTTCTTCGTTCACCAATTGTTGGCCTTAGTAATAAAGAGTTAGCTTTTATTCGGCTTCAAAACCGGCGGGCAGACTTTTATACGGCATTAACGACGTGTCAAAGCAACTTTGAAAGTCACCACCTTCAGCAATCGTCAGCATTGAATTCTGATCAGTTAACACGTCTTCAGCAGAAACTAACTACTTTCATTGAGCAATTAACTGAATTTCGGCAAGTAGCTCAACAACAAACCTTAGTTAATTTAATTTGGCATATTTATCAGGAAACGGGTTATTTAGACTACGTTGGTGCAATGCCGGGTGGGCAACAACGACAGGCCAACCTTCATGCACTATATGAGCGGGCGCATACTTATGAGCAAAGTAGCTTTAAGGGTCTTTACCAGTTCACGCGCTTTATTGAAAAAATGCAGGAACATGATCAGGATCTGGGGGTAGCGCCAACACAATTAGATACGAATACCGTTAACGTAATGACAATTCATGGGAGCAAGGGTCTTCAATTTCCAGTTGTTTTCTTGATTAATACAAACCATCATTTTAATAACGCGGCTGTTCGGGAAAATGCGGTTGTTGACCCGAATTCTGGAGTTGGTATTAAGGTAATGGATCAGCAACGGCTAGTTTATGATACGCCACAGCGACAAATTATTTTAAATAATATTCAGCAAGGCGAACGAGCAGAAGACTTGCGGGTCCTCTACGTTGCGCTAACCCGAGCTGAACAGCGGCTGATCATTACGGCATCGTTTAACGAAACGCGAAGGGGCCAAAAACTAGTTGAAGCATGGAATGGTTGGCAAAAAGCATTCCAAAGCAACCAGCAATTGATTGGTTCGCAGTTACGGATAAGTGTGAAGTCCTTTATGGATTGGATCGGTTTAGCGCTTGCACGGTATTCTAAGCAGTTTAATGCTGCTAAGTTAAGTATTTCAGGGGATGACATAACAGATAAGGGAATTATTTTGGAAGATAGTCCCCTTAATACGGGAAAAGGATTTACCGGAATGGCGACAGAACCATTCTTCGTTGCCCAAACTTTTACCGCTACTGATGTTGAGCAACAACTGGAAAAATTAACTAAGCCAATCAATGTAGCGGATGAAGTAGGTTCGCAATCACTTAAGTCCCCGTCAGCAAAGGAGATTGATCAAGTGCTTGCCTTTCGTTATCCACACGAAGTCGCAACCAAAACGACGGCCTATCAATCAGTTACGGATGTAAAACGGGTATTTGAAGATCCGGATAATCGTGAAATGGGTCAGTGGGATTATGAACAGCAACGAAAGGTGAAGAACCGCGGACTTTATTTAAGAAACGATTTTGCGACACCACAGTTTATTCAACAAGGTGATCAATCGCCAGCGGCAACAGAAGTCGGAACTGCCACGCACTTGGTATTTCAAAAATTACCGCTAAACGACAAAGAGATCACGGTGAAGCAAGTCCAAAAAGAGATTCAGCAATTAGTTAAGGAACACCTAATTAACTCTGCAGTAGCACCGTTTATTAATATGGAAGGAATTGCTGCATTTTTCCAAACAGATCCAGGACGACAGATTATCGCCAATGGGCAAAACTATCATCGGGAAGAACCATTTGCGATGATAATGAATGGTCATGAACTATTTAAAGAGGTTCAAGCAAGGGATGATGAGCGGATCCTGGTTCATGGGATTATTGACGGCTATTTAGAAACGCCTAAAGGAATTACTTTAGTCGATTATAAAACCGATCATATTAATCCTCAGTATCGAGAATTTGAATTAGCTAAAATTACTGGTCGTTATCGTGGTCAGCTGGAGTTATATCGCCAAGCATTAAATATTATGAAACCAATACCGGTTGTTCAGATGGGACTCTACCTGGTAGAATTAGGTGAGTTTATTCCATTTGAAATCGAGGGACGGCCGTAATGGTAACAATTAAGGACATTGCAAAACAGGCGGGAGTATCCGTTTCAACGACATCACGGGCGTTGAATGATAATCCGCGAATTAGTCAGGAGACGCGAGAACGGGTTAAGAAGATTGCGGCAGAGTTAGGGTATCAACCTAACTACACTGCGCGGAACCTTACTCGTGGAGAATCGAATATGGTGGGGTTAATTTTTCCAGTTACGGAAGATACGGCACCAGCAAACCCATTTCATATTGACCTCATGCGGGGAGTTAGTACGGCACTTCAGCCACTACACTACGAAATGGTGGTAGCAATCGCCGCAACTCAAGACGAATTGCTTGAAGAGGTTCGTTCAATGGTTGATCAATCTAAGGTCCATAACTTTCTGGTTTTTTATGCAATGAGCAATGACCCCATAACAGCTTATTTACGGCAGAATAACCTTAACTTTGTTATTATCGGTCACCCAATGGATCAATATCCGGATCGATTCGTTGATAACGACAATATTGCTGCCGGAAAAGCAGCAACAGAACAACTGTTAAAAACCCATCATTTAACTCATCCAGCTTTTCTTGAATCTGTTGATCCCTGGTTGTTTGAGCGCGAACGGGCTACTGGATATGATAAATGTATGAAAGCTCATCATCTAAAAGCAGTTGTTTGGCAACTAGGTACTAATGCAAATTCATTGGATGATTTTCTTAATAACCATCCCGAAACAGATGGCTTATTATTCTCTGATGATCTGTTATTTGTTCGGTTTTCTCATGAGGTGCAGAAGCGCTCGCTGCCGGTATTTTGCTTTAACAATAGTCGGTTGATGGGGATGCTGACAAATAGTGATGGGCGGATTGATCTGCGTCCCCGTGAGTTGGGAAGAGAAGCTGTTAAGCTGCTTTTTGATCCAATGAAGCATCACAGTTATGTCTCGTTTCAAGTTAAATAGTCTGAGCGTACACTAATTGATAATTAAAATTAAAGAAAAATTAGGCTGAAATTACTGGTATTTCAGCTTTTTTATTTTTAAACAAAGAAAACCCTTCCAAAAATTTTATGCAAACGGTTGCGCAAAAGTAAGGAATCTGGTATATTATTAATTGTAAAAAGTCATGAAGCGCTTTCATGACAAGAAGCATTAATTTTAAGATAAATAGGGGTGTAATTATGAGTCAAGAAAAGCCAGCAGGCGCAGGCTTGCCAACACTCTCCAAGAGTACAATTTGGATGATCAACTTCGGATTCTTGGGTGTTCAGACTGCCTTCACCTTGCAAAGTTCACAAATGAGTCGGATTTTCCAAACTATTGGTGCCGACCCTAACAACTTAGGATGGTTCTTTATCCTGCCACCTTTGATGGGACTTGTTGTTCAACCAATCGTTGGTTATTACTCTGACCGTACTTGGGCACCAAAGCTCGGTGGTCGGCGTCTCCCATACCTTCTTTTAGGGATGATTGTTGCTGTTATTGTTATGTTACTGTTGCCAAATTCAGGTAGTTTTGGCTTCGGGTATGGTTCACTAGCTGCACTGTGGTTTGGTGCTATTACCGTTGCCTTCCTTGATTTGTCATCTAACGTTGCAATGCAACCATTCAAGATGATGGTTGGGGACATGGTTAACGATGACCAAAAGAGTTATGCATACGGTATTCAAAGTTTCTTATCAAACACCGGTGCCGTTTTAGCCGCTATCTTCCCATTCCTGTTTACTTGGTTCGGGGTTAAGAACATTGCTCCTAAAGGGGTTGTTCCTGATTCTGTTAAGGTTGCTTTCTATGTTGGTGCTGCTTTACTGGTTGTTACTAGTCTGTTCACTGTTTTCCGGGTTCACGAATATGACCCAGCAACTTACGCTAAGTATCACGGAATTACTGAAGAAGATAACAAGGAAGGTGGAAACTGGTTCACCTTACTAAAGACTGCTCCTAAGGCATTCTGGACTGTAACCCTTGTTCAATTCTTCTGCTGGTTTGCTTTCCAATACCTCTGGACATACTCAGCAGGTGCTATTGCGAAGAACGTTTGGGATACTACCAACGCTACTTCAGCAGGTTACCAAGCCGCTGGTAACTGGTACGGTGTTTTAGCTGCCGTTCAATCAATCGCTGCTGTTGTTTGGTCATATGTTTTAGCTAAGGTTCCTAACAAGTACCACAAGCTAGGCTATGCTGGTAGTTTGCTTCTTGGTGCATTTGGATTCATTTCTGTCTTCTTTATCCACGACCAATGGACATTGATTATTTCATACATCCTTGTCGGGATTGCATGGGCCGGAATGAACACTTACCCATTAACAATTGTTACCAACGCATTGTCTGGTAAGCACATGGGTACTTACCTTGGACTCTTCAACGGTTCAATTTGTTTACCACAAATCGTTGCCTCATTGCTTAGTTTCGCATTGTTCCCACTCTTCGGTAACTCACAAGTTAACATGTTCATCCTTGGTGGAATTGTGTTAGCTCTTGGTGCCCTTTCAGTTGGTACAATTAAGGAAACCTACGCTGAATAAGGCGGATAAGCTGAATAATAAAGTAGATTAAACTAGAATAGGACTGTGACGGGAATTAGCCACAGCCCTATTGTCTAAAGAAGGAAGGAATTGAATTATGAAACAAACATTTGAAATTGCTCCATGGCACGTTGCAACTCATAAATGGGATCCTGAAGATAAGCGTCTTCAAGAATCAATGACTAGTTTAGCTAACGAAAACTTGGGAATGCGTGGCTTCTTTGAAGAAGGATACTCAGCTGACCACATGCAAGGTGTATACCTTGGCGGTGTTTGGTTCCCAGACAAGACTCGTGTTGGTTGGTGGAAAAATGGTTATCCTAAGTACTTCGGTAAGATGATCAACGCAGTTAACTTCATGAAGTTAATTATTAAGGTTAACGGCGAACAACTTGACCTTGCTAAGCAAACACCAAAGGACTTTAAGCTTGATCTTGACATGAAGCGTGGCGTCCTCGAGCGTGAATTTATTGTTGAAATTGGCGGTACCGAAATGTACTTCAATTTTGAACGGTTCGTAAGTGCTACCCAAAAGGAATTGGTTGGCCAACGTCTTCACATTAAGAACCGTGGCACTAATGATGCTAAGGTAGAAATTACCAGCATGATTGATGCTGACGTTTACAACGAAGACGCTAACTATGATGAACAATTCTGGAATGTTCTTAACAAGTCTGCTAATGGTGAACATGCCGAATTAACTTCCATGACCAAGAAGAACGATTTTGGTACTCCACAATTCACTGTTGGAATGAAGACCACTTCCAAGACCGACCTTGATCATGTTGGTGACGGAACTGACGAAAAAGATGCTTACAACAACTTTGCCGGAACCGTTGCTGCTGGTAAGGAAGTTAACTTTGAAAAGCGGACAGTCGTTGTAACTTCACGTGACTTTGATTCTCAAGAAGCAATCGAAAAGCACCTTGATGAATTAAGTGAAAAGCTTGATGGCCAAAGCTTTGACGATCTCCTCGAACCTCATGTTCAAGAATGGGCAGATCGTTGGGTTAAGTCTGACGTTGAAATTGATGGTGACGATGGAGCACAACAAGGAATTCGGTTCAATCTTTTCCAACTCTTCTCTACTTACTACGGTAATGATTACCGTCTTAACATCAGTCCAAAAGGATTCACTGGTGAAAAGTACGGTGGTGCTACTTACTGGGATACCGAAGCTTACTGTATTCCAGTTTACCTTGGGGTAGCTAACCCTGAAGTTGCACGGAACTTGTTAATGTACCGTTACAAGCAATTAGACGGTGCCTTTGTTAACGCTAAGCAACAAGATCTTGATGGTGCATTGTTCCCAATGGTTACCTTTAACGGGATTGAATGCCACAACGAATGGGAAATTACCTTCGAAGAAATTCACCGTAACGGTGACATTGCTTATGCTATTTACCTTTACACTAAGTACACTGGCGACAAGTCATACGTTCTTAATGAAGGTGCAGAAGTCTTAACTGAAATTTCCCGTTTCTGGGCAGATCGTGTTCACTATTCACAAAACAAGAACAAGTACATGCTTCATGCCGTAACTGGTCCTGATGAATATGACAACAACGTTAACAACGACTGGTACACTAACTTACTTTGCCGTTGGACTCTTAAGTATACTCTTGAAATCTTAGACGAAGTTGACGATAAGGTTGCTAAGAAGCTTAATGTTTCCGAAGACGAAAAGCGTCGTTGGAAGGGAATCGTTGATAACATGTACCTTCCTTACGATAAGGAACGTGACATCTTCCCAGAAAATGATGGCTTCATGGACAAGGACTTAACACCAGTTTCTGAAATTCCAAGCGATCAATTACCACTTAACCAACACTGGTCATGGGACCGGATCTTACGTTCACCATACGTAAAGCAAGGGGACGTTATCCAAGGTCTTTGGGACTTCATTGATGACTTTACTAAGGAACAAAAGAAGAACAACTTTGACTTCTACGAACAATTTACGGTTCACGAATCAAGTCTTTCTGCTTCTGTTTACTCAATCATCGCTGCTGATATTGGTTACGAAGACAAGGCTGTTGAATTATATGAACGTTCAGCTCGTCTTGACCTTGATAACTACAACAACGATACTTCAGATGGGTTACACATCACTTCAATGACTGGTTCATGGCTTGATATTGTTCAAGGATTCGCTGGTATGCGTGTTCGGGATAACGAATTACACTATGCACCATTCCTTCCTAAGAAGTGGAACTCATACCAATTCCGTCAAATGTTCCGTGGTCGGATCTTGAAGGTTAAGGTTGACAAGCACGGTACTAAGATTGACTTGGTATCAGGTGACCCAATTACCATTGATCTTGACGGTAAGAAGCTTGAATTGAAGTAATTACTGGGGGAATTTCGAGAATGAAGTTTGAAGATTTGAAAGGTTTTGCTTTTGACCTTGATGGTGTAATCGCTGATACTGCCCGTTTTCACGGTCAAGCATGGCACCAACTTGCTGATAAGGTTGGCACAGAATGGACTCCTGAACTTGCGGACAGTTTAAAGGGGGTTAGCCGGATGGATTCCCTAGAATTGATCCTGAAGGCTGGCGGTCATGAGAATGACTACTCTCAAGAAGAAAAAGAAGCATTGGCTACCGAAAAGAATGACAACTACATTAAGTTAGTTGAAACATTGACTCCTGCTGATATTCTTCCAGGAATGAAGGACTTCTTGGACGAATTAAAGGAAAACAACTACCATATCGTTTTGGCCTCAGCTTCTAAGAATGCACCTAAAGTATTAAAGTACTTACAAATTACTGATTACTTTGAAGGAATTGTGGATCCTGCTAAGTTAACTCACGGTAAACCAGACCCAGAGATTTATAGTGAAGCAGCTAAGCTAATGAACCTTCCTGCTGACCAAGTAGCAGGCTTAGAGGATGCTCAAGCAGGAATTGAATCAATTAATCGTGCTGGTGAACTTTCCATCGGCTTCGGCTCAGAATTGAAGGATGCCGATGTTAAGTTTGCTGAAACTGGTGATGTTTCGCTGGCAGCAATTAAGAAACAAATGAACTAATGTTAACTCTCTATCAAATGAATAATTAAGAATATTAGTTCAGTTGGATAATTGGGAGGAGGATGGATGGTATTAACAGTTAAATCCATTCTTGCTAAAAGTGAATATCACTGCATAATTAAAGGAAATGCAACGTTGAAATTCTTCGTTGTGTTTCCTTTTTGATTAGATTGAGGAATGAACGATGAAACGACAAAAGATAATTAAATTTCTAGGATTAGTAGTGGTTGTAATTGGAATAGGAGTAGGAGGAGCTGTTAATATTGCGCTAAAAGATAGTCATAATGAGAAGCCAAAAACCGTGCAGGAGACCAGTCAGAAGTCACGCCTAAGGTTAACCGATCAACAGTTAAGCATTTTAGTAGGTTTAGCAATGGATCCAAAGTGGTTAACAGAACAGCTTAATAGCAATCAACTAGTCTATGGTGTCGTTAAACCATCGGATACCGTTCCAAAAGGAATTGGAGAAAATGAAAGCTTCCTAATTGCAGCGGGTGAGAGGCAGAGAATCATCTATTTTTCAGTTAATGAAGATCAAACTGTTGAGATTAAGGATAGTCAAAATAACCAAATAAGACGAAAAAAGGAAGTAACGGTAAGGCAATTAGTAAGGAGATTTTATCAAACCTCGAAACAGCAACAACAAGTTAATGAGTTGGTTAGTGAGTTACGAACAGAGTAGGATAAGCGTTAGTAATTGAATAAATACTTAAATTTTATTTGTACTATTACTTAAACAGCGGCCTAGTTCAGTAGTGAACTTAATAATCTTTAGTATTTATGATTGAATATTGCCTTAGAGGAACATAACATGTATATTATTAGAAAATAATGAGAGAGTTATGAGGAGGGACAGCAATGTTCAGTCAAATTGGTCAATTAATCTTTGATAATGAGGCTGTTGCAAAGACTCAGGATTTTACAATGGGCCTTGAAATCGAAATGCAACGGGTGGATGAGAATGGTAACATTAGCCAGGAGCCATATCCATCGGCAATTGGTGATGAAAAGACCAATCCATGGATTACCAATGATTTTTTGGAAACAATGTCTGAAACGGTAACGCCGTCTGCTCAACACGCACTTGATGCAATGCACTATTTATACGTTATCAATAATTCGTTGCGTTCTGCACTAGCTCCTGGAGAATTACTTTGGCCCTTATCAATGCCACCACGGTTGCCAAAGGATAAGCGGAAATTGCGGCTGGCTAAGATGGGCCCCGAAAAAGAGGCGTATTTAAAGGAATGGGCAAAGCGTCATGGCTACTCACAGGGAACTCCCTGTGGTGCTCACATCAACTTAAGTATTGATCAACACGTTATTGCACTAGTTCAAAAACATTTCCCGGGAAAGTTTAAAGATGAGCGGGAAGTCCGTAACTACCTTTACACAATATTAGCGCAAGGCTTTGTTCGCTATCGCTGGTTTATCACTTACCTGTTTGGTGCTAGTCCAATTGCGGAAGCAAACTACTTTGAAAATGGTCAAGGACCTCAACACCCGCTTCGGAGCATTCGCCAAAGCAAGTACGGATTCGGTACCAAGTTTACTGGCGACTTTACCAATCTTGATCGATACATTGCGCGAATTGAAAAGGGAGTTAAGGATGGTGTCCTAACATCAGACTATGAATTTCACGGCTCAGTCCGTTTTAAGGGTAATCGCAATCTTAAGGATTTACCGAAAAATGGAATCGAATACCTTGAATTACGAATGCTCGATCTTGATCCAAGTAGTTCAGTTGGGATTCGTACGGGGACGTTACGGTTTATCCGGCTGCTTGCTAGTTACTTCATCATGCACCCAGCATTAAATGAAGAGGAAGTTAATGATATTCTAAAAAACGCTGATAAGATGAATGAGGTCGTTGCGGAAGAAGATCCACGGGAAAACTGCAAGTACCAAGCAACTGCTCGGGCACTAGTGAAGAGTCTTGAACGGTATGCAAATCAAATTCAATTGGGACCAGAATATGCTGAAGTACTTGAAGATTTAGAAGATCGGGTTGAAAATCCACTGACAACACCAAGTGCTAAACTGCTAAACTACGTCAAAGATGGTTCGTTAACGGAATATGCACTTCGTCGAGCAAAACGTTATCAGGTTGCAGCTCAGGAATCGATTAATCCGTTTAAGGGATTTGAAGATGGGAAAATTTATAGCTCAGACGAGTTACGAAAAGCATTAAGTAGATAAATAAAGAGAAGAGGCAAGTTTTTCTTACCTCTTCTCTTTATTTATTCTTGTGCTCGTTGAATTAGATCAGCGAAAAGCGCTTGTGAATAATCATAATGCTTAAACATGTTTTCTGGATGCCATTGAACAGCCAGAACACGATCATTATCGATCGATTCAATAGCTTCGGGAATTTGGTCATCAGCTCGTGCTGTTACTCTTAGGTCGTTTCCAATTTGGTTTAATGCTTGGTGATGACGAGAGTTAACATAGGGCCGTGAACCAACCAAGTTAAAGATTCGACTGTCCTGTTTTACATTAACATGGTGGGACGGAAAGTTTCCCGGAGCATTTTGGGAGTGCTTTAGGGTTTGCCGCGGATCTTCTGATAAGTCTTGAAAAACAGTTCCACCGAGAGCAACATTGATTACTTGCATTCCGCGACAAATTCCCATTAATGCCTTATTTGCTTCTAGCGCGGCTTTAACTAACGCAACTTCAAATAAATCGCGTTTGAAGTATGTAGATCCTAATTCTTGATGCGGCTCTTCACCGTAAAAAGTGGGATCAACGTCACTGCCACCCGCAAAAATAATCCCATCGAAAAGATCAAGATAGTTGGGAATTAACTCAGGATCCACACTAGGAAAAATTACTGGGAGGCCTCCTGATTTAACAATTGCTTCGATTAGTGGCCGAGGAGCATAAGCAGCGTTACGCTCATTAATAATATTAGTAGCCTCAGTTAAAGTGTCTGCTGGAATTGCAATTCGTGGTCGCATAGAAAACCTCCTTGAATTATTTTAATAGTATTATAATAGAATTTTAATAAAGTAGAAAGAGACATTTTAAAAATTACCCTAAATGAGAGAAAGACTATATAATAGTAAGTATGAAAGAAGTGAAAAAGAATGATTGAATTAACTGATATTAACTCAAAGATGAATTTAAATAACGGGACCCAAATTCCGTGTGTCGGTTACGGGACGTTTCGGACTCCCGCTGACGTTGCCGAAAAAGCGGTTGCTGATGCAATCAAGGTTGGTTACCGTCACATTGACACGGCAGCTGTATATGGTAATGAAGAAGCGGTTGGTAAAGGAATTAAGGATTCTGGAATTGACCGAGAAGACCTCTTTGTAACCAGCAAGTTGTGGAACGACAATCGGGGTTATGAATCGACAAAGAAAGCCTTTCAAGAAACTTTGGATCGGCTTCAAATGGACTACCTTGACTTGTACTTAATTCACTGGCCAGCAAACCAAAAGCAATTCGGTACTGATGCAAGTAAAATTAACGCTGAAACCTGGCGGGCAATGGAAGACCTGTATAAAGAGGGCAAAATTAAGGCAATCGGTTTAAGTAATTTTATGCCGCACCATATTGTTGACTTAATGAAGACCGCAACGGTAGCTCCAGCTGTTGACCAAATCGAGGTTCATCCTGGTTGGCCCCATACTGAACAGGTAAAGTATTTACAAGCACATAATATTCTGGTAGAAGCTTGGGCCCCGCTTGGCGGACAAGGAGCAAGCGTAATGACTAACCCAACAATTCTGCAAATTGCTGATAAGTACGATAAAACGCCTGCACAGGTTAGTTTGCGATGGATTATTCAACAGGGAATTGTGCCACTACCAAAGTCAGTTCACGAAAATCGGATGATTCAAAACAAGGACATCTTTGATTTTACGTTAACTGATGACGAAATGAAGAAGATTAGTCTTTTGACTAACCTCGGTGGCCAATGTGCAGATCCGGATGATGTTGATTTTTAAGATCTAAATATTTAAATGGATGATCCTAGACATATTATCGGGATCATTTTTTTGCGTTTTTATCGACCGTTTGTTCGATTAAGATGTTATAATAAATAAAAACAGTGAAAGGAAAATAGCTGATGAATGACCAACAAAGAATCTATATGGCGATTGATCTGAAATCATTTTATGCATCGGTTGAGTGTATTGCTCATCATTTGAACCCGTTAAATGCTAACTTAGTCGTTGCAGATCGGTCACGAACTAATAAGACAATTTGTTTGGCTGTATCACCAGCTTTAAAGCAATTTGGAGTCCCTGGTCGACCGCGCTTATATGAAGTTCAACAAATCGTTGATCGGTTAAACCGGGAACGAGCAAAGAAAGCAACGTGTCACCACCTCTCTAAGCATAGTTCAATCTACCGAGGGAAGTTGTTAAAGTCGCCTAACTTACGGGTTGGCTTCCGGATCGTTCCACCACGAATGCATTTTTATATGGAAAAGAGTGCAGAAGTCTATGGAATATATCTACGGTTTATTAAACCCGAAAACATCCATACCTATTCGATCGATGAGGTGATGATGGACGTTACAGACTACCTTCATGATCATCAAGTATCGCCTCATACACTGGCAAAACAAATTATTCAACAGATTCAGTTAGAAACCGGAATTACTGCAACGGCCGGGATTGGTACAAACCTTTACTTAGCAAAAGTGGCGATGGATATTGTTGCAAAACGGATTCCTGCTGACCGAGATGGTGTCCGGATTGCTCAAATGAATGAGTACCAATATCGACGCTATCTTTGGGCACATCAGCCCCTGACAGATTTTTGGCGAATTGGTCGCGGTTATGCAAAACGATTGGAAAAATTAGGCTTGCATACCATGGGGGACATTGCCCGTTGCTCGCTCGGTAAGTTATCGGATCCGTTGAATGAAGAGATCCTTTATCGTGAATTCGGTAAGAACGCGGAACTACTCATCGATCATGCGTGGGGACATGAAACAGCAACGATTACGGATATTAAGAACTACCATTCAGAAGAACACGGGATATATTCTAGTCAAGTCCTAATGAGGCCATATAAGTATCATGAAGGGTTAGCTGCGGCTCAGGGGATGGTTGATTCAGTTGCATTGAGTATGGTCAAACGACATGTAGTTAGTGCTGATTTTGGGATTGTCATTAACTATGATCCGCAGAGCCTTCAGTATGCACCTAATTACCAGGGACCGGTAGTTGAAGACTTTTATGGTCGGAGAACGGCTAAACCCAGTCATGCACATCAAAAACTTGACCTGCCAACAGCATCCGGCTCAGAGTTAAGGCAAATTTATAAGCAACTTTACGAAAAATGCGTTAATCCTAACCTGCTAATCAGGAAGATAACGTTAATTGTTACTCACATGATTGATGAGGATATTGCAGCAAAAACACCGCACTTCAAACAGGTTAATCTTTTTGAGGATCCGCAAAGGGAGATTAAACAAGAGCGAGTAGCGGCAATTAAGCGTCAGCGTGACCAAAAGCTACAAACGACGATCCTTAAACTTCAGCAGAAACTAGGTAACAAAAATGTTGTCCTGCACTTAGCAGATTTGAAAAAGGGATCGACAACTAAAGAACGAAACGCTCAAATTGGGGGTCATCAAGCATAGCAATGGATGAAAAAGAAATCATTGAGCAGAAATTATTTACCGATACTTCTCGGTATAACGACATCATGAAGCGTCCTTATCAACATTCAAAGGGGCATTTGCCAATGCCACAATCAGATCGCGCGGGTCAATTTTCACCTTTTGCAGCATTGACGGGATTTAATAATTTAATTCACCAAAAGGCAGTAATATATTCTCATAAAAAGTATCTTCCGGCTAAAGTAGAAGCACACCTGCTTAATGTCCTTCAGTCCTTAGCAGGAACGAAGCAAACGGTTGTGATTAACTACTTTAATGATGACGTCGGCTACTATGAAGAGTTCCGTGATCAGGTATCGGTAGTTAAGCCCGAGCGCGGGAGAGTCTTCTTTAATCATCATTCAGCCATTGCGCTTGCCAATATTAAGCAGGTTCGTCAATGATGAGTGCTGTATAATGGTAAGGACATAAAAGACACTGAATGAATAGTTGAAGAGGGAGTAGTTTTGAAAGTAATTTGGCGTAACCTTTGCCAGTATTCAAAGAATTTTTGGCAACATTGGATATCTTTTATCATTTTATTTGTGGGGATGGATCTTGCTAACCAGCTGATCTTTATCCCGCTTTTTCGGTTAGCAACGACCTATATTTTGCAAGCGGGCGGAATCCCATTTATTTCTTACCAAAACATTGGAATACTAGTAACACAACACACAATGGTAGTGATTGGGCTATTAATCGAACTAGTGCTCCTGCTTCTTGTGATTTATTGGCAGTTTGCGTTCCTTCTATTGGGACTGCGGTTGATTCTGGGTAACCAGGCTAGTTTCAAACGACTGATGAAAGAATCGTGGATAGCGATACAGAATATTCGTCCTGGCTCGTTACCACTAATGCTTCTTTACTTTATTCTCGTTCTGCCTTTTGTGGATCTGGTATTTCGGACGCCATTACTTTCGAAGGTTCAAATTCCTGAGTTTATTTTCGACTTTATGACGCGGAACAATATGCTGTTAGCTGGCTTGATTGTTTTCTACGTTATCATTACAATTCTTGGGATTCGGCTGATTCTCACTTTGCCCTTAATGATTTATCAACGTCGCCGTACTCGTGATGCTCTAGTTAGAAGCTGGCAGCTCACACGGAAATTAGAGTGGTGGCAATATGTTAAACGTTTAATTGTACTTGTGGTAGTAACCACAATAAGTCTAGGCTTATTTTACCTATTAATTTTTGGTTTACAGACGCTAATGGATTTATTTCCCGGGAAATTTGCTTTTGTAATGGCAATTTTTAATTTGACATTAGTGCAGGTTATTAGTGAATTGCTAACAATTTGGACGGGGACCATTGCCTTACAGATAGTGATTTCTTTACTCGATGATTTTTCAACAAGTGATGAACAGGTAAGAAAGAGTAGTTGGCATGGTTGGACTGCAATTGCCTTGCTAGCAGTCTTTGCCGGTAGTTTAGCGGTAGTTAATAATTATTACTACCTCAAAGGTTCTGGGTTGACGCGGCCGGTCACAATTTCTCATCGCGGGGTTGCGGAAGAAAATGGGGTTCAAAATACCATTCCTGCAATGAAGAAGACTCACCGTTTACACCCAACCTATGTTGAGATGGATATTCATGAGACAAAGGATCATAAATTTGTGGTTCTCCATGATGAAAACCTAAAGAAATTAGCCGGGGTTAACAAGACGCCACATGAATTAACACTAGCCCAACTGACTCGTTTAACTGCTCACGAGAACGGTCACCATGCTAAAATCGCTAGCTTTGATCAGTACCTCAATGCAGCGGAAAAGCTTCACCAAAAATTGTTGATTGAGGTGAAGACCACGCCTACAGATTCTAAGGGGATGCTTAAACGGTTTAATCGTCAGTACGGAAAACGAATTATTAAGGATCATGACTTAGTCCATTCACTCGATTATCACGCTGTTGCGAGATTGAAACAGTTGAATCCGAAGTTAAAGGTGCTTTATATCCAACCGTACAACTTTTCTTATCCAAAGAGCGTTGCCGATGGGTACTCAATGGAATATTCCACGTTAAACTTTGAATTTATTCAGCAAGCCCACCGTCAAAAAGATGTGGTATATTCTTGGACTGTTAATGATAGTAATGTTATGAAGCAGATGATGTATAACCATGTTGACGGGATTATTACCGATAATTTAGGCGAACTAAACTCGACCATTAAAGACTATATGGGTTCAAAGAGCTATGCTAATCGAATCCTCAACTTTATTTTAGCCGTTCCTACAAGTGGTGGGCTAGAACCATGATGATAAAGAATTAATTGCAAGGGATCCAAACTTGAAGGATCCCTTGCTTTTTTATATTTATATTAAGGATCCCTTATTGTTAAAGGGTTTACGGAAAGCTTGTTATAATAAAAAGAGTTAAAAGATGACAAGGAGTGTTGATCATGTCGATCTATGGCCCTTATGAAGGAACGTTAGATAATATTCTTCTTGATGTTGAAAAGCGGATTCGCCAATTAAACCAACAAGAAGTTGCTAGTCAACAGCCAAAATTATATGAACACTTAATTGGCCGGGTAAAGACACCAGCCAGCATGGAAGAAAAGTGTCAAAGAAAAAATTATCCGCTAACGGCTGAATCAGCATTACGAAAGTGCAAAGATGCTGTAGGAATTCGGATTGTTTGTAATTTTATTAGTGATATTGAGCGGTGTCTGACGATTTTACGTAATAGTGATTGGTGTTCAGTCGTTAAAGAAAAAGATTACATTACGAATGCTAAGCCGAATGGTTACCGAAGCTATCATTTAATCTTAGACGTAACCGAAAACTACCAAGATATTGATGGGCAGAATCCAGGTCACTTTTATGTCGAAATCCAGTTGCGGACAATTGCAATGGATTCATGGGCCAGTTTGGAACATGAAATCAAATATAAGCATAAGATAAAAAATCCAGAACGAATCGGTAAGGAATTAAAGCGATGTGCAGATCAGCTTGCCTCGTGTGATATTCAAATGGAAACCATTCGTCAGTTAATTCGGGAAGATTAGGTGGTAATTAAGATGAGAATTTTACTTGCTGAAGACGAAGAACAACTAGCGCGAGTTTTGAAAATGGCAATGGAACAAAGCGGTTATCAAGTTGATGCCGTTGAAAATGGTCAGGCTGCAGTTGAACTTTCGCAAAAGAATGCCTACGATGCGATAATCTTAGATATTATGATGCCAATAAAAAATGGGATCGAGGCTTTAAAAGAGATTCGGGCGCGCGGTGATCGGACCTATATCATGATGTTAACTGCAATGGCTGAAGAAGACGACCGAGTTAATGGATTAGACTCGGGAGCCGATGACTACCTAACGAAGCCATTTTCGCTTAAGGAATTACTTGCACGGTTGCGCTCGTTAGAACGGCGGGCGAAGGATTATGGTGATGGCGATCTTGAGTTTGCTGATTTGCACTTGGATAGTGATGAGCAGGTCCTTGAAAGCAGTAATTCAATCAGCCTTTCTCGTGAAGAAACCCAAATGTTAGGGTACTTTATCCTCAATGCAGGCAAGAAACTAACTGCTGATGACTTGCTTAACCACGTTTGGAGTGCTGATGATGAAGCCGATGCTGAAGATGTTTGGATAAATATTTGTTACTTAAGGCAAAAATTTCAGTCAATTCAATCTACGGTAAAAATTATTGGTGAAAAGGGTGGGCCATATAGTTTGGAGGGATAAGGAACAATGATCCGGCATTTTCGAAAACAATTTATTATCTTTTCAACGTGTGCATTATTACTAGTAATTGTCACAATCGTTGGTAGTATCAGTTCGATTACTTATTTCCGGGCCCATCAGGAAGTAAATTCGGTTTTGCAAATTTTGAGTAATAATGAGGGAGAGATGCCGGCGAGGACGGTTTCTAGCCAACCACAGCTATTTTCGCAGAGTCAATTTACCAAAGAAAGCTTGTATCAGTACCGCTATTTCAGCGCAACTTTTAATAAGAAAAATAAGCAGATGCAGATTGAGGACAGCCACATCTTATCTGTTTCACCAGCAGAAATTCAAAAATTAACGCAACGGGTATTGAAGCGCCACCGAACACAGGGAAGGATCTTTTATCATCAGACCTTTTATGCTTACCGAGTGAAAAACAATAGTAAGCGGACTAACGTTGTTTTCCTGGATGAAAGCCTAATGTTAGCCAAAGCGCGGGAAGTTACATACTTAGGAGTCTTTCTAGGAATAATTAGTTTGCTGCTCTACACAATCGTGCTTATTCTGTTTTCTAATGCCGCAATCCGCCCAATAATTCAAGCGGAAAAACGCCAAAAAGAGTTTATTACCAATGCAGGACATGAACTAAAGACGCCACTAAGCGTTATTTCAGCTAATAATGAAATGCAAGAGTTGCTGAATGGGGAAAATGACCTCACAAAGAGTACAAAAGAGCAGGTTGGGCGATTAACTAAGCTGATTAATTATTTTGTTTCTCTGGCCCGTCTCCAAGAACGGCCACAAATGACGCTTTCCGTGATTGATGCGAGTCAAATCACTAACCGGGTTGCTGATAATTTTAAGAACGTTATTCTTCAGGATGGCAAGCATTTTAAGAAGTCGGTAACCTCAGGCCTTAAAGTAAGGGCAGATGAGAATTACTTCTATGAATTAATCAGCATCCTACTTGATAATGCTAATAAATACTGTGATCCGCATGGCGATGTTTTCCTTAATTTAAGACTAGGTAAACGAAAAAAGAACGTGATCCTTTCTGTTACTAACTCATTCGCGGCTGGCAAGGATGCTGACTACCAACGATTCTTTGAACGGTTTTACCGTGAAGATAAAGCCCGAACGGTTAGTGAGAAAAAATCAGGTTATGGGATTGGCCTATCAATGGCCCAGAGTATTGTTAAAAGCTTTGGTGGCCAGATTAAGGCGAGCTATTCCAATGGTAAGATTTCGTTTATCATCACAATTAAAAGACAAATTAAAAATAAGTGATTGACATCTGGGAAAATCAGTGTAATATTCTAATCAAGATTTAATGAAAGGAGCCAGAATAATGAAAACACGTTATCAAAATAGTTGGCAAGCATGGTACACTTTTGATCGTATTTAGTGTTTTCACACGGGTACGGTCATTTTGAGATTTCTCAAAGCGTACCTGTGTTGGCTCGATAAATTATTAAAGACCACACAGTTCAGTACTGCGTGGTCTTTTTTGGATCTTCCAAACCATTTACGCTTCGAGATCGGTTTTTGAACAGTAAATGATATTGGAGGATTTTTTTATGTCTGGAGTAATTTCTTTAACAATCCTGCTAGTGATTTATGCTGCTAGCGAATATGTTTCCGGCAGATTGCAATAAATAAATTGAACACTTCATCGAAACATTTTTCGCATAAAGACTTCAATGGGTGATCGCCAGTTGA
>PPYF01384764.1_pt1 | contig 109197 bp, 73 predicted proteins | sample 1559871 | NCBI WGS metagenome assembly PPYF01 (sample SAMN08240021, study PRJNA423297) | Human gut metagenome, whole genome shotgun sequencing project.
TTTATGACCTCAAATTGAAGAATGAAGTTGTCATCGGTCAACCGGGCAAGGACGGTAAAGACGGTACGCCGGGCAGCATAGGTTTAGTCGGTCCGCAAGGTCCTGCCGGTGAAGACGGACAACCGGGCAAGAACGCCTACGCTGAAATCTCTGTGAAGAACGGTGTCGATGGTGTCGATGGCAAGCACGGTAAAGACGGGATCACTCGTATCGTTTATGAAGATGAAAAGGGTGAAGAACGTGTTGTCGCTACCTTGGATGACGGCCTGAAATTTGCCGGCGATACGAAGGATGTAACCATTCCTAAGAAGCTCAATGAAACCTTGGAAGTTAAAGGCGGCATCAGTGACGAAAGCCTGCTCACGGACAACAACATCGGCGTCGTCGCCAAAGCCGACGGCGGTTTGAACGTAAAATTGGCCAAGAACCTCAATCTGTCTGACGGCAGTGTGCGCATTGGCGGCACTACTGATGAAAACGGTGTTACTACTGGCGGTATTTACATCGCTAATCAGAAAGCCGTACCGACTACGAAAGATGGGAAAACGGAAGACGGCTTGTTTATTACCGGGTTAGCTAATACTGATTGGAATCCGGATATGAATGGCATTGTTGAAAGCCGTGCCGCTACGGAAAAACAATTGAAAACAGTGGCAGATTCTTCCGCAAAAGTTGATGCAGCTAACTTGTCAGACAATAATGTAAATAGTTGGAAGACCAAATTGGGTATTACCGACACACTCCTTGGTGAAGCAGGCGCTTGGAAATTAACCGTAAATGGTACTGGCGAACGCTCCATTAAGAAAGATTCCGTAATTAACTTTGTTAACGGCGAAAAGGTTCAGATTGCCCAGAGTGGCAATGATATCACGGTTGGTCTTGATGCGGAATTTGTTAAACAAGTAGGTGATAATACAACTAATATTACTAATTTGGACAAACGCGTAACTAAGGTTGAAGGCGATGTAACCAATGTTAAGAAAGACATTACTAAGATTAACAATGACATCACCAATATCAACAACGACATTACTAACATCAACACTAAGATTGAAACAATTGAAGGTAAAGCGGGCGTAGCCAATGTAGTAGGCGATACCGAGACCGGGGTTAAGGTTGAAAAAGTTGACGCTAATGATGCTGCGAAGGGTGTAAAAGTCAGCTTGGAAGAAAAAATCAAGGTTGGTGGTATTACAATTGACGGTAAGCTCCCGAGTGAAGGCGAAACGGCAAATCGTACAATTACAGGTTTAACCAATACCACGTGGGATGCAGATCATGTTGTTGACGATCGGGCAGCTACGGAAGGCCAGTTGAAGGACCTCTCCCAGAAAATTAAGGAAGTTGGGGAAATCAAAGACGGCGTCCGGACCTATGCCAGCGACGACAGCGGTGATAACCCGCTTAAACGGAAAAATTCAGATGCTATGGAACTCCGGGGCGGCGCTGACAGCGATAACCTTTCCGATGACAACATCGGTGTCGTAACCAACAGTCAGAAGACGGGCTTTGACATTAAGCTCTCTAAAGATCTTAAAGGCCTCAATTCGGCTGAAATTGGCAACGTTTCCATCAGCAACAATATTACCGTAGGAACCGGTGATAAGAAGACCGTCATCACGGATAACTCGGTAACGACAGGCAACACGACAATCAACAACGATGGTCTTACGATTAAAAACGAAGATTCGTCGAAGAACATCACGATTCAAACGGGTAACGTCAACATGGGCGGCAACGCCATTCACAACGTCGGCGAAGCGACGGAAGCGAATGACGCCATCAACAAAGCTCAGTTAGACCGTACGGTTACTGCTATTGGTGCGGGCATGAATGAAATGAGCGGCCGCATCGGCAGTCTTGATCGCCGCGTCGACCGAGTCGGGGCTGGTGCTGCAGCCTTGGCGGCTCTCCATCCCTTGGAATACAGCCCCGATGCGAAGTGGGAAGTTACGGCAGGTCTTGGAAATTACAGAAGTACCAGTGCCGTGGCTCTCGGTGCCTTCTATCGCCCGAACTACGATACCTTGTTCAGCATCGGCGCCTCTTACGGCGGCGGTGAAAACATGGTGAACGCCGGTGTAACCTGGCGAATCGGTGAAGGCGAAACGAAGAACTACCCGTCCAAACAGGTTATGGCACAGGAAATTGATACCCTGAAATCAGCCTTAGCACAGCAGAATGATAAGATCGAGTCGCAAAGCGAACAACTTGAAGAACAGAATAAGAAGATTGAACAACTGATGCAGGCTATCGAAAATTTGACGAAATAAACTGAAGACAGCGCCATGCTTGAGACTGAGGCCCTTCTCTTTTGAGAGGGCCTTGGTTTTTTTTTATAAGAATTTATGTCGTTTACTGTGAAATGAAGAGATATTTTAATAACAAAGTAAAATAACCTTATAAATACACACAAAAATACATAAAATGTTGACAAATATATTGGTAAAATATAGAATAAAGACGAAAAACGGTATGTCGTTGACCCTTTATGATTTGGGTACTATGACTACTAAAACGAGTCACAAAGGGGGGATCAATCGAGGTAGTACGGATCTTTTAGGATAGATAGCTTCTAAATTTTTTTCATACATTTCTTTTTATATTTTTTAAATTAAAGGATACAGGAGGAAAAGCATGAATCAGATTTATAAAGTTATTTGGAGTAAAGTTCGTCATTGCTGTATCGTCGTGTCTGAATTAGGAAGAAAAGAGGGGAAGTCTGTATCGTCATCCTCACGGATGAGTAAAAAAATGGCTGTCTCCCTTGCCGTAATGGCTCTTTGTGCCGGGATGAATGCCGGTGTTATGGCAGCAGATGGTGATACAACTACGAGTTGGAATTTCAGTGTTAGCGTAGGACCTGATGTTAAAAATCCAAATGAAGGAACGGCAACGGGGTCGAAGACAGAGATTCAACCCGGAGATACGGTTGTTTTACAGGCTGGACGTGGCATAAAATTAACTAAAAGTACCAGTGGAAAGGCGGTACAAATTGGGCTTAAGTTTATCGACATGCAGCCGGGTGGATGGCCCTATAACGATGCTAAAGCCACCGGCTCAGCGTCGCTGGCTATCGGCCAGAATAGTGTAGTAGATGCCCAACAGGGGGTGGCCGTGGGTTGGAAATCTCATTCCGGTGAGTTTGGATTTGCCGGCGGCAGCGAATCTGATGCCGGTTTGAGTTCTGTTGCTATCGGCTATAATGCTAAAGCTGCTTTGGAAGGCTCCGTTGCTATCGGTACCGGTGTACGAATCGATCCAAGTAAATCAGACAGTGGCTATAAAAAAGTCGACAGTACCTATTCGGTTGCCATCGGTGACAAAGCCTATGTAGGCGAGAAGTCTACCGGTTCCAATGTCATCGGTAATTTAGCGGAAGTCACTGCGTCGGAATATGCAGTTGTACTGGGGACTTCTGCAAAAGTAAATAAAATAGCAAATGGTATTGCTATTGGCTATAAAGCTAGTGTAACAGCCGGTAGTGGAGATGGCGGCGTCGCTATAGGCTCTTACTCTGTAGCAAAACAAAGAGCCGGTCTTGCAGGATATGATCCGGAGAATAAAGATAGAAGTTCAGATGAAAAATATGGTTATTGGAAGTCAGGCCTTGGGGCTGTCTCTGTCGGTGACAAGGGCAAGACTCGTCAGATTACACAAGTAGCGGCCGGCACGTACAACATGGATGCCGTTAACGTAGCTCAGCTCAAAGCGTTAAACACGAAATTGACTGCCGACATAAAAGCAGCATCGCTGGTGGCGGGGAACAACAATATTACTATAAAGAAAGATGGAGATACGAATAAAATTAGTCTCGCAGATACGATTACTTTAGGCAGTGACGCCAATGCAAACAATCAGGTAAAAGTTGACGGTGCAAACGGCCAGGTTGTAATTGGTGCTGCGGATAGTGGTATCGTAATGGGGAATCAGGAGGTTACGCTTAAGAATGCCGATGGCACTGACAAGCTTGATGAAAATGGTGATGTCGTTAAACAAAGTGGTAAATACATTACAGGCTTAAGCAATACGACTTGGGATGCAGATAATATCGTTGCCGATCGTGCCGCTACGGAAGGACAATTAAAAGAGATTATCGGCACGGAAATCGGTAAAATCAATGACAGCATTAAAAATACGAAACAGACTTTTGTTGGCGATAGTGGAACTAAGGTTGAAATCAGAACAACGGATACCTTAAGTCTTACCGGCGGTGCCGATGCAAATTCCTTGACGGATAAAAATATCGGTATCGTTAATAATGGCAAAGGCTTTAAAGTTCAATTGTCGTCCAACCTTTCCGGCCTCGACAGTGTATCTACCAAGACCTTAACGGCCGGCGACAGTGTTACCGTCGGCTCCGGCGATGCTGCTACGGTCATCAGCGGCAATGCGGTTACTACCGGTTCTGTTACGACGGGCGACACGACGATTAGTAGTGACGGCTTGACGATTACCGACGGCCCGTCGGTAACGAAAGACGGTATCGACGCCGGTGGTAAAGCTATTCACAACATCGGTGAAGCGACAGAAGCTACTGATGCCATCAACAAGGGAACCTTTGACACCACGATTAACAATATCGGCTCCGGTATGAATCAACTGGGCAATCAGATAAACAAACTCGATAACCGCGTCGATCGTGTCGGTGCCGGAGCAGCAGCTCTGGCAGCCTTACATCCGTTAGATTTTGATCCGACGTCCCGTTGGGAATTTTCGGCAGGCATTGGCAACTATCGCGGGGCCAATGCTGTGGCCGTCGGTGCCTTCTATCGCCCGAACTACAACACCATGGTCAGCATCGGGTCGTCCTATGGCGGCGGTGAAAACATGGTAAATGCCGGTGTCACTTGGCGATTCGGTGAAGGCGGAACGGGCAATTACGAGTCGAAAGGCGCTATGGCTCAGGAAATCAACAACTTGCGGTCGGTCGTAGACGAACAGAACAGCAAACTGGCGTCGCAGAACGAAAAAATCGAGGCTCAGAACAGCAAGATTGAAGCCCAGAGCCAGCAGCTCGAAGAACAGAATAAGAAGATTGAACAATTGATGCAGGCTATTGCCGAGTTGAAGAAATAAGACAGCCGTATCACTTTCTGGCAATAAGTAATGATAGCTGGGGTTCCTCTCATCCGAGGGGGACCTCAGTTTTTTATTTCTGAAAATGTTATACATTACTAAAAAATATATTGAAACTGAAGCAAACGGCGAGTTGCTGATTTAATATAGACATAATATGTGTAATTTGTTGACAAGTATATAGATACTATATAAAATAAACAACAAATAAACGTTATTAAAAATTTATAATTTGGTAAAGTGGGGCTTATTAGGCCGAGAATTAAGGAGGCTTGGTAATCGAGATAGACAGCACGGAGCTGTTTGGGGGAAATAACTTCTAAATTTTATCATTTCTTTTATATTTTTTTCAATTAAGGAATATGGGAGGAATCGGCATGAATCGAATTTATAAAGTTATTTGGAGCAAAGTGCGGCATTGCTATGTCGTCGTATCTGAATTAGTTGGATTGGATCGAAAATCGGTAACGACGCGGTCGCGGGTCGGTAAAAAGATGGCAGCATCCCTTGCCGTAATGGCTCTTTGTGTTGGCATGACGTCGGGGGTAATGGCGGCTGATATTAGCTTCTTCAGTGTAAATCCGGAAGGTTCCTTAGTAACCAGTAATGAAAATAATGAGGGGGCTACCGGGACTCATGCAATGGCAATCGGTATAGATGCGTCGGCAACCGGCACGGAAGGGGTTGCTATCGGTAAAGGAGCTGTATCAGCGGGAGCTACGTCTATTTCTATGGGTAAAAAGAGTAATGCTTCCGGGAGTTCATCAATTGCTATTGGGCAAAGTGCTGCTTCATCTGCTTCAAATGCAATAGCACTTGGTAGTTCTACAGAAGCATCTTATAATTATACAGTTGCATTAGGTCATTCTGCTAAGGCGACAGCCCTTCAAGGTGTTGCGATTGGTCCTTATGCTAAGGCAGAAAAGGACAGTAGCGTTGCTATAGGCTATTTCGCTAAAGCTACAGATGGGGCATCGAACGGAGTCAGTATTGGCAGATCGGCGAGTGTTACTAAATCTGGTGGCGTGGCTTTAGGATATATCTCAGTGGCCGATAGGTCATCCGGTGTTACCGGTTATAATCCTATGACTCAATCTGCACCGGCGGCGACTAATGCGGCAATTGCTCAAGCATGGGGATTCACGGATGAATATAATGCGTTGAATTCACAACTTTCCGATACATCTTTGACTACGGCGCAGCGTAATGAAATTAACGGAAAAATATATAAATTAATCAGCCCGTATAAATCCGGTTATGGTGCAGTATCAGTTGGTACAGAATCATCGACTCGTCAGATTATAAATGTGGCAGCAGGGACAGAAGATTCTGATGCAGTTAACTTGGCTCAGTTAAAAGCGTTAGCCAATAAAGTGGATAGTGATAAAGTACAATATTTCTCTGTTAAATCGACTATCACGGCTAACCAGGATAATTCCGGAGCAACGGGCACAGATACAATTGCTATTGGACCTAATGCAAAGGCTCGTTATACCGGTGGTATCGCCATCGGCAAGGATGCCTCGGCAGCTGCAGGCTCTATGGCGGCTCTCGCTATCGGTTATGAAACTAGTGCAACCGGCGTAGCTTCTACTGCAATAGGGGTTCGCTCTAAGGCAACCGGTAGTTCTGTTACAGCCGTAGGCTTTGATTCTGTAATTAAGACTGCATCAAGCGGATCGGGACGTACCGGTGATTATTCGGTAGCCATGGGTGTAAGTTCCCTCGTTGATGGTGGTAAGAGTGCCATTGCTATTGGCAATAATGCGTATGCTATTGATACTACCCAAGCAACTGTTGTAGGTACCGGGGCTATGGTTTCAGCCTTGCCGGAAAATTCCGGTGATTCTATTGTTATTACTGACGGTTCCGAGGGCACAAAGACGATTACCAAGGACGATGAAGGCGAATATACAGTAGAGTCTACTAAGGATTCGGCCGCTTCGCTAAAAGAAAGAAATGGTGAAGCATATGGTGCAACGGCTCTTGGTAGTCGTGCAACAGCTCATAATCTTGGTGCAGTTGCGGTAGGTTTATATTCAACGGCTATTGGGGACACTTCGGTTGCTGTGGGGAATAACTCCATGACCTTGAAAGATAGCGCTGTAGCGGTAGGTTCGGGAACGATTGCGTCTGCTGAAGATGCATTAAGCCTAGGTGGTTATGCCAATGCAAGTAAAGATACGGCCGTCGCCTTAGGTGCCTATGCTAAGACGGACCGTGATGCCGGTGAATTATTCGGTTATGTACCGGGATTAACCGGTGATGAATTAACTAAATTCCAGACGGATAATGCAGATTCTGTTATTTGGAACAGTAATCGTGGTGCTGTCAGTGTTGGTATAAAAGGCAAAGAAACTCGTCAAATTACTAATGTGGCGGCAGGTACTGAAGATACGGATGCCGTTAATATAGCGCAGTTGAAGGCAATAGGTAGTAAAGTTGATGCGAATAAAATTTCTTATTTTTCTGTAAACTCCACAACAGAAGCCAATAAAGACAATGATGGCGCTACCGGTGTAGAGTCGATTGCTATAGGTGGTTCAGCTAAGGCAAAACACTACCAGAGCATTGCAATTGGTGGATTTACTGAGGCAGCCAATATAGATAGTATTGCAATTGGGTACTTGGCATCGGCAACAGAGATGGCCGATAATGGTGTAAGTATTGGGCGAGAGACAAGGAATACAGTCCCTAATGGCATTGCTTTAGGGAGTTATTCTGTTGCTGATCGTAGAGAGAATATTCTTAGTTATGATCCTCTTACAGAAACTAATTTTAACTTTACACCTGAAATGCAGACTGCATTAGATGCATGGAATGCTGCAGCTGCTGTATATTATCAGAATCCAACGCCAGAAAATGCTCAAGCGGCTAAGGATGCCGGTATGAAATATCGATCGATGGTTGCACCGTGGATGGCAGGAATGGGGGCACTCTCGCTCGGTAATGGTGAAGAAAATCTTACCCGCCAGATTACTAATGTGGCAGCCGGTACTATTGATACTGATGCAGTCAATATAGCTCAGCTTAAAGCAGCCAAAGTTGAGGTGCTTGCCGGTACCAATATCAGCAGCATCGATAAAGATACGAGCGCGGGATATACTCAGTACACTGTCAATGCGAAAGATACGATAACTGATAGTGCTTCCTTAAACGGTGATACCATCACGTTTACACGAAATGACGGAACAACCTATAAAGTAAGCGGCTTAGCTTCGACCAGTGCACTTGAAACGAATAAGACTAAATACTTCTCGGTAAATTCATCGTTAGACGGTAATAAAAATAATGATGGAGCAACCGGTATAAATGCTATTGCGGCGGGTGGCAATTCGACTGCGACAGGAAATTATAGTACTGCATTAGGCTCAAAAACCAGTGCGAGCGCTGAGCGTGCTGTAGCAATTGGTTATTTGGCTAATTCCAGCGGTATGAGTGCCGTCGCTTTAGGCAACAGAACGAAAGCAACCGGAGCTACGGGGATTGCTATTGGCTCTACGGCTGAGTCGGCATTTGACGGTATAGCTCTTGGTGCTACTGCAAAAGCACTTACATCGTCTTCGATGGCTTTAGGTACAGATGCTGAAGCTACCGGATTCCGTGCAACGGCTTTTTCTAATTTTGCTAATGCTGCGGGTGAGGAAGCTATGGCATTCGGTTATAAATCGCAAGCTAAGGGTAACTTTTCAACGGCTATTGGGAGTTACGCATGGACGAATGGGAAATACTCTTTGGCGTTCGGCGATCAAGCTTTTGTCGGCAAGATGACGAAAGAAGAAGATAGTGACTTGGTAAATGATCCTTCTGTTCCTAGTGTGCGCCTCCTTGATTGGTATAGTGAAGAAAAATTGATGACGCCACTTACTGAAAATGAATATGCTAATTCCATGGCACTGGGTAAAGATGCTAAGGGTTATGGATTCCAGACAACGGCTATTGGCAGTGGTGCCGAGGCTTATGATACTAATACTTTAGCCGTAGGTTTCTCTTCAAATGCAAAAGGGCATTTCTCTAATGCTATCGGTGGAGGGGCTCAAACAAACGGTAAATACGCAACGGCCGTAGGCTTTAAGGCCAATGCGGGAGCCGAATCGGCACTTGCGTTAGGTGATAATGCCAATGCAACCATTTCTAATGGTGTAGCGCTTGGCAGTGCATCTAAAACTAATGTGGATGCAGGAATATTAGGCTATGATCCAAGTGGTAAAATCACATCGCAAGATGAATTGCTTGGCAATAACAAAGCAACTTATGATTCCTTACAGAATGATATTTCAACAGCTAAGGATACGATAACCTCTTTGGCTAACGAGATTGTCGCGTTACAAAACGATCTGAACACAGCTGACTCTGAACAAGCTAGTTCAATTAATTCAGATATTAGAAGTAAAGAACGGGCACTTAAGAGAGCTCGTGCTGCTCTGGTAGAAAAAGAGAGTGAAGCTAATAAGCTGGTTGCTACTTGGCAGGCAACCGGTGCTGCTATTTCCGTCGGTAACAGCGAGACCGGTTTAACCCGTCAGATTACCAACGTAGCTGCCGGTACCTTGGATACCGACGCTGTCAATGTAGCCCAGTTGAAACAATTGTCTGAAAAAGTAGCCCAAGATGCGAAAGATAGTGCCTTAACGGCCGGTAAAAATATTAGAATTGACTTCATCACGGATGAAAATACCGGTGTCAAAACCAATACTATCAACTTAGAAGATAAAATTACCTTAGGTGATAATACCGATGTTGCTAAGCAGGTAACCATTGATGGTAATGTAGCGACTGTTACAGCCGGTACGGGAGAAAATCAAGTTGTTGTTAATGGTTCTGCAGGCCAAGTTACGATTGGTGCAGAAGGCAGTCAACTGGTTATCGGGAAGCAAGCCGATACGGCGAAAGACAAGGAAGGCAATGTAATCAATCCGGATAAGACCGGCAACTATATTACCGGTCTCGACAATACGACTTGGAATCCTGCTGAAAAAGGAATCGTTGAAAACCGTGCGGCTACAGAAGGTCAGTTACGCGATGCTGTGAATAGTATCAGTACTGAAATCGGCGATATCAATACCGATATTGAAGCGATTCAGAATGCTAAACGCGATTTTATCAGTGATACCGGCGAAAAAATCGAAGTCAGCAATGCTGAAACGTTGAGCATTAAAGGTGGTGCCGCTGCGAATTCATTAACGGAAGGGAATATCGGTGTCGTAAACGATGGCACGAAAGGCTTTAAGGTTAAATTATCGTCCAAACTTTCCGGCCTCGACAGTGTATCAGCGAAGACAGTAGCGGCCAGCGACAGCATTACCGTTGGCTCCGGCGACACGACGACCGTCATCAGCGGAGATTCTGTTACGACGGGCAACACGACGGTAAATACCAAAGGCTTGACTGTTGCCGGCAGTGACGATAGCACGACTATCACCGTCCAGTCCGATAATGTCAGCATGGGGGGAAATAAGATTCAGAATGTTGCCGCCGGTAAAGATATTACTGATGCTGTAAACGTAGGCCAATTGAATGAAGCTGTTACGACTATCGGATCTGGCATGAATCACCTGGGTAATCAGATTAACAAGCTCGACAACCGCGTCGATCGTGTCGGTGCCGGAGCGGCGGCCTTGGCAGCTCTCCACCCTTTAGAATACGATCCTAATACTCGTTGGGAAGTTTCAGCCGGTGTCGGTAATTACCGCGGCGCAAACGCCGTAGCCGTCGGAGCCTTCTATCGTCCGAACTACGATACGATGGTCAGCATTGGCTCGTCCTACGGCGGCGGTGAAAACATGGTCAATGCCGGGGTCACCTGGAGAATCGGTGAAGGCGGATCGGGGAATTACCAATCGAAGGGCGCCATGGCTCAGGAAATCAATGATTTACGGTCCGTTGTAGACGAACAGAACAGTAAACTGGCGTCGCAAAGCAGCCAGATTGAATCTCAGAGTGAACAGTTATCTGCTCAAAGTAACGAGATCAAGGCTCAACGTCAACAATTGGAAGAACAGAATAAGAAGATTGAACAACTGATGCAGGCTATTGAAGATTTGAAAAAATAAAATATAGACAACGTGCTACGTGAGACTGAGGTCCTTCTCTTGGAAGAGGGGCCTCAATTTTTTGGCGCCGAATAGACATGATAAAACCCTAGTTACACTGGGGGTAAGTAAATCTTCTTAAAAAAAAAGAACCTCTCATGATAAAATGCAGATGGTCTGGCAACCACAACATTATCGAAAAGAGAGGTTCATGTCAGTGAATGACGCAAAAAGTTTATTACATATATCCGGTTACATTGTACCGTTCCCTTTTAACTCTGAATATATTTATATAGTTCCACTAATTAGCCAATATAATTCATGTTACGGTGTAACCATAAAAGTGCAATAGAAAACGGTAGGTGAATTATCCGTCTTTCACCCGCCGATAGTCGTTTTGGGTTTTATAAAATCTTTAATATAGATCAAATCAAATTATCTACTTTCTTTATATGCGGTTCCCCACTTCTCCAATACTGAAATGATGGGACGCATGGAGTCTCCCAGTTCACTCAGGGAATATTCAACCCTCGCAGGTACCTCTGGGTAAACAGTACGAATAATAATTCCGTCATCTTCCATGGATCGCAGGCTATCAGTTAGTACCTTCTGACTGATTCCCTCTAAAGATCTTTTCAATTCGTTAAAACGCCATGGCCGTTGCAAAAGATTCCGCAGAATTAAAAGTTTCCATTTACTGCCTATCAGTTGTACGGTTGTGGCAACTGGACATTCTGGAAGTTCTGCTTTTGTCAGCATCCTAGATCCCTCCAATACATTAAAATTTTGTATTGCATTTCATTATAATGTAGCACTCTATAAAAATCAACTCATATAAGTTTTTATTGTGATTTCTAAGTTAATGCAAAATCATTTGCAAGGGGCAGTTATAAAAAGGTAACTATGTTATAAAAAGGTGCGTACTTGTAGCTCTGAAAAAAATCAATACAATAAGAATTACAGAGAACAAAACAGAACTCTGAATACTTAAAATGGAGGGAACAATCATGGCACTTTCTAACCTGTTTGGATGGAACAAGAAGATGGAGGCTGCTGACTGCGGCTCTGCTTGCGGCGCATCCGGAAAGCCGGAGGAAAAGCCTGCCGCTTGCGGTTCTGCCTGCGGCGCTTCTGACAAGCCTGCTGAAACTCCCGCTGCCTGCGGTGCTGCGGACAAGCCGGAAGAAAAGCCTTCCGCCTGTGGTTCTGCCTGCGGCGCTGGCGATAAGTAAGCTGCTCTATCCCTATGAAAACGGTTCCCGGTGGGAAGGAACCCGCCGGGAACATCTGAAATGTTACTCGGAAACATCCGATTTTTATATATTGAGCAAGATAAGTGAGGTAATCGGTGATGAAACAATATTTTTCTTTTCAATGGCACATTACAGATGAATGCGACCAGCGGTGCAAACATTGCTACATTTTCTCGGAAGATAACTGCAAAAAGCTGGATTCCATGACATGGGAGCAGATGAAGGATACTTTTTATAACGGCCTGGATTTCTGCAAGGTTTATGACCGGCTGCCTTATTTCTATATCACGGGCGGCGACCCGATCCTGCACCCCGATTTCTGGAAACTGCTGGAGCTGATGAAAGAAAATCATATTCCGTTTACCATTCTCGGAAATCCCTTCCATCTAAATGATGAAGTCTGTCGAAATCTGAAGGAATACGGCTGTGAGAAATACCAGCTTTCCCTGGATGGAATGCGGGAAACCCACGACTGGTTCCGCAAACCGGGCAGCTTCGACATCACACTGGAGAAGATTGGCTGTATCAACCGTGCCGGAATCAGAAGCGTAATCATGACTACCGTATCCGGTAAAAATATTGATGAAGTCCCGAATATTATCGACGCTGTGGTACAAGCTGGGGCAAATGTCTTTGCGTTTGCCCGCTACTGTCCTACCAGTGAGGAAAAGGATGTAGGAATCGAGCCAATGCGCTACCGCAAGCTGCTGGCTGACTGTGATAAAAAATTCAGGGAATATGAAGTTGCTGGCTGCGAGACATACTTTAACAAAAAAGATCATCTGTGGACGCTGTATGAATATGAAACCGGGACGTTCAGAATCCCCGAAACGGTGGAGGAAGGTATGATCTACGGCGGCTGCAACTGCGGCAACTGCCATCTGACAATCCTGCCTACCGGTGATATTTACGCCTGCCGCCGGGTACAGAACAGTAAAGTGGGAAACGTCTTTGAGGACAGGCTTTCGGATGTATGGGTATGCCAGATGGAACAGCACCGCGACTACACGAAGTTTGAGAAATGCTCCAAATGCGAACTTCTCGCCTGGTGCCGGGGCTGCCCTGCGGTTGCAAGCGGCAAAGACGGGAACTTCTATGCAGCTGATCCCCAGTGCTGGAAGGAGGTCGCCGTATGATCCCCGAAAAAATGAAGGCGGTTGTATTAACGGAACCAACTTTTGCAAAAGATATTGTATTGTCTCATGTTCCCGTCCCACAGGTTCGCCCCGGATGGGTGCTGGTAAAGATAAAAGCCTTTGGCCTGAACCACTCAGAGCAGCTTCTCCGGTTGAGTGAGATAAAAGCTGATTATATCCGCAAACCGATCATCCCCGGTATTGAATGTGTGGGAGAAATCGCAGACCCTTCGGACAGCCATTTTCAGACAGGGGAAAAGGTTGCCGCGCTCATGGGCGGCATGGGCCGGAGCTTTGACGGGAGCTATGCGGAATATGCACTGCTCCCGGGCAGCCATGTATTTTCAGTGCAGACAGATTTATCTTGGACACAAATGGCGGCTGTGCCGGAAACCTGGTTTACCGCCTGGGGATCCCTTTTTGAATGCCTGCACTTACAGACTGGGGATACCCTGCTGATCCGTGGAGCCACCTGCGCCTTGGGATACGCAGCTATTCACATTGCGAAAGCGATGGGCTGTAAGGTAATTGCCACTACCCACCAGGAGCAGAAACTTCCGCTTCTGAAAGACGCTGACCAAGCTGTGCTTGATACCGGAACCCTTGCAGGGGTTGTCCGGGGAATCCCCAAAGCACTGGAACTTGTAGGCCCGAAAACACTCCGGGATACTTTACAGTGTATGGAAAAAGGCGGCATTGTCTGTAATACGGGAATCCTTGGCGGAGTATATGCCCTGAATGGCTTTGACCCTATCAAAGAGATTCCTAACGGCGTATATCTTACCGGATTTTTTTCCAATTATCCCACTCAAGCGGCAATGGAAGATATTTTCCGCTTCATTGACCACTATCAGATTAAGCCGGCGGTTGGAGCTGACTATCCTTTTTCCAGGATAGCAGAGGCCCTTTCCGATATGGATAACCATAAGATTGATGGAAAAATCGTTGTAGAGTTATAGAAACGGGAAAGACGCCAGTGTAAGGAGGAGGTCTCTATGGGTGCAGAGCAGAAAACGCATTTCAGGCTGGATAAATCCAAATGTACGAAATGCGGAAAGTGTATTGATACCTGTTCCGGGATGGTGATTGACTTTGGCCGGGACGGCTATCCTGAAATGAAAGAATTTGAACGGTTTGGCTGGCGGGGCTGCTGGAAATGCCAGCACTGCCTGGCAGTCTGCCCGCAGGGGGCAATCTCTATTTTTGATAAAATGCCGGAGGATTCTTTCCTGCTGCCGCCTCTCGAAATGGGAGAATACATGGAACGGCTCACAGTAAACCGCCGTTCCTGCCGGAGGTATCTGGATAAAAATGTTGATCCCCAGCTTATCAGCCGCATATTAACTGCAATGTCGGCGGCCCCGACCGGCGGGAACTCCTGTAACGTAGAATACACGGTCATTGACGATAAAGAGCGAGTAAAAGAAATCTGGGAACTTGCCTATTCCAAAATGGAAGCAGACGCAAAGAAACATATCTATACAAACAGCTTCAGCGACTTCTATTATGGAAAAATGAAGCAGTCGGAAAAGACCGTGCGGAAAGGCGACCTGCTCTTTTGCGGCGCTCCCCACCTGTTTATCGCACATGAAAAATGTGCCGGGAAATGGGCAGAGGATTCCAAAGTAAACTGCAACATCGCAACTGCTTACTTTGAACTGCTGGCAAATGCTTTCGGCCTGGGAACCATCATTATGAGCTACCCTGCGGAGGTCTTACAGGAGCTTGCGCCAAAGGGCAGAGAACTTCTGAATATCCCGCAGGATCATTACATGAAGCTGATTGTTGGCTTTGGCTATCCGGAAATCCGCTATGCCAGAGGCGTGCAGAAAGACCGAGGCAGGAAAATACACCGGTACACAAAAACAACTAAAAGAATGTGAGCCTGGAGATGAGGTTTATACATCATGGACTTTATAGATATTTCAAAGAAGCAGATTACGGTACGTAAATTCGCCCAGACACCTGTGGAAGAAGAAAAATACAGGAAATATAGTACAGCCGCCCAAAAAAGTGATACGGAGGGATAGAGGATGGACGCAGAAACCTGTCTTAAGAAACTGCCCCCAACGATGTATTACGAGGGCCAGCCATTTGTGATCCGGCAGGAACATTGCCTTTACTGCGGGAAATGCTATGAGAACTGTCCGGTACAGGCAGTCAGAAAGAGGGGATAGTATGACACAGACTGAAAGAAGAATCTATCTGATCCATGAATTGCTCCTTGAGCAGCCACGATATTCTGATATTGAGATTCCGGCAGACGAACAGAAGCAAAAGCACCTGCTTCGCTCGCTTTTCAATATCCGTATGCCGCTGCCTGTAAGCGATGACTTTCTAAAGATACAGGACGTCTATCTTCAGGAAGAAACAGAGAACAAAGGGATTACAGACCTGTCGGAGCTAAAGCCTGCAGAGCCGGGGCTATATTTATGGCAGGGGGACATTACTACTTTGCGGTGTGACGCGATTATCAATGCCGCCAACAGCCGGATGTTAGGCTGCTTTTATCCCTGCCATGGCTGTATCGACAATGCCATCCATACCTATGCCGGTGTACAGCTCCGGCTTGCCTGTGCGGAATTGATGAGGCGGCAAGGCCATGACGAACAGACCGGGCAGGCGAAAATCACACCGGCATATAACCTTCCCTGCCGCTATGTTATCCATACGGTCGGCCCGATTGTCCAAGGGAATCTTACGAGGAAAGATAAGGGGCTGCTTGCGTTCTGTTACCGTTCCTGCCTGGAAACGGCAGCGGAAAACCATTTGAAAAGTATCGCATTCTGCTGTATTTCAACAGGCGAGTTCCATTTCCCAAATGATAAAGCGGCAGAGATTGCGGTAAACACGGTAAAAGCATACCGGCAGGAAACACACAGCAATATGGAGGTAATATTTAATGTTTTCAAAGATAAGGACTATCAAATCTACCGGGACTTACTCGGAACAGATGGAAAAATTGAAAAACGCCCTTGAAACGGCTGACGCGGTTATCATTGGGGCTGGCGCGGGCCTTTCTACTTCGGCAGGCTTTGTATATGACGGTGATCGGTTCCATCAGAACTTTTCCGACTTTGAAGAAAAGTACGGCTTCCACGATATGTACTCCGGGGGATTTTATCCTTACCGTACACCGGAAGAATTCTGGGCGTACTGGAGCCGTTATATCTACGTCAACCGCTATATGGACGCCCCGAAGCCTGTGTACGACACGCTTCTCCAGCTTGTGAAGGACCGGGATTATTTTGTGATTACCACAAACGTGGATCACTGCTTTCAGAAAGCAGGCTTCGACAAACAGCGTCTGTTCTACACACAGGGAGACTATGGCCTGTTCCAGTGCAGCGAACCATGCTGCAATGAAACATTTGACAACAAAGAAAGGATTTACCGTATGGTCGAGCAGCAAAAGGATATGAGGATTCCTTCGGAACTGCTTCCGGTCTGCCCTCACTGCGGAAAACCGCTTACTACAAACCTCCGTTCTGATGGCAAGTTTGTGGAAGATGCAGGCTGGCATGAGGCAGCCAGGCGGTATGAACTGTTTCTTGACGGGCATCAGAATATTAAGATTCTCTTTTTAGAACTGGGTGTGGGATGCAACACTCCGGGAATCATCAAGTATCCATTCTGGCGGATGACCGCGGCAAACCAAAAAGCCACTTATGCCTGCCTCAACTACGGCGAAGCACTTTGCCCCCGCGAGATCGAACAACAGGCGATCTGCATGAATGGGGATGCCGGAGAAATCTTTTCAGATCTGCTGGCAGAAAATAGTTCCCCTTCCACGATTGCATAAGACAAGCAGCAGAATATGGAGGCAAAAATGGGCTTTATAACCAGAACTTATGGAAGTTCTATGTCCGAGGTTAAGGACAAATTTGATATTAAAGAGCTGATTGAATTTGAGCGTTTTTGTCGGGATAATGCACTATGGGATGAGATGAAACAGTGTTACTGTAACGATTCCTATGTTAAAATCTCCTGGTTCGAGGGAAGTGGATATGATTTTGTCGAAGCCTCTTCCCGCATGGCAACTTACGCTCCCCACCGCATATACAATAGCCTGATCTGGCTAAATGGTGACCGGGCTGTTGCAATTATGCTCGCAACGATTCAGATTCGTAAACAAATCAATGGTGTAGACATGGAAGTTCAATCTGACAGTAAAATCATTTATCAAGTGCAGCGGATGGATGGGGGCTGGTATATAGCAGGTATGCGGGCTATCTATGACAAAGATGCCCTGATCCCTGTTTATCCGGCTTCTGGTATTTCTCTGGACAAAGAAAAATTTAACAGATACCGGAGCAGCTATGCCGCGCTGTCTTATTCTCTGGAAGCAGAAGGATATGAAGTAAATCCGCAGCTTCCAGGAAGAGATAAGCTGGAATTGGTTCAGCGTATATATGATGAAGTATCAGAGTGGCTATATGAAAAAAATTGACTGTTTCTTTTCCTGGAGGAAGCCGATTTCTGGAGGAATGAAGCATGGGAGATTATGCGTCAGCGTCCGGATGTGAAATTTTTCCTGCTGACAAAACGTCCGCAACGTGTAAAAGACTGTCTTTCCGATGATTAGGGAGACTGTTTGGGTAATATTATGCTGAATATTTCCTGTGAAAACCAGCGTCGTGCAGATGAGCGGATTCCGAGTTTATTCTCACTGCCGTTTAAGCATAAGGGTATCATGTGCGCACCATTCATTGGCCCGGTCATCGTAGTGCAGTACCTTGGAAGCGGGCAGATTGAACGGGGGATTTGTGGCGGTGAGAACTATGGTGGAGCAAGGCCTTGTGATTTTGATTGGGGTAAAAACCTCCGAGCGGGGGGTGTGGCACATGATATTACTTTTTTTGTTTTATCGAGACGGGAACAGATTTTATAAAAGATGGGAGGCTATACCATTTGCCAAAGAAGCAGGTACAAAGCGAAATGGCTTTTAAATCCGACATGAGTTATGGGGGAAAACCTATCCAGTGGAAGCTGATAAATCGTTTGGGGATGGATATACCAAAGGATGCCTTGTATGTTCCGCATTATCGATATAACTGTAAATCTTGTGGGCGTCGGCTGATCTGCAACGGCTGCTCCGATTGTGGGTTCTGTGAGATTTAACTACTGATGACTCAGAAGAATCATTTATAGAGAAATTATCTGCCGGACGACGGCAAAAGAAAAAAAGCTGTCGTTCAGCAGGCAATGATATGCTCCTCTTCAAGTGGCATGAGATTTTATTATTTCTCATGTCTACCTAAAGGGTGGCATATCGGACTGGGGTACTTCTCTTTGGAGAGGGGCCTCAGTTTTTTCGATTTTCGTAAAATTTTATATATCTTAATGACGAAGACCATGTGAGAATAAATCACCAATCCGTTTAAATCGCTCTCTGTAGCGGTAAAATGGGGTAACGATAGACTGAAGATACTGGCGCTGAAGGAATCGCATCTAGTAAAATGACAGCTTAAAATCTACTGCGAATCAATATAGTAATGATATTGATACATAAAATATAGAGACTAAAGAGCTGTTTTCGACTTAAATAAACCCTTCAGGTGGAGATTGAAAAACGGAGATAAGAAGTGTATTCCTCTGGGATTTGCATATTTTAGCGATTTATCAATCTTGCTTGAGTAAATAAATTAATTTGAAACGCATGTTTATTATCAATTGGATATATAATATTTGTCTATAATAAATGATATAAAACAGTTAGTTGACAATTTTAAACCATATCTATAAAATAAAAATCAGAGAAGACTAGCACTAACAATGTGTTTTAAAGTGAGAATATTTATTACATGATGGGGGTGCGAAAAGGGGCGGTTTAAATGAATAAAGTGTATAAAGTTATTTGGAATAAGGTAAAACATTGTTATGTTGTCGTATCGGAGATTGCCAAGAGTAATGGTAAATCGGTGACGATGAAATCCCAGTCGGGGAAAAGCATCGCTGCGGCTTTGACGGTCTTTGCACTGTGTCTCAGTATGACGGGCGTTGTAAGTGCTGCTGAGAATGCGGAAGGTACCGGGATGGGTGTTGCTATTGGTAGCGGTTCTGCTGCAAAGAGCAATTCGGACGTAGCAGTAGGGAAGGACGCAAATGCAACTGGTTATTCTTCGGCTGCTATTGGCATTAGCGCTAAGGCGACAGGTCAACATTCAGTTGCCATGGGTGAGCAGGCGGCAGCTGCTGGTGATTCTGCTATTGCCATCGGGAGAGAGTCGATGGCGAGAGGACCATTATCCGTTGCCATCGGTTATCAGGCTAATGCCGATATGTTTGGTATGGCTATTGGTGTATTCACTAAAGCATCTAGTAACTCCGCTGCTTTCGGGTATTTGGCAGACGCTTCAGGGACGGGGGCAGTAGCTTTTGGGTCTTCATCCCAGAGCTTAGGAAGCTTTTCTACTGCTATTGGTGGCGACGCTAAGGCAATGAAAAAAGATTCGACTGCGATTGGCCATAGTGCAAAGGCTGAGGCTGAAGGAGCTATGGCCTTTGGACACTCCGCTAATAGTAAGGGGAAGTATTCAACGGCTATTGGGGAGACTGCAGAGGCTGAGGCAGAAGGAGCTATGGCCTTTGGACATTCCGCTAATAGTACAGGAATGTATTCAACCGCTATTGGTGAGAAGGCGGAAGCCACGGCTGAAAGTGCTATAGCTTTTGGTCATTCTGCTAAGGGCACGGGAAATTATTCAATGGCTATTGGTGACAGTGCTAAAGCAAGTGGTCTGTATGCAGTGGCAATAGGCCTTCAGTCAAACGCCTCTGCTGAGTCAGCTGTGGCCTTGGGGACTAACTCCATTGCAAGTATTACCTACAGCGTAGCTCTTGGCAACGGTTCTGCGGCTACTACCAATGGTAATGTAGTTGGTTATGACCCGAGCGGTAAGTATGCAACAGATCCTGATGAGTTGCTCAAGAAGGGAACTCCTTGGAGATCTACGCTTGCTGCGGTTTCCGTCGGTAACAGCGAAAAAGGGTATACCCGTCAGATTACCAACGTGGCCGCCGGTACCTTGGATACGGATGCCGTCAACGTGGCACAGCTCAAGGCTTTAAACGAGAAAGTAGATAACAGCGCCTTATCTTCCGGTAAAAATATTACGGTTCATACGACGACGGATACCAACGGCGTTAAGAAGAATACCATTGACTTAAATGACAACATTACTTTTGGCAGTGATGCAGCGCCCGATAAAGAGGTAAAAGTCGATGGTACGAAAGGTCAGGTCGTCATCGGTGATGCTGCTAAGGGAAGCGGCCTTGTTATCGGCAATCAGGATGTCACGACAACTTCCAATAAGAAGGAAAGTGGGAAATTTATTGCCGGTCTCAGCAATATTACTTGGGATAAGATGAATATCGTTAAAGACCGCGCTGCTACGGAAGGCGAGTTAAAAGACGTATCTGATTCTATTAAAAGCATTAGCGAAACTGTCGGCATGGGGACTCGTGAATTTGTCGGAGATGAAACTTCTTCAGATAAAAAGGTCAGTGTCAAACTTGGCGAAACTATGAACCTTAAAGGCGGGGCTGATGTTACGAACTTATCCGACGGCAATATCGGCGTCGTAACGAATTCCAATAAAGACGGCTTCGATATCAAGTTGTCGAAAGACATCAAGGGCCTCAATTCAGTTACGACGGGCAACACGACAATTAACAACGACGGTCTCAAGATCGTAAATGAAGATTCGTCGAAGAACATTACCATTCAGAACAACAATGTCAACATGGGCGGAAATGTCATTACGAATATTGGCGAAGGTACGAACCCGACGGATGCTATTAACAAAAATCAATTTGATCGTGAAATCAGCCAAATCAATAACGGTATGGGGCAGGTAAATAATCGCATCAGCAAGCTTGATAACCGTGTCGATCGGGTCGGTGCCGGTGCAGCTGCTTTGGCAGCCTTGCATCCGCTGGACTTTGATCCGACATCCCGGTGGGAATTTTCGGCCGGCATCGGTAACTACCGCGGTGCGAACGCCGTTGCTGTCGGTGCCTTCTATCACCCGAACTACGATACCATGATCAGCCTCGGCTCGTCCTACGGTGGTGGGGAAAACATGGTCAATGCCGGTGTAACCTTCCGAATCGGTGAAGGAACGACTAAGGTCTATTCATCGCAGGATGCATTGGCACGGGAAGTTGACAGCTTGAGATCCGTTGTCGATGAACAGAATCGTAAACTGGAATCGCAGAGCCAACAACTTACGGCACAGAATAACAAGATTGAGTCGCAGAGTGAACAGTTGGCGGCACAGAATAACAAAATCGAAGCGCAAAACAGTAAGATTGAAGCCCAGAGCCGGCAATTGGAATCCCAGGGCAAGCAGTTGGCAGAACAGAGCCGGCAGATTGCACAATTGATGCAGGCTGTTGCCGGATTAAAAAAATAGAATCACTGAATATCTTGCAACATCGACGTGGTAACAAAAGGGTCCTCTTTTCAGAGGGCCCTTTTTGTGATGTTTCTTCATTTGCAAAGCGAATTTTGTAAAGAAAATTTAAATTATAAAAAATATGAAATGGATAATATCGATTTGTAATGAATAATTACTATTAATTTTATTGACAAATTTTAGAACAATCTATAAAATATGACCATAAAAGTCTAGATTAAGAATGGCTTGTTTTAACTGGAGTGTGTTTGTCGAAATAAGGTAATACTGCGGTAAAAACAGGCTGTGGAGGGGATATGCGATAGGGCGGCCTATTCGTTGAATGATGTGTCGAAATAAAGAAATGCCGTTAAAGACTAAAAGAGGTCTTCAGATTTCCGTTGTAATATTGTGTCTGTTTCTTATCGTTATGTCGTTTAATTATCCATTCTATTGGGGGAAATGAATATGAACAAAATTTACAAAGTTGTTTGGAGCAAAGCAAAGAATGCGTATGTCGTCGTTTCTGAAATTGCAAAGAGTCACAGCAAACCCGTGTCGACAAAATTGAATGCCGGTAAATCCGCTGCCGCAGTCTTAGCTGTTTTGGCACTGGTATCTGTTCCGGGGGTTACGACTGTTCAAGCTGTATCTGATATTAAAGTTGGCGACGGTTCGAAAACCAACAGTTATGTTGGTCAGGTAGGCAGTATTGCCATCGGTAACAATGCCTATGTTGAAAATATGTATGGTAATCAGGAAAAAACGTTTACCTTTGGACAAACCGATCTAACTCAGTTGGCAGCCGGTATTGCCATCGGTCAAAATACTTATGCCCGTTCCGGCAGCGTCATGATTGGCGACCATAAATATGTCGGTGCTCTCGGTGATGTTACGGTTGACGGTTCATCGAATGCCGGTGTAAGAGCGAAATCTTTGTATATTAACTCCACCACCCTCGGTGCCAATGCCTACAATTCAGGCTCCTTTTCTACGGTAAACGGCTCTTATTCTATTGCAACGTCTGATTATCAGGGCCTTGGCGGCTTTTCCGCTATTTTTGACGGACCGAAAGCGGCCAAAAACTTTGGTGCCAACATTTACGGTTCCTTGAACAGCATTGAATCGGCTACCTCTTCCTCTAACTATTCCGGTGTTGCCAGCAGTGTCATCGGTACGGCCAATAGAACGGCCAACTCCAATGGTGCCTTGATTTTCGGTGCCGGTAATGAAATTACCAACTCGATTACGGCTATTTCTGCACCGTCAAGCGGCGGTGCCTCGGCGAAAGAGTTGCAGACCACGTTGATGACCAGCATTAAGAACTCTCAAAGCGGCGGTGCAACCCTTGCTATCGGCGGCGGCAATACGGCTGATTACACCCAGAAGACTTCCATCATCGGTGTAAACAATACCGTTAAAGGTACGAGCAGCAACATCAGCCAATACAACTCTGTAACCGGCTTTAACAACACGGCTACCAATGTAGACAATACGATTGTTGTTGGCACGAACCGAACGGTGTCTGACTTGGCCAATACCGTTGTTATCGGTACCGCAGATTCCGCTACGGAAACGACCGTTAGTAACGCAGTTGCCATCGGCAGCAATGCCAATGCAACGGTTGACGGCGGTGTCGCCTTGGGTTCCGGTTCTGTAGCCAGCGTGGCATCCGGTGTTGCCGGCTATGATCCAAAGACTAATGCAGCTTCTACGACGGACTCCGCAACTTGGAAATCTACCTTAGCCGCTGTTTCTGTCGGCGTTCCGACGGATGGCGGTGCCGCTACGGCAACTCGCCAGATTACAGGCGTTGCTGCCGGTATGCAGGATACGGATGCTGTAAACGTCGCCCAGCTCAAATCCTCTAAAGTAACTTTGACACCCGGTGAAAATGTTACTATTGATTCCGTAACAAACGCTGATGGGACTACTTATACCATTAAATCTACCGACACCAATACGACCTTAGCCAGCGGTACCGTTTCCTATACCGATGGTGACGGAACTTTGGTTTTGACCGATTCGGCAGGTAATAACGTTACCGTAAGCGGTCTTAAAAACACCTATGTCACCAGTGCGGCCTTGAACGGCAATACCTTGACCCTCACTCGTAATGACGGTGGCACGGTTACCGTAGACGGCATCGCATCTTCGGCAGATATTACTTCTTTGACGAATACGGTAAATGCCAATAAAACGCACTTCTACAGCGTTAACTCTACTGATGAAAAAGCAGGTAACTACAACAATAACGGCGCTACCGGTACGAATGCGTTGGCTGCCGGTGTAGCGGCTAGTGCTCAGACCAACAATTCCGTTGCTGTCGGTACCAATGCTCGTGTGTTGGGCAATGGCGGTAATAGAGACACCGGTACCGGCAGTATTGCCATCGGTGAAAACGCAGTCGTTACTACTAACGGTATCAACTTAACAAGTATTGCTATGGGTAAAGGCGCGACTGTATTAAATGGCAGTGGTAAACAGGATAAAGCCTTAAGCTTTACGCCGGATAACTATGCATCCGGCAGTGACACGCCTATTGATGCGGATAAATCCCCGGGCGGCATCGCTATCGGTGCCAATGCTTATGCCCGTACAGGCAGCGTCCAAATTGGCAATCACACCATGAAGGGTTACACCATGGGCGGTTCTGAAATCAATGACCAGTCCCAGGCAAACCTGGTAGGCATGACGACCATCGGCTCCAACTCCTATAATAAAGGTGCCTTGGGCAGCATGCTCGGTGCGTACTCTGTCATGACTGGCAGCTTCACCGGCGCCGGTGGTTTCAACAGCCTTCTCTACGGTTCGCAGAATTTCGGTGCCAACGTAGTCGGTTCCTTGAACAGCATTCGCTCTGCCGGTTACAGCGGTTCCAGCGGTATTGCGAACAGCATTGTCGGTGTAGCCAACATTGCTGAAAATGCTAACGGTGCCTTGATTTACGGTGCCGGCAATAAAATTACCAACTCTGTACAATCCATTAGCGGTATCGATACCTTGACCAGCACGTTAACGGTTGATGAAATGGCTGATGCCTTACGTAAGGGGATTCAAAGCTCCGGTGGCGGCGGCTCTACCTTAGCTGTCGGCGGCGGCAACACGGCCGACTATACGCAGAATACGGCTATCATTGGTGTAAACAATACGGTTACCGGTACAAGCTCCGATATTGCTCAGTATAACTCCGTTACGGGCTATAAAAACACGGCAACTAACGTAGATAATGTAACCATCACCGGTATCAACAATACGGTCACCGATACTAAGACGGCCGTTGTAATTGGTGACAACCGTACCTTGACCGGCGTTAATAACAACGTCATCATCGGTTCTTCCGATGCAGGCACTACGACAACGGTTAATAATGCCGTGGCTGTCGGTCGAAATACGAATGTATCCTATGACGGCGGCGTAGCCCTCGGTGCTAACTCGCTGGCTACGGTAGATAAAGGTGCTGTCGGCTATGATCCGTTGGGAGAAATTACCGATACGGATAGCATTGGCGCACTTAATAAAACGCAGTATGATGCACTTAAATCCTCTATCGCAACGAGCAACGATACGGTAAATAGCTTGACTTCGGACATTGCCGACTTGAAACAGCAGCAAAGTCAGTATAGCAGATGGTCTAATGAATATTTTGACCTTCAAGACCAGATTGATGCCAAACAGACTGAACTGACTGCGGCTCAAAGTTCCTTAGCTGCTGACCAAACTGAAATGAATAAGTTAGTTTCCACTTGGCAGGCAACCGGCGCTGCTGTATCCGTAGGGGACAGTGCAACCGGCTTAACCCGTCAGATTACTAACGTAGCAGCCGGTACGAATGATACCGATGCCGTAAACGTGGCTCAGCTCAAACAGGTTGCAGCTGCAGCAGAAGATGCAGGAAAGACAACCTTGAACTTCACCGGTGATGACACTTCCGCTGCCAATACGATTGCTCGCGGCAATGGTCAGACCCTGAATATTACCGGTGGTGCTTCTGAGTTTACGACGGCTGACAACATCGGCGTCGTAAAAGACGGCGACAATGCTCTGAAAGTGAAATTGGCTAAAGACCTCAACATGGCTGACGGCAGCATCGCCTTCAATAACGGTGTGAAGCTGTCGAGCGCAGGCTTAAGCAATGGCGGTCAGAAGATTACCAATGTAGCAGCCGGTGAAGCCGATACCGATGCCGTCAACGTATCGCAGTTGAAGGGCAGCACCATTAAGTCCGGTACGGCAACCTATGCCGATAACGGTACCGGCTCCATGACGTTAACTATGGAAAATGGCGACACTGTTAAGGTTGAGGGCCTTTCTGATAAATACATCAACGGTGCATCGCTTGCTAACAACACCTTGACCATTACTCGTAACGACGGCACAAACTTCACCGTCAAGAATATTGCGACTATGGACGATATCTCGAATCAAGTCGGCGACGTAGCCCTGAACTTTGCCGGTGACGATGCTACAGCTAAGGTTACGACGAAAAATAACGGAACCCTTAACATTACCGGTGGTGCTGCCAGCGACAACTTGACTGATGACAACATCGGCGTTGTAAAAGCTGCTGACGACACCTTACAGGTTAAATTGTCGAAAGACTTGAACGCCCTTGACAGCGTCCGCGTCGGCGGTTCTAAAGAAGGCGAAGGCATTTACATTGCTAAGCAGTCTGTAAATAACTCCAAAGGTGTGGCTGAAGAAGGTAACTACATTACCGGTTTAACGAATACAACTTGGAATCCGACTGCTAACGGTTATGTAACCGGCCGTGCAGCTACCGAAGATCAGTTGAAATCCGTTTACGACACGATCAACTCCAATGTGACGGCCAACAAGGTAGTTGCCGGTAAGAACATCAGCGTTGAAGTAAATGAAGATGGCACCGGTACAAAGGTATCCTTGGAAAATAACATCACCTTGGGCTCCGATACGGATGCAGCCAAACAGGTCAACATCAACGGTGACGCCGCAACGGTGACGGCCGGTGACGGTGCCAATAAAGTCGTCGTTGACGGCACGAATGGTCAGGTCACGATTGGCGATGCAGCTAATGGCGGCATTGTCATGGGCAACCAATCGAATGTTACCGGCACAAAAGCTGATGGCACTACGGATTCTCAGAACGGTCAATACCTCACCGGTCTCGACAACACGAAATGGGATCCTGCAAATCAGGGTATCGTTGAAAACCGTGCAGCAACCGAAGGTCAGTTGAAAGATGTAACGGACAGCATTTCCAAGCAGATCAGCGACATCGATACGGCCGTTAAATCCTCCAGCCGTGTCTTTGAAAGCGACAGCGGTGCCGATAATCAGGTAACCCGTAAGAATACGGATGCCATGAAACTGAAGGGTGGCGCTGATGCCAATAACCTCTCCGACAACAACATCGGTGTCGTAAATAACAGCGACGGCACGGGCTTTGACATCAAGTTGTCGAAAGACATCAAGGGCCTCAACAGTATTGCAGTGAACAATGTTGAAGTCAACAATAAGATTACCGTCGGTACCGGTGACAACCAGACTGTCATCGAAGGCAACACGGTGAACACCGGCTCGGTTACGACGGGCAACACGACGATCAACAACGACGGTCTCAAGATTGTCAACGAAGATTCGTCGAAGAACATCACTGTCCAGAACAACAACGTCAGCATGGGCGGCAACAGAATCCAAAATGTCGGCGATGCTACGGAATCGACGGACGCCATTAACAAAGGCCAGTTCGACCGCGCCATCAATAACATCGGCACGGGAATGAATGAAATGAACAACCGTATCGGCAACCTCGACCGTCGTGTCGATCGCGTCGGTGCCGGTGCCGCAGCCCTGGCAGCTCTCCATCCGCTGGAATTCAGCCCGGAAGCGAAATGGGACATCTCGGCCGGTGTCGGTAACTACCGCGGTGCTAACGCCGTTGCCATCGGGGCCTTCTATCGTCCCAATGTCAACACCTTGGTCAGCATCGGTTCCTCCTACGGCGGTGGTGAAAACATGATCAACGCCGGCGTAACCTTCCGAATCGGTGACGGCGAAACGATCAACTACCCGTCCAAGAAGGTTATGGCACAAAAGATTACGGATTTGGAATCGGTTGTATCCCAACAGAACAATAAACTTGAAGCACAAAGTGAACAGCTTGAAGCACAGAACAAAAAGATTGAAGAATTGATGAAAGCTGTAGCTGCTTTAACGAAATAAACTGCTTAGGGCACAGACATACGCCGGAAGTCAGGACGAGGCTCCTCTTTGATAGAGGGGCCTCGTTTTTTGTGTGTAAAAAATGAAACAGAAAGGGGTAAATCTGCGAGTTATAACTGAGATGCAATGTACAATTCGTTTTGAATATAGATTCTCTAAAATGCTTTATTGACAAATTCTGTCAAGTTAGTGTAAAATCAAGAAAACTAAGAGATACAAGTTCTTAACTATTTAGAAAGTTCGATTAGATAAACAATTAAGAAATAGATAAATTTAAATTATTTTTACAAGGGGAAATTGAATATGAATAAACAATATAAAGTAATTTGGAGCAAAGTAAAAAACAGCTATGTCGTCGTCTCGGAATTAGCGAAGAGAAGTGGTAAAGCTGTATCTATAAAATCTCAGACCGGCCAGACTTTTGCGGCCGTTCTTACAGTCCTGGCTCTTTCCATGGGTGTAACCGGTTTGGCCAGTGCCGCGGCTAATACGGAAGGTGCCGGCGCCGGTGTGGCTGTTGGTACATCATCCGAAGCAACCACGTATATGGCGGCAGCTGTAGGTAATTCAGCGAAAGCCACCGGTTCGGCTTCAACTGCGATTGGCTATAACACTAAGGCATCCGCCAGCAATACCGTAGCTCTCGGCAGTAGTGCAGAGGCATCCAATACTTCGGCGATAAGTATTGGTAACAGATCGAATGCGTCCGGATCTAGCAGCATCGCTATTGGACCGAGCGCTGCCGCATCCGCGTGATACAGCACCGCCCTTGGCGCATCTGCGTCCGCAACTGCTGATTACAGCTTGGCTTCCGGCTACCAGGCAAACGCATCCGGTAACTATGGCGTTGCTTCCGGTTATCAAGCGCAAGCAACGGATTACTATACGACAGCTGTCGGTTACCAATCTAAAGCGACTAAATCCAGTGCGTCTGCTTTTGGTAACGGTGCTACAGCTTCCGGTACGTACTCTGCAGCTTTGGGTTACAATTCCGCTGCAGCCGGTAACTCTGCCATCGCTATCGGTAACGCTGCTAACGTTGCTTCGACGGCTGCTAACTCCGTCGCTATCGGTAAAAGTGCGTCCGCTACGGCCAGTAACTCCGTTGCCTTAGGTCAAAACTCCTTGGCAGACACGACCGGTGTAGCGACGACCGGCTACTTGACTAACGAAGCCTTCTCGGCCAGCAATGGTGTCGTATCCGTAGGTAATGCTTCTTATACCGATGCCAGCGGCAAAACGGTTGCTGAAAACCGTCGTCGTATTACCAACGTTGCAGCCGGTGCTGACGATTACGATGCTGTAAACGTGGCTCAGCTTAAAACGTTGGAAAGCAATGTAAATTCTGATATTAGCAATGTAAATTCCAACATTAGCACTATAAACTCTAATATTAGCACTTTAAACTCCAGTCTCAGCACTTTGAGCGATACAGTTGATGCTAATAAAATCTCTTATGTTTCCGTAAATTCTACATTAACTGGTAATAAAAATAATGACGGTGCTACGGGTACTAATGCTGTAGCGATTGGTGGTGCTTCTAAAGCTGCCGGCCTTTTCTCCACGGCTCTCGGCAACAGCACGACTGCCAGCGCTGAACGTGCGGTAGCTATCGGTAACCAGGCCTCTGCTACCGGTACCTCTGCAATTTCTATCGGTAATCGTTCTTCTTCTTCCGGTGCCACTTCTATTGCTATCGGCTCTACCTCTACGGCAGCTAATGGCGGTGTAGCCCTTGGTATTTCTTCTAAAGCAACCGCTTCTTCCTCCATGGCATTAGGTCAAAACTCGTCTGCTACAGAGTATCTCTCTATGGCTCTTGGTAATTTTGCCTCTGCCTCTGCTAGAAATGCGATTGCTATGGGCTATTTGGCAAAAGCGAATAATGTCAGCTCCACGGCTATCGGTAACCGTGCCGAAACAAACGGCATTTACTCCTTAGCTTTTGGTGACCGTGCTTATGTAGGTGCCGAATCGTCCGGCGACGGTACCAGTGCTGATGTGTCCGTACCTAACACTCGTAAAAATACGGTCAGTGAAGAACGTATGACCAATCCGCTTGAAACTGATAAATACAGCTTCTCCATGGCGATGGGTACCGATGCGAAAGCCTATGGCTACCAGGATACAGCCATTGGTGGCGGTGCCGAAGCTTATGATACCAACACCTTAGCTGTCGGCTTCACATCTCGTGCAAAAGGTCATTTCTCCAGCGCTATCGGCAGCCAGGCTTCGACCAGCGGTAAATATGCAACGGCCTTAGGTTTCTTATCCAATGCCTCGGCAGAATCGGCCAGCGCTTTGGGCGATCAGACGACGGCGAATATTGCCGGCGGTGTAGCTCTTGGCAGCAAATCCAAAACGAACGTTGCTTCCGGTGTCATCGGCTACGATCCAAGCGGTACCATTACGTCTCAGGCCGATATCTTGGGCAGCAACCAGGCTACTTATACACAATTACAGTCCGATATCGCTACAGCTCAGTCTACGGTAGATTCCCTGTCCAGTGAAGTCGTTGCTTTACAGACGGCAAAGAATACGGCAACGGGCGACGATTTGACGTCTATTAATAGCCAGATTACGGCAAAAGAAGCCGAACTTTCTACGGCTCGTGCCAACTTGGCCAGCCTTCAGGCTCAATCTAATGCACTTGTTTCCACTTGGCAGTCCACGGCTGCTGCTGTTTCCGTCGGTAACAGCGAAACGGGCCTCACCCGTCAGATCACCAACGTAGCTGCCGGTACCTTGGATACGGATGCTGTCAACGTAGCACAGCTTAAAGCCTTGTCGGAAAAAGTAGCACAGGATGCTAAAGACAGTGCTTTATCGTCCGGTAAAAATATTACCGTTAACACGTCCACCGATGCCAATGGTGTTAAAACCAATACCATAGACTTGAACGATACCATTACCTTGAATAACGCAGCTGATGCAACCAATCAGGTAACGGTTGACGGCACGACTTCGACCATTACAGCAGGTACTGATGCCAACGCAGTAACGGTAAACGGCGGCAACGCAACGGTTACAGCCGGAACTGGTGCTAATCAGGTGACGGTCGACGGCTCTAAAGGCCAGGTCGTCATCGGTGATGCAACCAGCGGTGTCGTAATGGGCAACCAAGAAGTGACTACGACTAACGGTTCTACTGAAAGTGGCAAATACATCACTGGTCTCGACAACACGACTTGGGATTCGAATAATTATGTAGCTGACCGTGCCGCAACGGAAGGTCAGTTGGCCCAGATTGCAGGCAATATCAGCGACATCAACACCAATATCGATACGATTAACAACGCGAAGCGCGGTTTCGTCAGCGACAGCGGTGAAAAAATCGAGCTCGGCAAAGATGACGTCTTGAACCTTAAAGGCGGCGCGGATACCAGCTCCCTGACCGAAGGCAACATCGGTGTTGTAAACAACGGAGCCGGCAACGGTTTTGACATTAAATTATCGTCCAAGCTCTCCGGCCTTGACAGTGTAGAAACGAAGTCTCTGACCGCCAGCGATAAGATTACCGTTGGTTCCGGCGATACGACGACGTCCATTACCGGTGACACGGTAACGACTTCCTCTGTCGTAACGGGCAACACGACCGTCAATAACAGCGGCCTTACCATTGCTAACAGCAGCGATTCGTCCAAATCCATTGCCGTTACGTCCGATAACGTCAGCATGGGCGGCAATCAGATCCATAACGTAGCTGCCGGTACAGCCGCAACGGACGCCGTAAACGTCAGCCAGTTGAACAACGTCGTTACCAATATCGGAAACGGCATGGGTGAAATGAGCAACCGTATTAATCGACTCGACGATCGTGTCGACCGCGTCGGTGCCGGTGCAGCCGCCTTGGCAGCCCTCCACCCCTTGGATTTCGATCCCGATTCCCGTTGGGAAGTAGCAGCCGGTGTCGGTAACTACCGCGGTGCCAGCGCTGTTGCAGTCGGTGCCTTCTATCGCCCCAACAACGATACCATGTTCAGCATCGGTTCGTCCTACGGCGGCGGTGAAAACATGGTCAACGCCGGCGTAACCTGGAGAATCGGTGAAGGCTCGAGCAATACCTACTCGTCCAAGAAAGCCATGGCTAACGAAATTGACAGCTTGAAATCTGTCGTATCTCAGCAAAATGACAAACTCGAAGCACAGAACCAGAAGATTGAAGAATTGATGGCAGCTGTCGCAGAATTAACCAAAAATAAATAAGTGTTCATGTCCATCGAAAGATGGCCTCCGAAGCACCGAGAATCCCGTGAGATATGGGATTCTCGGTGTTTTTTTGATGTAAGAATTCCTCTATTAGAATCGTCTGACTGTTCTATACTGAAACTGAATTAATGCTTATATTTTAATAAGAATAGCTACAAATAATTGACAATTATTATGCAGATATATAGAATAAAGATGGAATAATGCCCTAACAATTAGTTATAACTGAAATTTTATTGTCATTATCTGTAACGGTTCGGGAGGCTTTAAAATGAATAAACAGTATAAAGTTATTTGGAGTAAAGTAAGGCATTGCTATGTCGTCGTGTCGGAATTGGCAAAGCGCAGCGGAAAGACAAAATCTGTCAAAGCCCAGTCCTGTCAAAAATTAGCTGTGACACTTACAGTCTTGGCCCTTTCACTGGGGATGACCGGTATGGTTGGTGCGGCTAATAATACGGCAGGTAGTGGCAGTGGGGTCGCTGTGGGGTCAGGTTCTTCAGCTTCGGATGCGTCCGGTGTTGCTATAGGGCAAGGAGCTATTGTTAATGTTGAAGGTGGTGTAGCGCTTGGGGCCGGATCTGTAGCAAATGTTTCTAGATGGAGCGGTGTTTCTGCATATACCCCGTCTTCTACTACTGTGAGCGGTCTTGATATAACAAAGCCGGCTTGGATGACACTGTATTATGGTGCAGTATCTGTAGGTGATACTGACGCCAATGGAGTTGCGACAAAGTCTCGGCGAATCGTAGGTGTTGCTGCCGGAGGACAGGATACGGATGCCGTCAACGTAGCTCAATTAAAGCTCCTAGATTCTAAGGTGAATACTATGAAGACTTCCTATATTGCAGTGAAGTCTACTGATACAGAAAATCAAAAGAATAATGGTGCATTCGGTGATGATTCTATCGCCATTGGTCCAAGTGCCAGAGCAACCTGGGACAAATCCTTAGCTATCGGTAAATCTGCCGTTGCCGCTGCTGATGACGGCGTGGCTTTAGGTTCTAACTCATACAATATTGTACCGGCACTTATGCGTGGCTATGTACCGACTTCTGTTTCCTTAACAGAAGATGAAAAAACTTCGCCAACATGGCGGTCGACGTTAGGTGCTGTAGCTATCGGTGTTTCGGCAAAGGATTCTGATGGTGCTATTACGACGGCAACACAAACTCGTCAAATTGTAGGGGTGGCTGCCGGTACGCAAGATACGGATGCCGTTAACGTAGCTCAGTTGAAAGCGGTTAATAACAAAGTTGACGCTAATAAGATAAAATATGTTTCAATAAAACAGGTATCCGCCGGAACAGCAGATAATGAAAATAATGATGGGGCTACCGGTTCTGATGCCATAGCAATTGGTATTTTTGCGTCGGCAACGGGGAATAATGCAACCTCATTAGGTGTTAAATCAGCAGCAACGCAAGCTAATGCTATTGCCTTAGGCGATTTTGCCAATGCATCCGGTATAGGTTCTACAGCCGTGGGCGATTATGCCATAGCTTCCGGCCATTCAACGGTAGCGGTAGGTAGTGAATCCAATGCAACGGGAATGGATTCGATAGCGTTAGGCCGTGAGGCTAAAGGTACAGCTAATCAAGCGACAGCTGTTGGTGGTCAAGCTGTTGCCAAAGACATTCATTCCTTGGCTGTTGGCTTTGGCTCTAATGCCACAGGTCGTTTTGCCAGTGCTTTAGGCAGTGGTGCTACAACTGATAAAGACTTTGCCATGGCTGCCGGCTATGGGGCTAATGCGACTGCTGTATCGGCGACAGCTTTAGGTGAAAAATCCACAGCCGATATTGCAGGCGGCGTAGCACTTGGCAGCTCGTCAAAGACAAATGTAAACTCCGGCGTCTTGGGCTACGATCCGAGCGATAAGATTACAACACAAGAAATCTTGCTTGGCGATAATAAAGATACTTATGATAACTTGCAGACTGAAATTGCCACAGCGCAGACTAATGTATCGTCATTAGCTAAAAAAATCCTTGATCTACAAACTGAGTACGAGACAGCTGACGAAACACGCCGGACTGAAATTGTTAATCAAATAAAATCGCTCAATACACAATTTTTGACGGCTCGTGAAGATTTACAAGACAAAGAATCGGCAGCCAATAAGCTCGTATCCACTTGGCAGGCAACCGGAGCCGCCGTGTCCGTCGGTAATAGCGAAACGGGATTAACTCGCCAGATTACTAATGTGGCGGCCGGGACACAGGCTACTGATGCGGTAAACGTAGCACAATTGACGGCCTTGAATGACAAGGTAGATGATAACAAAATCTCTTACGTGTCTATTAATACCAAAAAAGACGCTAATAAAGATAATGACCAAGCAGGTGTGCCGGATGATAAATCTAGTCGAGATGCGGCAGTTATCGGCTCGAACAATATTACTACCGGTCTCGGTAATTGGAATCTTGTCGCAACAGGTTTTGGAAATACCATAAAGGATATCTCCTATGATGCCGATACTGATAGTGTAACCGAGAAGTTAATTAATAATACCTATGTATATGGTAATGAAAATATTGCCCGAGAAGGCGTTGTTATTGGCAGAAGCAATATTGTTACCGGTAAGAGTAGTTCTTCCAGTAACATTGCCATCGGGTTTAATAATAAAAATTATGGTGAACGCAGTGTGAACCTCGGCAATTATACTTTGACCAATGGTGTGGATTCTATTGCTGTCGGATTTAGTGCTAAAGCACCTAAAACTGACGCGATTGCAGTGGGCGGTGCATCCCAAGCTAACCAAGTCGGATCTATTGCTATCGGTCAAGGTTCGGTAGCTAATACCGGAGGCGTAGCATTAGGGTACAATAGTTTGGCTGATAGAAGTTCCGGCTCTATCGGTTACTTCACGACTCTGGGGTCGACAGAACAAGCGGCTATAGCAGAAAAAATGGGTAAAACCGCTGAGTATAATCAGTTAGTTACTACAATTAACGGCTATTCGGAATTAGCAGCCCAAGAAAATCAATACCGCGCTTATATCAGAGAACGACAAAATAACGAAGATTTATTGAGTGCCGAAATAGAAAATCTCTATAAGAATCCCGAAGGCAGTGCCGCTTATAATACAAGTTTAGCTAAAATCAGAGAGTATCAACAAAAAATCAAGGAAAATAATGACGGTGAAAATTCCTTGAGTGGTATTGTTTCAACAAGTAATCCGGATTATGTTAACTTATTAAAGGCTCGTACAGAGTTAAGAAATATGTTTGCCGTATACATGTCAACTGCCGATGCTGTTTCGGTAGGCAATGTAGAGAAAGGCATCTATCGTCAAATTACCGGGGTAGCTGCCGGCAGTGAAGATACCGATGCTGTCAACGTAGCCCAGCTTAAAGATGTCGGAACAACCGGCCTCAATTTCAAGGGTGATGGTGATACAGTTGTTCATCGTGATTTAGGTGAAACTCTGAATGTTGTCGGCGGTAATACCGACGCTACCTCTTTGACCGAAAAGAATATTGGTGTCGTTGCTGATAATACGACGGGGACACTCAACGTTAAATTGGCTAAGAGCCTTACCGGTTTAAATAGTGTCAAAGTCGGTGATGATGTAACGCTCGATGCATCTGGCTTGACAATCACTAATGGCCCGTCCGTTACAAAAGCTGGTATTGATGCTGGCAAGCAGAAAATTACTAATGTGATAGACGGTGAAGCCAATACAGATGCGGTTAACGTGGCTCAGTTAAAGGCGAATAAAGTAACCTTAACTGAAGGTGACAATGTAACTATTACGTCTGATGTGGCTGATGACGGCTCTACGAATTATACTATTAAATCTACTGATACGAATACCATTTTGTCCAGTGGCAAGGTTACCTATAGCGGTGCTGACGGAACCTTGGTTTTGACCGATTCTGCAGGTAAAGAGGTTACCGTAAAAGGACTCAAAAATACATATCTCACAGGAGCCAGCTTGAGTAATAATACGCTCACGCTTAACCAGAATGAAGGAAGTCCTATTACTGTGACGGGGTTAGCAACAACGACAGACATTGCCAATAATAAGATTAGATATTTCTCTGTAAACTCCACAAAAACAGCAAATGAAAATAATGATGGAGCTACTGGTGAGGATGCGATTGCTGTCGGACCCAATGCGATTGCGACAAATAAACATGGAATTGCTATTGGTAACGAAGTAATTGTAAACGGCCAAGAGGCTATCGGCATTGGCAGTGGAATAGAACCACAGTATGGGAAGACGATTGAAAAAGCGCCTAGCTATGGTTCGATTGCTATTGGGAATAAGTCTTGGGTTGATGGGAAATCTGAACGGGCAACCGTAGTGGGTTTTAATTCTGTTATACAAAATTCTAATAGAGCCGTTTCACTTGGGAGTATCTCTTTTGTCGACCGTTCTGAAGCTGGTGTGGCAATCGGTTATAGGTCTATAATAACAACATCTCCATTTGGAGTGGCTATTGGCAGTAATGATTTGGGTTTATTTAATTCGGAACGAGGTGTTGTAATAGGCAGTAATGTTTTTTTGAATAATTCTAAAAATAGTATTTTAATTGGTGCCGATTCAAAAACGATGGATGGTCAGGAAAGCTCTATTGGCATTGGTACGACTGTTAAGGTAAAGGGGGATAATTCTATTGCCATGGGGTCAAGTGCTAGTGTAATGGCTGAAAGTTCGATGGCTTTGGGAAACCGTGCAAAGGCGACCGAAAGCGGCGGCGTGGCCATAGGAGCCTACTCAGTTGCCGATAGAGGAGCGCTTGAATCGGGCTACAATCCGATTACGGGTACCACGAATGGAAAAATTGAGGATGATGCGACATTAGCCCAAGCTTGGGGAATTCAAGATAAGTACTCGGCGGCATTAAATAAAATCAATAGTACGGAAGAAGGATCTGAGGAAAGAACTGCAGCAGAAAAAGCGATGAATGAATTACTGAGTCCTTATCGTTCCGGATATAGTGCTGTTTCCGTTGGCACTAGTGAAAATACTCGCCAAATCATCAATGTTGCTGCTGGCCAAGCGGATACAGATGCCGTCAACGTAGCCCAGCTCAAAGCGGCTAAAGTTGAAGTAGTTGCCGGGACTAATATCGAGGCAATAGATAACGATACATCCGCAGGTTATACGAAGTACACTGTAAACGCTATCGACACTAAAGTCACTGACGGTTCTGCAACATACGGTACAGACGGTAAAGGTTCTATCACTCTGAATACAGATGCCAATGGTGAAAAGGGTACTGTGACTGTAAGCGGGCTTACGGATAAATATGTCGATAAAGTCACTTTTGAAAATAATACCTTAACTATCAAGCGAAACGATAATGAATCGTTTACTGTTGATAATCTAGCAACAAAGGGAGATATTGCGACTGAAACCGGTAATGTAGCTTTGAATTTCGCCGGTGATAATGCTGATGCTAAAGTTACTACCAAAAATAAGGGAACCCTTAATATTATCGGTGGGGCTACAGCAACTGATGCCGATGGTAACAGTTTATTGACCGATAACAACCTCGGCGTTGTGAAATTTGGTGAGGATTCGTTGAAAGTGCAGTTAGCGAAGAACCTTACCGGTCTGAATCTTGTGCAGTTAGGTAATGCAGTAACTATTAACGGCTCTGGTTTTGCAATTGCTAGTGGTCCATCTGTCACAACCGATGGAATCAATGCTGGTAGTAAGAAGATTACCAACGTAGCTGCCGGTAAAGATGATACAGATGCCGTTAATATGGCACAATTAAATGATGTAAGCAAAACAGTTGATAAGGGTTGGACGTTGGCTGTTGCTAGAGGTTCAGACATTACAGAGGGGCAAGCTACCGTAGCAGGAGATGCAACGAAAATTACGGCCGGAGATACAGTTACTTTACAGGCCGGCAGAGGAATCAAGTTGAATCAAGATGGCTCAAAAGTTCAAATCGGTCTTAAATTTATTGATATGGATCCGGCTGGGTATCCATTGAGCGATGCTGTGGCAAGTGGAGGAGCTTCCCTTGCTGTCGGTCAAAACAGTGTGGCAAACGGACATCAAGGAACTGCAGTTGGTTTTGAATCTCGTGCAGGGCAATATTCCTTTGCCGGTGGAACCCATGCCGAGGCTGATATGAACTCAGTAGCTATCGGTAACTATGCTAAAGCAAATACAACCGGATCTGTAGCTATCGGGGAGGGTAGACGAATAGACGAAAACGATCCGGCTGGCGGATACAAAAAGATTGATAGCGATTTTGCCGTTGCTATCGGGGATAATACGTATGTGGGAGAAAACTCTAAAGGCTCAAATGCTCTTGGCGCCAATGCTGAAGTAACTGGTTCAGAATATGGAACGGCACTCGGTAGCTGGTCTAATGTGAGTAATTCGAACAACGCTGTGGCTGTAGGTGTTTCTACTAGTGTAAGTGGATCAAAGAATGCTGCTGCCATAGGCGCTGGTGCTAAGGTAGAAAGTGTAGCAAATGGCGTGGCGTTAGGTTCACTTGCCGTAGCGGACAGAAGTGCGAGTGTTGTCGGGTATGATGCGTCGGGCACTGATCACAGTACAGATGCTGCCGGTGCTTGGAAATCTGGCTTAGGCGCAGTGTCTGTTGGTCAAACCGGATATACACGCCAGATTACAAATGTGGCAGCCGGTAGTGAAGATACGGATGCTGTCAACGTAGCACAACTTAAAAAAGTGGCTGAAGGCGCGGATAAAGCAACGAAAGATGCAAATCTGAAGTTTACCGGTGATGATACATCTAATGAAGAAACTATCACTAAGAAAAATGGTGAAACATTATCCATCTATGGCGGTGTTGCCGCGAAGGATGCTGACGGCAATAGCTTGTTGACTTCTTCAGACAATGTCGGCGTTGTAAAAACGGATAAAGGGTTACAGATTAAACTTGCCAAAGATTTAACTGGTATCGATTCTGCCCGTATTGGCGGCACCTTGAAAGATGGTGTGGTAACCGGTGGCATTTACATCGCAAACCAAACTGTTAAATATAGTAAAGACGGTGTTGACGATGAAAATGGTGACTTCATCACCGGGTTAGCTAATAAATATTGGGATCCGGATAATAAAGGTATCGTAAGCGGCCGTGCAGCGACGGAAGACCAGTTGAAAGCTGCCTATGACAGCATTTCTTCCAATGTTAATGCCAATAAAGTTGTAGCTGGTAAAAACATTGAGGTAACACCGGATAAGAATGGCAATGGTACAACCGTCGCTCTAAAAGATACGATTACTCTTGGCAGCGAAACGGCTGATAAGCAAGTTAACATCAACGGTGATGCAGCTACTATCACAGCTGGCGACGGTGCCAATAAAGTAGCCATTGACGGCTCGAAAGCTGCTATTACCGCCGGTGAAGGTGCCAATCAAGTAGCTATCGACGGGACGAAAGCGGCAATCACCGCCGGTGAAGGTGCGAACCAAGTAGCTATTGATGGGACGAACGCCACTGTTACAGCCGGTACAGGTGCAAATAAAGTTGCAATTGATGGAACCAAGGGCCAAGTTACTATCGGTGAAGCGGGTAAAGTCCTTGTAATGGGCAACCAGGAAGTCGCAGTTAAGAATGCGGACGGCACAGATAAAGTTGATGCCAATGGCAATCCTGTCAAGGAAAGCGGCAAATTCATCACCGGCCTCGACAACACGACCTGGAAGCCTGATGAAAAAGGCTACGTTCCCAATCGTGCTGCTACGGAAGGCCAGCTGAAGGATATCTCTGATTCCGTTAAGAATGTTACCGATACCATCGGTGTCGGCAAGCGTGATTTCGTCGGTGACGAAACGGCAGATGATAAGAAAGTTGGCGTCAAACTTGGAGAATCTCTGAACCTTAAGGGCGGGGCCGACGTCAGCAAGCTCTCTGATGGCAACATCGGTGTCGTAACTAATAAAGATAAGAATGGTTTTGACATCAAGTTGTCGAAAGACCTCAAAGGTCTCAATTCGGTGGAAACGAATTCTGTGACGACGAAAGAGTTGACGGTAACGGAAAAAGCCAACATCGGCAACGTTTCTATCAGCAATGACAACGTCACCATCGGGACCGGCGACAGCAAGACGGTCATCACCAACGAAAGTGTTACGACTGGTTCGGTCACGACGGGCAACACGACGATCAACAATGACGGCCTTACGGTTAAAAATGAAGATTCGTCGAAGAATATTACCGTTCAGAATAACAACGTCAGCATGGGCGGCAACGTCGTTCACAATGTCGGCGATGGCGTGGAAGCAACGGACGCCATCAATAAGGGACAGTTCGATAGAACGGTCAATGCCATCGGTACGGGCATGAACCAGATGAACAATCGCATCAGCAAGTTGGATACTCGCGTCGATCGCGTCGGTGCCGGTGCTGCAGCCTTGGCAGCCCTCCATCCCTTGGAATACAACGCGGATGAAAAGTGGGAAATCTCGGCCGGTGTCGGTAATTACCGCGGTGCTAACGCTGTAGCTGTCGGTGCCTTCTATCGTCCCAATGGCAACACCTTGGTCAGCCTCGGTACTTCTTATGGCGGCGGTGAAAACATGGTCAACGCCGGTGTAACCTGGAGAGTTGGCGAAGGCGAAACGGGTAACTACTCGTCGAAGCAAGCCATGGCCCAGGAAATCAGCAGCTTGAAATCGGTTGTATCCGATCAGAGCAGTCAGCTCCAGGCTCAAAACAGTAAGATTGAAGCACAGAGCCAGCAACTGGAAGAACAAAACAAGAAGATCGAACAGTTGATGCAGGCCATTGCCGAATTGAAAAAATAAAATAGCAAAGTCTATCGAAGGATGGACGTAGACACGAAAGGCTCTCTTGCATAAAGAGGGCCTTTTGTTTTCCATGGAAAGACTTCGAGTTGTTGCGGTTAAATCGTAAATAATCAGTAAAATAATAGTCTAAATTTCAAGTATAACGTTTTTATACTGTTATATCTAAGTGACTTCATTGACAAAATTTTGAACAATATATAGAATGATAACATAAGGATATATGTTATTCGTTATCTGCAACAATTGGACTATATAAGTTCAGTTAGCTGACGAATGCGATAAATCGGATTTTATGGAGGGATGAACGAGGGGACTTTACGATTTTTATATTGCTATTATATGTCTGATCGAAGCTCGATAAGTGAGGACATAACAAGAAATCTGCTGAATCAAAGTGTCAGCATCGTGTCTACTTTTGTGTAATTAAGTGAAAATTTATTATCAATCTAATAGGAGGCAAGCGATATGAATAGGATTTACAAAGTCATTTGGAGTAAAGTAAAGAATTGCTATATCGTAGTTTCTGAAATAGCAAAAAGTCACAGCAAACCTATATCTACGAAATTGAATTCCGGTAAAACCGTTGCGGCCGTTTTGGCTGCTTTGGCATTGGTGTCTGTTTCGGGAGTCGCCTTGGTTCAAGCCGTAGACGTTAAATTAGGAGATAATGCTGGAACAAGCAACTATGTTGGTCAAGTAGGAAGTATTGCTATCGGTAATAATTCTTATGTTGAAAATATGGGCGGTACGCAGGAAAGCCTGTTTTCTTTTGGCCAGACGGATCAGACCCAGTGGGCAGCCGGTATTTCAATCGGTCAAAATGCCTATGCACGTACTGGCAGCGTTATGCTCGGTGATCACAAATATGTAGGAGCTTTAGGCGATACTACCGTCGAAGGTACAGGCTATAATAATGTTAAAAGCAAAAACGTAAATATTTTTTCTACGACAGTTGGTGCTAACAGTTATAATCAAGGTGCATTTTCTACAGTCAATGGTGCGTATTCCATTATTTCTGGTAGATATAATGGTGGGCGATTAACTGCTGGTTATGCATCCCAAAACTTTGGTGCTGTTGTGACAGGAGCTTTAAACAGTATTGAGTCTGCAACAACGACAAATAGATATTCGGGTATCGCTAATAGCATTGTTGGTACAGCAAATAGAACGTTTAACTCAAATGGTGCTTTGGTATTTGGTGCCGGTAATGAAATTACCAACTCTACTACCACGATTTCTGCTCCGTCAAGTGGCGGCGCTTCGGCTAAAGAGTTGCAGACTAATTTAATGACCAGCATTAGAGCTTCTCAAAGTGGCGGTGCTACGCTTGCTATCGGTGGTGGCAATAAAGCAGATTACACGCAGAAGACTTCTATTATCGGTGTAAATAATACCGTGACCGGTAAAAGCAGCGATATTAGCCAGTATAACAATGTAACTGGTTTTAACAATACAGCAACTAACGTAGATAATGCGACTGTTATTGGTACAAACCGTACCTTGTCTGATTTGTCGGATACAATCGTCATCGGTTCGGCAGATTCGACTATAGCGACGACTGCTAGTAATGCCGTTGCTATCGGTAGCAATTCCAATGTAACTGTAGACGGCGGTGTAGCTTTAGGCTCCGATTCTGTAGCCAGTGTTGATAAAGGTGTTGCAGGTACCGTCCCGACAGGAGCAACTGTTTCTGATACTGATAAAGCAAGTGCAACGTGGACGTCCACTTTAGGGGCCGTCTCTGTTGGCGTACCGGGAACCAATGTAGCAGCAACACAGACTCGTCAAATTACAGGCGTAGCAGCCGGTACTCAGGCTACTGATGCAGTGAACGTGGCCCAGCTTAATGCTGTAAATACCCGTTTGACGAATACGGTAGATGCTAATAAGATTCACTTCTTCCATGTCAACTCAACCAGTGGAACTAACTATGATAATGATGGTGCTAAGGGGACGGATTCCATTGCTATCGGTAAATCCAGTACAGCGGCTGATAATAGTATCGCTATTGGTAATGGTGCCAGTGTTTCTGACAGTAATGGTGGTAAGGGCAGTGGCGACATTGCCATCGGTAATGGTGCAAAAATCAATAACTACGTAGACCAAAGTGCAAGTATCGCCATCGGTCAGAATGCACAAATCGATAATATGACTGGGATGCAAGAAATGCTCTTTGCAATGGGACAAACTGACTACAACTTTATAATAAAACCAAATGGTGGATACGGTTTTGTTCCTGCTGATCCGTCAAAAGTAGCTACAGCTATCGCTATTGGTGAAAACACCTTTGTACGTACGGGCGGTTTAATGATTGGTACCCATAATTATCGCGGTGCTTTAGGTGATGTTGACGTAGATAGTGCTAATATCCGTGCAACCGGTGTTAACGTTAACAGTACGACTTTAGGTACAAATAGCTACAACAGCGGTGCTTTTGCTACAATTGTCGGTGCATATTCAATTGCCAGCGGTAACTATGCCAGCGGTGGTGGAGAAGATAATGCATCTAAAAACCTGGGGGCTACCATTGTGGGTTCCTTAAACAGCGTCGAATCCTCTACTGCAGCTAGTACGCAATCAGGGATGGCAAACAGCGTTGTAGGTGTAGCTAACCGAACTTTTAATTCTAATGGCTCGTTAATTTTTGGTGCAGGGAATGAAATTACAAACTCTGTAGCTAATATTGCATCAATGGAAGCAACGAAGTTTACTTCGGCAAAAGCTATACAAACCGAATTAATTAAGGGGATTAAGGCAGCGAATAGTGGTGGATCGACACTTGCTATTGGCGGTGGGAATACGGCTGATTATACGCTGGGGTCTGCTCTCATCGGTGTTAACAATACTTTGAAAGGTACTGAAAGTGACATTAGCCAGTACAATGCCGTAACAGGATTTAACAATACGGCAACCGGTGTATCTAATGTAACTGTAACCGGTACAAACAACAATGTTACTGATTCGACAGCTATCGTTAATTTAGGTAATGAAAACGCTGTATCCGAATCTAACAATACCATCCTGTTAGGTGATAACCGCACCGTAACCGGCTCCGACAACAGCATTATCTTAGGCCGTGCGAATAAGGAAGCGGCGACCACCTTCCGTGCAGCAGCTGATACGACCCTGACGACGACGGCGGATAACGTAGTCGTTATGGGCTATAACGCCAATGCGACTGTAGATGATGGTGTAGCCTTGGGCTCTAATTCTGTTGCAAGTGTGACATCTGGGGTAGCAGGCTATGATCCAACTACTAAAGTTGCATCGACAGATACAACACCAACATGGAAATCGACCTTGGGTGCCGTCTCTGTTGGCGTGCCGGGAGATAATGCAGCGGCAACTCAGACTCGTCAAATTACAGGCGTAGCAGCCGGCATGCAGGCTACCGATGCCGTTAACGTTGCACAGCTCACTGCAGTAAATACTAAGGTAGATAAGAATACAACCAGTATTACTAATTTAGAAACTACGGTTAACGCGAATAAGACAAAATACTACAGTGTTGATGACTATGAAGGCCGCTTAGCTTCCCTGGGGAATGCCGATAATAGCGGGGCACAAGGTATTGCATCCTTGGCCGCTGGGATTGGTTCTAAAGTTGAAGAAAAAGCTGGATTCCAGGGCGCAACTGCTACCGTCGTAGGTGCTTTGAATACCGTGGCAGCAGGAACTCAGATGTTTGATGGAGTTGCAAACTCTATCGTTGGTGTTGCCAATGCGACACAGAATGCCAATGCAACCTTGATTTTTGGTGCCGGCAATGCCGTAACTAATTCCTATGGAGATGTAGCACTTAATCCTAGTGATATTAATCCGGCAGATCCGGTTGGCACTGCTAGAAAATTAGGAGCTGCTGTAGGTGAAAGTGGCGGACAGGTCTTGGTTATCGGTGGTGCTAACTCGGTTGACTATGCTCGTTTCTCTGCTGTTACTGGTGTTAGCAATACTTTGAACGGTGCAAGCGGTAATACCAGTGATTATAACTTCATTACCGGTGCAAAAAATACTTTGACGAATACGGACAGTACATATGTAATCGGTTCGAGTAATACTGTGTCTGACGGGATTTCCAATGTTGTAATCGGCGATAAACGTAAATTAATAGGCGCGACAAATGATGTTGTCATCGGTGCTGCTGACAACGAAATGGAAACAAAAGTATCCGATGCAACGATTCTCGGTCATAATGCCAATTCAACCGTTGCTAATGGCGTAGCCTTGGGTTCTAATTCTGTGGCCAGTGTTGATAAAGGAGTAGACGGATATAATCCAAGCACTAAAGAATTAACCGGTACTGCTTGGACTTCTACTGTAGGTTCCGTATCTGTGGGAGATGCAGCAAATAATATTACTCGTCAGATTACAGGTGTTGCAGCAGGTACTGCAGACACTGATGCGGTTAACGTAGCACAGTTGAAAGCTAACAAAGTAACTTTAGAAAAAGGTGACAATGTAACAATTACAGCTGATGTGGATGATGATGGTTCTACTACTTATACGATTGCTTCGACTGACACAGATACAACATTAGCTCGTGGTACAGTTACATATGTCGGTGCTGATGGAACTTTAGTTTTAACAGATTCTGCTGGTAACGACGTTGAAGTGACAGGGTTGAAGAATATATACCTCACCGCTGCAACTTTGAGTGGTAATACATTAACACTCACTCAAAATGAAGGTGCTCCTATTACCGTAGAAGGTATTGCTACAACTGCTGATCTTGCGGCCAATAAGGTTAAATACTTCTCTGTTAAATCTGAATTAGCAGCTAACCAGAACAATGACGGTGCTAAAGGTACAAATTCGATTGCTATTGGACCGAATGCTAAGGCTGAACATGAAAATGGAATAGCCCTGGGGACGAATGTTCTTTCCGGTGGTAAGGGCAGTATTGTAATCGGTAGTGATGCTCGAGTTGCACAAAATATTACATTGGATGGCAGTATTGTTATCGGTAAAGGTGCTGAAGCCTTTACCGGTGGCGGTGAACAAGAAGCCTTATTGGGGATGGATCCTACCAACTGGCCGAAGAGAGGTTCCGGTGGATATGACAATCCGACCGATGCCAGCCGTGTAGCAACATCTATTGTTATCGGCACTAATGCTTCCGGTCGTACCGGCTCAATTGATATTGGTGACCGCGTATACAAAGGTACCATGGGTGGTAGAGAAATTACGGATAAAAACTCCAGCTTCCATGTAAATCAGACTACCTTGGGTACAAATAGCTACAATAAAGGCTTGTTCTCAACCATGGTTGGTTCTTACTCCATCGCGACCGGCAGTTATGATGGCGGTGGCAGATCAAATACGTGGGCATATGGTGCACAAAACTTCGGGGCTACCGTAATGGGGTCATTGAATAGCATTCGCTCAAATGGCAGTGGAAGTGCGTGGAATCCTTCTTATCAAGGGATTGCCAATACTATCGTTGGTTTAGGTAATATTACGGATAATTCCAATGGTTCCTTAGTATTTGGTGCCGGTAATAAGATTACAAACTCTATTACCTCTATTACCATGCCGACGAGTGGTGCTGATTCTGTAGATGCCATGGTGGATAAGCTTCAAGATACGATTAAAAAATCCAATAGCGGTGGTGCAACCTTAGCTATCGGTGGCGGTAATACAGCTGACTACACACGGGCGTCCTCTATCATTGGTGTTAACAACACCTTGAAGGGTACAAGCAGCAACATCAGTCAGTATAATGCACTGACCGGTTATAATAACATGGCAACTAATGTTGATAATGTAACCGTGACCGGTTCTAATAATACTGTAACAGATACAGCGACAGCTGTTGTAATTGGCGACAATCGTACCTTGACTGGCGTCAATAATAACGTTGTTATCGGTTCCGCAGATTCCGCTCTTGAAACAACGGTTAGTGATGCGGTAGCTGTTGGCCGAAATGCTAATGTTACGATTGAGGGCGGTGCAGCTCTTGGTGCTAACTCTGTGGCTCGTACAGATAAGGGCGTTGTAGGTTATGATCCGTCCGGCAGAATTACTGATGCAGATAGTATTTTAGGTAGTAATACCCAGTACCAGAGCTTGCAGACGGAAGTAGCTGATGCTCAGACCACTATAGCTACGTTGAATAGTGAAGCTGCTGTATTACAAGGGTACATGGATCAAGTTAAACAGATAGATCCTAATGGGTATGAACAGCAGGACGCATATCAAGCTTTCAAAGCTCAGTACGATGCTAAACAAACTGAAATCACTGCAGCGCAGGCTGATTTAGACAGCAAGCAAAGCGCATTGGCTGAAGCCGGAAAAGCTTTGTATACCTGGCAGTCCACAGCCGGTTCGGTATCAGTGGGCGATGTTTCTAAAGGTATCACTCGCCAGATTACTGATGTAGCAGCAGGTACGGCAGATACGGATGCCGTTAACGTAGCACAGTTGAAAGCTAATAAAGTAACAGTAGCAGCAGGCGATAATGTTACCGTTACACCTACTACCGCTGATGATGGTTCTACAACATATACCGTTGCATCGACTGATACGAATACAGTATTGGAAAGTGGCAAAATTGCTTATAACGACAAAGGTACCGATGGTACTATAACATTGACTGATTCTGCAAATAACAAGGTTAATGTAGAAGGGGTTAAGAATACATATCTTACCGAAGCCAGTTTAAGCGGTAATACATTAACTCTTACTCAAAATGAAGGCGATCCTATTAAGGTGACCGGAATTGCCACAACCACTGATCTTGCATCCAACAAAACCCATTACTACAGTGTAAATGATGGAAACTATCAGGCTGCAAACTACGACAATAAAGGTGCAAAAGGCGGTATGTCCTTAGCAGCAGGTGCTGGCTCAACGGCTAATGGCACAGCATCTACGGTAACGGGTGCCTTCTCGCGTATTGATGGAGATGGTACGAATGGCATGACTGGCGGTTTCCAAGGTGCAACGGCAGCTGCATATGGTTCCTTCAATGTCGTCGGTGCAAAATCCGGCGTAGCATTCGATGGTGTTGCTAACAGCATCATCGGTGTAGCCAATAAGACGGAAAATGCCAATGCCGCTTTGATTATGGGGGCCGGCAATAAGGTAACCAATTCCTATCGTCCGGTGGATATGAGTACAGTGGATCCTTTGGCAGACGCATTACAAACAGCAATTGCGACTGGTAATACCGATGACATGATTACGGCTTTAGGCGGCATGGTACAAACCAGTGGCGGTGCCGTACTTGCTATCGGCGGAGCCAATACCGTTGACTATGCATTGCTTTCGAAAGTAGTCGGTGTAGGTAATACTTTAACCGGCACGGAAGGCAATGAAAGCAAACTTAACATGATTGATGGCTTTGCCAACACCGGTACCAATGTCAATAATGTTACGGTCATCGGTAGTGGTAATACGGTTGCTGATACCAACAGTTCCATTGTTCTTGGGGATAATAGAAAATTAACGGGCGCTTCAAATAGCGTATTCCTCGGAGCTGCGGACAAAGAAATGGAAACAACGGTAGCTGATGCAACAGCGATTGGTCATAATGCGAATGTAACGGTGGCTAATGGTGTAGCTTTAGGTTCCGGCTCGGTAGCAAGTGTTGATAAAGACGTTGCTGGTTATGATGTAACTACCGGAAAAGCTTCCGCTCAAACTACTGCTACTTGGAAATCTACTGCGGCTGCCGTATCTGTTGGTGATGTATCAAATAATGTTACCCGTCAAATTACAGGTGTTGCAGCTGGTATGCAAGACACGGATGCTGTCAACGTGGCACAGTTGAAACAGGTTGCCGCAGCTGCTGAAGATGCAGGTAATACTAAGTTGAATTTCGCTGGTGATGATAAGACGGCCATCTCTAGAGGCAATGGTGATACTCTTAACATTATCGGTGGTGCAACAGCAACTGATGCCGATGGCAACAGCTTATTGACTGATAATAACATCGGCGTTGTAAAAGATAGTGACAGCGCACTGAAAGTTCAATTGGCTAAGAATCTTACCGGCTTGAACAGTGTTGCAGTCGGCGATGATGTAACTCTCGGTACAACTGGCTTGACAATCACCAATGGTCCGTCCGTTACTACGACTGGTATCAATGCTGGTAATCAGAAGATTACCAATGTGGTAGCCGGTACAGCTGATACGGATGCGGTTAACGTAAGTCAGTTGAACGCTAGCAAAGTAACCCTTAAAGAAGGAAGTAATGTAACTATTACACCTGTTACTGAAGCAGATAAATCGACAACTTATACGATTGCATCGAAAGATACCTATGTAACGGATGTTGCCTTGAAGGATCATACGTTGACCATTACGCAAAACGCTGGAAATCCGTTTGTGGTTAACAATATTGCGACGATGGATGATATTACCAGCGTAAGTGGTAAGCATACGGCTATTACCTTAAATAAGGAAGCTCCGACGGCAGGTGCAAATGGTGCTTTAGGTGAATATGTCGGAACCGGCAACCTTACCATGGCTGTGAAAGAAGTTGACGGCCAGAAGGTCTACGATTTGAAGATGAGTAATAACCTTGTAGCCGGTACTCCTGGTAAAGATGGTAAAAACGGTGAAGCCGGAAGCGTTACCATTATCGGTGAACCGGGTTCAGCCGGGGCTGATGGCAAGAATGCGAGTGCCAATATTACGGTCAAAGACGGGTCTAACGGTCTCAACGGCAAAGACGGACTTACGCGCATCGTTTATGTAGACGAAGATAAGACGCCGCATGAAGTTGCCACGCTGGATGACGGTCTGAACTTCACTGGCGATACGGAAGGTGTAACGGTTTCTAAGAAACTGAATGAAACCTTGTCGATTACCGGCGGTGCAGACACGACCAAGTTGAGCGATAATAACATCGGTGTCGTCGCTGAGGAAAAAGGCGGCTTAACTGTCAAGTTGGCGAAAGACTTAACGGGCATCGACAGCGCTCGCATCGGTGGTACGGTGACGGATGGCGTAGCCAGCGGCGGCATCTATATTGCCAACCAGACTGGCCTGAAAACCACTACGGGCAAAGACGAAGACGATGGGTTGTACATCACCGGATTGACCAATAAGACTTGGAATCCGACGGAAAATGGTTATGTAAGCGGCCGTGCTGCAACAGAAGACCAGCTGCAATCTGCTATTTCACAAGTTACTACTGAAGTAGGTGGTAAGCATACGGCCATTACCTTAGATGGTACAGCTCCGACGGATGATGGCAACTACATCGGATCCAGCAATCTTACGATGGCTGTGAAAGACGTTAACGGTCAGAAGGTTTATGACTTGAAGATGAGCAAGGATCTGGTAGCCGGTACTCCAGGTAAAGACGGAGCAGATGGACAACCGGGAACTCCGGGTACGCCGGGCAGCATCACCATCATTGGTGAACCGGGCAAAGACGGTGCTGATGGAACGAATACGAGTGCCAATATTACTGTCAAAGACGGGAAGAACGGTCTGGATGGAACGGATGGAATCACGCGTATCGTTTATAAAGATGAAGGCGGTACAGACCATGAAATCGCCACGATGGATGACGGACTGAACTTCACGGGCGATACGGCAGGCGTAACCGTTTCTAAGAAGCTGAATGAAACCTTGTCGATTACCGGTGGCATCACTAAGGCAGATCAACTTACAACGGAAGATAATATCGGCGTTGTCGCTAGCGACAGTGGCTTAAAAGTTAGATTGGCCAAAGATTTACAAGACCTGAACAGCGTCCGCATCGGCGGTACTACCGCGAATGGTGAAGGCATCTATATTGCCAACCAGACTGGTGTGAAAACCACTACGGGCAAAGACGAAGACGATGGGTTGTATATCACCGGCTTAAGCAATACCAAGTGGAATCCGAAGGAAAATGGTTATGTCAGCGGCCGTGCAGCTACGGAAGATCAGTTGAACTCCGTTTACGAAACGATTAACAAGAACATCGAATCTAGCAAAGTAACGAGTGGTAAGAACATCACTGTTGATGAAAATAACAAGGTTAATTTGAATGACAACATCACCCTCGGCGGCGATACGGCAGCAAACCAGGTTAACATCAACGGTAACGACGCTAAAGTAACCGCTGGTGACGGTGCCAACAAGGTTGTCGTTGACGGCTCTAAAGGTCAAGTCACCATTGGTGATGCGGCTAATGGCGGCATTGTCATGGGTAACCAGACGGATGTCGTAGGCACGAAGTCTGACGGCGCTAAGGATTCTCAGAATGGTCAGTTCATTACCGGCCTCGACAACACGACCTGGGATCCGGCCAATAAAGGTATCGTTGAAGACCGTGCAGCTACGGAAGGTCAGCTGAAAGATATTGCTGATAAGATTAGCGACATCGATACGGCTGTTAAATCTACGAGCCGAGTCTTTGAAAGTGACAGCGGTGCCGATGCTCAAGTAACGCGTAAGAGCACGGATCCGATGAAGCTGAAAGGCGGCGCTGATGCCAACAACCTCTCCGATAACAACATCGGTGTTGTAAACAACAGTGATAAGACCGGCTTTGACATCAAGTTGTCCAAAGACATTAAAGGCCTGAACAGTATTGAAGTCAACAATAAGATCACTATCGGTACTGGCGACAACCAGACCATCATCGAAGGTGACACGATCAATACCGGCTCGGTCACGACGGGCAACACGACGATTAACAATGACGGCCTGACGATTGTAAATGAAGATTCGTCGAAGAACATCACCATCAATAATAACAACGTCAACATGGGTGGCAATGTCATTAAGAACATCGGCGAAGGTTCCGAACCGACCGATGCCATCAATAAAGGTCAGTTCGACCGCGCAATCAACAACCTGGGTACGGGCATGAATCAAATCAACAACCGTGTCAACAAGTTGGATAATCGTGTAAACCGCGTCGGTGCCGGTGCAGCTGCCTTGGCAGCCCTCCATCCGCTGGAATTCAGCCCGGATGCGAAATGGGAAGTCACGGCCGGTGTCGGTAATTACCGCGGCGCTAACGCCATCGCCCTCGGTGCTTTCTATCGTCCGAACTTCGACACGATGTTCAGCATCGGAACGTCTTACGGCGGCGGTGAAAACATGATCAATGCCGGGGTAACTTGGAGAATTGGTGAAGGGGAAACGAAGGCTTATCCGTCCAAGACGGTTATGGCTCAGGAAATTGACGATCTGAAAACTGTCGTATCGGAACAGCAAGATCAGATTGAAGAATTGAAGAAACTCGTCAACTCCTTAATCAACAAATAGTATTTCCTCCCTCTTTGTGAAAGACCCTGCTTCTTTTGGGAAGCAGGGCCTTTTGCTATTCTTAATTTGTATGCATAAATCACGTTGAAATTTCACTTAACGGATTGACTTTTCTTATTGTGAAATTATATAATAAATACAAAGAGAAATAAGGACAAAGGTGTTTTGTGAGAACACACTTTGCCCTTATTCACGGGATATGCTTATAAATTTATACGAAAGGATTGATTGGCTATGTTGTTTCGAACCTTGTTGGGGATGAGATGGGGCGATTTATCGGATGATGTTCGGCAAATGCTGTTGGAACGCGCTGACCTCGATACGTTTAACGGCGCTGACGGCGAACGATACAGTCAAGGGACCCTTCATTTCCGCAATACCCTAATGGGGGTTCAGGCTGCCATCGGAATGGACCGTTTTTCCGGAGACATGGAAAACAACGGAGTTTTCATTGACGATGACGCCGTTCTTTTTCGCATATAAATTAGTTAAATAAGAATACTTTGCACAATCCGATGATGATGAGTGCAAGGACGATCACGACACTGATAACCCGAGTCTTAGTAAAGATCTTCGGGTTATTTTGTATGTTTTTTGGCGGGACCGGTGCCGGTACTTCCTGCTTGGTGCCGCAGATGGGGCACATGAGGACGCCGTCACGAAGTTCTGTTCCGCAGGTTGGGCAAATCATGGTATCAACTCCTATTCTCTCTTTACTATAGATGTCTCCATTCCCTATGTCAAGAAGTTATATTTTAATAATGTAAACGGTATATATAATAACTTGCACAACCCGGTCGATGGGGATATACTTTTAATTATTTAGAACAAAATATTGTAAGAAAGAAGGAGAATAGCGGTTTGAAACGAAAAATTGGTTTGAGTACACAGATTTTGATTGGGTTGGCCATTGGGGCCTTAGTCGGATATTTGTTTCCTGATTTTGGAGACAAGCTGAAGCCTGTTGGCGACGCTTTTTTACGGATGATTAAGATGATTGTCGTCCCCCTTATTTTCAGTACCCTCGTCATGGGGATTGCCGGCACGGGCGATTTTAAGAAGCTCGGACGCCTTGGGGGTAAGGCCATCATTTGGTTTGAGTTTGCGACGACCATTGCCCTGGCCATCGGCCTGTTGGTCATGAATTTGGCAGAGCCCGGTGTGGGTGTTACCTTGTCGGCTTCGGCAGCTAATGCATCTCATGCGGCAGCGGCCAGTCAGCACAGCGTCGACCTCGTCGACTATGCCGTTCATATCGTGCCCAGTAATATCATCGATGCCATGGCTCGTCAGGATATGCTGCAAATCATTTTCTTCGCCTGCTTCTTTGGCGTCGCCGTCGCTCATATCGGTGAAAAGGGTGAGCTGATTGTCGATTTTTGTCAGAGCGTGGCCGAAGCGATGTTCAAGGTAACGGCCTATGTCATGCATTTTGCGCCACTCGGCGTCTTTGCCATGATTGCCTACACTGTCGGGAGTTACGGCATTGCCATGCTCATTCCTTTGGGCGAACTCATCGTGGCCGTTGCCGGCGCGACGACGTTGTTTATCTGTATCGTGGCCCTCATCGCCAGTGCTTTTACGCGAATCAATTTTTTCTGCGTCATCCACGCTTTGAAAGACATCCTCTTCTTAGCCTTTTCGACGGCCAGCAGTGAAGCCGCCCTTCCCGGTGCCATGAAGCGTTTGGAAGCCCTGGGGGTTCCTAAACCGATCGTTACCTTTGTCATGCCGACGGGCTATTCCTTCAACCTCGACGGCTCGACGCTGTACAGCTCGGCGGGCATCTTGTTTATCGCCCAGCTCTACGGCATTCAGATGCCCCTTGAGCAGCAGCTCTTGGTCATGGTCACGCTCATGCTGTCGACAAAGGGGATTGCCGGCGTTCCCGGTGCCGGTATCATCGTCGTCGCTGCCACGGCTGCGGCCTTCAACCTTCCGACGGAGGGCGTCGCCATTTTGCTCGGCATCGACCGTATCTTGGACATGATCCGTACGATCTGCAACGTCTGCGGCAACTGCATGGCGACGGTCGTCGTTGCCTTTTGGGAAAAGGATTTAACCAAGGCTGATTTCTATAAAAATTATCGTGCGTTTCTAGAGGACAAAGAAGCCTAAACTTGCCAAGAGTTTCAATAGCAATACTAGACTAAATCTGTTATAATAATGGGGTAAACAAGTGATCCGTAAGGCATGTCTGACGGAAAACTTCATCGATGAGCCTCCGTGCTCTTCTGCAAAGGACTGTCTGCGCAGGCGAGGCGAAAGCACATAGTGATTATCCTAAGGTTCTGTGCTTTCACACAGAACCTTTTTTGTTTATTAAGGAGGAGACCTTATGGAAACGCGAGTCGCTTTAATCGGTATTATTGTCGGCAACCGCAATGAATCAACGAAGTTGAATGAAATTTTGCATGAATACGGTCAGTACGTCATCGGCCGCATGGGCGTCCCCTACAAGGATAAAGACATCAACGTCATCAGCATCATCGTCGATGCGCCCCAAGACGTCATCAGCGCCATGTCGGGCAAGATCGGCATGATTCCGGAAGTCAGCACTAAGACGATTTATCCGCCTCTGCCGCAGTAGGAGGAACGTATGCTGAAAATTGCAATTTACGGTAAGGGCGGTATCGGCAAGTCGACTATGACCAGTAACTTGGCGGCTGCCTTTGCCTATTTGGGGAAGCGGGTCATTCAGATCGGCTGTGACCCAAAGGCCGATTCGACGTTCAATCTCCTCGGCGGCGAACCCTTGCTGCCGGTCATGAATTACCTCCGGGAGCACGACGAAGATCCCGAGTCGATTGAAGATATTTCCCGCATCGGCTACGGCGGCATCCTCTGTATTGAAACGGGGGGACCGACGCCGGGCTTAGGCTGTGCCGGCCGAGGCATCATCGCCACTTTTTCCCTCCTCGAAGATTTGGGACTCTTTGAAACGTATAAGCCGGACGTCGTCTTGTATGACGTCTTAGGCGACGTCGTCTGCGGCGGTTTTGCCGCGCCCATTCGGGAAGGCTATGCGGAAAAAGTCCTCATCGTCACGTCCGGTGAAAAGATGGCCCTCTATGCGGCCAACAACATCAATACGGCAGTCACCAATTTTGCCGACCGCAGTTATGCCAAGGTCGAGGGCATCATCTTCAATCGCCGCAATATTCCCGATGAAGATGCCAAGGTTCGTGCCTTTGCCGAAAAGGCGGGTCTCACCATCGTCGGTGATATTCCCCGAAGCGACGATATCAACCGTTATGAAGAATTGGGTCAGACCGTTATCGAAGGCAATCCGGACCTTCCCATCAGCAAGACCTTCCTCGATTTGGCTCGAAAATTATTAGAAGACAAGGATTGATTATGACAGAAAGAAAACCTTTTGCCATTACGGTGCAGGACTTAGTCGCTCGCGGTCGGAATGATATTCCGGCAGAGCTGATCACGTCGACGCACCTCATCTATAATTCGCCGGCAGCGCTGGCCTTTAACTCGCCCGGTGCCCAAGGCTTCGGTGTAAAGCGGGCGGGACTTTCCATTCCCGGCTCGGTCGTGATTCTCATCGGCCCCGGCTGCTGCGGACGCAATACGACGATTCTCAGTGAAATGGGCGGCTACAGCGACCGATTTTTCTTCTACATCATGGATGAAACGGACATCGTCACCGGTCGTCATCTGAAGAAAATGCCTCAGGCCGTCTGTGAAGTCGTCGACAGCCTGCCGGAAAAACCGTCGGTCGTCATGGTTTGCATGACCTGTGTCGATGCCTTATTGGGAACCGATATGGAACGGGTCTGCCGCAAGGCGGAACAGGCTGCGGGACTGCCCGTCGTGCCCTGTTACATGTACGCCTTGACCCGGGAAGGGCGAAAGCCGCCGATGGTCGATGTCAGACGGGCCATTTATTCCCTCTTGGAAAAGGAACCGCGCCAGAGTCGGACTGCCAACCTCTTGGGCTATTTTTCGCCCTTACAGGATGACTGCGAGTTCTACGACATCTTGAAGGCCATCGGGTTTAACCAAATCAATGAAATTTCCCGCTGTGCCGACTTTGCCGCCTACAAGGCCATGTCTCGGGCCAATGTCAATTTTGTCCTCAACCCGGAATCGCGACTGGCTGCGCAGGATTTGGAACAGCGCTTGGGCATTCCCAGCATCGAATTGACTCGTCTCTATCAGGTCAGCCAGATTCACAAGCAGTATCAGGCCTTGGCGAAAGCCCTGGACGTAACCATTGACGATGAGCCGTGGCTGGAAAAGGCACGGGCCGTCGTCCATCGGATGCAGGAAAATTACAGCGGCACGACCGTTGCCATCGGCGAAATGCAGAACGGCAACGCCTATGAAATGGCCCTGGCCCTGACGCGATACGGCTTCGTCGTCCGCGAAATCTATGCCAACCTCGGACCGGACGATTTCGTTTACCTCCGCCACTTGGCTGAACTGAGCCCGGACACAAAGGTGTACTCCAATTTGTCGCCGTCTATGCTGTATTACGAGGGCGATGATGTGTCCATCGATGTGACCATCGGCAAGGATGCTGCATACTATCACGAACAGGCTGCCCACCTTCATTGGGACGAGGATATTCAGCCCTTCGGCTATGCCGGGGTCGTTTCCCTGCTGAACCGTTTGGAAGAAGTCCTCTTGGAAAGGAAGAAACGATGAGAGGTTTATGGAAATATATATCGCCCTTTGCGCCGGATCAGTCCGGGGCGGCAGCTGTTCTCTACGGGTTAAACGGTATCGTCGTCATCTGTGACGCCGGCGGCTGTGCCGGCAATATCTGCGGCTTTGACGAACCGCGCTGGTTCAGCGGCCGAAAGAGTGCCGTATTCAGCGCCGGCCTGCGCGACATGGATGCCATTCTCGGCCGGGACGATAGACTCGTTGAAAAACTCTGCGATGCTGCTGAAACGATCGATGCCTCCTTTGCGGCCATCGTCGGCACGCCGGTCCCGGCCGTCATCGGAACGGACTATAAGGCGCTGAAGCGGATGGCAGAAAAAAAAATCGATCTGCCGGTCATCACCATCGATACGACGGGCATGGATTATTACGATAAAGGCATTGAACATGCCTACGAGGCCTTGTTCCCGGCCTTTGCCGATAAGAGCCTGAAACCGGAAGCCGATACGGTAGGCATCCTCGGTGCCGTCCCCTTAGAGCTCATGCATCCCGGCGATATCGAATGGATCAGTCAGAGTCTGGCTGAAGAAGGCTGGAAGCAGATTTTATTGTTCGACGAAATTGATGATTATAAGAATGCCGGCAAGGCGACTCTCAATATGGTCGTATCGCCGGCAGGACTTAAGGCGGCGCAGTACCTGAAGGAAACCTTCGGCACGCCTTATGAGCTCCATTACTTCGGCCTCGATGCCGTCGTCGACTTCGACGATAATTTATTTGCCGGAAAGAATGTTTTGGTCATCCATCAGCAGGCGGCGGCCTCAGCCATGGCGGCCATGGCTGAAGAAGCCGGAGCCGCTCGTGTCATGACGGCGTCGTGGTTTATGGACAAGCCCGAGGCGCGGTATGAAAATCACGTCGTCTTGAAGGAAGAAGACGATTTGCGCGACCTTGCCGACAATGATAATTTTGACCTCATCCTCGGCGACTTGTACTATCGCCGGGCTCTGCCGAACTTCCACGGCCAATACGTAGATTTTCCGCATTTTGCCGTATCCGGGAGGGGATAAGATGAGGAGCGAACGGATCTGTGTCTTCGGCATCGTCCAAGGCGTCGGCTTTCGACCTTTTGTCAGCCGTATTGCCGATGCTAATGGGATTTTCGGTTCGGTCTGCAATAAGGGCTCTTATGTGGAAATCATTGCTCAAGGTGATGATGCGCAGCTGGCCGCTTTTCATGAAGACCTGGAAAAGAAGGCGCCTGAGCGCTCGTCGATCTTGAAGGTCGTTACGACGGCCGTCGAGATTCCGGCCTATGATGATTTTTCGATTATCGAGAGCTCCAGGGAAAAGGGCGATATTTTCGTGTCGCCGGACATCGCCATCTGCAAGGCCTGTCAGAAAGAGCTCTTTGACAAGAACGACCGCCGCTATCTCCATCCCTTTATCAACTGCACGGCCTGCGGGCCGCGGCTGACGATTCTCGACTCCATGCCCTACGACAGGGAGCGGACGAGTATGGGGGAATTTCCCATGTGTCCTCAGTGCGAGTATGAATATACTCACGCTGAAACGCGGCGCTACGATGCCCAGCCCGTCTGCTGCAACGACTGCGGGCCCGAAGTTTACCTTCTCGACCGTGGAGAGCGAGGACGGGATGCCATTACGGCGGTCCGGAAAGCCATCGTCGATGGGAAAATCGTCGCCATCAAGGGCATCGGCGGTTTTCACCTCTGCTGCGACGCTCGCAATGAAAGGGCGGTCAGCACCTTGCGCCAGCGGAAGGGGCGGCCCGTAAAGCCCTTTGCCGTCATGATGAAGGACGTCGACGCCGTTCGTCGGGAATGCCTCATTCCCGATGGGGCAGAAGCTGTTCTCGACGGGCATCAAAAGCCGATTATCCTGCTGCCGAAGCGGGATGACCAGACGTTGGCGCCGTCCGTTGCGCCGGGCAATCCGTCCATCGGGGTCATGCTGCCCTATACGCCGCTTCATCTCTTGCTCTTTACTTACGATGACGGGCTGGAAATCCCTGACAGCTTGGTCATGACCAGTGCCAATGAATCCGGCGCGCCCATCTGCCATAACGATGAAGAAGCGCGGCAGGAACTTTCCGGACTGGCCGACCTCGTCTTGTCCCACAACCGACGAATCCGCCTGCGGGCTGACGACTCGGTCATGGACTGGTACGACGGCAGGCCCTATATGATACGCCGTTCGCGGGGCTATGCGCCGCTGCCCTTCTTTTATGGGAACGGGCAGGGAAAAGACGTACTGGCCATTGGCGGTGAGCTCAAAAATTGCTTTTGCATTGGCCGTAATAATTTATTTTACCCGTCGCCTTATATCGGCGACATGAGCGATATACGCACCGTTCAGGCCCTGCGTGAATCGGTCGAGCGCATGGCGTCTTTATTGGAAGCCTCGCCGTCGGTCGTGGCCTGTGATCTCCATCCGGCCTATAATACGGCGGCCGTGGCCCGTGAGTTGGGCCTTCCCGTCTTGACCGTTCAGCACCACTACGCCCACATCCTGTCCTGTATGGCCGAAAATGATTGTGAACAGCCCGTCATCGGCGTTTCCTTTGACGGGACGGGTTACGGCAGCGACGGGACGATTTGGGGCGGCGAAATCCTTATCAGCAGCCTTCAGGGCTTTGAACGCGCCGCTTCCATCGAGCCTTTCTGGCAGCGCGGCGGCGACGTTTCCTCCAAAGAGGGCTGGCGCATTGCTGTCAGCCTTGTGGATGGCTTGTGGCCGGATCGCCAGCGTGTGGCGTCCATCGTCGAGACTTTAAAACTTTGTGAGTCTAACGAATTGGCGGCTCAGTTTTTCTTGGCCGATCAGCAGATCAACAGCGTCATCTCGACCAGTGCCGGCCGCCTCTTTGATGGTGTCAGTGCCATCTTGGGCCTTTGCCGGTCGTCGACCTTTGAAGGACAGGCGGCCATGACGCTGCAATTTGCAGCTGAACGCTGGGAAAGGGCCCACGGGGCGATGGAAGTCGTACCTGTTGAGCCCATTGAAGGTGACGGACGATGGCTGCTGCCGACGTCGGCGCTGGTCAAAGACCTCGTCGAAAGCCGCTTTGCCGGCGAAGATCCCGATAAATTGGCCTACGAATTTCACTGCCGATTGGCCGGTATGGCTGTCGGCATCTGCGAAAAAGTTCGCAGCCGGACGGGTCTTGAGACGGTTGCCCTAAGCGGCGGTGTCTTTCAGAATCATCTGCTGTTACGACTTTGCGATGAGTCCCTGCAGCAGCGAGGCTTTACGGTCTTACGGCACAGCCTGGTGCCGCCCAATGACGGCGGCATTGCCTTGGGACAGGCGATATATGCGATGTACCATGAAAATGTTTAGATAGATGAAGGAGGGGTTATCATGTGTGTAGGTTTACCCGCACGTGTTATGAAAATTCAAAATGGAATGGCGCTCGTCGATGCGTCCGGAGCGAAACGGGAAGTATCGGCAGCCTTGATCGATGAATTGGATCCCGGCGATTACGTCATGGTCCACGCCGGCATGGCTATTGCCAAGATTACAGCCAACGATGCCGATGAAACCGATGACATTCTGGAGGACTTGGATTGATGGCAGAAGGGAAGAAGCGGACGGCCCTGGATATCATTCAGAATTACGACGGGCCGAAAATCCGCATTATGGAAGTCTGCGGGACGCATACCCACGAAATCTTCCGCCTCGGCATCCGGCAGATTTTGCCGAAGCAGGTCGACGTCATTTCCGGACCGGGCTGCCCGGTCTGCGTTACGCCCGTCGGCTATATCGATCAGGCCCTGTGGCTGGCTCTCGAAAAAGGGGTTACGGTCTGCACCTTTGGCGACTTGGTCCGCGTTCCCGGCACGTCGATGAGTTTGGCCGACGCTCGCAGTAAGGGCGCTCACGTTGAAATTGTTTATTCGCCCATTGATGCCTATGAATACGCCAAGGCTCACCGTGACGAAGAAGTCGTCTTCTTAGCTGTCGGCTTTGAAACGACGACGCCTCCGTCGTGCCTGGCCGTCAAACAGGCTATGGCTGACGGCTTGACCAATTTCTCCTTGCTGACGGCCAATAAGACCATGCCCATGGCCTATGAAGCCATGAAGGGCAGTGCCGATGCCTTCTTGTATCCCGGTCACGTCGATGCCGTCGTGGGCACTAAGGCCGGCGAAGCCATGGTGAAGGAAGGGATGTCCGGCGTCGTTGCCGGCTTTACAGCCAAGGAACTGCTCACGGCCTTTGCCGTCATCTTGGCCAAGTTCCCGCAGGGGAAGCCTTTCTTTAAAAACTGCTATCCCCGCGTCGTTACAGAAGAGGGGAGCCGCTCGGCCCAAGCCTTGATGGCTGAATATATGGAACCCTGCGATTCGGAATGGCGCGGATTAGGCGTCATCCCCCAGTCGGGCTTGCAGCTGCGGGAGGAATTTTCTGCCTGCGACGCCCGCAAGAAGTACGGCATTCCCAAGATGGACGGCAAAGCCAATCCGGGCTGCCGCTGCGGCGACATCCTGAAGGGCCAGTGCAAGCCGCCGGAATGCCCCTTATTTGGAAAATTATGTACGCCGGAACACCCGGTCGGCGCCTGCATGGTGTCCCACGAAGGTGCCTGCTCGGCCTATTATTTATATGGAGGGAATGCCCATGAGTGATCTTATTACCTTAGCACACGGTGCCGGCGGCAAGCAGACGGCGGAACTCATTGACCGCGTCTTTAAAGCTCATTTTTCAAATCCCCAGTTTACCGGGGACGATGCGGCTGTTTTGCCCATTGGCGGAACGAATCTGGCTTTTACGACGGACGGCTTCATCGTGTCGCCGCCTGAATTTCCCGGCGGCAATATCGGTAAACTCAGTATCTGCGGGACGGTCAACGACTTGTCCTGCATGGGGGCGAAACCTCTTTACTTATCGTGTGCCTTCGTCATTGAAGAAGGCTTCCCCATGGAAAAAGTCGAAGCCTACGCCAAGGCTATGGCTGAAACGGCTGCTGAAGCCGGCGTCCGCATTGTTGCCGGTGACACTAAGGTGGCCGGGAAGGGACAGGTCGATCACCTCTTCATTACGACGACCGGTATCGGTCAAATCATGGACGGTGTTCAAACTTCGGGGACCTTGGCCAAACCGGGCGATGCTATCATCGTCAGCGGCGACGTCGGCCGCCACGGCTGCACGATTCTCCTCGAACGGAACCAGTTCGGCATCGATGCCGATGTGACCAGTGACTGCGCCCCCTTATGGGGAACGGTCGAAAGCATGCTCAACACGACCAAGGACATCCACGTCATCCGCGATGCTACGCGCGGCGGTGTCGGCACCGTTCTTTATGAAATCGCCGCCCAAAGTAAGGTCGGCATTCATTTGGACAGCCAGGCCATCCCCGTCGATCCGGCTGTCCGCGGCGTCTGCGGCATGTTGGGCTTGGAACCGTTGTATCTGGCCTGCGAAGGCCGTCTGGTCATCTTCGCCCCGCGGGATGTGGCCGACGATCTCGTCGCCGTCCTGCGTAAGGGAAAATATTCGCAAAATGCAGCCATTATCGGTGAAGTTACGGCTGACCAGCCGGGCCGCGTCGTCATGCGCACAGAAATCGGTGCCGAAACGCTGCTGCCGCCGCCGGGCGGTGAATTGCTGCCCCGCATTTGTTAAGATGGAGGTACGGGAATGATATACGAAAATGAAGCGAATCCGCCCCAGGCGCGGCGGTATAACCATGTAACGCCCGATGGGGCAAATATTGCCATTGGCAAGGCGTCCTTCCCCAAGCCCTTCTATATCGGCCTGCAGTACGCTTCGCCGGCTCGAGGCCATTGGACGATTGCCCATTCGCCGATGCTCATTCCCGGCTGCCATGAAATCTACGTCTGCTGCGCCTGCTGCCTCCACGGCGTCGTCTTGTCGGCCGATGAAGTGCCTGAAGGGGCCGGCCGCTTCTCCATGGTTACCCTGACCAATGAAAATTTGATCAAGGGAAACTTAGAAGAAATGATGATTGACGGCATTGCCCATATCATCGACGAACTGCCGGAGCGGCCGAAGTGCGTCGAAGGCTTTACGAGCTGCATGCAGCATTTCCTGCACATCGACCTCAACGTTGTCTACGGGACCCTTCGCGAGCGCTATCCCGATATCGATTTCATCGACGGCTATATGATACCGACCCTGCAGCGCCGCTATTCGCCGGACGTCCTCGGTCGCCGTCAGCTCATGCGGGCCGTGCAGCCCTTGCCGCGAAAGAAGGCCGTCAATTACGTCGTCAATTATTATCCCGTCGATGAGGACAATGAATTATCGAAGATGCTTCGTGCCGGCGGCTACGATATTCACGATTTTGCCGACTGCCAGACGTACGAGCAGTATAAGGCCATGGGCGAGTCGGAAGCCAATATTTATTTTCTGGAAAACTCTGAAACGGCGGTCAAGGATATGAAGCGGCGCCTGAAACAAGAGGCCCTCTATCTGACTTATTCCTATGACTACGCTGTCTTGCGGAAGAATTTGCAGGCCGCAGCCGACGCCTTCGGCCTTGCCATGCCCGACTGCGACGCTTATGAACAGGAAATCGAAGCCAAGGCGAAGGCCCTCCTTGAAGAAGTGGGCTCGACGCCCATTGCCATCGACTATACGGCGACGCCGCGTCCCTTGGGTCTGGCCAAGTTCCTCTTGACCCATGGCTTTAAGGTCTACGCCGTCTACCTCGATACGATTTTACCGGGGGAAAAGGAGGCCTTTGAGTTTTTGCAGAAGGAATATCCGGACCTCGAACTGCGGTCGGCTATGCACTTTAAGCGAGGCCTTCTGCCGCGGGATGATAGTAAAAAGCTTGGCAAGGTCTTGGCTATCGGTCAGATGGCGGCTTATTTTACGGATACGAAGTATTTCGTCAACCTCATCGAAAACAGCGGCCTCTACGGCTACGTCGGCCTTTCGAAAATCCTCGACTGGATCGGCGAATCGAATGTCGCAGAAAATCCCAAGATGCGGGAAATCATACAGATAAAAGCCTGGGGGTGTCACGGTTGAAACAAGCACAGCGAGTCTTATCGACGTATGCCGTCGACATGTTCGGCATCGCGTCGTCGCTCTATGAATTAGGCGGCCTCATCGTCATGCACGATGCATCGGGCTGCAACTCGACGTACGATACGCATGATGAACCGCGGTCCTACGATACGCAGAGCATGGTCTATATTTCCGGCCTCAATGAAATCGATACCATTCAGGGCAATGACCAGCGGCTCATCGACGACATTGCCGAAGCTGCCGAAGCGGCACAACCTTATTTCATCGCTATCGGCGGCAGTCCCATGCCAAACGCTATCGGTACCGACTTTAAGGCCATTCAGCGCTTAGTTGCGGATAGAACGGGCCTGCCTACCTTAGGCTTTCGGACCGACGGCATCCACAGTTACCTGCCCGGTGCCGGCGGAGCCTATGTCTGGCTGGCCAAGCAGTTTGTCAAACCGGCTTCGAAAAAGCCGGAACTTCCGGCGAAACGGGTCAACCTCTTAGGCTTGATGCCCCTCGATTTTTCCGTCGTCGGCAATGCGACGACGCTGAAACAGATCGTGACTGACGCCGGATTTACCATTCAGAGCTCGTGGTCCATGGGCGATACCCTCGAAGGACTTTCGACGGCGGCCGATGCCGATGTCAATGTTGTCGTCTCGTCGACGGCCTTTTACCTGGCCCAGTACCTTCGCGATACCTATGGGATTCCCTACGTCGTCGGCATTCCCATGGGCGAAAAGGGGACGGCCGATTGGCTCGAAGCCCTGCGGAAGGGAGATTCTTCTTATGTGACCGGACTTACGGGTGACGAAGAATACGTCAAGGCTCAGTACGCCTTGGCCGATCTCAATGCCTGGAAGACGGAACAGGCTTATGACGACACGCCCTGCGACGTGCTGGTCATCGGAGAACCGGTCTACCTCCAGTCGATGAAGGCCTTCCTTGAAAAGGAAATGGGCGTTGAAAAAGTTCGCCTGCTCTGCCCCTTGTCGGATGCCCCGCAGTGGCTCTTGAAGGACATGGAAGTGGCCAGCGTCGAAGCTGTCATCCGCCAGGAATGCCGCAAGGCGCGAAGAGTCATTGCCGATCCGATTTACGCAAGGCTGCTGCCAGATGAGCCCGATAAATTTATTTCCATGCCTCACGAAGCCTATTCCGGCCGTCACTATCACGACGATATGCCCATTTTTGTCGGCCCGTCGTTTACGGCGTGGATGAAAGATAAACTGAAATAAGAAGGAGACTGACTATGCGGAAATTTGCCATTTATGGAAAGGGCGGCATCGGGAAATCGACGACGACGGCTAACGTGTCGGCGGCCTTGGCATCGATTGGAAAGAAAGTCGTCCAAATCGGCTGCGACCCGAAAGCCGACTCGACCTTGAATCTGCTCCACGGCGAACCGGTCATGCCGGTCATGGATTATTACCGCCAATATACGGAAGGCCCTGACTTCGACCATATCGGAAAAGAAGGCTACGGCGGCGTCTTCTGCATCGAAACGGGCGGACCGACGCCGGGCCTTGGCTGTGCTGGAAGAGGGATCATCGCTACCTTTGACCTCATCGATGAGTTGGAAGTCTTTGAAAAACTTTCGCCGGACGTCGTCATGTATGACGTCTTGGGCGACGTCGTCTGCGGCGGCTTTTCGGCGCCGATCCGCGACGGCTATGCCGATGAAATCTTCATCGTCACGTCGGGGGAAAAAATGGCCCTCTATGCGGCGGCCAATATCTTTAAAGCCGTAGAAAACTTTAAGAGCCGCGGTTATGCCCAAGTAAAAGGGCTGATCCTCAATCGCCGCAACGTCGACGATGAATATGAAACGGTCAAGGCTTTTGCCGATGAACACGGTCTGCCCATCGTGGCCGACATTCCCCGCAGTAAGGAAATCCAGTTTTATGAAAACAAGGGAATGACCGTCGTCGAAGGCGATCCCGAGCTGCCCGTAAGCCGAATCTACCGCGATTTGGCTCAGCGGCTGCTGGAAGTATAGAAGGGAAGTAAGGGCTATGGGAATGAATGATACGCCGTCAGGCGAACGTGTCCATATCGGATTTTTCGGCCGCCGCAATGCCGGGAAATCAAGTGTCGTAAACGCCGTTACCGGCCAAAATCTGTCTATCGTATCGGATACCAAGGGGACGACGACGGACCCCGTTTACAAGGCCATGGAACTCCTGCCCCTGGGGCCGGTGGTCATCATCGATACGCCAGGGATCGACGACGTCGGTGCCCTCGGAGAAGAACGGGTACGCCGGACGAAGCAGGTCCTCAATAAGACCGATATTGCCGTCGTCATCGTCGACGGGACGGAAGGCTTGGCTCCGGCTGATGAAGAAGTATTGAGCCTCATTCGGAGTAAGGGCCTGCCTTATCTTGTCGTTTATAACAAGGCCGACCTGGTGAAGCATGCGGCTGGGGCCGATGATCATACAATTCATGTCAGCGCCTTGACCGGCGACGGCATTTACGAATTGAAGGAAAAACTGGCCCGGTTGAAGCCGGCTGACGCCGAGGCTCCCATCGTCAGTGACCTCATTCACAGCGGCGACATGGTGGTTCTCGTCGTGCCCATCGATTCGGCAGCGCCTAAGGGACGTCTCATCCTGCCGCAGCAGCAGACGATTCGGGAAATCTTCGACAGCAACAGTGCGGCCATCGTCGTTAAGGAAGATGAATTGACGCATACCCTGTCCTGTTTTAAAGACAAGCCGTCGTTGGTCATTACGGACAGTCAGGTCTTTGGACGGGTCTCGGCCGATACGCCGGACGATATCCGCCTGACGTCCTTTTCGATTTTAATGGCTCGCCATAAGGGTCTCTTGGAATCGGCTGTCCGCGGCGTCACCGCCGTCGATAAGCTGAAAGATGGAGATACGGTCCTCATTGCCGAAGGCTGTACACATCATCGCCAATGCGACGACATCGGTACGGTCAAGATTCCTCGCTGGCTGAAGGAGTATACGGGCAAAGATATCTCGATTGAAACGGCCAGCGGCCGCGATTTCCCGGAAGACTTGTCGCCCTATGCCCTGGTCATTCACTGCGGCGGCTGCATGCTCAACGGTCGGGAAGTGGGCTACCGCATGAAAACGGCTGCCGATCAGGCCGTTCCCATTACCAATTACGGCATTGCCATTGCCTATATGAAGGGTATACTGCGGCGGAGTCTGAGTGTCTTCCCCGATTTACAGGAACTGCTGTCGGCACATTAGGCGAGCAAGACGAAAAAAGCAGCCCGTGAAAGGCGGGCTGTGAGGTGGATTTATGGCAAACTTATCGCTTAAACTTGAACAAAAAACTAAATTGATGCAGGTCCAGCGCCTGACCATTCAGCTTTTGGCCCTCCACGGTCAGGAGTTGATGGACTTTCTCCAGGAACAGGTTACGGATAATCCACTTCTCGATATCCGCTACCATGATGTCCGCGGTGCCGGTGATAAAAACGAAAAGCCTATCGACAACATTAAAAGCCGCAGTGCATCCCTCGAATCGCAGCTCATGGCTCAGCTCCGTGTCGTGTCCGTGCCGCGGCCGATTCTCTTGGCGGCGGGCCTGGTCATCGGTTCTCTCGACGAGAAAGGCTTTTTCCAAGGCGATTTGTCCTCCTTGGGTGACGGCTACGGCCTTTCGGAAGAGGACATGGAAAAAGGCCTGGCACTGGTCCAGACCTTTGATCCGCCGGGCATCGGAGCCCGGAATATTTGTGAAGCCCTGCTTATCCAGACGCGGCGCCGTAGTGACGGGCCGCCCAAGACAGAAGAACTCTTGACCCGGCACTATGATGATTTCCTGCGGGGGAAGTGGTCGAAAATCCAGCAGGGGTTGGATTTATCGGATAAGGATTTGCGCGACATTCGGGATTTTTTGAAGACCTTGTCCCTTCAGCCGGCCGGCCAGATCGATCAGGATGAAGTCTACATCCGGCCTGACGTCGAAATCTATCTTGACGAGGGCGGAACATTGGCTTTCCGCTGGCTGGAAGAGCTTCCCGACGTCTATTTTCGTGACGATTTATACGCCGAGTATGGAGCCCAGAAAGATAAGAAGACCCTGGCTTATATCCGCAAAGCCCGCCGGGCTTTTAACGATTTGGCTTCGGCCTTGGCCTATCGCCGCCTGTCCATTGAACAGGTCATGAACTGTCTCTTGACCCGTCAGGAAGGCTATTTTCTCCACGGTCAGCCCTTGGAGCCGCTGCGCCAAAAGGACATTGCCGAGGAAACAGGCCTCAGTACGGCGACGGTAAGCCGCGTCTGCCGCAACCGGTATGCCTTGTTTGGCGGCAAGGTATACGGGCTGCAGTCTTTTTTAGCTACGGCTTACAGCCGTCAGCGTGAGGAAGAAGACTTTGTTTCCGATAAGGCCATCATGAAGAAAATTCAGGCGCTTATCGCAAACGAGGACAAGGAGCATCCTTATTCGGATCAGGACGTGGCCGACTATTTTTCGGCCATCCATATTACCATAGCCCGGCGGACGATTACGAAGTTCCGGCAAAAATTAAATATTCCCAACAGCAATATCCGGCGCCGATGTCGATGAGGCCCTTACGGCCGCATCTTATTGAAGATGGTCTGCCGCGACACGTTGAGCAGTTTGGCTATATCCTTTTGGCTATAGCCTTTTTCTTGAAGCTCTTCGATGAGGATTTGCTGGATGGTTACCTCTAAATGCTTCATGTTGAGGGTCAAAGACGCCGTGTCGAGGAGGGCGTCTTTTTTATTTTGGTCGGCAACGTCGAAGAGGGCATCGTAGGACTTGTCGAGAGTGTCACCGAAGATGAAGTAGCGCAGGGCGACGCTGTGGAGCTCGCGGATGTTGCCCCACCAATTGTGCTGGACGAGAACTTTTTTTAAGGCCGGGCTCAGGTGGCATTTTTGATGGCTTAAGGTTTCGACGAAGTGGGTGAATAAGTAGAGGATGTCGTCAGGCCGATCGTTTAAAGGCGGCAGATTGAGGCGCAGAGTGTTGATGCGGAAGTATAAGTCGCGGCGGAATTCGCCGGCTTCGACCGAGGCGATGAGGTCGGCGTTGCCGGCCGAGATGATGCGGATGTCGAGGGGGATGACGTAGTCTGAGCCGAGGCGCATGACCTGTTTCGTCTCCAAGACGCGCAGCAGTTTCGATTGGATGCTGGGGGCCATGCTGTTGATTTCATCAAGGAAAATCGTTCCCTTGTGGGCCATTTCAAAGAGGCCGGCCTTGCCTTCTTTGCGGGCGCCTGTGAAGGAGCCGCTGACGTAGCCGAAGAGTTCGCTTTCGAGGAGGTCTGTCGTCAGGGCAGCGCAGTTGATGGCTACGAAAGGCCCGTTGCGGCGGTCGCTGGCGTTGTGGATGCTCTGGGCGAAGAGCTCTTTCCCCGTGCCGCTTTCGCCTTGAATCAGGATGGGGGCATTGTATTCTGCCATGGTGGCGGCTCTCTGAATGACTTTTTTCATGTTGCCGTCGACGGTCTTGATGTCGTCGAAGTGGTGGCTGGCAGTCATGCCGGTCTTGGTCAGCTTATAGCGGATATTTTTTTCCAGTCGCTGCAGCTCTGTGACGTCGCGGAGGGTCATGATGTAGTGGGAGCTGCTGTCCATAAGGAAGAAGTCGGAGTTGGCGATGAGGGTATAGGGCGGACGGCGGATGATCGTTTCGTGGAAGGACGGTTTGTTCCCTTCGACCCAGTCCGGGAAGATATCGCGGATATTTTTCGTCGTCGCCGACACGCCCAGGAAGTCGGCAGCTCTTTTGTTGAGATGGGAAATGGTACCGCCTGTGGAATAGAGGATGATGCCGTCCGTGACGTGGGATAAGATGGACGACATCATGGACAGCTGCTGATTGTCCTTTTCTTTGAATGACAGCAGTTCCTGTGCGTAGAGCAGGACCGACAGCATCGTCGATTCGCTGGGCTTGATGGAATAAATCGGCATCTGGCTGGGATTGGCGATTTGGGGCAGGAGAGGACAGCCGACGATGGCCGTATCGGCCGTTACCGGTATCTGCCGCACCCATTCGAGGAGTTCCAAGTGCGTCTTATCGAGGCTGTATCGGGGGTAAAATACGATTTTTTCCGACAACTCCGGCGGACAGGCTTCCTTGTTGAACATGAAGTTTTCATTGAGCAGCAAGTGAATTTTTTTGTAATTCGGGGCAATGGCCCGCAGCGCATAGAGGGCGTCGTTGGTCGAGCTGTACAGACAGAGGATGGGAATGCTGTCGATGGCCTTGGTCAGTATCTGGTGGGCGCCGCTGGTGGTGATGATGACCTTGGTCCCTTTTTCGACCAGGGCGTGGGCTTGGGCGACGAGGTTGGGAAAGTCGATGATTTCGACGTCGATGATGAAGTGGTGTTGTTCTAATTTCTCCTTATATGTGTCTAAGATGGTGTGAACCATCTGCTGCATGGAAAGGTCGGAAATCAGGAAGGCGATTCTATCCATAAGTTTCTCCTTTATATTTCATTAAAAATTACCGAAAAGTTCTCCTTCTATCATAAAAAAATATGAAGAGAATGTAAAGTATGTAACGAATTTTTTACATATTTTGAATATCAATTAGCTTATCAATATGAAAAAATGGCTTAAATTCTATAATGTCATAGTTGGCATGATTATTTCATATATATTGTCGAACAGATAAATGAGCTGATTCAACGAATGAGGAGGTATGAATTATGAAAAAATTATTGTCCGGTGACGAAGCCATCGCCAGAGGCTTATATGAAGCCGGCGTTTCCTTTGCTTCGGCTTATCCCGGTACGCCGAGTACGGAAATCTTGGAAAACGTCTCGACTTATGATGGCATGTACTCTGAATGGGCACCGAATGAAAAAGTTGCTATGGAAGCGGCTATCGGCGCTTCTATGTCCGGTGTCCGCTCCTTCGCCGCCATGAAGATGGTCGGCGTCAACGTAGCAGCTGACCCGCTGTTTACGTTCTCCTACTTAGGCATGAACGGCGGTTTTGCCTTCGTATCGGCTGACGATCCGGGCATGCATTCGTCCCAGAATGAACAGGACAACCGCAACTATGCCAAATTCGCTAAAATCGCCATGTTTGAACCGTCGGACTCCCAGGAATGCATCGACATGACCAAAGAAGCATACCGCGTCAGCGAAAAGTACGGCGTCCCCATGATGATCCGCATGACGACCCGTGTCTGTCATTCGAAGAGCCTCGTTGAAGAAAGTGATCGTGTAGAGGTTCCGGCCGTTCCCTATAAGAAACAGCGCGAAAAGATGGATGCCGTACCGGCTATTTCCAAACAGCGCCGCTACGTCGTCGAAGAACGGGAACAGAAACTGAAAGAATACGCAGAAGAATGTCCTTTTAACGTCGTCGAAATGCATGATACGAAAATCGGCATCATCTCTGCCGGCTCGGCCTATATGTATGCCAAAGACGCTTTAGGCGACAAGGCTTCTTACTTGAAACTCGGCTTTACCTATCCCTTGCCGATGAAGAAAATCAAAGCCTTTGCCGACTCCGTCGATGAACTGTACGTCGTTGAAGAACTCGATCCCTTCATGGAAGAACAGATCCGCCAGGCCGGCATTGCCTGTCATGGCAAGGACGTCATCCCCAAGATCGATGAACTCAACCCCAATATCGTTGCTGAAGGCATTTTGAAAGAAAAGGCAGAAGGCTTCGACGTTCCCGATACCTTGTTCGTTCCCCGTCCGCCGGCTCTCTGCGCAGGCTGTCCGCACCGCGGCTTCTTCTACGAACTGGGCAAACGGAAAGATACGGTCATGATCGGCGATATCGGCTGTTACGCCTTAGGCGGCGCGGCTCCTCTCAATGCGAAAGACCTGGCGGTCTGCATGGGCAGTGCCTTCTCCGTCGGCCACGGCTTCAGCCACGGCTTTGAACTGAGTGATCAGAAGAAACGCGTCGTCGGCTGTATGGGCGACTCAACCTTCTTCCATACGGGCATCAACTCCCTGACCGAAGTTGCCTACAACGGCTCCAACACGATCTGCGTCATCTTGGATAACCGCATCACCGGCATGACGGGCCATCAGGAAAATCCGGGCACGGGCTACAATATCAAAGGCGAACCGGCTACGCTCATCGATATCGAAACGGTCGTCAAGGCCTTGGGTATTAAGAATGTCCGCACGGTCAATCCGCTGGACCTCAAAGTCATGAAAGAAACTCTCGACTGGGCATATGCAATCGAAGATGAACCGTCGGTCATCATCACCAAGTGGCCCTGCGTCCTCAAGAAGTTCTCCAAAGAAGATAAAGAAGAATTCGACCTCGATATGACGCCGTGTGCCGTAGATACGGAAGTCTGCATCGGCTGCAAGAAGTGCTTATCGACAGGCTGCCCGGCTCTGCGCTTCGACAATGAAGCGAAGAAATCCGGTATTTCTGAAACGGACTGCGTCGGCTGTACGGTCTGCATGCAGGTCTGCCCGGTTCATGCCATTTACAAGAAGGGGGATAAATAATATGTCAGACGTAAAGAGCGTACTCTTCGTCGGTGTCGGCGGTCAGGGTACTATATTAGCCAGTAAGATTTTAACCATCGGCCTCATTGAAAACGGCTACGATGTAAAAATGTCCGAAGTCCACGGCATGAGCCAGCGCGGCGGCAGCGTCAGCACGCAGGTCCGCTTCGGTAAAAAAGTTTATTCGCCGATCATCGGCGAAGGCTCGGCAGATATCCTCATTTCTTTCGAAGAAATGGAAGCGGCTCGCTATGCCAAGTTCCTCAAGAAAGACGGCAAGATGGTCGTCAATAAGATGCAGATTCCGTCGTTGCCGATCTTGTCCGGGGCCTGTTCGTATCCGGAAGGAATCTTAGAAGAATTACAAAAACGCGTACCGATTACCATTGTCGACGCAACGAAAATTGCGACGGACCTCGGGAATCCAAAAAGCGCCAACGTCGTCCTCTTAGGGTCTCTCATCGGCTCCTTGGGACTGCATAATATCGATTGGAAGGCGATTATTGCCAAGGTAGTAAAACCTGCTTTTGTCGATATTAATTTAAAGGCTTTCGATGCCGGTATGGCCGCTGTATAATAGAGTGTGTGCTAGAGTAAAATGCCAGGCATGAAATGAAGTGCCTGGCATTTTTGGCACCCAAGGAGGAAGAAACACCATGCAACCTACGACAAAAGTACCAGAAGCAGCATCTCTTCGTTCACGTTTATTCGGCAAATCCTATGAAATGTACGCACAGGCGGCGGGCATCACCGTCGACGAATGGAAAGCAGAAACGAAATTCAGCGGCATTGACCTCGGTTGGGTCATCCTGTGTGTCGGTATGTCCTTAGGGGCGGGAATCGTTTTTCTGCCCATCCAAGTCGGGTTATCCGGTTTGCTTATCTTTGCTCTCGTCGCTATCGTCGGTTATCCGATTGCCTATGCTCATCAGAAATTGTATTTGAACGTTTTGGCAGAAGCTCCTAAATGTGAGGATTTTGCAGGTATTATCTCCGGTTATTTGGGGAAAAATTGGGGTTTCTTCCTGGGTGCTCTATATTTCGTCTTTACGACGATTCTCCTCTTCTTGTATTCTACAGCATTGACGAATGACAGTTCGTCCTTCTTAATGACTTTCGGCGTTACGGAATCGCCCCTGGTCGATAATCTGTTTTATGGCGTAGCCCTCATTTCCTTCTTGGTCCTCATCGCGTCCCAAGGGGAAAAACTGCTCATGAAGATTTCGTCGGGTATGGTCTTTACTAAAGCCATGGTCATCGCGGCTCTCGGCATCATCATGATTTCCCACTGGGATCTGGCCAATGTCCTGATTCCGCCCGATGCCTGGTACGTCATTAAAAACTTTATCATCATGCTGCCCTTCATCGCCATGTCGATTGAATTCTTCGTAGCCCTCGGTCCGGTCGTCATTTATTTCCGCTCTAAAACGGATAATAAGGTCGTCGCCCATTATCGAGCCATGCGAGTTTATAACAGGGCGTACTTATTCTTAGTCGGATTGGTCGTTTTCTATACCATTTCTTTCAATCTGGCTATCGATCATGACCAGGCTGTCGTCGCCTATACGGCCAATATTTCCGCCTTGGCTCTGGCTGCGCAGAATATGGACGGCGCTTTGATCAAGGTCTTGAATCTGATTTTGAACATCTTCGCAGTGGTTACAGCCTTCTTTGCCATGTTCCTCAGCTTCCGCGATGCCTGTACGGGGATCGTTTTGAATCTGTTGAACCGGTTCATGAATGCCGATGCCATTCCGAAAAAGGCGATTACCTATGCTACCAGCCTGTGCTGCATCATCCTTTGCTGGGGCGTCATCGTCCTCAATGCTCCGATATTGAAATTCACCCCGATTTTAGGCGGCCTTATCGGCATTATCGCCTGTTTCCTGCCGACCTACCTCGTTATGAAGCTCGATATCTTTAAGAAATACCGCACGTGGCGGTTGATTCCCATCGTGTTTATGGGTTTCATTCTCCTCATTTCTCCGCTTATTTCGTTATTGTAAACTCTCATTGTATAAAGGAGTGACTCTTATGGCTTCCCAAGAAATGTACCGTTTAGGTTCCCAAAGTTCGGTTATCCGCGAACTCTTTGCTTATGGTCAGGAACAGAGTAAAATCGTCGGTAAAGATAAAGTGTTTGACTTCAGTATCGGCAATCCCACCGTTCCGGCACCGTCCTGTATTAAAGAAGCGATTGAAGATATCCTCGCCACCCGCGAGTCGGCAGCGATTCACGGTTATACGGCAGCTTCCGGTGATCTCAGCGTCCGCCAGGGACTGGCTGACTACATGAATCAGACCTATCAGGCCGGCGTCGAAGCGTCCCATTTCTACATGACCTGCGGCGCAGCTGCATCCTTGACGGTTACCTTAAAGGCCCTCGTCGAAGGCCAGGACGATGAAGTCATCGTCATTGCGCCCTTCTTCCCGGAATACTCAGTATTTATTGCCAATGCCGGCGCTAAGGCCGTCGTCGTTCCGCCTGATACGGAACACTTCCAGATTCCCATGGACGAACTTGAAAAGGCGATTACGCCGCATACACGGGCCATTATCGTCAATTCGCCGAACAACCCGTCAGGCGTCGTTTATTCGAAAGAAACCTTTGAAAAACTCAGCTCTTTATTGACTAAGAAATCGGCAGACATCGGCCATGCCATCTACCTCATCGCTGATGAACCGTACCGTGAAATCATCTATGACGGACTCCCCATTTTATACGTCCCTCATATCTATAAGAATACCATCGTCTGCTATTCCTACAGTAAGTCCCTGAGCCTTCCCGGCGAACGTATCGGCTACATCCTCGTACCGCCCAGCGCTGAAAAAGCGGCTGAAGTCTATACGGCTGTCTGCGGTGCCGGCCGGTCCATGGGCTTCGTCTGCGCACCTCATCTTTTCCAGGATGTCATTTTGAAATGTATGGGCCAGACGTCGGACATGAACGTCTATGATGAAAACCGTAAATTGTTATATAATGGACTCAAAGAAATGGGCTATGACTGTGTGTATCCCAGCGGCGCGTTTTATTTATTCGTCAAGTCGCCCGAGGCTGATGCCAAGGCTTTCTCCGACAAGGCTAAAGCTTTGAACCTCCTCATCGTACCGGCAGACAGCTTTGGCTGCCCGGGCTATGTACGGATTTCCTACTGTGTCGAAGCCGACATGATTAAGCGTTCCTTCCCGGCATTCCGGCAGCTCATCGCCCAATACCAAGAAAAGAGGTAAACGATTATGAACGTATACGACGAGTACAAAGCGAAATGCTGCAGTGCCGACCAGGCCGTCAAGCTGGTAAAAGACGGTGACTGGGTCGATTACAGCATGAGCTGTGCTTATCCGACGGCCCTCGACAAGGCCTTGGCCCGGCGCCGTGACGAATTACAGGACATCAAAGTGCGCAACGCCATTTCCTGCCATCCCGTCGCTATTTTGGAAGCCGACCCGGAAAATAAGACCTTTACGTACAACCTGTGGCACTGCTCCGGTGTCGACCGGCAGTATCTCGATGCCGGCCGGGCTTATCACGAACCGATGCTCTTCCGCGACTGCGGCTCCTACTACCGCCGGGGCTTTGCACCGGTCAACGTGGCCATGATTACCGTATCGCCTATGGATAAGCAGGGAAATTTCTCCTTTGGCCTCACCAACGGCTGTCAGCAGGAAATGCTCGACGCAGCGGAACACATCATCGTCGAAGTCAATCCTAAGATGCCTACCGTCTTCGGCATGGGCAACGATCACATCCATATCTCGAACGTCGACGCCGTCATCGAAAGCGATGAACCGGTAGGGCTTGCCCCGAACCGCGAACCGGCAGAAATCGATAAGGAAATTGCCGGTAAAATCTTCCCCTATCTCCATGACGGCATTACCCTCCAGCTCGGTATCGGCGGCATGCCCAATGCCTTAGGCATCCTCATTGCCGAATCGGACTTAAAGGATCTCGGGATGCACACGGAACTCATGAGTGACGGCTATCTCAACCTCTATAAGGCCGGGAAGATCACCAATGATAAGAAACCCTTCCAGCGAGGGAAGGGCGTGTTCTCCATCTGCATGGGCTCGCAGGAACTGTACGACTTCCTGGATCACAACCAGGACATCCTGTCAGCACCGATGTACTACGTCAACAACCCGGAAACGATTCGCCAGCTCGACGATTTCATTTCGATTAACAGCTGCATTGCCGTCGACCTCTACGGACAGGTCTGTTCCGAATCGGCCGGGACGCGCCACATCAGCGGTACGGGCGGCCAGCTCGACTTCGTCACCGGCGCTTACGCTGCCGAACACGGCAAGGCCTTCCTGGCCATGCAGTCCAGCCGCGTCGACCGCAAGGGCAAACGCCATTCCAACATCCTGCCGAAGTTTACGGGCGGCGACATCATCACCACGCCGCGGACCCAGGCCCCGTACATCGTAACCGAATACGGCGTGGCCAATCTGTCCGGCCTGGCCACGTGGCAGCGGGCCGAAGCCTTGATTGACATCGCCCATCCGGAAGTGCGGGAAGAATTGATTCAAGCCGCCGAAGAACAGCGTATTTGGCGGAGAAGCAACAAACGATAATTTCGTGTAGCTTGCCTTGCAAGGGCATTTCTATAAGCGAAGAGTCTCTCATCATGCAGTGTGATGGGAGACTCTTTTTGTCTGCGTACTGCCTTGAATTTGTTATAATGTTGATAAAAATAATCTTTTATGCTACTATGCAGGTATAGTAAAACATGACTGAATCATCGATGAGAGAGGAGGTATTCAGCTTATGTTCAAAAAAATGGCAGTACTGATCGTTGCTTTTTCGGTCCTTTTGGGAGGCATCTGTATGGCTGATAAGGCAGGTCCCCTTCCGGTGAGTGAAGCCTCCCTTGGAGGAATTACCTTAGGTAGTCCCATGAGTTACGTTTACAGTATTTATGGAGCTCCTACGGATCGGTACCTGACCACGGGTAAATTCAATACTCAGGCTATTGGCAACCTCTACGGCAAGGGCTTTTACGTCATTGAATATGCGAGTCAGCCGTCCGTATTAGAACTCTATACAGATGCCCACAACGGCATTGCGACTCCTATGGGGATTGCCGTCGGCGTGCCAAAATCGACGGTCGACAGATTGTATGGCGGCGGCAGTTATTATAAGGGCGGGTACTACTACCGGACTCAAAACGCCTTGGATATTCAGATAAAATATGGGAATGACGCCAATGGTGTTACGGTTGTTAAATCCATTTACATACATTTCCAGTCGTAACCATTTTCGCAGATGGACTGCCTGTGTCAGCTGACACGGGCAGTTTTTTCGTAGAGGGGCATGATAAAACCCCTAGTTACACTGGGATAAGTAAATCCTCTTATAGTAAAAAACTATCATGATAAAAGGTATATGGTCTGTCAACCGTAAGAGGTTGGCTCTTATAGTGGATGATCAAACCGCTAGTTAAACTGATGCGTTTGAGTAGATGGCTTTGCCTTTATTGAGTTAGCCCTGATGCGGTGTGATATTCATTTACTCTGTTGAGGTAAGGAGACATGTGACCGAAATTTTATTTTCGGCCGATATAGAAGCAAATCGAGTCACCTCCTTTACAAGTGACTCGATTGTTTTATACAAAGAACTTTGATTTTTCTAGGATAATTAAGAGTGAATACGGAATTTTCCATTCTGTTTATTGTTTGGAGGGACCCCATTTGTGCCTATTGTGGTCATCAACATATAATTCGTTATTGTTGATATCTTTGCGCAGCGTTTTGTAGAATGTAACAAGTAGCAAGATAATAACGGCCGATAGTGGAATGGCCATGATGGTAGTGACAGATTGGATTGTGGTCAGTACGTTGAGACCTGGTACCATATGTTCTAGGAAGAGAATGCCTACTGGAAGCAATAAAACTAGGAAGGCCCAGAAGACTTTGTACCAACTGGCAGGTTCTTCGTCATTTTTCAAGTTTTTTGAAGTCAATGTAGCGACAACTGTGGATGCTGCTGTTGCCCCGCAGGCGAGCGTAATAAAGACAACTGCCATGTAGATTACGATTGCCAGGGAGGATAATGGAAGCGTCTTGAGAACTGCGAGTACGGCTGAATTATTTCCATTATCAACAACAATCTGGGATAATGGAAGGACGCCGGTCAATTCTTGATACATTCCATAATTTCCCAATATGGCAAAGGCAAGCCAACAGGCTAACGTTGTCCAAATACAGCGGACGATAGCAATTTCTCTGAATGTGCGACCATAAGAGACACGCGCTAACCATAAGCCATCGGAAATAGTACAACCTAGATACCAAGCCCAGTAAAATACAGTCCATTGTTGCACGAAACCGGTTTGTGCTATGGCATCGGTATTGAAACTCATATGTACAAATTCTCTTATATTTGTACCGACGGCCATGGTGAAGTTATTGAGGATGAAGAATGTAGGGCCGACTAAAAGGATGAAGATGAAGAATCCCAAGGCCAATTTGACATTAAAATCACTGATAATACTGATCCCTTTAGCGATACTTTTGGACGTGGAAAGGATAAAAAAGAGACAGAAGATAAGTATAACTGCGATGCGCAGTGTAAATGTAACCTCCAACCCCAGTAGATATCCGGCTAACTCTGCCAATATAGAGGTGCCCAGCCCTACGGTGCAGACGAGACCACCGATATAACCAAAAGCAACGAGACCGTCAATTATTTTGCGGAGTATCCGGATAGGAAGTCGATTGCCTTTGAGAACTGATTTACACAAATCAGATAAATTTAAAGAATCTACTTTCTTGTTCCAGAAAATATAGCCAAGAGCTAGCGATACAGGGAGATAAATAGCCCACGCTGAAAATCCCCAATGGAACATCCCATATGATGACGCATATTCATAAGCTTGGACGGAATCGGGAATAATCCCGAACGGAGGTGTTTTGACATAGTACATCCATTCGACCATACCGAAGATAAAAATACCAGCGCCTGCAGCCGAACACATATTCATTGCTGCCCAGGAAAAGGTCTTATAATGCGGCTGGGCATTGGCGCCCCCTAGGCGGATATCGCCGTATTTTGAGAACATGATAAATACGGCGAATATAGCGCTAAGAAAGGCAATGAGCATTAAGGCCCAGGGAAAATCTATTGTCATTATATTATAGAATATACTGATAATATAGGCCGTGCTTTCTGGAGCGAGAATCATGGGAATAACAAGCGCAAAAAGCAGACCGACGGCGAGAATCGCAATAGGAAAATTTATGTTTTTCAGCATAGTATCACCGCCTTATTTTTTGCTGTTGAAAACAGAAAGGGCTTGTTTGAAATCTGCGATGAGGTCATCCGCAGATTCTATGCCTGAAGAAATACGAATCAGACCTTCTTCCATTCCCATTTCATGAAGTTGTTCTGGTGTAAAATCGAAGCGGAAGGCTGTTGCCGGGTGTGCAATTGTTGTTCGATAACCTCCGAGTGTGCCTAAATATTTTACTATTTTCAGCTTGTGAATGAATTGATTTACTTTTTCTCTGTCATCTTCTACCCGGAAACTAAGCATAGCACCACACCCATTAGGTAATAAGGTTTTTGCCAGTTCATGCTGTGGGTGATTGGTGAGTGTTGGATAATTGACGTAGCGAACGTGAGGATTTTCCTGCAATGCTTCGGCCAGCGCACGGGCATTTTCAAATTGACGTGTAACTCGCATTTCCATCGTACGGATACTGCGAAGAAGCAACCAGGAACTCTGAGGGTCTAGACAACCACCAAGGAGAAGAAAATCGGAATAGATTTTTTTCATTAGTTTTTTTGATCCAGTTATGCAACCTGCTGTGATGTCGCTATGCCCACCAAAATACTTAGTCATACTGTGGACGACGATATCTGCGCCATGGTCTAGAGGGCGTATTGCGAACGGAGTTGTGAATGTACTGTCAACAACAACCAGAATTCCTGATTGATGTGCTATGCGGGTAATGGCATCTATGTCGATAATTCGAATCAGGGGGTTGGTGATGATTTCTGTATAAATAAGTCTAGTTTCAGGTCGGATTGCAGCCTGGATTGCTGCGGCATCTGTTAAATCTACATAGGTGACTGATACGCCAAATTTTTTTACAATCCGGTCAAATAATTCAATTGTTTCGCCGTAGATCGTATTGCTGGTAATAACGTGATCACCTGCTTTAATCAGTGAAAGAACAGATGTTGCGATGGCTGCCATTCCTGATGCACAGACAAGTGATTGTTCTCCATTTTCTAAATAGCTGACTGCCTGAGCGATACTGTCTCTATTGGGGTTGGCTGTTCGGCAGTAATAATATTTTTCCCCTTTGTTTGCACGGTCATAATCGTCCATATCGGTAATGATGTTTGCTGTTGATGGATAAATCGGTAGTACTTCCGGACGTTCTACGGGACGTATTGGTTCGTTACCGATGTAAAGAATATTGGTTTTCCGAGATACAGCAGTATTCATGATAAGATCCTCCTAACTGACGATGTTTTGTATGATTTGTTAGCGGCGCTGCTTTGTTATGTAAACATCATAAACCTGATTGTAAGAAACGAGTCAATTATGGATTTTGTACAAAAAAAGAATAGGCTCTGGAGAAATATAGCCTATTCTTTCTTTTAAATCATGAATAACATTCTTGTTTTGCATTAACCGAGGAAAAATATCATATAGGAGAGATTAGAACTTTATACTTACAATAAGGTTTGATTTGCATCTGGTTTGAAAATTTGCACTTCATATTGAGCATCCTGATATTCGACCAGGTTGTCTTCAAATTCTAAGGCCAAGGCTAAATTAGGCTGAGGCAAGTCAGCAAAGAAATTCCTTAACAAGGTTGTATCCCACTTTTCTTTTAGAATTTGTGTGCGAAAACAAATGTACTCGCCGGCCGGAAGTTCTTTATATTCTGGTAAATAGTTTTCTGGCCTATTTTTTAGATAGATAAAATAGCGAACTGGTCGGAACTTACTAGAAAATAGTTCAGGGAGAGATAGTATATACCCATATTGGCGACGGTATGGGAGATCATGCAGTCGTGGGGAGCCTTTTGCTTCTGCTAGCCGGATTTCCATGTCTGCCAATTCATCTGTCTGATAACAAGGAACTTGGATAATATATCGTTTGGGAAGGTGGAGATGGTATAAAATCTGTGAATCGTCTATATTGCTTAAATAGGTAAAATATTCTATATACCATTCGATATCTTTAATGCGATTTTGAATTTTTTCTAGATCTTTATAGGATTTCTGCCATTCTAATTCTAATGCAGGGAGAAGCCCTTCTACTGTTCCTTTATTGATAATATTGCCGATTTCCGTCAGATTAAGTCCGAGTCCTTGCAGATATTTTACTCTGTCGATGATATGAAATTGATTGAAAGAATAGTAACGATACCCCGTTTGGTCATCAATCTTTTTTGGCTTTAAAATGCCGATTTTTTCATAATGGCGTAGAGTCTGGGTTGTAATCCCTAATAATTTTGCAGTTTCGCCAATTGTATAGAGCGTCTTCATTTTGTAGCCTCGTCATTTAATAAGTTGATATTTTAATACTATTATTATATTATATTGCATGATTAAAAAGAAATGTATTAATGAAAATAATTTGTGCTTCATGGAATGAGTCGAGGCTAACTTATAGAATAATTCTGATGAATGAATTTTATTGAGAGATTTATTTAAATACTATATAGTGATTCAGCGTTCTAATCTTCTATGGATATGCTGTCCAACTGAGTGGACTGTTAGAGGGATGGTAATTGCTGGGATTCTGTTAATATGCGATGTGGATTTTTTTGAAATGTGAAAATATTGATGTAAATATTGTTTTATGATAATATGCAATTATATTGAGAGAGTAATCGATAATAGAGGAGGAATTTTCTATCATGTTCAAAAAAGTGGCAGTTCTGGCATTTTCCCTTACTACCCTGCTGGCGAGTACCTGTTTGGCCGTTATGACCGGCCCCGTTCCGGACAGCGAGGCGTCGCTCGGCGGCATCACCTTAGGAAGCCCCATGAGTTATGTGCGCAGTATTTACGGAGCTCCGACGGATCGAGTCCCGACCAAGGACTATATCCGGCAAGATGCTTTCAGCAACATCTACGGCAACAGCTTTTACATCATCGAATATCCCAAGAACAGCAGTGTAGAAGAACTCTATGTGACGGCCAACAACGGTCTTGCCACGCCTATGGGAATTACCGTCGGCATTCCTAAGTCGACCGTCGATAAACTGTACGGTGAAGGAAGTTTCGTACAGGGATCCTATCGCTACCTGACGCAGGAAGGCAAAGTCATTCAAATCAAATACGTAGACGACGCCAATGATGTTGCCGTCGTTAAATCCATCTATATTCGCTACTCGGCGTAATGGACCATCGAGGAGGGATTTTGTATCATGTTAAAAAAAATAGCCGTTATGATCTTTACCCTTTCTATGCTGGCCGTCGGCAGTTGTTTCGCCGCCATGGTCGGCAATGTTCCCGACAGTGAAGCCTCTTTGGGCGGTATCACCCTGGGGAATAAGATGAGTTATGTCCGCAGTATTTATGGTGAACCGACGGAACAGCATCGGACGAAGACCGTATTAAATGAAAATGGGATAGCCTACCGCTATGGTCAGGGCTTTTTCATCCTCGAAAATCTCTATAACTATTCAATCGAAGAAATTGTGACCACTGCCAATAACGGAATTTCGACGCCTCGAGGCGTTACCGTAGGCATTCCCAAGGCTACCGTCGATGCCTTGTATGGTGAAGGGTATCTTTGGAACGGCGTTTATCGTTACCTGACGGACCAGGGGAAACGCATTGAAATTCAATATGTACCCGATGCCAAGGGGATAACGATCGTCAAAGCCATTCGGATATCCTATCCGGCATAAACATTTCGAGTATGAGAGCTGTCCGTGTCCGGTGACGCGGGCGGCTTTTTTGCGCTGAATCGGCCCTCGATAACGACAGTAGGTGCCCTTTCTGTGTTAGAATTTGGTTGCAATATTGATGTAAATATCCGGTTTGTGATACTATGAATGTGTATAGATAGAACGAATTATGATAGAGGAGGGATTTGGTATTATGTTGAAAAAAATAGCCGTTATGGCCGTTGTCCTTTCCATGATGGTTGTGAGTTCCTGTTTAGCCTATACCTTTGGTCCTGTTCCTGCCAGTGAAGCCTCCTTGGGCGGCATTACCTTAGGAAGTCCCATAAGTTATGTCCGCAGTGTTTATGGTGAACCGACAGAGACTGCTTGGGGCAAGGACCGCCTCAACCAAGATGCTAAGTCATACCGCTATGGCAAGGGATTTTTTATCCTCGAGAGGCTCTATGACAATACCGTCGCAGAACTGATGACCAGTGCTAATAATGGGATTGCAACGCCCATGGGGATTACGGTTGGCGTTCCTAAGTCTACGGTGGATACCTTGTATAGCGGAGGGCGGTCCGGAAACGGATATACCAGCTATATGACGCAGAATGGGGCCTTGATTAAAATCACATATGGTCGTGATGCTAATGGAGTTCTGGTAGTTACGTCCATCACGATGAGATTCCCTGAGTAAGCTGTTCGTAGAATACGTACTGCCTGTGTCTGAGGACACGGGCAGTTTTTTGTGCCTCGAAAACGCTTTTATAGGCGCATAAATAAGACCGCCGGGCTGTCGAGGGATGGCGGACAGTCTGACGGTCTTGTCGTATTTTTTAGGATTTGCAGGTTTTATTTTCCGAATAAACGGGACGGCAGGGGAACTTGGGCCAAGATGACGGCTACAAAGACGAGGACGCAGCCGACAATTTCTTTTCCGGTCATGACTTCGCCTAAGATGAGCCAGCCGGCCAAGACGGCGAAGACAGCTTCTAAACTCAAGATAAGGGTTGCTGTCGTCGGTTCGGTGTATTTCTGGCCGACGATTTGAAGAGTGTAGGCGACGCCGCTCGAGAGGCCGCCAGCGTAGAGTATCGGCCATTTTGCATCCCAAAGGGTCGATACGGTCGGACTTTCAAAGAGGACCGTTAAGGCTGCCGAAAAGAGGAAGGCTATGGCGAACTGGACCCAGGACATTTTGAGGCTGTGGGCTTTTTTGAGGAGAAAATGATCGATGACCAAGATGTGCAGGGCAAAGAAGATGGCGCAGCAGAAGATGAGGAGGTCGCCGAAGGAGATTTCAAAATCACCGGTGATGCACAGAAAATAGAACCCGGTCATGGCCAGGATGACGCAGAAGACGATGATTCGCGGGACTTTTCGGCCGATGAAAAATCCCATGAGGGGGACCAGGACGATGTAGATGGCCGTAATGAAGCCGGCCTTTCCCGCCGTCGTCATGGTGATGCCTACCTGCTGCAGCGTGTCGGCAATGCCTAAAGTGAGGCCGCACCAGGCGCCGCCTGTGAGGGTAATGGCGTCGGGCTTCAGTTGCTGCCATATGGGCGGGTACGTCCCGTCATCTCTTTTATCGGTAAATAAGAGGATGACCGGCATGAGGACGATCATAGCGATGACGTCACGGGCGGCACTGAAGGTAAAGGGGCCGATATAATCCATGCCGATGCTTTGGGCGACAAAGGCCGAGCCCCAGATGAGGGCCGTAATCAGGAGAAAGATCGTGCCCTTGGCTTCTGTTTGATACATTTTGATAAATCCTTTCAGAAAATATGGAAAAAACAATAGTACTATAATATAATAATATTAGCAAAAAGTAAATAAAAAAACTTGACTTCGTGTTGACTCCAAGGTGTATCCTCGAGATACGTTAAAGGAGCGACGGCAAGATTGTTTTTAAAACAGACGATTTCGCAGCCGCACAGATACAGTGTTGAAAGGCCTTTGTATGGCCATATAGCTTTTTAGAAAGGTAGTGAGGGTGATGAGACTGACGAGAAGACGGATGAGTCTGGCTGTACTCGGCGTGGCAGTCGGTGTTTTTTTATTCTTTTTGACGGGGTATATGAACTGCCTGCAGGCAAGTTTGCAGGGTTCCCAGGGGAATAGTGCCTTTATTTTTGGCGATGCCGGTCCTTATGCCGCCAAGACGCGGCTTTCTTTTGAAGGCGGCCATGCCGTCCTTGGTCTATACGATACACCGGCGGCTTTGGAATTGTCTGAACGACAGCCGCTGGTCGTGCCGCTCCAGCACAAAGACGGTCGAATCGTCTTGCCCGATATGCCGCCTGTCGTCTTGTCTGATGCGGATAAAACAGAAATGACGCCTAAAATCGGCGATATTGCTTTTGATACGACGACGCAGGAACTGGTTATTTTCTGCCAGCCGGAAGATACCGTGTCTACCTTGATCCCCGTCGGACGTGTCCTTGGCGGTATGAATTATTTGCTGCAGACAGACGGAGAATTTGCCGGTTACCTCATGAGTGAATAAGGGCCTGTTTCATATTTTATTCATCGATTGCTTAGGAGGAAGAATATGTTCGGTTTAGGAGCGCCGGAATTACTGCTCATTTTAGTCATTGCCCTCATCGTCTTCGGGCCGGGGAAACTGCCGACCATCGGCAGTGCACTGGGAAAGAGCCTGAGGGAATTTAAAGATGCCGTCAACTCGGCTGAAACGAGTGATGACAAATCCGTTGATGAAGAAAAGACTGAAAAAAAGAACGATACAGAATCCGACCGGAAAGCATAGCCCTCTTATGAGCTATGCTTTTTCGTTTACTGCAAGAAGCTCTTGGGGGCCTTGCATAAAAAGACTGCCTCTTGTAATATTTTTCACAAAATATGATTGCAGTTAAAGCGTGAAAGCTTTATACTATATATAAGGTTATCTCATACTACTATTGCAAAGTCATGAAGGAGGAGTCTTTATAATGTACAAGCTTTCACAAGTTCCAGAAGAGTATAAGAAGAAACTGATTACTGCTGAACAGGCAGCGGCCCTCGTACGAGACGGCGAACGCGTTTCTTATGGTCTCGGCTGCTCGGCCCCGTATGATATCGACATCGAAATCGGTAAACGGGCAAAAGAGTTGCACGGCGTCGAAATCGTTGCTTCGACCATTGTCAAAGATGAACCTTATGCGGCATATTTAAACAGTGACTCTAACGATCAAATCCGTTTCGCTACGGGCCATATGAACGGCTTTGAACGTAAGATGTGCAAGGACGGCCGCTGCTGGTTCCTGCCGATCTTGTTTAACGAATTGCCGAAGTACTGGCAGCATATCGATAAATTGATCATCCAGGTTCATCCCATGGATAAATGGGGCAACTTCAACATCGGGCCTCAGGCTGCTGACCTTCGCGGCCTCATTCGCGCAGCTAAGACGATTATCCTCGAAGTCAATCAGAATATGCCGAAGGCATTGGGCTATGAAACGGAATTGAACCTCTGCGACGTCGACTATGTCGTCGAAGGCTCGAACCATCAGATGCCGCAGATCCCCAATCGCCCGGGCACGGAACTTGATGATAAGATTGCCGACCACATCATTCCCCTCATCGAAGACGGCAGTACCCTGCAGCTCGGTATCGGCGGCATTCCGTCGGCTGTCGGCAAGAAGCTGGCTGAATCGGACGTCAAAGATTTGAGCGGTCATACGGAAATGCTCGTCGACTCCTATGTTGACCTCTATGAAGCCGGTAAGATTACGGGCAAGAAGAACCGCGACAAAGGCAAAATCATGTACGCTTTCGCCGGCGGTACACAGCGCCTCTATGATTTCATCGATGACAACCAGATCGTATTCAACGCACCGGTAAGCTACATCAACAACATCGGCGTCGTTGCCAGCATCGATAAATTTATCTCCATCAACGGCTGCATCGACCTCGACCTCTATGGCCAGGTCAACGCTGAAACGGCAGGCTACCAGCAGATCAGCGGTACCGGCGGCCAGCTTGACTTTGCACAGGGTGCTTTCGCCTCGGAAGGCGGTAAGAGCTTCATCTGCGTCCATTCGACGCGTAAATTTAAAGACGGTCACGTTGAATCCCTGATTAAACCGACCCTGCCCCAGGGTACGGTCATCACGACGCCGCGCTCGGCTGTACACTACATCGTTACCGAATACGGCACGGCCCTCTTAAAAGGTAAATCGACGTGGGAACGCGCTGAAGCCCTGATTAACGTCGCTCATCCGGATTTCCGTGAAGACCTGATTAAACAGGCTGAAAAAATGGGTATCTGGACACAGACCAGTAAAGTTACTATGTAATCCGTTTAAGGTAAGTAAAAGGCTCACACTGAAGTGTGAGCCTTTTTTGTGTCTGTTTGGGCAAAACTAACCTGATGACTTTACAGAAGATCTTCCAGTATGCGGTTTAGAAGTTTTGAAATAAATTCCGGCAGGTCGTAATCTCCGTCTTGTGCGGACCAGTCGAACATACAGCCTTTTGCAATGATGCATAAATCTTTTGACACCATATAAGGTGTACGTCCTGGCGAAAGTTGAAAGCCGTCAGCAATTGCGTTTTCCAAGTAATATTCAGTGATTTTCCGTACTTGGTTTGCAAAGATTTCCGTATTCATAATATCGTTTGTCGGAGAGATGAAATGCTTGGTAAAATCGGCGCCCAAATCGGCGGTAAATTGGCACAGCCATACATGATAGCGAAGCAGCTGGTCTTTTACCGGCAGCTTTTCCAGTTCCGGACGGACTTCCTGATCAAAGCGTATCTTCATTCGTTCATAATAGTAATTTAATACACCTTCTTTTGAACCAAAGAGGCGATAAAACATGCCGGTAGAAATTTCTGCTTTCTCGCAGATCGTACGGACCGTTACTTCATCATATCCATAATCTTTAATATCTTTTACGACGATATCAAAAACGAGTTCCTTGGTATTCTTGATTTTATTCGTTTTGGTTAATTTTTCGGTTCTTTTTTCTGCCATTACAACACTTCCCGCTTCCTTTTATTTTATTCAGAATCTAACAGGGAATGCTTCAAACATCCTTTTGGTATCGGTTCGATTATAGCAAAAGATATTTTAGCCGTCAAAGGGCGTACACAAGGCCCTTTGATGGCGTTTTTGTTATGGGTTGTATAACTATCAGGAAAAAAAGATTGACAACGGACTCAGAAGGCCATATAATTGGAACATAAACGGAACATGTTCCGAACTAATTATTTTAACGTTTTTAGGAGGACTGTTATGTGGTCGAAATGGTACATGAATGAGGAACGGAGATTGATTGAAAAAGCCGTGAAAACTTTTTCAGAAAAAGAAGTGCGGCCTTTTATCTCCGCAATGGAAGATGAAGACAAAAGTCCTAAAGAACTGGTCTTGGCTTTGACGAAACTTGGTTTTCTCGGCTATACGATTCCCGAAGAAAAAGGGGGAAGCGGCGTTGACTGGGTCAATTATGGGATTGTCATCGAAGAATTAGGCAAAGTCAGTGGCAACATGGCTTTCATCGCTTTGCTTCAAGGTGAAGTATTCGCCGGTTTTATGGCTTCACTTGCTAATGAACAACAGATTGAAAAATTTCTCAAGCCGGCCTTGCGGGGGGAATGTCTTCTTGGCGGCTGGGTAACTGAACCCGGCGGTATCAATGATTTGGGAAGTTTTGAAACGAAAGCTCGCCTGGATGGCGATGAATGGGTAATCAATGGCGGGAAAATTTTTGCCACCAATGCCGACTGCATGGATTGTGCGATTGTTGCCTGCGGTCCTGTCGATGAAGTACCGTCTGCTGATAATATTCGTTATATTATGGTGCCTAAAGACACACCGGGGTTTGTTCCTGGTCATATTGAAAACAAAATCGGATTCAACGGATCCCGCACCGGTCAGATTTATTTAAATGACGTTCGAGTGCCGAAAGAAAATGATTTGGGCTTGGGAACGGAACTTTTTAATTACCACATGTTCTTAGGCTACTGCGGTTATGCAGCAGCTATGCTTGGCGGTATGGAAACTGTTTTTGAACAGACTGTCGGTTATCTGAAACAGCGTCTGTCGGGCGGAAAATCTCTTTGGGAATCCCATGAAACCGTCCGTTTCGATATCGGGAAATTATGGCAGGCTATTGATACGTATCGCAATTCCCTTTACGGAGCTTTGGTTGGCATGAATCAGGGAACGGACATGTACCTTTCCATGATTGCCCTGAAGCATGAGGGCGAACAGTTGATGGAACATGTGTGCAGTGAATGCATGAGCCTTTACGGCGGCCTTGGTTTGGTAAAAGAAACTGGAATCGAACGTTTCTACCGCGATGCCAAAATGTACTCTATGGTCTGCGGCAGTACGAAAACATTGACCGGCCTGATTAGTAGTCAGTTGTAAGGAGGATTTTATAATACGATGAAAATTGCAGTTTGCATTAAAGCGGTTCCGGATCCGGCTTATTATGACCAGATTACCCTGGATCCCGTCCGGAAAACCTTAAATCGTGCAGGGATTCCAGCGGTTACGAATGAGGCTGATTTACATGCCTTGGAAGCTGCGTTGGTGTTGAAAAACGAACGCGGTGGTTCTGTTGATGTCTTTACGATGGGCCCGCCTTCGGCGACGGAACAGTTGCGGGAATGCCTGGCTCTCGGAGCGGATCATGCCTATTTATTGAGCGACCGACGCGTTGGCGGCGCCGATACACTGGCTACTTCTTATACGCTGGCCCAGCTTCTGAAAACTTCCGGACAATACGATCTCGTCTTGTGCGGGAATGACACTCCTGACGGGGCTACAGGCCATGTCCCTACACAGATTGGAACATGGCTGGGGATTGCTCATGCCATGAATGTCATTGGCCTTCACGTTTTAGATGACCATACAGTCCGGGTGAAACGTCAATTTGAAGATGGTATCGGAACCTATGACTTAACCATGCCTTGTGTTGTGGCCGTGACAAGTTCGGTAAATAAGGTGCGGTACACGACGGCAGCCGGGATTTCACGAGCTGTGAAAAAAGACATTACCGTTTATTCTGCTGATGACATTGAGCTTGACCAGTGGTTTATCGGATTGGCAGGGTCTCCGACGCAGTCTGGGGAACTGAAAACGATTGAATTATCCAGAGCGGGTAAAATCTTGGGCGGAAGTGCGGCTGAAGCGGCTCAGGAACTGGCAAAACAAATTCGACAGCATATGGATTAAGACGGAGGAAGTAAAATGGAGAAAGTAAAAATCTGGATTTATGCCGAAGTAAAGGATAATCGGCCGGCATCTGTCTATTATGAACTGTTGTCAAAGGCGGCAGAAGAAACCCGTGGAGTAGAACATGCAGAGATTTGCGCTCTTGTTGCAGGGGACTCCCTGAACCCGGTTATTGATCTTTTGAAGCAGTCCGGTGCTGATAAAATCTATGCGGCGGATGATGAACGGCTGAAAGATTATAACTGTCAGAATTACAGTGAAGTGATTGTCCAGGCGGCAGAACAATACACTCCGGATATCTTTTTATTTGGAGCCACCGGACGCGGTGCGGAAATTGCACCGACCGTTGCGGCAAAACTGAAGACCGGTCTGGCTGCTCACGGCGTCGATATTTCTATTGGTGCCGATGGTACGTTGGGCACGAGCGTTCCTGCTTTTGGCGGTAAAGTCGTAAGTGAAATCCTTACCCCTACGCATAAACCGCAAATGGCATCGGTACGCCCGGGGATTTTAGACAATAAATCTCTTTCAGCCAAAGAACATGTTGAACTTATTTCCCTTGATACCGATATCTTGAGTAACATTAACTCGACGGAAACCTTTGTCAGCTTTGAACCCAGTGCAGAAAATGGCGATTCTTTGGAAGAGGCGAAGATTGTCGTCTGCGCAGGCCGCGGCGTCATGACCGACGAAGCTTGGCAAGATTTGCAACGCTTAGCGAAAGTCTTGAACGCTTCCATCGGATATACACGCAGCTTCTTGGATAATGGGTTCCTTCAAGATGAAAGTGGAATGATTGGCGCCAGCGGTATCAGCGTTAAGCCTGATTTATATATTGGCTTTGGCGTTTCCGGAGCAACCCATCACGTATGCGGAATCAATAAGGCGAAATACATTATTTCTGTAAATAAAGATCCTCAGGCAAAAATGTTCCGTTATTCTGATGTAGGTGCCGTTTCAGATGCAGATAAAATGATAAAATTGCTGATTGAACAGTTTGAGGCATAAAGAAATTCTTTTAAGGCATTAGTAACGCCCTCTGACCCGATTTTTTCGAGTCAGAGGGCGTTACTTTTTGAGTATAATGAAATTGGTTCAGGCGCCTTTTTTTGCGACGCCATATAGATCGTTTATTCTTCATCGATTCGTTCTATTTTGAAGATGACCGGTCGCGTACCGTCGTTACAGCAGGTGATCATTGTGTTTTCTTCCTTCATCCAGCCTTTCATGATCGATCCGCCTTGTAGGCCGGCGTAGATATAGCGGGAGATGGCATCCCAGGCTTCGGAGCAATGAGGGATCTTGGGGCCGCCGGCTGTCGTGTCCGCGTCGCCGTGGGAGGTGACCAGAGTATCGAGGCCCATACGCCAGAAGGAATCGTTTTCTTCATTCCGTTCGAAGATGTACTCGTCGCCGACGTGGTAGCAGGGACAGGCACCGGAATTGGGATCGGCACAGTACTGCTGCTGGAGTTCGGGATATAATTTTTTGTCGAGGACAGTAACTTTTACCTTGTGCTTCATGATACGTCTCCTTTTCTGATAAAATAAGGGTAATCGATTGATAAATGAGGTGAGCGCATGGCTATTACGCCGAAATATATTTTTGCCGAGGATTTCCGCGATTTAGAAGATTATTTTCTGTCTTGCCCTCATAAGGAGGTCTCCTTCGAAAAGGGCGACTATCTTTGGAATCCCGGCGAGCCCTATGGGCGCATCCATTATTTGAAAAGCGGTGTTGTCCAAAATTATTTGGAGCACGAAATGGGCTATCGGAAAATTCTTTCTTTCCATGCCGGCGGGACCGTATTTCCCGGTTTTCACTACCAAAATTATAAGATTGAAGAGTCCCTCTTAAGTCGGGCTTTGACGCCGGTACGGGCCTTGGAGTTTACCATGGCTCAGTTTGAGACTATGTTTGGCGAAAACGAAGCGTTGCGGCACCATATCATCGAATGGTACAGTGCCTATGTCAACCTATTTATTTACGACGGCGCTCACCAAGAGTTTAACAGCTCCCTTGTAAAACTGTGCAACCTCCTTTATCTGCTCCTCTTGCGAGAAGCGGATGAACAGGGGCAGAACCTGTATAATCTGACCCAAGAGGACTTGGCTGACATCCTCGGCGTCAGCCTGATCAACGTCACCCGGAACCTGACCAAACTGCGCCGGGCCGGCATCATCGCCACCAGCCGTAAACAGATCACCGTCATCGATGCCGAACGCCTCATAGCTCTCTGCTCCGGTGAGACTCTGTCTTTTTAGCATTATAGATCATTCCGGTCAGGTGGCTCTACATCAAATGACGCAGACTGGAAATTTTATTGACGGAAAAAAAGGTTGACAAACGGGGGACTCGTAGCGCAAGATGATGGTGTAATCATTTTGTCAGGAAGAAGGTGTGTCATGAAGGGAACGAAAATCTATTATGTTTACTTTATTCTGAGTCAGGTCATTTGGGGCGTACTGCCGGCTTTTTGGCTGCTTTTGCGTCAGCTGCCGCCGCTGTATACTCTGGCATCTCGTATTATTTGGGCTTCGGTATTCTGCCTTTTCTTGATTCTCCAAAAACACCTCCTGCCGGGCCTGAAAGGCGTTGCCAAGGAGCGCTGGCAGTGGCCTTATATTGCCGGGGCCTGCATCTTTATTACGCTTAATTGGGGCTCTTATATTTACGCGACGACGCGGGGCTTTATTCTGCAAGCAAGTCTGGCCTATTTTATCAATCCCATCGTCGTCGTCTTTTTTGGCGGCCTGATTTTCCAGGAAAAACTGCGTCCTATCCAGAAGCTGTCCATCTTTGTGGCCGGTCTTGGCCTGGCCCTGGCCTTTTTTATCTATGGCGTCGTGCCTTGGCTGTCCTTTATCATTTGCCTGACTTGGGCGACGTACAGTATGATTAAGAAGAAGGTTGTCCTTGACAGTCAGGTATCGGTCTTTATTGAATCCTTTTCCATGGTTCCCCTGGCCTTGGCATTTATTCTCTTTAGTGAAGCCAATGGTATCGGTGCGGCAGGCATATTCAACGGGTGGCAATGGCTGCTCCTGCCGGCGACGGGCGTCGTTACGGCCGTTCCGATGATGCTCTTTTCAGCCGGCGTCAAGGGCATTCCCATGACAACAGGCGGTATCTTAATGTATTTTTCACCGAGCATTACCTTGGTCATCGGCGTCTTGTCCGGCGAAGTCATTACCGAACCGCTCCTGTTGACCTTCTGCTTTGCCTGGGTGGCTGTGGCCCTTTACATGTACGGTATCTATCAGACCATCCATCGTCTTCGTCAAAGGACATAACAACATAAAAAAAGAGGCTGTGCCGGAATGAGGTTTTTAATCCACATTCTAGGCACAGTCTCTTTTCCATTCCGGATATTATTTTTTGATGCGCTTATAGTTGCTGTCGAAATAGCGGCCGGCACGGATATCATCGGTCATGCCTTTGTAAGGAGCTTCGGCAATGACGTCTTCGTTGTTTTGGCCGGCCTTGCCCATGTAGGTAATGACAGCGAATTCCGGTACCAACAATTTCGGGTAGGTGGCGTATTTTTCACGGGATTCATGCATGAGATCGATATGTTCATTTTGGTAGCAGACCGTAATTTCCGGATGTTCTTCGACCCATTTCGGGAAGAAAATGGTGCCGTGCATCTTCTTTTCATTGGGCATGAAATCGAGGGCGACGTCGGTGCCGGTCGGTTCCGTCCAGGTAACTTTAAAAACGCCGTCAGTCAATTTCACGATATCGGCCGGCTGGTCCGTTACCCAACGACCGGCAACCATGCCGCCGTGAATGCGGTAATCAACGGTGTGGTCGTTTTTTGCATACCATTCGTACTCCCAGCCGTTATCGTAGGTGTAAATAAAATGGGTTCCTAAAAAATCGTCTAATTCTTTGAATTCCATGGTCATACCCTCCTGTATCTTGAATCCTCTTCAATGAAAGAATCAATGCATTTGAATACTAAAATTATAACATGTAAATAATTACATGTTAAGTTACACTTCGTATGTTATACTTAGTAATAGGAAAAGTCAAGGTTTAGTTTAACTAGTTTACATCATCCGCATTGAAAGAGGTGAATTGTCGTGGCTCAAAAGAATACCTTGAGATATGTGATTTTAGGGTTACTGTCAAAAGAGCCTATGGCGGGCTATGACATAAAAAAGGCTTTTGAAGGCGAAATCGGTGATTTTTGGTACTCCAATCACAGCCAAATCTATCCGGAGCTCAGCCGAATGGAACAGGACGGCTTCATCGTCGGTCATGAAGAGGTTGTCGGCAGTAAGCTGACTAAGAAAAAGTACACCGTTACGGAGGCCGGGAAAGACTTATTTAATGAATGGCTGGCGGAATCGTTGAGTTCGCTGCCGCCGACGCGGGACGAGTTTGCCATGAAGGTCTATTTCATGGATTCGTCAGAAGATCCGCTGCTCTCGGCGTTGTTTCAGGAAGAAATTTTGCGACATGAAGAAAAACTCGATTATTTGCAGTCGCGCTGGAAGGCATTATTTTCCGAAACGGGGTCGGAACAGACTCATTTCGGCCACGCCTTGATTTTAGAGCGGGCTATTCGCCGCGAACAAGATCTGTTAGCCTGGCTCCATGAGGCCTATAAAAGGCTGCCGAGTAAAAAATAACATAAGGGCCGTAACAAAAGAGGTGCCTGAATGGCATAAAAATGCTCCCTACCGTCAGATTTTTTATCGCTGGCAGTAGGGAGCGTTCGTTTTATATAGTTTTTTACGTTAGCCGCTTATTTGCTTTCAAAGAAGGCTTTATAGGCGAGGTAACCGCTGTAGGCATCGGCCTTGGCGACGATTTCTAAGGGGGCGTGCATGCTGTGCATGGCAACGCCGCAGTCGACGACGTCGCAGCCCCAGTCAGCCATGATGTAGGCGATGGTTCCGCCGCCGCCCTGGTCGACTTTACCGAGTTCGCCGACCTGCCAGGGTACTTCGTTTTCGTTGAAGATGCTGCGGATCTTAGCCATGAATTCGGCATTTGCATCGTTGCTGCCGCCCTTACCGCGGGCGCCGGTGTATTTGCACAGGCAGATGCCGTAGCCTAATTGGGCCGAGTTTTGTTTTTCATAAGCGTCGGCAAAGACGGGATCGAAGGCTGCCGATACGTCGGCCGACAAGACTTCACTGTTGCGCATCGTCCGGCGCAGCCAGATTTCTTCCGGATGATTTTGAAGGGCCAGGAGTTCGGCAATGAAGTCCGGGAAGTACGAGGACTGGACGCCGGTGTTGCCGACGGAGCCGATTTCTTCTTTATCGGCAAAGAGGGCGACCTGTGTCTTTTCGCCGGCCTTAGCATCGAGGATAGCCGCCAGGTTGGCATAGGAGCAGACGCGGTCGTCGTGGCCGTGGGACATGATCATCGAGCGGTCGAGGCCGACGTCGCGGCTCTTGACGGCTGGGATGATTTCCAGTTCAGCACTGGTGAAGTCTTCTTCTTCGATGTCGTATTTTTCTTTTAAGAGGGTCAAGATGGCCGGTTTCGTCTTTTCTTCTTCCGTGTGGATTCCGACGAGGGGCATGAGCATTTCACCGCTGATGGCTTCGCTCAGTTTTTTTGCGGCCTGATCCTTGCCGAGATGGGGCAGGAGGTCATTGATGAAGAGGACCGGATCATTAGGATCTTCGCCGATGGAGACGTCGATTCTCGTTCCGTCGGCTTTGTAGACGACGCCGATGAGGGAGAGGGGCATGCAGACCCACTGGTACTTCAGGACTCCGCCGTAATAATGGGTTTTTAAGTAGACGATTTTATCCTGTTCAATGACCGGAATCGCCTTGACGTCGAGGCGGGGGCAGTCAATATGGGAGCCGACAATCTTGAGGCCTTCTGCAATGGGCGAGGAGCCGATGACGGCTAAGATGACCGATTTTCCCTTTTGGTCCCAATAGACTTTATCGCCGGCTTTGAGGCTGGTATAGTCGCTGAGGGGCTTAAAGCCGGCTTCTTTGGCTTGACGGAGTATTTCCTTGTTGGCCAGGCGTTCCGTCCGGGCCGTGTCGAGAAATTGACGGTATTGGTTGCTGTACGTTTCCATCTGGTAGCGCTGTTCGGCTGAAAAGCGGGACCAGGCACTGTTTTCAGTATCAAATGCTTTCATGAGTGATCCTCCTTTAAACATATTATTGTCTATTATACTCCAAATCAGTCCACTTTGTCGCGGGTATTGAAATCTTATCCCCGGATGCATACTATTCTTTACTGAATAAAATAAAAGAAACTATTGTATTATTATAAAAACAGTGGTATTATTAACCATATTTTATAAATAATAATTCATAAATAGGGGGATTTATGATGATGGATAAGAGGGGTATAAAGAAGATAATAAACGAAGTTACGCCGGATATCATTGCCATGCGGCGTCATATTCATGAAAATCCAGAGCTATCCGGTGAAGAAGTGAATACGGCGGCCTTTATGGCGGAAAAACTCCGCTCTTTCGGCACGGAGGTCGAGGAACACGTCGCCGGTACAACGGCTGTTTTGGGCTATTTAAAAGGGGGAAAGCCGGGCCCGGTCATCGCTTTGCGGGCCGATATGGACGCCCTGCCGATGACGGAAGCAACGGGACTTTCCTTTGCTTCGAAGTCTCCCGGCAAGATGCATGCCTGCGGCCACGACGGCCACATGAGCATTCTCCTCGGGGCAGCGGAAGTGCTGAGCCGGATAAAGGACGACCTTTCGGGGACGGTCGTCTTCATTTGCCAGCCGTCTGAAGAAAAATCACCTGTCGGCGGTGCTAAGGGGTTGATTGCGTCCGGGGCTCTCGACGGCATCGACGCCGTCTACGGCCTCCACGTCTGGCCGACCTTGCCCAGCGGTACTATTGGCGTCTTGCCGGGGCCGATGATGGCTGCATCGGATCACATTCGCATCGTCATGAAAGGCAAGACCAGTCACGCCGCCATGCCTCATAAAGGGGTAGATACCATCGTTGCGGCAGCTCAGTTCCTGACCGCGGCCCAGACCATCGTCAGCCGTCGGGTAAATCCATTGTATCCGGCGGTCTTGACCTTCGGTAAGATCACCGGCGGTACGCGGTACAACGTCGTTGCCGACACCGTGGAAATTGAAGGGACTTGCCGGACCTATCATGAAGAAGCACAAGATGCTGTCGAAACGTATCTTCAGGATACGCTGAAGGGCATGGACGCCATGTACGGGACGGAAAGCACCCTTTATTACGAACGGGGCTATGCAGCTGTCCGCAATACGCCGGCCCAGGCCGATTTTATTGCCGGCGTCGTCCGTCAGTGTCTGGGCGACGAAGGATTGGCGGATGTTCAGGAACCGGCTATGACGGCTGAAGATTTTTCAGGATACCTGCAGCACTTTGACGGCGGCTTTTTCTGGCTCGGTGCGACGCCCCAGGGGCAGACCGTCTATCCCCTGCACAATACACATTTTGCCGTCGATGAAAAATGCCTGCCCATCGGTGTCGAAATCATGGTATCATTAGTACTTGCAAAAACGGCATAAAATATAACGTAAAGATCTCCTATGACTCGCAGTCACAGGAGATCTCTTTTTTTGCATAATTCTTTTCTTTTTTAGAAAGAATTATTTTTTTACCTTTTAGGGGAAAGGGGATGGCTATAGTGCCACTAAGAAATAATAATAATGGTTATCAGTGATAAAGTTTCAATCTTTTAAGAATACTCATAGATGTAGGCTACATCTTAATTTTTTAGCATACCCATAACTCTTGACTTTTTTTGTCCAAAAAAATATGATAGAGGCAAGAATTACAAATACTAATTACGAATACGGAGTGCTTTTTATGTTTATGAATCGGCAAACGGATTATGCGTTGCGGATGTTGCGTGCCTTGACGGACGAAAAACAGCATAGTGTGCGTTCGCTGGCCGAAGATGAACAGGTTCCGCAGGCATTTACTTACAAGATCCTAAAAAAACTATCGCAAGCTGGGCTTGTTAAGCTTTCCAGAGGACCGGGAGGTGGTTGCCACTTAGTCGAAGATTTAAAGAACGTCAGCCTCTATGACCTGATTACGATTATGGAGGGTGATGCCCATGTAACGGCATGCATGCAGGGTTCGTATGATTGTGAATGGCGCAGGACTCACGGGATTTGCAAAATCCACTTGAACTTGTGCGTCGTTCAAGAAGAAATCAATCAAAAGCTGCGTGCAAAAAGCCTGTGGGAAATCATAGGAAAGAATAGTTAATCAAGTTGTATCCATAAAGGAGGAGTATGATATGCTGTTTCAAACAACTGCCGAACATGAAGCCTTACGAAAAGAGATCCGCAAATTTGCGGAAGCGGAAGTAAAACCGATTGCCTTTTCGCTGGACCAGAACAATGAATTTCCGGATGAAATCGTAAAGGCTATGGGCAAACATGGCTGGATGGGTCTCCCGTATCCGAAGGAATACGGCGGTGCAGGCCTCGATGTCACGAGCTATGCCATTGCTGTTGAAGAATTCTCCCGCGTTGACGGCGGTGTCGGCGTTATCCTGTCGGCTCACACCTCGCTGGGCACGTATCCGATTGCAGCCTTCGGGAATGAAGAACAGAAGAAAAAATACTTGGTTCCTTTAGCAAAAGGGGAAAAACTGGGCGCCTTCGGTTTGACTGAAGAAAACGCAGGTTCCGATGCCGGCGGTACGGAAACGACGGCTGTCGATAAAGGTGACTACTACCTGCTCAACGGCGGTAAGATTTTCATCACCAATGCTCCGAAAGCTGATATTTACGTCGTCTTCGCTGTTACGACTCCGGATATCGGCACCAAAGGCATTTCGGCCTTCATCGTAGAAAAAGGCTGGGAAGGCTTCAGCTTCGGTGACCATTACGATAAATTAGGTATTCGCTCGTCTTCGACGGCAGAATTGATCTTCAATGACGTCAAAGTTCCGAAAGAAAACCTGCTCGGCAAAGAAGGCCAGGGCTTCAAGATCGCTATGGCAACCCTCGACGGCGGCCGTATCGGTATCGGTGCTCAGGCTCTCGGTATCGCTCAGGGCGCTTATGAAAGTGCGCTTGACTATGCCAAAGAACGTATCCAGTTCGGTCAGCCTATCGGCATTCACCAGGGCATTTCCTTTAAACTGGCAGATATGGCAACGAAGCTGCGCGCTTCCCGTTACCTGATTTATTCGGCAGCTGAATTAAAAGAAAAACACGAACCGTACAGCATGGAAGCGGCTATGGCTAAGATGTACGCTTCGGATTCGGCCATCGAAATCACCAATGAAGCCCTTCAGATCTTCGGCGGCTCCGGTTTCTTGAAAGGCATGGACGTCGAACGTGCTTACCGCGATGCTAAGATCACGACGATCTACGAAGGTACCAATGAAATTCAGCGCGTCGTCATTGCTGCTCACTTGTTGGGCAAAATCGGCAAAGCTGACGGTGGTGCCGGCCGCAGCTCGGCTCCGAAGAAAGCCGCTCCGGTTACGGGGATCCGTAAAAACCAGTTGTTTCGCGACGGAAGCGCAAAAGACAAAGTCAAAGCCCTCGCAGACGCCCTCAGACATGACGGATATGACTTCTCCGTCGGTATTGCAGCAGATACGCCTATTGTTGAGGCAGAACGTGTTGTCTCAGCTGGCAAGGGCATTGGGAAAAAAGAAAACATGAAGCTTATCGAAGATTTGGCAAAGGCTGCCGGGGCTGCTATCGGCTCGTCCCGTCCGGTTGCTGAAACCCTTCGCTATGTACCGCTCAATCGCTATGTCGGCATGTCCGGCCAGAAGTTCACGGGCAACTTATACATTGCCTGCGGTATTTCCGGTGCGAAACAGCATTTGAAAGGCATCAAAGATGCATCTACAATTGTAGCTATCAATAAAAACGGCAACGCTCCGATCTTTAAAAACTGCGACTACGGTATCGTCGGCGACGTTCAGGAAATCCTGCCGCTCTTAGCACAGGAACTCGGCCTGGAAGATAAAAAGCCGGCTCCGCCGATGGTTAAGATGAAACGCCCGGTCGTTCCTAAACCGGAACCGATTGGCCCGAAATATGTCTGCAACGGCTGCGGCTATGTCTATATTCCTGAATTAGGTGATGAAGAAGCTGATATTGCACCGGGAACCTTGTTCAAGGACCTGCCTGATGATTGGGTTTGCCCGGAATGCGCTGAAGAAAAGAGTCATTTTATTCAAGAATAGTGCGGCGAAAGGAGTCGATAAATTATGTATTGCGTACGCAAAGTAACAAAAGATGTTTCTTGGGTCGGTGCTAATGACCATAGATTACATTTGTTTGAAAATATTCACCCCATTCCCTTGGGCGTTTCTTATAATGCTTACCTCTTGCTCGACGAAAAGACGGTATTGTTTGACACGGTTGACTGGGCTGTCTGCCGTCAGTTCTTAGAAAACGTAGAACACGTTCTCAACGGCCGCGACCTCGATTACATGGTCATCAACCATATGGAACCGGACCACTGCGCCAGCATGGAAGAAATCGTTCTCCGCTATCCGAATGTTAAAATCATCAGTACGGAAAAATCCTTCATGCTCATGCGTCAGTTCGGCTTTAAAATCGATAACCAGGAATTGATCGAAGTCAAGGAAGGCGACACGACGACCTTCGGTAAACATACCGTAACCTATGTAGAAGCTCCGATGGTCCACTGGCCGGAAGCTATGGTCACCCTCGACCTCACCGACGGCATCCTCTTCTCGGCAGACGCCTTCGGTTCCTTCATCGCCCTCGACGGCAAACTGTTCGCCGATGAAGTCAACTTTGACCGCGATTGGCTCGATGAAGCCCGCCGTTATTACACCAACATCGTCGGCAAATACGGCCCTCACGTACAGCACCTCTTGGGCAAAGCAGCGACGGTCTTGGATAAAATCAAAGTCATTTGCCCGCTCCATGGCCCGGTCTGGAGAAAAGACTTCGGCTATCTGCTCGACAAATATCAGCGCTGGAGCACGTATACACCGGAAGAAAAAGGCGTCCTCATTGCCTACTCTTCGATGTATGGCAACACGGAAGCCGCTGCTCAGAACCTGGCTTCGAGACTTTGCGAAAAGGGCGTTACCAATATCCGGATCTGCGACGTTTCTTCAACTCACGTTTCGGAATTGATTTCCCAGTCCTTTAAGCTATCCCACTTGGTACTGGCTTCGGTAACGTATAACCTGGGCATCTATCCGGTTATGCTGGACTTCCTCGAACACATGAAGGCTCTCCACGTACAGAATCGTACCATTGCCCTGATCGAAAACGGCTCTTGGGCTGTAAAATCCGGCGATTTGATGCAGGAATTCATCGACGAAAATCTTTCGAACATGACGATCCTCAACGAACGCCTGTCCCTGGCTTCGGCCATGCATGACGACAAAGCTGTAGAACTGGAACACTTAGCCGACGCTTTGGTCGAAAGCATTAACAACACGGAAGTAAAATAATCATACTCTTTCTCTTCCCTAAGATTGGACTCGGATTCTATTCCGGGTCCAATTTTTTTATGTTTTTAGAATTTGCATAATAATTTTTAAAAAAATGCAAGAGAAAAAAGGAATCTGCCTGCCTTACAGCGAATATATAATAGTAACTGATTCCATAGGAGGCGATTGTTTTATGAAAGAATACACAAGTGATAAAATTCGCAACGTTGCTGTACTTTCGCACGATGGCGCCGGTAAAACGGCGGTTGTTGAATCGTTACTGCTGGCCTGCGGCGCCGTCGATGCCGTTGGCGTCGGTAAAGACAACAAGCATATTATGGATTATGAACCGGAAGAAATTAAGCGTAACGTAACGATTCAGCTCAGTATTGCTCCTTGCGAATGGGAAGGCTATAAACTGAATTTCCTCGATACGCCGGGGTATTCTGAATTTTGTGGCGAAGTTCGCGCTGCCCTGCGTGCCAGTGACGGCATTCTGTTGGTCGTATCGGCAGAATCGGGCGTTGAAATGGATACGGAACGGGCTTGGGACTACGGTCTCGAATTGAAACTGCCGCGCATGGTCTATGTCAACAAGATGGACGTGGAACACGCTGACTTTTTTGGCTGCTTGGAAAAACTGCGCTCCGTATTCGGAAAATCCATCATGCCTCTGCAGATCCCAATCGGTGAAGGCAAAGATTTCCGTGGGATTATCGACGTCTGCAAAATGGTCGCCTGGGAATGGAATAACGGACAATGCACGGAAATTAAAGTTCCGCCGGAATACATGGCCAAGGCTCGTGAAGTGCGCGAAATGTGCATGGAAGCTGCGGCTGAAGGCGATGATGAACTGCTGGAAAAATACCTCAACGGCGATGAACTCACCATCGAAGAGCTCCGCAAGGGCCTTTATCAAGGGATGCTGACAGGCCGCGTCTGCCCGCTGATGTGCGGCAGTGCAATTCACCATATCGGTACGGCAGAACTCCTGCGCCGTATCATTACGTACATGCCCGATGCTTCGCAGAAGGTCATGATGGGGACCGATAAGAAGACGGAAGAACCGGTCATGGTATATCCCAATAAACCCTTTACGGCTTTCGTATTTAAGACCGTTGTCGACCCCTTTGCCGGAAAGCTCAGTTATGTCCGCATTTTCTCGGGCGAACTCAAAGAAGGCGACCGGCTCTATAACGTAACCCAGGGCGAAGACGAAAAGATGGGTAAAGTCCTGACCTTGGTCGGGAAGGAACCGATTCCCGTCCCCGTGGCTATTGCCGGCGATATCGTCGTCCTGCCAAAACTGGCTCATGCCCGGACCGGCGATACCTTTGCATCTCCTGATTTCCAAGTGACCTATGATCCTATTCGTTTCCCCAACCCGCTCCATACGGTAGCCCTCGTTCCGGAAAAGAAGGGTGAAGAAGAAAAATTGATGAACGCCCTCTTACGTATCAGTGAAGAAGATCCGACGTGTACCATCGATAAGAGCGTAGAAGGTAAACAGCTCATCGTCCGCTGCATGGGCGACGTCCACCTCGATCACATCCTTATCAAGATTGAACGGAAATACGGTGTGAAAGCAAAACAGGAAGAACTGTACATTCCTTATCGGGAAGCGATTAAGGAAAAGGCGACGGCCGAAGGCAAACATAAGAAACAGAGCGGCGGTCACGGACAGTTCGGTCACGTATTCCTCGATATCGAACCGCTCACGACGGGTGAACCCTTTGAATTCGTCGATAAGATTTTTGGCGGCGCCGTACCGAGACAGTACATTCCGGCCGTTGAAAAAGGTGTTCGTGAAACCTTGGAAAAAGGCCTTATTGCCGGCTTCCCGATGATCAATGTCAAAGTTACCCTGACGGATGGTTCCTATCATCCGGTCGACTCTTCAGAAATGGCCTTCAAGGTCGCTGCCGGCCAGGCGTTGAAGAAAGCCGTACCGGAAGCAAAACCGATCCTCTTGGAACCGATTTACAATGTCGACGTCGTCATCCCTGAAGATTACATGGGCGATGTCATGGGCGACTTCAGCAGCCGCCGCGGCCGTATCCTCGGCATGGAACACCATCGCAACCGCAAAGGCATCATCGTCGTAAAGGCACAGGTTCCCTTGGCTGAAATGCGGGATTACGTAACGGTTCTTCGCTCCATGACCCAGGGTAAGGGTACCTTCAATATGGAATTCTATGCCTATGAAGAAGTACCGAAAAAAATCATGGATGAAATTATTGAAAAGAGACAGGCCGAATAGAACGGGAGCCTATCTTGCTATATGGTAAAAGGGGGCACTGCCGGGAGAATTTCTTTCGGGCAGTGCCTTTTTTCTACTCAATCGCTATAGGCGCAGTGACTTGTGAATGTCCCTGCACTTGAACATATCATCATGTGGGAGATGGTATGTTCGTAAGTTGATTCTAATGAGGCCGGGTATGATATAATAAAAATAAACATTAATATCAGGGAGGAACGCTTATGATGTACCCTTACATGACTTTGGCGGACGATACGGAGATTACGCATTCGTCAATCCAGGGAGACGGAACCGTAAAAGTGTATATTGAAACACCGTGTAATGGAGGTTTTAATCATGCAACTTGCATCCTGCCCAACTATAAATGGCAGGATATTCAAGGATATTCAGAGTCTGATATCAAGGAATGGGATGCTTTCGTTCACGATAATTCGCATTTAATTATGCAATTAGCGGCTGAAGGAGGCTTTCATAATGCCACAGTTATTTAGAATCGGTCCTTATGTGATTTATTTTTGGTCGAATGAAAACTACCCTATTGAACCTATACATGTTCATATTGCAGAGGGAACTCCTGCCAAAAATGCGACAAAAATTTGGATTACGAGTAAAGGTGGGGCTCTATTGTGTAATAATAATTCTAGGATTCCGAAATCGGCTTTGAACTTTTTATTAAGAAGTATTGAAGCAAATCACAAGTTAATCGTAAAAAGGTGGATAGAACATTTTGAAGAAATCATTTTTTACTGCTGAAAATAGGTTCGCATATTGTGGACCTATTTTTTGTTTGCGCAAATTCTGTCTCCGCGGAAGTATCCGGAAATAACTATGCGTAATTAGCATGTGATACTTTACTGTAACGCTTGTAACGGCCGGCTGTGCGGCGTATAATATGACTATAAGTAAACGTAAAACGTCGTACTATGCAATTAGTATAGATACTATGGAAAGGGTGATTTCTATGTCTCAATGGACAGACATGTACAAACAAAAATTGATGACCCCTGAAGAGGCGGTCAAAGTCGTAAAATCGGGAGACTGGGTAGATTACGGTATGGGTACGACCCAGCCGGTTCTCCTCGATCAGGCCTTGGCAGCCCGGCGGGACGAACTGCAGGATGTAAAAGTCCGCATGTGTCTTTCCGTCGCTCCCCGTCAAATCATTGAACAGGATCCGGACCGCAAAGCCTTTACGGCCATGAACTGGCATATGGGCGGCTATGACCGGAAAAAATGCGCACTCGGCCAGATGAACTTCATCCCCATGTGCTATCGCAATAAACCGTCCATGTATCGTGACCTCCTCGACGTCGACGTGGCCCTCATCACGGTCGGCCCTATGGATAAACACGGGTTCTTCAACTTCGGCCTGGCTGTATCGGCAACGGAAGCGATTACCCAGAAGGCTAAGAAAGTCATCGTCGAAGTCAACGAATCTATGCCTCGCGTCCTCGGCGGCCGCGGTGAATGCATTCATATCAGCGACATCGACGGCATCGTCGAATACGGCAATCATCCGTTGGCAACGATTCCCTTTGCCACGGGTGACGATATCGATGCTACCATTGCCAAAATGATCGTTGAACAGGTTCCTAACGGTGCGACCCTGCAGCTGGGTATCGGCAGTCTGCCGAATACGATCGGCGCCCTCTTGTCTGAATCGGACTTGAAGGATTTGGGTGTTCACACGGAAATGCTTGTCGACGCCTTCTATCTGATGTATAAGAACGGTCAGCTGACTAACCGCCGCAAGGCTTTTTGCCCCAATAAGGTAAGCTGGTCCTTTGCCCTCGGCACGCAGGACCTCTATGACTGGATGGATGACAACCCGTACTTGGCAGCTTACCCGGTAGACGTCATCAACGATCCTTTCGTCATCGCCCAGATGGATAACTTTATTTCTATCAACAACTGCATCGAAGTCGACCTCTTTGGCCAGATTTCTTCCGAATCGTCGGGAACGCAGCAAATCAGCGGCAGCGGCGGACAGCTTGACTTCACGGACGGTGCTTATCGCTCGCCGGGCGGCAAGAGCATCATTGCCCTGCGCTCGACCTTCCACAATAAGAAGACCGGCCGCGATGAATCGCGTATCCTGCCGACACTGGCTCCGGGAACGACCGTTACCGACCCGCGGTCCCAAATCAACTTTGTCGTTACCGAATACGGCATGGTCAACCTCATGGGGGCTTCGACGTGGGAACGGGCAGAACGCCTGATCAGCATTGCTCATCCTGACTTCCGGGAAGACCTCATCAAAGAAGCCGAAAAAATGAAAATTTGGCGCTACAGCAATAAAAAATAAAACCTTTAAATTTACAGGCCGTCCATTTGGGCGGCTTTTTGTAATGCTGAATCTTAGTGCCGGACTATTAAAAACAATAAAACTTTGCTATAATATAATGGTATGCGCCCATTTTGAAGGGCAGTATAGCAAAACAGATTCGGACTGCAGGACCTCTTTTGGCCGGCAGTTATTTTCAATTTGTATATGAGGTGAAATTTGTGGACGAACAACAAGTAGATAAGATTGTGCCGGTTTGTCTGGAAAGTGAAATGCAGACGTCGTACATCGACTATGCCATGAGTGTCATCATCACTCGTGCCTTGCCGGATGTACGCGATGGGTTGAAGCCGGTCCACCGGCGGATTCTCTACGCCATGCATGAAGCGGGCATGACGCCGAACAAACCGTATAAGAAATCGGCCCGTATTGTCGGTGAAGTTTTAGGTAAGTATCACCCCCACGGGGACATCTCCGTCTATGATGCGACCGTCCGCTTGGCCCAGGATTTTTCGACACGGTATCCCCTCGTCGATGGTCACGGCAACTTCGGTTCTGTCGACGGTGACTCGGCGGCAGCCATGCGTTATACTGAAGTCCGTATGGCAAAGATTACGGGAGAAATGCTGGAAGATATCGACAAGGAAACGGTCGATTTCATGCCTAACTACGACGGCTCTATGCAGGAACCGACGGTCTTGCCGTCAAAAATCCCGAACCTCTTAGTAAACGGCTCGGCGGGGATTGCCGTCGGCATGGCGACCAACATTCCGCCCCATAATTTAAGTGAAGTTGTCGATGGTTGTGTTCAGCTTATCGATAAACCTGATTCCAGTCTGGAAGAAATCATGACCAAGGTCAAGGGTCCTGATTTCCCGACCGGGGCTAAAATCATGGGCCGTGACGGCATCGTCAAAGCTTATTCGACGGGACGCGGCAGCGTCAAGATGCGTTCCTGCGCTTCCATCGAACCGATGAATAAGGGGAAGAATCGTATCGTCGTCACGGAAATTCCCTACCAGGTCAATAAGGCTCGGGTCATTGAATCCATTGCCGACTTGTCACGCAATAAGGAAATCGACGGCATTACGGCCCTTCGCGATGAATCGGACCGCAAAGGGATGCGCATCGTCATCGAGCTCCGCGCCGATGTTAACCCGGATATCGTCCTGAACAAGCTGTACAAGCACACTCAGCTCCAGGAAACCTTCGGGGTCATCATGCTGGCTCTCGTCGACGGCCATCCGCGGGTTTTGACGCTGAAACAGATTCTGACCTACTATTTGGATCATCAGAAAAATGTCATCACGCGCCGCTGCCGGTTTGAACTCGATAAGGCCCTGGCCCGTGCTCACATCTTAGAAGGCCTGCTCATCGCCCTCGACCACATTGACGAAGTCATCAAGACCATTCGTGAATCGGCAACGGATGAAGTGGCCAAGACATCCCTCATGGCCAAGTTCGGCCTTAGCGAAAAACAGGCTGTGGCCATCCTCGATATGCGTCTGCGCCGCCTGACCGGTCTCGAACGCGAAAAAATCGAAGAAGAATATAAGGAACTGGAAGAACGCATTGCTTACCTCCGCAGCGTTTTAGCCGATGAACATAAAGTCATGGAAATCGTTAAAACGGAACTCCTCGATGCCAAAAAGAAATTTGGGGATAAACGGCGTACGGAAATCGTTGCCGATGCCTCTGATTTTTCCATCGAAGACATGATTCCTAATGAACGCATGGTTCTGACCCTGACGCGTCGGGGATACATGAAGCGTATCAACGCCAATGTATACCATACGCAGAATAAGGGCGGCCGCGGCATCAAGGGCATGGGGACGAAAGATGAAGATGCAGTTAACCACCTGCTCTACACGTCGGCGTGGAATACGGTCTTGTTCTTTACCAACTTTGGTCGTGTCTATCGCTTGAAGTCTTATGAAATTCCGGAAGCCAACAGCCGTAATTCTAAGGGCATGGCTGCCATCAACATCCTGCCCCTGTCCAACGGAGAAAAGGTCAATGCCCTCATCGACCTCGATCAGGTTGATCCGTCGATGAACCTCTTTATGGTAACGGAAAAAGGCTTGGTCAAGAAAACGGTCCTTCACGAATTTAAGAATGTCCGCCGCAACGGCCTCATTGCCATCTCCCTCATGGAAGGGGATCATTTGGCGAAGGTGCGCCTGACCAACGGTGACCAGACCATCATTTTGGCAACGAAATTGGGTATGGCCATCTGCTTTAATGAAAACGATGTCCGTCCCATGGGCCGTAATACCCGCGGTGTCCGCGGTATTACCCTGGCTGAAGGGGATATGGTCATCGGAGCCGACGTCTTGGCAGAAGACTGCCAAGTTCTGACGGTCAGTGAAGAAGGCTTTGGTAAGCGCAATAACGTCGATGCCTATAAAGTTCAGCTTCGCGGCGGCAAGGGGATCAAGAACTTCAAGATTACCCCGAAAACCGGCGACATCGTCGGCGTCGAAGTCGTTCACGAAGGTCAAGAACTGATGCTCATTACCTCTAACGGGATCGTTATCCGGACCGATATCGAAAGCATTGGTATTAAGAAGGGGCGGAATACGTCGGGCGTCAAAATCCAGAAACTGGAAGGCGACGACAAGGTTGCAGCCCTCGACACGATTGCTATCGAAGGAACGGATGAAGACGACGAACAAGAACAGACAAAACTGTTTAAAGAATAGAATTACTGAAAGGCCGCCTGCCGAAGGCGGCCTTTTTCTTATCTTATATAGAATATTTCTATATATATCCTTGACAATTCCTTTACACGGGAGTATACTGAATAAGCTGTCAGGGGGAAGTCCTCAGACAGCCCGGCTGAGAAAACAG